>Ga0209056_10001877_pt1 | contig 22991 bp, 20 predicted proteins | sample GraSoiAngelo_114_FD_185876 | JGI IMG/M metagenome (GOLD analysis project Ga0209056, IMG submission 185876) | Grasslands soil microbial communities from the Angelo Coastal Reserve, California, USA - 14_0903_13_40cm (SPAdes) (version 2) | ecosystem: Environmental > Terrestrial > Soil > Grasslands... | reverse complement strand
GGCGCAGGAAGTTTCCCGATTTCGCCAGCATTTCATCCAGTTGCTCGCTGCTGCTTCATCGAAGTCTCCATTTGCACCGATTGCGGGGGCTGGCAGGTTGTTATCCCGGCTCGCACAGAGCGGCTCACATCGGGTGTCGCTTGCTACCGGAGGTTGGCGTGATTCCGCCCGCCTCAAGATGGCCAGTGCCGGGATGTGTTGACGACTATCCGGCGGCATCAGCGGACGACGCACTCGACAGAGAAGCCATCATGAGGCTTTCCAAGCAGAGAGCAGCCGAATGTTATGGCGAGTCATTTGCCTGCACCGTGTATGTTGGTGACGGAGTTTGGGATGCTCGCGCATGTCGCAATGTTGGCATTCCGTTCATTGGCATTGGCACCGCGAGTCGAGCGACACGATTGTCTGGGGAGGGTGCTGTTTGTGTCTTCCCTGATTTCAGTGACGCGGATATTTTTTTGAGGAGTGTGTATGAGATTACGAACACAGCCTAACCATACCTACAGCGAACCCGGCGTGAGCGTCGTGGTTGCAATCCACGCGTCCCGTGCGCCGGGTCGCTGAGCTTGGGTCGTTAGGCCTCATGTCTTTCGCCGTTCGCGCCAGCAGCTATAGAATTCACTGTTTGCAGTTAATTGAGGTCAAAATGGGAACCTTGATCTTTGCTTTCTGTGTTCTGTTTGCCTTTGGCCATCTGCACGCACAGGAAAAGGTCTGGCAGCCGTCCCCCGGACACACTCAAGTGCCGATATGGCCAGGGGCAGTGCCTGATGCGACGCCTATCGCAGGACCAGAGACTATGGGGACGAACAGTAAGGATCTGGTGGCTGGGAGGCCATGGATTCATGTGGACGCCGTCTCGCAGCCAACCATGACAGTCTATTCGCCAAAGGGAAAGAATACGGGTGATGCGGTCGTCGTATTCCCAGGTGGCGGCTATTGGATTCTGGCCATCGATCTTGAGGGGACAGAGGTGTGTGACTGGCTGACGTCCCGTGGGATCACCGCTGTGCTGTTGAAATACCGCGTGCCGGGTGAGGACAAGTTTCCGAGATCGGGGTGCTATCCAAACTCACCGGAAGCGTTGGAGGATGCGCAGAGAACGGTGGCGTTGGTCCGCTTTCACGCGGCAGACTGGCATATCGATCCGCACAAGATTGGGGTGCTCGGGTTTTCCGCAGGCGGGCATCTATCCGCTGCGATCAGCACGCATTTCGATAAACGTTTGTACCCGGCTGTCGATGCGGCCGACAAGGAAAGCTGCCGCCCGGATTTTGCGGTGGCGATTTATCCGGGACATATGCTGGAGAATACCTCTAAAGAATTTGAGTTGAATCCCGCTGTTCCTGTCACCAGCAAAACGCCGCCTACCTTCTTGCTGCAGGCTGAGGATGACCCGGTGGATGACGTGGAGAACTCGCTCGTTTATTATGAGGCCCTGAAGAAGGCGGGAGTTCGCAAGGCGGGCATGCGTTTGGCCTGCGGCGCACGAAGTTTCCGGTAACGGAATGCCCTCAGTTGGTGGAGAAGTGGCTGAAGACGATCAGGATGATTTCGGAGTAGCCGATGCCTGACCAATCCTAGTCGTAGGAGCCAAAGCTTTTAAAAGAGCATCGAACCTGGGACGCGAGGCGCGTGAAATCGGATTGGCGGAAAAATTAGATGTCGCGGAGGCAACGAGTCCGTTGATCGGATTTCTCACCCGATAATTCCAACACTCACGTAGCAACCAACCACTGTGCTGAGCGCGGCTACAGCGTCGTCTCGCTGATGAGCGCTTCCCGATGTCGTATCCCGCGTCTGGTTTCCTTTTGCAATCGTTTCAGACGACTCGACATCGCGGCCTTTGCCGCCGAACTCATCCGATCGATAAACAAGATTCCATGAAGATGATCGTGCTCGTGCTGAATTGCCCGCGCTAAAAATCCGCCGGCTTCAATTTGGATTGTGTCGCCTTCCAGAGCCTGTGCGCGCATCGTCACGGACTGCGTCCGTTCAATGTCGCCAGTGATTTCCGGAAAACTTAAGCAACCTTCCAGTCCCACCTCGGTTTCACCATGCAGCGCGATCTCCGGGTTGATCAAGACGAGCGGCATTGCGCTATTTGGATCGACTTCTTTGCCATCCAATTTCAGCGTGCTTGGTCGGTCTTCGACTGCCGAAATGTCCAGCACGGTGAGCTGCAACGCTTCACCGATCTGCTGTGCCGCCAGACCCACGCCGTGCGCCGCATGCATGGTCTCGATCATGTTCGCCGCCAGCTCCCGAATTTGATCATCAATTTCCTCGATTCGTTTACCCTTTGCCCGCAGAATCGGGTCGCCATACTGCAGGATCGGCAGGATCATTTTTCTTCCCGGGTAAAGGCCGGCAAATTTCTCACGCCCGCCAGCTTCAAAGCGTCCATTACTTTAATGATCGTGCCGAAGGACGCTTTTTTGTCCGCTTGCAGCGCGAGGGTGGACCTACGGGCTTCCGGCAAATTCCGCACGGCGCCCTCCAGTTCGTCCACGCTAATGGCTCGTCCATCCAGTTTGATGTCGTCATCTTGATCGACGCTCACAATCGCGTGCTCGAGTTCAGACGGCTGCTTCTGCGCCGTTTTCGATTCCGGTAGGTTAACCTGGACCTCCGGCTGATCCTTCTTAAACGTCGTCGAGACGACAAAAAAGATCAGCAGGATGATAAGAATATCCACCAGCGAGACGATGATGATGATAGGGGCGCGCCGTTTTTTAACTGCGAACTTCATGTGCTCAAATATGGCGCGTGTTTCACGCGACTGATGTCGGGATTTTCGCTGTCTTGGGGTCGCGCGAGGCGCGGCCGTAATAGCATTTGTTGATCAGCTCCACGACCAACGTTTCCATCTCCACCGACATCACTTCGACTTTTCTGGAAAAATAGGTGAACCCGACCAGCGTCGGCACGGCGATCGAAAGCCCGAACACCGTTGCATTCAGGGCTTCGGCGATGCCGAGCGCGATCTGGCGCGTGTCCGATGCGCCGGAGCTCAATCCAAGATGCGAAAAAACGTGCACCAAACCCGAAACCGCGCCGATCAACCCGAGCAACGGCGCAATGCCTACAATGATTTCGAGAACGATGAGACCTCTTTCCAGGCGCACCATCTCGTGACGCGCCCGTGTTTGGACCACTTCCACGTTTTCCGAGCGCGGCCCGCGCAAATGTTGCAGCGCTACGCGCGTGATCCGCGCCAGTGACGACGGATCATAATGCACAAGGCGCGAGAGTCGCTCAGGGTTTTCGCCCGGCGCCAGGCGTTCTATCTCCTCCTCGATTGCCAGCGGCATGACCTTTTTCTGTTGCAAAGCCAGACCGCGCAAAATCATGATCGTCACCGACACAATCGAGCACGCCAACAGCGGCCACATGAAAAGGCCGCCTCTGGAAAAAAATCCGAGCACGATATTCACGATTCCCGGCGCTTCGGCAATAATCCAGGCGGCGATCATCAATTTGGGGAAATAGTAAAAATGAGCTCGTCCACGTCCAGGCCTTCCGGGGGCAACTTGTTCGCGACATCTTCAGGGATGGGAGGAAGGTGCGCTTCAAGCACCGATTGCACGCAAACATTGGCGAACGACTCGTTCGAACTGTTCTCAGTAATTTTGAGATCCTTCACTCGTCCACTTCGATCCAGGACAAATCGAAGGCGCAGCGTCCCGATGGTAATTAAATCGCGTTTTTGATCGACGTACGCGTACCAGCGCGACCCAATTGAATCCGCCACGATCTTTTGATAGCGACCGAGCGGCGTGCCTAAAGCGTTCACGGCGGATATCCCGCGATTGGTAATATTACCTGCGATGCGGGTCCGCTCTTTCAAGGGCCGATACGCAGATCGCGCTTGCGATGCCGCAGCCGATTGGTCGAGTGCTTGACCCGGCTTTTGGGTCAATAAGGCAAATTGCTCCGCAGCGGTAAGCGGAGCCGGCTGCGAAGCGGGCGATTGTTTGTCTTGGGATGCAGCGGTCGACTGCTGCGGTTGCGTGCCCTTTGTTTCCACTGAGTAACGTTGTGTCTCCAAATTCACAAATGGGCGATCTTTCCCGGTTTGCGACGGCAATGGCAATTCTCCGGCGGCGACTAGCTCGCTTGCTCCAATCGAATTGGCATTCGACTCAAATGTTTTCTCTTTCGGCGGCTCAACCGATTTTTTCGATTCGTCCGTCTCCATAAAAGCGGAGTTCTTCGGCGTCAGCGACGTTGGAGACAGATCCATCAAGGTGAGCTCAGCCGGTTTATCCTCAAAGGGGACAGTGGGCGAGAAAACGCCGCTGAAGGCAGCAAGCAAAAATGCTATCGCCAGGTGAATGGCAATCGCGGCGAGCAGCGCCCACAAAATTGTTCGCGCGTCGTACTCGTGGTCCCGAAAGCTTTCGGGATGAGCGAACGTCATGTCAGCCGTTGTCATGAGAGCAGTCTCCTAGTGGGTAGAATATTCAGGGCTCAGCGCTTCAGCTTAAGGCTGCAACATTATCCCAGCCCGGCGAGACTGACAACTTGCTGAAACTAGCGCATGCCTCCGGCTTGCGGCCTAACAAAAACGCAAGCTGGAAGCTCGCGCTACCTTGGCTTTTGTTCATCCGCGCATCCTTCCCCCTTGTCATTCCGAGCGGAGCGAAGCGCAGTCGAGGAATCTCTCGATCCTGCTGTCGTCCGCGAAGTTAACCGGGCATGATGAAACAAGTACTGCTGCGCATAACCACCGTGCTCGCCGAAATAGCCTTCCGAGAATTCGCGAAGCCGCTGCGCCGTCATTTTCTTTCGACGTGGAAAATAATATCGTTTCAACACCCGCTCGATCCAGACATCGACGGGGAATGCGCGCAGCCGTTCATAAGCAAAAAGCATCACGCAATTTGCAATCTTCGGCCCGACGCCGGGCAATGCGCACAACTGTTCTCTGAGCTGGGCGTCGGAAAGGGCCGACCACGCGTCCAGATGACATCTGCCAGAGCTGATTAACTGCGCAGTCGCGCGCAAGTTTTTGGCGCGGTAACCGAGCGCACATTCGCGTAATTGCTTCTGGGAAGCCCGGGCGATCCGCTGCGCTGGAGGAAATGTGCGCACCAAGTGGTTATCGATTTTTTGCGGCTCACCAAAGCGCTTCCGAAGCGCCAGCGAAATTTGGCGAATATGCGCCACTTGTTTCATCGACGAACAAATGAATGTGGCTAGACATTCCCATTTCGGCTGCCGGATGATCCGCAGTCCACGACAAAAATCACGGGCCGCATTCATCGCCGGATCATCCGGAAACGAGGCGCATATTTCGGTCAGCGGATGATCCAGGCCAAAATAATGCGCAGCAATTCCGGGGAGCATACGCGTCTCGCGTGCTGGTTTTGGCGTCGCGCCAAAACGAACTTTCAAAACATTGTCTTGCTCCGCGTAAATGGCGTACTGTCCGATCGTTCCCACAAATCCATTACCGGCTTTTTCCCAATGAAAGACCTGGCCGGAATCGAGCGTCATTGCCAGATCGAAATCTGGGGCGGGAATCTCCGTTAATTGCACAGGCGAAACGTTCAACGTCCAACGCTCAACGTCCAACGTTCAGCTTGAGAAAAACTGCTTTGCGGTGGCCGGATAATCTGTCACCTAAAAGCGAAATGGACGTCCACCTTGCTATCGATAGTGCAGTTCTTCTTCTCTATTTCGTCCTGATCATCTCCATCGGCCTTTACATGGGCCGAAAGGAGGAGGACCTCAAAGACTTTGCGCTGGGCGGGCGCCGAATCCCGTGGTGGGCTGTGCTTGCTTCGCTTATCGCCGCGGAAACCAGCGCCGGTACATTTTTCGGTACGCCAGGCGAAGGATTCACTCACCGCAATTACACTTATCTCCAGCTCGCCATCGGCACGATCATCGCACGCATTCTGGTGAGCTACATTTTCATCAAGCCTTACTACGATTACAAGGTTTACTCGATCTACGAGTATTTGACTGCGCGTTTCGGTGTTGCCACCAAGAATGCAGCGTCGGCTGTTTTCATGATCACGCGGCTGCTCGCCTCGGGCGCGCGGTTGTATTTCGCCGCCATCGCGCTCGCTCTGGCTTACGAAATGATCAGCGGCGCGAAGCCAGACCAGATGCAAACCCTGTGGATCTACATTGGATCAACAATCGCGATCGTGATTCTTACCGCGATTTACACCACGCTGGGTGGAATCAAAGCGGTCATCTGGACCGATCTCATCCAGGCCTCGATCATGATCGGCAGCGCGTTCATCGCACTCGGTTTGCTTTACTCCGCCATTCCCGGTGGCTGGAACGAAATCGTCGCGCGCCATGGAAGTTTTCATTTCTCTGATTTCATCACCACCGGATTCGATCCGGCTAAACACGGGTGGCAAAAAATCCTCGGAATGTTCGGCATTGAATACACGATCTTTGCCGGTCTGTTCGGCTCGACATTCATCACCATGGGAACGCACGGCACCGATCAGGACATGGTGCAACGAATGTTGACCGCGCCTGATATCCGCCGCAGCCGGCGCTCAGTAATTCTTTCTGGGCTCGCAGATATTCCCATCGCATTTACCTTTATCAGCATCGGTATTCTGCTCTGGGTTTATTACCAGGCGCATCCAGATCCAACGCTCCCCAAAACGCCGAATGAAACGTTTTGCCACTTCATTTTATACCAGATGCCGGTCGGCCTGCGCGGGCTTTTAATCGCGGGAATTTTCGCAACGGCGATGGGGTCGCTGAGCACTGCGATCAACGCGCTGGCCACCAGTTTTACCCGCGATTGGTACGAGCCCTACATCAATCCGAACGCGACCAGCAAACAAAGCTTGCGCGCAGTTCGCCGGGCCACGGTCGGGTTTTCTTTCCTGATGATCGCGGTGGCGTCGGCCACGTCATACTGTGTGATCGTTCGGCCAAGCTTGCGCATCATTCCCATCGCGCTGGGCATTTTCGGGTACACTTATGGCTCCCTCCTCGGCGTTTTTCTCTGCGGAATTTTTACCAAACGGCGCGGCAACAACTTTGGCAACATCGTGGCAATGATCATCGGCTTTGTCGTGGTAGCCATCTTAAGTGGGTTGCCCAATGGCATCGCCGGAATCTTCGGCGGCAAGCTCTACACGCAGCCGGCCTGGCTGCCGCTGATGGAATTTCCGTGGTGGATCTGCTTCGGCACCATCGTCACGTTTTCCGTGGCGATTTTATTCCGGACTAGCCGCGAACATCGCCCGCCGCTTTGAAAAAAAGCCGCCAAGAGTGACGGCTACCCAAGCCGTCGCTCCTTGAGACTCGATCGATACTTTCGCACGAAGTGCTTTCGGAGTGCGGGGCGTCCTCGCACCGCTTTCCACTCAGCGCGCCCGCTGCGAACGCGACGCGACGACGCGCGCGCACTCCTAAAGCTGTCACGAAACGCGATACCTCTCAGGAAAGGGGCAACTAATCGGAACCGGAGAGCGCTGGAAAGCTTCAGCTTTTCGTTTGATTGGAGCAGACGGAAAATAAAGCAGGCATTTGACTCGTGCTGAGTCGCCAGTTACTCGTAACGGCGGTTTTTTACGTAACTCTCAACAAATCGAAATCCAATGGCCCACGTCGTCACCGAGAAATGTAACGGATGCAAGTTCACCGACTGTGTAGAAGTCTGCCCGGTCGCCTGCTTCTACGAAATGGACAACCAGGTGGTGATTCACCCGGAAGACTGCATTGATTGCATGGCGTGCGTAGAGGTATGCCCGGTGCACGCCATCTATGCGGAGGCGGACCTCCCTCCCGAATTCACGAAAGACATCGAATTCAACGCGACTCAGGCCCATCAGATAAAGGACTCGGGCGCGGAAGCGATTACCGTGAAAAAGGATGCTCTGCCCGGCGCGCTGGATCGGAAAAAGGCCCTGGGTTATTGAGCAACTAGCGGGAGTTTAACGCGCGTCAGTGCAACAAAAATGCGGCTGACACAGCCGCCACTACAGTTTTTTATCTTTTGCCGGTTTGATTCCCAAATCGCGTAGCTGCTTGGGATCGACCTCGGCCGGCGATTTGGTCATTAGGTCCATGCTGCGATTGTTTTTTGGAAACGCCATTACGTCGCGAATGCTTTGCTCGCCGCAGATCAGCATAACTACGCGGTCGAAGCCGAACGCGATGCCGCCATGCGGCGGCGCGCCAAGCCGAAGTGCGCGCAACAGGTGGCCAAACTGCGATTGTCGAGCTTCCGGGCTGATCCCGAGCGCCTCGAACATTTTCTCTTGTAGCTCCGGCTCGTAAATTCGCATGCTGCCACCGCCGATCTCGACGCCGTTTAAAACGACGTCGTATGCCTCGGCGCGAACCTCGGGAAATTTCTTCGATTCAAATAACGGCATGTCTTCCGTTTTAGGACGCGTAAACGGATGATGCATGGCGTTCCATTTGTTTTCCTCCGCGCTCCATTCGAACAGCGGAAAGTCTGTCACCCAGAGAAAATCCCAGTCCGGCGCGCTGGGAGATCGCGCCCTACCGAGTAAATCCTGCATCTCTGCGATGCGCAGGCGTAATCGGCCCAGAACTTCGCAAGCGATTTCCCATTTGTCGGCGCCGAAGAAAAGACAGTCGCCTTCCTCGATATTGAGCTTCGATCGCAGCGCGGCTTTCTCGGCATCAGAGAAAAATTTAACGATTGGCGATTTCCATTCGCCGTTTTCGATCTTAATAAAAGCAAGACCTTTCGCGCCGTGCAACTTTGCAATTTCAGTGAGTTCATCGGCCTGGCCAATGGTGATTCCCGCAAAGCCGTTCGCGTTGATCGCTTTCACCACGCCGCCGGCATCGAGCGCGCCGCGAAATATTTTGAAACCGCTCTCGCGAAAAATTTCTCCAAGATCGACAAGCTCCATTCCAAACCGGCGATCGGGTTTATCGCTGCCGAAGCGATTGACGGCGTCGCGGTAAGTCAGCCGGTCGAATGGCGTTTTGATGTCGATGTTAAGCGCGGCTTTGAAAATGGCAGCCAGCATTCCTTCGGTAACCGAGAAGATCTCCTCCGGCATGACGAATGACGCTTCAATGTCGATTTGCGTAAACTCCGGTTGGCGGTCGGCGCGCAAATCTTCGTCGCGGAAACATTTCGCAATCTGAAAATATTTTTCCACGCCCGCAACCATCAGCAGTTGTTTATATTGCTGCGGCGCCTGCGGAAGCGCGTAGAATTTTCCCGGCGCGATCCGGCTCGGCACCAAAAAATCGCGCGCGCCTTCCGGTGTGCTCTTGGAAAGAATGGGCGTTTCGACTTCGACAAAGCCCTGGCTGTCGAGGTAATCGCGCGTCGCTTTCGCCGCGCGATGACGAATCCGCAAATTGCGCGCGAGCCGCGGCCGACGCAGATCCAGGTATCGGTGCGTCATCCGCAGATCTTCATTTTGCGGCTCGGTATCGAGTGGGAACGGCAGCGGATCGGCGCGATTTAGAATGCGCAATTCGCTCGGGATAACTTCAATATCACCTGTAGCGAGATTGGGATTTTCTGTTCCGGGCGGCCGAGCGGCGGCGCGGCCCGAAACCTGAATGACGTCCTCGTAGCCTAACGTGTGTGCTTCCTTCGCCAGCTCGGCATTTTCCTCTGGACGAAAAACCACCTGGGTGAGCCCTTCGCGATCGCGAAGATCAATGAAGATCACGCCGCCGTGATCGCGCGTAACATTTACCCATCCGGCAAGTGAGACCTGCCTGCCGATGTCCGCCTTGCGAAGTGAGTTGCAATCGTGCGTGCGATACATGTTTTTTGTCATTCCAAGCGAAGCCGAGGAATCCCGTGGTTAAACCCAGGGTTAATTGCGGGATCCTTCGACTCCGCTGCGCTCCGCTCAGGATGACAAGCTGACTTGCGCTTGCAAGTGCGCAAGTACGCGGTCCTGCGGCACGAGTTCCTGCTGCGCTGTCGCCATGTTCTTCAGCTTCACTTGTGGCCATTCGTCGCCGAACAAAAGCGCTACGCGTGCCCCCAATTCTTCAGCGGTTTGAAATTGACGGGCCACTTTGGTCGGCGTGAGTGGGTAATCGACGCGATATCCGCGATCGCGCAGCTGTTGGATGTGCCTGAGCGCATCGGCACGACGTTCTTCCTTGGCGATGACGATGTAGATGTCGATCTCGTGGTCGTTCGCAATCGCTTTCTCCATGGCTTCATGAGCGTGCGATGTTTCGTTGATCAGTTCACCGAGAACAACATCGCCCATTGCGAATCCAAGCGCGGGCAGTGAAACCGCGCCATCGCTGAGCAGGCTGATCAAATTGTCGTAACGCCCGCCGCCCGCGATCGCGCGGAATTTGCCGGCCCGGTCGAACAGCTCGAATACAATGCCGGTGTAATAAGCGAGTCCACGAACGATTCCAACATCGATGGAGACGAAGTCCGCGAGTCCGCGCTCGCGAAGACCAGCGACAAGCTTGTCGAGTTTTTTGCTTTTTCCGCCGCTCTTTAAAGTTGCAAAAACAAGGTCTGCAAGGTCACCGAGTTTCTCGGCAGTTCTCTCGCGCGGCTCGCGGCCGGACTTATCGATGACCTGAAGCAATTCGTCCCAGCGATCGGGCGGAACATTTTTCTCCCGAAAGAAATCCGTCCAGAATTCGCGATCGCTGATTCGGATGACGAAATCTTTTTCGCTAAAGCCGAACGCGCGCAAGACATCGATGCAGAGCGCGACCAGCTCGACGTCGCCGGCAAGATCTGCTTCGCCGATGATGTCGCAATTCAACTGAAAATGCTCCCGCAGCCGGCCGCGCTGTTGTTTTTCGTAGCGGAAAAATTGACCGATGGAAAACCACTTGAGCGGTTTCTTGAACTCGCGCTCGTGTGCAGCCACCACGCGCGCCAGCGTGGGCGTGAGCTCGGGGCGCATCGCCACCTCGCGTTCGCCTTTATCTTTGAAATGGAAAAGTTGGTCGACAATTTCAACTCCGCTCTTCTTTTTGTAGAGCTCGGTCGGCTCCAGGACTGGGCCTTCCCATTCCACAAAGCCGTACCGGCGCGCGACCTCGCACCAGCGCGCGAAAATGTAATTACGCGCCGCGCAGCTGTCGGGCGGGAAATCGCGGAAGCCAGGCAAAGTCTGCATAAAGCGGCGTTACGTCGCGCTGAAAGAGGCGACTCGATCGCCGGCCCGGACACGACCGGGCGAGCCGGATTCTACGATACCAAGGCAAAGCTGAAGAAACTCCGGCGTTAAGGGGCCGGAGCCATGTACAATGGAGAACATCGATTTAATCAAAGCAGAGGGACAAATATGAAACAAACGAGATTAGTGAAAATATTAACAGCAGGCATGCTTTGCGCGGCAGCGCTCGGATTAGCGCTGGCGCAGCAAACTACGACCACAACGACCACGGATCCGGTAACCGGCACAACTACAACCGCGCAGACGACCACGAGCGCCGCCGGGACAATCGTGACTAACGTGCCTGATTCGGATTACATTACCTTCCGAACGGCGCCGGATGTGCCGCCCGTGCGGTACTACTACACCAAAGAGACGAGCATTGTAGATCCCGAAGGTCGCGTCGTGACCTGGTCTGCAATTCGGCCGGACATGCCGGCAACCATCTATTACACGACCGTTGGTGACCGGGTCGTAGTGCGCAAAGTTGTGTTGGCCCAGCCTGTAACAGTTTACAAGCACGAGGAAACGACTACTACCACAACAACAAAGCCGTAACGAGAGAGTCGTTTCCGCTAAGAATCAAAGGTGCCCGTAGAGTTCTGCGGGCGCTTTTTTGCAGCTGCGACTGCCCGAGAGAAGGACTGGTTTTCAGCTGCTTCCTTCTCGGGTAAGTTTGCTGCCGCATGGCCGTATCAGCAAAACCGAAACCGGATCTGCAAAAGAAGGTGCAGGAAGTGCCGCATAAGCCGGGTGTGTACCTGATGCGCGATCGGTTCAACCGGGTGATCTACGTGGGCAAGGCGCGCGACCTGCGCAAACGAGTGAGTTCGTATTTCCTGCCGTCCAAAATGGAGCAGGCCGATTTAAAGACGCGCGCCATGCTGGAGGCGACCTGGGATTTTGAGACGCACACGGTCCGCAGCGAAGCGGAATCCGTCTTGCTCGAAGGCAAATTGATCAAGGAATACCGGCCGCGTTACAACGTTTCGTTCCGGGACGACAAGCGGTTCCTCGTGGTCAGGGTCGACCTTTCCGAGGAATGGCCGCGCTTTCGGCTCGCCCGATTCAAAAAGGACGATGGTAGCCGCTACTTCGGTCCGTACGCGCACGCTGGCGCGCTGCGGCAGACGCTGAATTTCATGCGCAAAAAATTCGGAGTGCTCACCTTTGGCCGAGGCGCGCCGACAGAGCGGGAATTAAAATCCTCGACGTACCAGGTGCCGGTGCGGCTTAGCGAAATCAGCGCAGAGCAATACCGCGAGCGCGTCGCGCAGGCGTGCGAATTTCTCGAAGGCAAATCGCGAGAGATGATCGTGGCGCTCGAGCAACAAATGCACAAGGCGGCAGAGAAAATGGATTTCGAGAAAGCGGCGGAACTGCGCGACATGGTCGAGCATTTGCGCGACACGACGAAGCCGACGCGACGGTTTACGCGTGGCAGTCTGCCCAGCGCGATCGACCCAATAGCGGACGTGCGCGAGCTCGCCGACGCATTGAAACTTCCGCGCCTGCCGCGGGTCATGGAGTGTTTCGACATCTCGAATATTTCAGCGACGCACGTGGTTGCTTCGATGGTTTGTTTCCGGGACGGCGTGCCGGACAAAGATAATTACCGCCGGTACCGTATTCGGACAGTCGAAGGACAGGACGATTTTGCCAGCATGGCTGAGGTGATTCGGCGCAGGTATTCGCGGATTCTTCTTGAAGCGCGAGCGGCGCACCCCGGCGCGGCGGAATTTTCACAAGAGAATGCTATTGACGCGATGGAGCGAATTTCCCGTCATCCCGAGCGAAGTCGAGGGACCCCGTTGCAGAACGCACAGGTAACGCAACGGGGTTCCTCGACTTCGCTGCGCTCCCCTCGGAATGACGAAAGTTTTGTCGCCGTTCGCCTTCCTGATTTGATCATTGTCGATGGCGGCAAAGGCCAGCTCTCCGCTGCGTGCCGAGAGCTGCAGCGACTGGGTCTGCACGATCTTCCGATTATCGGCCTGGCGAAGGAACGCGAGGAGATCTATCGACCGGGCCGCGCGTTGCCGTTGCGACTTCCAATGAATTCCGGTGCGCTGCGTTTGCTTCAACGCATCCGCGACGAGGCACATCGGTTCGCAAACGCCTATCACCAGTTGCTCATGAAAAAACGCGTCGAAGAAAGCATTCTCGATGATTGCCCGGGTGTGAGCCAGCACCGGAAAAATTTGTTATTGCGGCGATTTGGCTCTGTGAATCGTCTTCGCAAAGCGAGCGTTGAGGAGATCGCCGCGACAGAAGGCATCGGCCGAAAACTGGCTGAAGAAGTCCACCAGTTCTTGCAGCGGCATTGATTTGTCCGCAAAGTTCGCGTGAAATGAAGTTTGCCCGAATCTGTGGAAATCTGCGGCATCTGTGGATCGCCTTATCGCTGTTGGCGGTACCGGCGACGGCGCGCGCGCAAACCCTGATGCCCACGCCTGCGCCGAGTTCGAATGAGTCGCCAGAAGAAGAGACGATTATCCCGACATTCGAGACGCAAAAGCTCGCGCGCACTTACATCCTCGATGTTCCCGCTCCGCGTGGGCAAATCACAGACCGTAGCGGCGCGCCGCTGGCGCAAAGTCGACTCAGCTACAATCTCGTCGTCAATTTTCCCACGCCGCTGAATTTTTCCGATGCGCAGGCGGTGGATTTTGCAAGGAAGAAAATCGACGCGGCAGACCAGCTGATCGGGCGCAAGCTCCGGATTTCTGACGAAGCGATCGTGCGTCATTATCGCAATCGGGGAATCATGCCGCTGGAGATCGCGCAGAATCTTAGCGAAACGGAATACGAAAAGATCAAGAATGATCTGCCGGCTGGCGTGACAGTGCGGCCCATCTATGTGCGGGTCTATCCCAATGGAAAAGTTGCCGGCCAGGTCGTCGGCTACACCGGCAAGACCGGACGAAATCCGGACGGCATCGTGGATAATCACGAAACGCTCTGGCCGGAAACGGAGGGACGCGAGGGGCTGGAACAAACCTTCAATGAGATGCTCACCGGCAAGCACGGCGAATACAAACTCACCTTCGACAAGGACGGCAGGAAAACGTCCGAGAAACTCATCACGCCGCCTGAGCCCGGATACAATGTGGTCACCACGCTGGATTTGCGGCTTCAACAGCTGGCGGAAAAAACGCTCGAAGCGAAAGCAAAACGCGGCGCGATGGTGATTATCGATCCAAACAACGGTGACATTCTCGCGCTGGCGTCCTGGCCTACATACGATCCGAATCTGTTTGTGCCGTCGATCTCGGCCGAGCAGCTCAAGGCCTTGCAGGACAACCCGGATATTCCGCTTTTGCCGCGAGCGTATCGTTCGTCTTATCCGCCTGGGTCCACATTCAAGATTGCGGTCGGGATTGCCGCGCTGGAAAGCCACGCAGTTTATCGGGACGATCGATACGAATGCGTGCCGTCAATTCAGATCGGCAACGTCACTTTCCACAACTGGAAAAAAGGCGATCGCGGCGCGTTGAACTTTGTCCAGGCGCTCACGGAATCATGCGACACTTGGTTTTATCAGGTCGGGATCAAGACCGGCTCCGGGCCAATTATCGATTGGGCGTTACAGCTGGGTTTTGGCGCGAAATGCGGGATCCCGCTGCGCGGTGAAGCAGAAGGCCGCATTCCAAACGACGATTACATGAAAGCGACACACGGCCGCAAAATCCTCAACGGCGACATCGCAAACATGTCAATCGGCCAGGGGGATGTCCAGGTGACGCCGTTGCAAATGGCGCAGGCGATGGGCGTCATCGCGAATGGCGGGACATTGTATCAAACACGACTCGTGCAACAGGTGCAGACGTTCGATAACCAGATTGTGAGTGCGTACCAGGTGCGCGCGAAAAGAGCGCTCGACCTTTCGCCCGACACGCTGGAGCAGTTGCGCACAGGAATGGCCAACGTGGTCAATGGCACAGGCGGCACCGCGCATCAGGCGAGTCTCGACAACGTCGAAGTCGCTGGAAAAACCGGCACCGCACAATGGGGACCAAAAAACAAGGAGCGCACAGCGGCGTGGTTCGCCGGGTTTTTGCCTGCCGATCAACCACGCCATGCGTTTGCAGCGGTTTACGAGGGCGATGTCGGCAGCAAAGTTCACGGCGGTTCAGCTGCTGCACCGATGATTGCGGATGTCTTCAAGGAACTTTACCAAGGTCAAAAGATGGTCAGCCATCAGCAGCGGCGCGCTCGCGAAGAACCCGAAATCCGCCGTGCCGAGCCGGTAGAGGAAGACGAATCTGATTAGCTCACGTGGCGCATCATCTCCACTCAAGCATCAAGCTCCCGTCTCTCTCGAGTCGTGTGCTCGTGCTGAACCGTGCACCCAGCTCGCCCAAGAGTTTGCAAAGCAATTTGGCGTCGGAAGCCGATACGCGTTGTAGCCGAAATCGCCGCATTTGCATCGGAACCAGTTGCGCCGTAATCAACTCGCCGCTGATTGCGTCCAATTCGACCAGATACATCAGTGCCAGATCGCCACGGAACATTTCGTAGCCGCTGATCCCTTCGTAGTCGGTGAGAAAATCGCCGCAGCCGTAGAGAATGAGGCGGCCGTTGAAAACTTCGATCGCTTTCACGTGGTGCGAAGAATGCCCGTGCACGATCGCAACGCCTTCTTCGACCAAACGATGAGCGAAAGCGATCTGTTCACGCGGAATCTCGTAACCCCAATTGCTGCCCCAGTGGAGCGACGCGACGATCAAATCGCCCGGCCGCTGAAATTGACGCATCGTGTCTGCTAGTCGCGCAGCAGTTTCTTCCGAAAGATCATCCAGCAGATTCACTCCCGGGGAAATGCTGGTGGCTTTCCACTCTTGCGGGATACCGCTGGTTACCGATCCAAATGAAAATAAAAGCACCCGACCTTTGTCTGGGACGTCCAGAATCGCGGGGGCCGCTGCTTGTTCCGCGTCGTTGCCCGTGCCCGCATGAGCGATGCGGGCCGCGTCCAATGTTTGCAGCGTTTCGGCCAAGCCCTCGTATCCCCAATCAAGGACGTGGTTGTTTGCCAAAGCGCACGCGCTGGTGTGCGCGGCGGCGAGACAGCCGGCATTCTGCGGGTGCATACGATAATGAATGCCTTTGTCTGGCCACGGTGTTTCAGCCGAGGTAATGGCCGTTTCCAAGTTTGCAATGCGCAAATCAACATGCGCGCATTCCAGTTCTCGCAGCGCATCGCCCCAGATGTAATCGACGTTCAGTGGGCGTGGTATCAGACCGTGGGCTTTCTCGGCCAGCGCGACATATTCCCGCGCATCAAGCACGTACGGTTCGTATAAAACTGGATTCACCGGATGCGGCAGCGCCTGATCGATGCCGCGTCCCGTCATCACGTCACCACAGAGAAAAAAGCGCATGCCGGTGGAACTCAAACCGATCGGCGAACAAACCGTTGAAATCTGGTTCGCCCGCCTGCTGCTGGGAGAAAAAATCTAAGGATTTGCGAAGAAAAGTGTCACCCATGTCCTGACTGCACCGGAGTTCGACTGGGAGCCTGGATCTTGGATTTTGGAGGTTGGGTCGGTGGCACTTCTACCGTGAGCATTTCCACCCGCAAATAATTCAATACGACCGGCGCAAGGATCAGGCCGGGAATGCCCATGAGCCGCTCGCCAATGATCAGCGCGATCAATGTCAGCCAAACGGGATTCCGTATCCGGTCGCCGATGATTTTGCTATTTAGAAAATATTCCAGCTTGTGAATTACTACGAGAAACACCAGCGCGAAAATCGCCAGCTTCAGAGACACTGTTAAAGCGACAAAGACAGTGACCGTGTTGCTCACCAGATTGCCGACGATAGGCACAAGGCCGCAAAGAAAGGCGACTGCAATGAGCAATGGGGCATACGGCATCTGAACCGCGAAAAGGAAAATCCCGGTCAGCGCCGTGTTGATCAGCGAAATCGTGATCTGCGCTCCCATCACTGTGGCGAAGCTACGGTAGAAATCGCGGAACCGCGTGGAAACTTCATCACAGCAGATGGAGTAAAGATTGTTTCTCACGCGGTGCGTGCTGCGGTAAGGATCAAGCCCGGTTTTGAAAAACAGGCTCGCGGCCGCGACCATTCCCAGGATGCTGAAAACCAGCATCACAGTCATGGTTTTTGCGAAATTGGCAACGTTTCGCAGGTAGTGCGCTTCCTGCCCGAGCACCTGGACGATGGCTTGTCTTAGACTTTCAAAATCAGTGAACGGCAGTTCGATTTGCCGTTTCTGCGCCCAGGCGCTGGCCGAAGGAATGGAGGTATCGGCCACATCTGGCAACGCAAGAATCGCGGCGCGGGTAAAATACACCGCTGCCGTGGCGATCCCAGCCACAACGATGACGAACAAGATCGAGGCGAGCCATTTTCGTTTGGTGAGAAAATAGAACTGGCGCAGCGCAAAGTACGAGAACAAGACCACCAACAGCGGAGCGCCGAGATACAGAACGTCTGCCAAAATAATTGTGGCGGCAAGCACCGCGTAAGAAAGTCGGGTGGGGGTAATCATCGTTCGCGCTCCTCTTTTTAAGTCGATCCCTGCCAGACACATTGTCAACTATGTGGCTAATTGCTGTTGAGTGCCCTGTCCTCGGGCGCGCAGCTTCGACGTTCTGAGTCATGGTCGTCGGCAGAACACTCCGAAGCTTTGTGTATCTGATTAGTCCGGTGCAGAAAGCGCCGGAGCGCCGGCGCAGTCCAAGACGCAAGCGAGCAATACAGGCTAGCAAATGACCAGGCTAGCAAATGACGGGCACGTTTTGGAGCGCGGCGCTGTGCCGCTTTCACAGACCAAAGCAGCTACCGCGTCTTATCGGCGATAGCGCCAATTGCTTTTCTGCACCGCCACGGCCAGCGGTGAATCATGACGCTCTTCCAGTTCTGCGCGCGTAAACGGGAAAACATCCACAGGCACACTGAGCGATTTTTCAGGCAAAAATCGCGGGATCCGATCGCGCGGCGAATCGTTCGCCTCCTGTAACACAATGAAAACGTCTAGGTCGCTGCCAGGCGCATAAGTGTTGTTTTCAAACGACCCAAACACGACGATCTCCTCGACTTCGGGGTGTGTCGCCAGCAGCTCGCGCGCATATTCGTCCATCCCGCGGCGCACCGCCGCCACATCAACCGAGAATATTTTTACAGAACTCAACGATTGCCTCCGCGTTTTCGATCGCCCTGTCCGCTTCTCGCCGCGTGTAGTAATCCACCGGCGCGCCCCGTTCGAACCCATTCGGATAACGGGTGGGAATATAATGTTTGTCCAGTTCCCGGGCCCGATCCATCAATTCAGGGCCGGGACGAGATTCGTCAGGCAAATACTCAAATAACTTTACCAGCGCATGTCCCCACGCTTCCAAGTGTAAATGCTGATAAAGAGCTTTGATCGCCTTCTCTGCCGCCTGATGCGACGCAAATGCCGCCCATTCAAAATGCGCCGATTCGCATGCATCGCCTGCGGCGCGCAGATCCGCTTCCGCTTGCCGCAACCAATCTCGTGAGCGCTCCGGCATGGCGGCATTTTAATCGGGATCGGCGATCCCGGCGAGTGTTTAGCGTCGTTCGCGGTAAGCCGGGATAATCGATCCCGGCTACAGCTACGCGGCCTGACCGGTTTCTTTCTCGGCGCGCTCTTTCAACGCCGCCTTGCGCGAAAGTTTTACCCGGCCTTTATCGTCGATGCCGATGCACTTGACCCAAATGATGTCGCCGACTTTGACGACGTCTTCGGTGCGCTTTACTCGAAAATCCGCGAGCTCGGAAATGTGCACCAGTCCGTCTTTGCCCGGCAAAACTTCGACAAATGCGCCGAACTCCTTGGTTGAGACGACACGGCCCTGATAGGTCTGGCCAATTTCGATTTCGCGCGTCATTCCGCTGATGATTTCCTTCGCACGCGCCATGCTTTCGCCACTGGTCGCATAAATGTGTACCGACCCGTCGTCCTCGATGTTAATTTCAGCGCCGGTCTCCGCGACAATGCCCTTGATCGTCTTCCCACCGGGACCGATGAGCGCGCCGATTTTCTCCGGATTAATCTTGATCGTCTCGATGCGGGGCGCGTATTTCGAGAGCTCCGCCCGCGGCTTCTCCAGTGTGCTGCGCATGATTTGGAGAATTTTCGTGCGCGCTTCCTTTGCCCGCTGAATCGCCTCCGCCATGATCTTGTGACTAATGCCTGGCAGTTTCAGGTCCAGCTGAAATCCAGTGACACCCGCGTCTGTTCCGCAAAGCTTGAAGTCCATGTCGCCAAAATGATCTTCCGAACCGATGATGTCGGTCAGCAATTCGTAGCGCTTCAATTGCCGATCGTCACTGTATTCGGTAACGAGACCGACGGAGATTCCTGCGACCATGCCTTTCATCGGCACGCCGGCATCCATCAGCGCAAGCATTCCGCCGCACACGCTCGCCATCGAGGTCGAACCGTTCGATTCCATAATTTCGCTGGAGACGCGAATCGCATAACGAAATTCGTCTTCCAGCGGTACCAGCGGTTCGAGCGAGCGCTCCGCCAGCGCGCCGTGGCCGATCTCGCGCCGGCCAGGGCCGCCGGTTCGCCCCGTTTCGCCCACGCTGAACGGCGGGAAGTTGTAGTGCAAAATGAACCGCTTCGATTGTTCGCCGCCGCCGTAAGCGTCCAGCATTTGCGCTTCTTCGATCGGCGCCAGAGTGGCCAAGGCGAGTGCCTGCGTTTCGCCGCGCTGGAAAATGGCCGAGCCATGCGCGCGCGGCAGCACGCCCACTTCGCAGGTGATGAGGCGCAACTCTTGATAACCGCGACCGTCCACGCGTTTCTTTTTGTCCAGAATGCTGATGCGAAACGCTTTTTTCTGCACGTAATCGAATGCTTGCGAGATCGCGAAGGGATCGGTCTCGGGGTGCTTTTCCAGGATCACGCTCTTCACTTCTTCGCGCAGGCCGTCGATCGCTTTCGCTCGGCCTATCTTCCCTTCGGTGTAAAGCGCGCCTTCAATGCGGTCGCCAGCCACTTGGTAAGCGATCTCAAGCAGCTCTGGCTTGACCTGCAAAAGCGGCATTTCGCGTTTCGGTTTTCCGATCTGCGCGGCGAGTTCCTTCTGAATGCGAATCATCTCGCCCGCGTGCCCGTGCGCGAACTCGAGCGCTTTGACGAAATCGGCTTCGGGCAGTTGATTCGCTGCGCCTTCGATCATGATCACGTCGTTTTCAGTGCCGACGTAAACCAGGTCGAGATCGCTCTGCCCCCGCTCTGAGTGTGTCGGATTGGCAACGAATTGGCCGTTCACGCGGCCGACGCGCACCGCGCCAATCGGACCGGCAAATGGAATGTCTGAAACGCACAGCGCCGCGGATGCGCCGTTTAGCGCGAGAATGTCGGGATCGTTCTCGCCATCGGCGCTCAGCAGGATCGAGATAATCTGTGTGTCGTAAAAATATCCTTGCGGAAAAAGAGGTCGCAGCGGCCGATCGATCATCCGCGAAGTGAGCGTTTCCTTTTCCGTGGGCCGGCCTTCGCGTTTGAAATAGCCGCCCGGAAATTTTCCGGCGGCCGCCGCTTTTTCGCGATAATCAACCGTGAGCGGAAAATAATCCTGACCTTCCTTGATCGCGGTGGCGGAGACCGCGCTCGCCAAAATCATGCTGTCGCCGCAGGTGACGATGACCGCGCCGTCGGCGAGCTTGGCGATTTTGCCGGTTTCGATGGTGATGTTTGTGGCGCCTATTTGCGCCGTGACCTTTTCTTGCATTCTACTTTCCTGGATGTGCGATCCAGGCGGTCACCCTGATTGTAGGTTTTAAACCCGTTGTCCGGCGGCTGCCGGACGCGAAACTAAAACCTAAAATCCAAGGTGATTACTGCGCCTGGACTGCTGGTTAACTTTTTAGTCTAAGTTGTGGCTTCGAGCAGTTCAAATGTTGGGATCCCGAGACTTACCGAAAGATCTTGCGGTTATTTGCGCAGGTTCAGCTTCTCGATCAGTTTCTTATACCGATCGGTTTCCGTTTTGCTCAAATAATCGAGCAGACTCCGCCGTTGCGCGACCATCTTAAGCAAGCCGCGGCGCGAAGAATGATCTTTCCGATTGGTCTTGAGGTGCTCGGTCAAATGCTCGATCCGGCGGGTGAGAAGTGCGACCTGCACATCCGCGCTGCCGGTATCTTTGTCATGCAACTGGAACTCCTTGAGGTCCGACGTTTGGTTGCTCTCTGCCATAACGAACGGGCGTATTGTAACCGAAGAACCCATTTTAGCAACTCAGATTGCACCCCCCCTTTAGCGAGCAAAATACAAACGCTGGCGCGCAATCCATCTTTGAACGCCTTTTGGGGCCACTTCTAGCCGCTGGCGTGCGGCATCGTAACTAGCTCGATCTGTTCCCTTCCTTCGGTTGGAGGATCGACAAGAAGACGCCCGAGAGTGGGGGCCCTCGCTAGGGAAAAAAGGGCGTGTGCCGGAACTTTAAGCTTCAGCGCGCGCGCTATTAACGTTCTGAATTGATTAATGCTCAGCACGAGATCGATTCCGCTGGTCGAGCCAGGCACGCCCGTCGTTCATGAGTGTCGAGGCTGCCTTAACAAAAATCTCAGTGGTTTTTCGTCTTTACCTGCACGACGTTGGAGTTGGGACTCGTACCGTTGCCGTTATACGCTCGTACCCGATAATAATAGGTCGTACGCGCGCTCAACCCGGTAACATTGTAACTGGTCGTGTTGCCGACATTCAAATCCTGATAGCCAGGTACGTAATTCACAAAAGAACTGTCCCTGGCCACATCCAAGCGGTAACCTGTCGCCCCACTTACACTGCGCCAGTTCGCGGTGAAGCTGCTGGCAGTCACGTTGGTTGCCTTTAGCGCCTTTGGAGCAGCTGGCGTCCGCGCCGGCGTAGGAGTAGCCGTTGCCGTTGGGGTTGGCGTAGGCGTGGGCGTCGGCGTCGCCGTTGGCGTTGGCGTAGGTGTTGGCGTCGGTATTGCCGAGCAGTCGCCAGGTCCGGCGGTGTTGTCGATAAAGCCGGAGACTGTGCCACTGAAGGGCGAGGACAGGTTATTCCCAGTGGCATTCACTACTACTACGAAGTTATGGCCCGCGGGAACGGTGAAGGAGTAGGTCGCTGTGTCGACCGTGGTCCCTAGGCCGACAATACCACTGTCACCAAGGTAGTTCGCGTCTATATTAGTCGGATCGTAGACCTGGTCGTAGGCGACACTTTCGATGTCACCTGGCCCACCGAGTGTCGCGTTGATCGTCACGGTGTAGCAACGAGCCGCGCCGCTCGTGTTGGTGAAGGTAAACGTTTCGTAAGCGTGCGTTCCTGGGAAACCACCACCGGGGCTGCTCTTAGGGGCGGAGCAGGTGCTCGGGCGGCCATCCCGGCCAATACGATCGGCCTGCGTCGGATCACTCGCCGTGAGCTGGCTGGGTGGAATCTGTTGATCGGGGCCGCCGGCACAGGTCGGGATGGTGAACGGGATCGACTTGCTTCCGCTCGCGTAAGTCAGGTTAAGCGAAAGCGCGATCGGCGTGCCGCAGGCGAATGTATCCGAGACCGAGATCTTGAACGGCGTCGCGTTCGTGCTGCTGCCATCGATCAACATGTCTGGATAGGTGGAGCTTGCGTCGACAACTGTGACGCCCGGAGTCGTTGTCGTGAGCGTGGCCGAGATCCCCGTCTCTTTCGCGCAGCCGTTGTTCTTGACGTCGAGATTGACGCGCACGCATTCGGCGCGGTTAACGATACCGTTATTGTTGCCGAGCGAATCGTCAATGGTGAAGCCGTTCGCCTCGAGCTTTGATGTGCCAGTCATTTGGAAGTTCTGGGTAACGGTGCCGCCCCCCGGCGGTGCGACCGTTGCCGAGGTAGGTATC
>Ga0209056_10001876_pt1 | contig 22998 bp, 19 predicted proteins | sample GraSoiAngelo_114_FD_185876 | JGI IMG/M metagenome (GOLD analysis project Ga0209056, IMG submission 185876) | Grasslands soil microbial communities from the Angelo Coastal Reserve, California, USA - 14_0903_13_40cm (SPAdes) (version 2) | ecosystem: Environmental > Terrestrial > Soil > Grasslands... | reverse complement strand
GCGTGACGGTGACAACAAACGCTTCGGCGGCAAAGGCGTGCTCGAGGCGGTGAAGAACGTGAACGAAGTCATCGGGCCGCGGCTCGAGGGCCAGTCGGCCGAGGATCAAATCGCGATCGACTACGCCATGCTCGATCTCGACGGCACGCCGAACAAAGGCCACCTCGGCGCGAATGCGATTCTCTCCGTCTCCCTCGCGGTGGCGCGGGCGGCCGCGCAGGATGCCGGCCTGCCGCTATATCGCTACCTGGGCGGTCCCGTTGCCCACGTGCTGCCGGTCCCGATGATGAACATTCTGAACGGTGGCGCGCACGCGGCGAATACCGTGGACTCCCAGGAATTCATGGTCGTGCCGATCGGCGCCGAGACATTCCCGGAAGGCCTGCGCATGGGGGTGGAGGTGTTCCATGCGCTGAAAAAGGTCCTGGCCAAGCGGGGGCTCTCGACGGCCGTGGGCGACGAGGGAGGCTTTGCGCCGGACCTGCCGAACGATGAGGCGGCGCTGGAAGCGATCATGGCGGCGATCGAAGCGGCGGGCTTCGAGGCGGGGAAGGACATCGCCATTGCGCTCGACGTGGCCGCATCCGAGCTGTATGCGGACGGTACGTACACGTTCAAGAAGAGCAAAGGTGGCCAAAAGACCGCCGCGGAGATGATTGCACTATATAAAGGATGGATCGATCGCTATCCGATCGTGTCCATCGAGGACGGTCTGGCAGAAGACGACTGGACGGGCTGGGCAAAGCTCACAGAAAGTTTGCAGGAACGCGTGCAACTTGTGGGCGACGATCTCTTCTGCACCAACGTCGAGCGCCTGGCCCGGGGCATCGAAGAGAGCGTCGCGAACGCCATCCTCATCAAGGTGAACCAAATCGGCACACTCACGGAGACGCTGCAGTGCATCGAGCTGGCGCGGGGCAACGGCTACGGCTCGGTGATCTCGCACCGCTCGGGTGAGACCGAAGACACGTTCATCGCGGACCTCGCGGTGGCGACCGGCGTCGGCCAGATCAAGACCGGCAGCGCGTCGCGCAGTGAGCGTGTCGCGAAGTACAATCAACTGTTACGCATCGCCGAGGAGCTCGGCGACGTGGCGCACTATCCCGGCCGCCATCTGTACGGCTTATGACACGCACCCGCATCGCGGGCATCGCGGGTGGCGTGGCGTTGCTGGGCTTCGCGGTGTGGGGCGGCGAGTACGGCACCGCCGACTGGATCACGATCCGGCGGCAGCTCGCGGAAGAGCGCACCAGGGTGGCGGGGCTGCGTATGGAGCTGGATTCACTGGCCAAGCTGGCGCACGACCTGGAGACGAATCCCGCGGTGCAGGAGCGCGTGGCGCGGGAGCAGTTCGGCATGATCCGAGACGGCGAGGTACTCTACCGCGTCGTGCCCAAATAGCGGAGGCACCATGAAAACTCTTGTCCTCGCCGTCTTCGTCTTCGGCGCATTCGCGGCGTGCGGTGGCGATAGCACCGGAACCGGTCCGCAGGCGGCTTCGGTTACGGGGATCGCTGGAGACAGTCAAACCGCGCCCACCGGTGCGGCACTCACTTTCCCTCTCAGTCTGGTGGCACTCGGGTCGAGTGGGCAGCCCCTCCAGGGCGTCCATGTGACCTGGACGGTGACGCCGACCGCCTCGGCATCGTTTAGCCCCGCGACCGCGGCGACCGACGTCAACGGCGCAGCCGCGACAAACGTGACCGCCGGGTCGCTGATTGGCGGGATCACGATCCACGCCGCGGTTCCGGGTGTGCCCGACGTCCTGTATCACGCGACGGTCGTAAATCCGTGTACCTATCTCGCGCCATACACGTTTGGACAGACAGTCAATGCGGTCCTGGCGACCACGGACTGCAACCGCGGCAATTTTGGCTTTTACTACGACTATCACGGCCTCACCCTTCCGGCGGGACAGCAGAGCATCCGGATCTCGATGCACTCCGTATTTGACACGTGGCTCGATTTCTGGACCGCGGCTGGTCCGTTCGTCGCGTTCGATGACGACAGTATCCCCGGGGTAGCGCAGAACTCGCAGATCGACGTCATCCTTCCGGGCGGCGATTACATCATCGGCGCAAGTTCGTACGCCCGATCCATGACCGGTGCGTATTCGCTGAAGGCGGCGACTCGCCCCGCCGAGATGAACGGATGCCGGGAGGTCTGGGTGACGCGCGGCGTCACGGTCTCCGATTCGATCAGATCGTCCGATTGCGCCGATTCCGCCGTGTCGCCGCACTACTATGACGTCGCCCGAATCGCCGTGTACGCCGGCACCGTGCTGTCGATCGCGGAGCGATCCGCGGCGATCAATGCGTCGCTCGCCTTGTACAAGGTCGTCCCGGACAGCAACTATGTCCGCCACCTGGTGGCGTCGAACGACGACAGCGCCGCGGGTAACCCGAACGCGTTCATCCGGTTCACCGTGGACACCTCGAACGTCTACGACGTCATCATTGGCACGAGCGTGGCGGGGCAAACTGGAGCGTACACATTCTCCGTGGATACCACCACCACACTGAATGGTCGAGCCTTGGCGCCGAGCCACGCCGCGCGCGAGCGGTGGGGAGCCGACGGATTGCCAAGGCGCTCGAAGCACTAGCGCTCCTCGCTCTCACGGCGGGGATCAGTCAGGCGCAGAGCCGAGCGGTGCGGCCGTGTGACCCGGCCACGCCGCTCGGCCCCAGTCACGATCTGTATTGCATCGAGCTCGTGCCGGCCCCGGGTGTCGCCGGAGTGTCGGGACGCGTCGAGCTTGCCATCCCGCCGGGTCCCTTTACCGTCGCCGTCACGGCCGACGGCCATTCGCGATGCATCCCCGTCGCATTTCTCACCGGCCTCCCGGCCACCAAGGGGGAGACGTACGTCGCGTGGGCTGCGACGCCGCAGATGGATTCGCTGATCAAGCTCGGCGAAGTCAAAAACGGCCGCGTCGAGCTGCGCGCGATCGAGCTCGACAAGTTCAACTTTCTCATCTCGTCGGAGCGCAGCGCCCGTGTGCGGGAGCCGCACGGCAGAATGATTCTGCGCGGGCAGTCGCCGAGCACTCGGCCGTTTCCGCCCGATTTGCTCGAATTCTCACTGGGAGCCGCGCGGTCCGGGGATACGATGGACCATGGCGAGCACGGGAACTCCGGCTGGCCAATGGTGCCGTCGCCTCGAGGAGTGACGATGCTGCCTTCGGAGATGGCCCTGCGACCTGAGGTGACGCCCTTTCTTCCCCCGATGGATGAGCCCCTACCCACCGCAGACTCCAACGAGGTGCTTCGTCCGGAGGACGGCGAGATCATTGATCTCACTGCCGAGCTCGTCCGCCGCACGATCAATGGGCAGACGTACACGATGTACGGCTATAACGGGCAGTATCCAGGACCATTGATCGAGGTCTCGCGTGGTTCCGAGATCATGGTGCGGTTCACGAATCACCTTTCAGACGCAACAAGCATTCATTGGCATGGCATACGGCTCAAGAACGCGTTCGACGGAGTCGACGAGGTCAGCGACGCGTTCACATACATGCTGCGGTTCCCCGATGCCGGGATCTTCTGGTACCATCCGCACATTCGCGAAGACATCCAACAGGCGCTCGGCCTGTACGGCAACATCCTCGTGCGGCAGCCGGGCGCGAAGATCCCCGCGAATCGCGAACAGATCCTGATGCTGCAGGATCTTCTGGTCGGCGATCCAGGCCTCATTCCGTGGGGGCGGGAATCACCGACCCACGCGCTGATGGGGCGGTTTGGGAACGTGTTTCTGGTGAACGGCCAGCCAGGCTATCGGCTGTCCGTGCGTCGCGGTGAAGTGGTGCGCTTCTATCTGACCAACGCATCGAGTGCGCGGACGCTGAATCTTTCGTTTCCCGGCGCGCGCATGAAGCTCGTCGCCGCGGATGCCGGCCCATTCGAGCGCGAGGCTTGGGTCGAGAGTGTGGTGATCGCACCAGCCGAGCGCTATGTCGTCGATGTACGCTTTGAGCATACCGGCAGCACAGCTCTGCTGAACAAGGTTGTCGGCCTCGATCACTTGTTTGGTCGATTCTTTCCGATGGTGGACACTCTCGGAATTGTCTCGGTGAGCCCACAACGCGTCAGCCGCGACCTAGGCAAAGCCTTTGCCGCCCTTCGCCGCCCTCCGCCGCCCTTCGCCGCCGCCTCTTCATACCTGAATCGTCCACCCGATCAGACGCTGGTGCTCACGCTCCAGACACACGGCTTGCCGTTTGTGACCGAGCGGCTGATGCAGCTCGACTCGATCTACTTTGCGCCGGTCGAATGGGCGGGGACCATGCCCATGATGAATTGGGCCTCCACGGGCAGGCAGGTCCGCTGGGTCTTGAAGGATCCCGCCACGGGTCTCGAAAACATGGACATCGCGTGGCAGTTTCACCGCGGCGCTCCGGTGAAGATTCGTCTGGTCAATGAGCGGCGCGCGTTTCACGGCATGCAACATCCCATCCATCTGCACGGTCAGCGCTTTCTGGTGCTGGCGGTGAACGGCGTTCCGAACAACGATCTGGCGTGGAAAGACACCGTGCTGGTGCCGGCCGGTGGGGTGGTGGATATTCTGCTTGATACCGCGAACCCCGGTGACTGGATGCTCCACTGTCACATCGCCGAGCATCTCTCGGCCGGGATGATGATGCAGTTCACCGTGAATTAGCGAGGAGCCTTCATGCACGCGCTCACCCTGCTGCTCACGCTGGTCACGCAGCGCCCCGACTCATTCGCGGCCGGCGTGCGTGAGTACATCGCCGTCGATACTTCCGTGGTTGCGTTGACGCATGTGCTGCTGGTGGATGGGACGGGCGCCGCTCCGAAGAGCGATCAGACGGTCGTGATTCGCGCCGGCAAGGTTGCGGCCGTGGGACCGGCGGCGTCGGTGCAAATCCCGGCCGGCGCGCGCGTCATGGATATGAACGGATCGACGGTCATTCCCGGCATCATCGGCATGCACGACCATCTCTTCTATACCGCGGCCGGGGGTCGGGCCGTGCAGATGGGGTACACGGGACCGCGGCTCTATCTCGGCTCAGGCGTCACCACGATTCGCACGACGGGAAGTCGAGCGCCGTATGCCGAGATCAACTTGAAGGACGCGATCGACCACGGCTTTTCTCCGGGACCGCGCATCCACCTGACCGCGCCGTACATCACCGGTGAGCACGGCGGCGGCGCGATGGCGATCCTGAACTCTCCAGACGCCGCCCGCCGCTTCGTCGCCTATTGGGCGGCGGAGGGGGCGACCTGGATCAAGGCCTACACCGACATCCGCCGCGCCGAGCTGGGCGCCGCGATTCAGGAAGCGCACAAGCGCGGGATCAAAGTCACCGGCCACCTGTGCTCGGTGAGTTTCCAGGAAGCGGTCGCGCTCGGCATCGACAATCTCGAGCATGGGATGCTGACCGCCTCCGATTTCACGACGGGGAAACAGGCTGACGTGTGTCCCGTCAATCTGATGACGCAAATCAGCGCGTCGGATCCCAAGGGCGATGCCGGGCAGGCCACGATTCGCTCGCTCGTCCAGCACCACGTGTCTATGACGTCGACCCTCGCTGTGTACGAGCCGTTCGTGGCCAATCGTCCAACCAAGGACGAGCGGGTGCTGCAGGCGATGGATCCGGAAGTGCGCGACAGCTACATGAAGATGCGCCAGCAGATCGACACGAGCGCCAACGGCTGGGTCTCCCAACAGGCGTTCAAGAACGCGATGGCGTTCGAGCGGGCGTTCGTCGACGCCGGCGGCCTGTTGGCGGCCGGCGTGGACCCGACGGGCATCGGTGGCGCGCTCGCGGGATTCGGCGATCAGCGCAACTACGAGCTGTTCATCGAAGCGGGGTTCGCGCCCGCGCAAGCCATCCAGATCATGACCGCGAACGGCGCGAAGATCCTCGGTGTGGCGCAGACCCTCGGGACCGTGGAGACCGGGAAGCTGGCCGACCTCGTGGTGCTGCATGGAAACCTTACCGCCGATCCGTCGGTGATTCGCAGTCCCACGATTGTTTTTAAGGACGGCGTCGGCTACGATTCTGCCAAGTTGATTGCCTCGGTACAGGGCAGGGTTGGCGTCAACTAGCGGAGAGGTGCGGCAGGGTAGCTCAGCCTGGTGAGAGCACGGCACTCATAATGCCGGGGTCGTGGGTTCGAATCCCACCCCTGCTATTGAAGGGCAACGGCGGCGGTCAGGGCGGTCAAACTGCGAATGCGGCGGTCGATCCACGTTGACCGCCGCATTTGGTTTTTGACCGTCGCAGTATCCGTTGACCGCCGCATTTGCCTCTTGACCGCCATGACTCTACCGCCCTTGCGCGCCGCGCATCAGATTGGGAACCTCCCATCCACCCCAAGAGGGGCCGTCATGACGTTCCGCGTCCTAGTGGTCGTCGTCGGAGTTGCGTGTACCGCCGCATTGCCCGCGCGAGCCCAAAAGCGAGGCTCGTTCGAAATCGGCGCGTTCGCCGCCTATCTCAACGCCGACAACTCGCTCCCCGTTGGCAATGCGCTCGGATTCGGTGGGCGGGTGGGTGTGAACCCCTTCTCGTTCCTGTCGATCGAGGTGGACGTCGCGCATGCTTCGAAGAACGGGGCCAGCCATCAGCCCCTGCACGTCTGGCTCGTCTATGACGTGCCGCCCACCAGTCGCGCCGAGATCTTCGCGGGGATCGGATACGTGCGGAATTCGTACACCGGTACCTACGATGCGAAGGACAGTGGCGTCGCCGGACTGGTCGGCGTACGACAGCGGTTCGGCAAGATGCTCGCCGTACGGCTGGACGGACACGCGGATTTCATGCCGAATTCCGCGAACAAGTCCTACCTCATCAGCTTCAACGGCAACTGGGGAGTGGGGTTCGGCGTCAGCGCATTGCTGAATCGTTAAATCGGAATTCTGGGCACGAATCAGTAGGGGCGCAGCATGCTGCGCCCCCACGTTGTTCCGAGCCGCGCTTTAGCGTGTCGATTTCCATACCACCGGCTTGATCTTCCGCGACATCTCAGCCGCCACCTGCTGCGCCTCCTTGAGCTTCGCCTCGTACTCCTGGCGCCACTCGGCGGGCATGTTGGCGCGGAAGTACGTCGCCGTCAGCAGCTCGCCGCGCGGCTCGAAACCGGCGGCGCTCCCGCTGCCCACCGCGACGACGTTGCCGAGGAACAGCGTCGAGCTGCCCGTATCCATCACGTTGGCGACGCTGCACTCGAAGTGCGCGAAGCAGTCATCGAGCACCGGCACGCCCAGCACGCCGCGATGATGCGGGATCCCCACGAGCTTGTCTTGATCGCGCCCACTGAAAAAACCCAGCCGACGCACGATGTCGAATTGCTTCGTGTGGAGCAGGTGCAGCCCGAACCGCCCCGTCTCGAAGATCATGTCATGGCTGTAGTTGAATTTGTGGATGTAGACGGACAGCCGCGGCACCGAAGGCACGATCGAGGCTCGCACCGCGGCATCGGAGATCATGCCGTTCTCCTTGCCGTGCCGTTCCGCCGTGATCGCGACGACGGGGGATGTGAGATTGCGGAGTAGTTGGTATGTGAGGGCGGGCTCAAGCATACTTCAAGATACATGACCACTGTGGCCCCGCTGCCGGCGCGCGCGCTGGCGCACATTCGAGAGCATCGGCTCTTTCGTGAGCCCGGTGAGGCGCTCGTCGCCGTTTCCGGCGGCGCGGATTCAGTCGCGCTGCTTGATCTGCTGAACGCGATGGCCAAAGAACTCGGGCTCGCGCTCGTGGTCGCGCACGCAGACCACGGAATCTCGTCGGACAGTCGGACGGTTGGACGGTCGGTCAAGACCCTCGCCGAAAAGTATGGCTTACCGTTCGAGCTGGCCGAGTTGCATCTCGGCGCGGACACGACGGAGACTGAAGCCCGCCGCGCACGGTACGCGTGGCTCCGAGAAGTGCAACGCTGCCGCGGCGCGAAATACATCGTGACGGCGCATCACGAGGACGATCAAGTCGAGACGATTGTGTTGCGGGCGCTGCGCGGCAGCGCGCCCGCGGGTCTCGCCGGAATCGCCGCGCGCGGACGCGGCGGCCTGGTACGGCCCTTGTTGCCGTTCACGCGCCGCGAGCTGCGCGCATACGTTGCCGAGCGCGGACTACCGGTCTACGAGGATCCCGCCAACCGCGACCCGCGACACATGCGCTCCTGGGTCCGAGCGACTCTCCTCCCGTTACTGAACGAGCGCCTCGGCCCGCGGCTGCGCAGCGATTTGCTGGCGCAGGGCCGCCATGCCGCAAACGACCGCCGGGCATGGGATCGCATGCTGGATCTAGTCCCCGACTTAGCGCTCACGGTGGAGGGTGCGTGCTTTACCGTTGCCCGCGCGAGTGTGTGCGGCTATGATAACGCATTGTCTGTCGCGCTCTTGCGCGCGGCGGCTCGGAGAGTAGGGCTGGTGCTTGGGCCGACGCGAGCGCGCCAACTTGTGACATTGGCGCAACGCCCCTCGGGCCGCCGTTTGTCGTTAGGCGATAGGTGGTGGGCCGAAGTCGCGTTCGACCAGCTGCGGGTAAGTCGCGAAGTGGGTGATATGATCGATTGCGCGCTCGAGCGGGTCTGGCCTGCCGGAGAGCGGGGCTCGGCGCGATTTGGCGAGTTCGAGATTACGTGGTCGCCTGCCTCAGCCCCCGCCCAGATCGAGCGCGCGACGTGGACGACGTGGCTGGACAGCACCGCGTGGGAAGTGCGGCGGCCCGCGCGCGGCGATTCGTTGGTGCCGCTGGGTGGTGTCGGACATCGGCCGCTGCGGCGCTTACTAATGGAAGCGCGAGTGCCGCGCAGCGTGCGGCCGCGCTACCCCGTAGTCAGTAGCGGGGCGACCATTCTCTGGGTGCCCGGCATCTGTCGCAGTGCGGAAGGCGTGCCGGCGCCTGGAACTCGGGCGGTGAGGCTGGATGTTATCGAGTGCGGCTCGGCCGAAGCAGACGGGGGGGCGTGAGCTCAAGCGCATCGTCTTCGACGAGGAGACGATCGCGGAGCGAGTCCAGGCCCTGGGGCGCGAAATCACCGCGGCCTACCCCGACGGCGATTTGCTGGTCCTGGGTCTCCTCAAGGGCAGCTTCATCTTCTTGAGCGATCTCGTCCGGCGGATCGATCGGCCGCTGCAGGTGGATTTTATCGTGGCCTCGAGCTACGGCGAAGGAACGGTGTCGAGCGGGAACGTGCGGCTGGTATATGACCCGGAGACGGAGCTGGCCGGGAAGCACATCCTGCTGGTGGAGGACATCATCGACACCGGCAAGACGTTGAACAAGCTGGTCGCGCTGCTCCGGCAGCGCCGTCCGAAAAGTCTGGAGATCTGTGCCTTGTTGCACAAACATGTGGCTGAACACTTGGAGCTGGAAGCGAAGTTCGTGGGACTCGACGCGCCGACGCTGTTCCTGGTCGGGTATGGGCTCGATCACGCGGAAAACTTCCGGCACCTTCCTTATATCGCGAGTCTGACGTAGATGGCCAATCGACTGCCCCCGCCCCCGCGGGAATTCAACTGGGCCCGGATGCTGCGGACGCTCTCGTTCTGGGCGCTCCTCATCGTCGGGACGATCGCGCTGGTGCAGCTCGCGTCGAGCCGCCGGCGTGAAGAAGCCGAAATCACCATTTCGCAGTTCACCGAAGAGTTGAACGCCGGCAACATCGCCTCGGTCGAAATCGCCGAGAAGAAAGTCCGCGGCGCGTTCCAGCGTCCGGTCGTCGTGAAACGGCAGACGGTCGAGCGCTTTACGCTGATGCTCGCGGCCGACCCGGACAACGCCTGGATCCAGACGCTCATGACCAAGGGCGTCGACGTGCGGGCCCGCGAGCCGGGCCAGTCGTTCGGTGTCGTGCTGCTGACGTTCCTGCCGTACCTGCTGATCTTCGGCCTCGTGATCTTCATGCTGCGGCAGATGCAGCAGGGGGGCAACCGCGCCTTTGCGTTCGGGAAGTCCAAAGCGAAGCTGCTCGCGGGCGACACGCCCAAAGTCACGTTCGCCGACGTCGCCGGCTGCGATGAGGCGAAACAGGAGCTCGAGGAGATCATCGACTTCCTGAAGGACCCGCAAAAGTTCCAGCGGCTCGGCGGCCGGCTGCCCAAGGGCGCGTTGCTCGTGGGGCCGCCCGGGACCGGCAAGACGCTGCTCGCCAAAGCGGTCGCCGGCGAGGCGGGCCGGCCGTTCTTCTCGATGTCGGGATCCGACTTCGTCGAGATGTTCGTCGGCGTCGGCGCCTCGCGCGTGCGCGACCTGTTCGAGCAAGGGAAGGCGCACGCGCCCTGCATCATCTTCATCGACGAGATCGACGCCGTCGGCCGCCACCGCGGGGCCGGGCTCGGCGGCGGGCACGATGAGCGCGAGCAGACACTGAACCAGCTGCTGGTCGAAATGGATGGCTTTGAATCCAATGAAGGCGTGATCCTGCTCGCCGCGACGAACCGGCCCGACATCCTCGATCCCGCGCTGCTGCGGCCCGGCCGCTTCGATCGCCAGATCGTGGTGGACATGCCCGATCTCAAGGGTCGGGAGCAGATCCTGCGCGTGCATGTGCGCAAGATCCCGATGGCGCCGGGTGTGAACCTCGAGCGGATCGCGCGCGGCACGCCGGGTCTCGCCGGTGCCGAGCTCGCGAACATCGTCAACGAAGCCGCGCTGCTCGCCGCGCGCCGCAACAAGTTGCACGTGGACGGCCAGGATTTCGAGGACGCGAAGGACAAGGTGATGCTGGGCCTCGAGCGCAAGAGCCGCGTGCTGTCCGACGAGGAGCGGCGGCTCGTGGCGTATCACGAGGCCGGCCACGCCCTCGTGGGCCTCACCGTTCCGGACGCGGATCCGTTGCACAAGGTCACGATCATTCCGCGCGGACGGGCGCTTGGCCTCACGGCGTATCTGCCGGAGGAGGAGCTGCACAAGTACACCAAGCGCTCGATCGAGTCGCGGCTCGCGATGGCGTACGGCGGCCGCGTCGCCGAGGAGCTGGTGTTCGGGCCGGAGAAGGTGACGACGGGCGCTGCGCAGGACATTCAGCAGGCGACGAACATCGCGCGGCGCATGGTGACGCAGTTCGGCATGAGCGCCGTCATCGGTCCGATCGCCGTGGGCGACCGCGAGCAGGAGATCTTCTTGGGCCGCGAAGTGGTGCAGCGCCGCGAGATTTCCGATCGCACGGCGCAGATCGTGGATGAGGAAGTGAAGAACATCCTGACGCGCGCCTACAGCGAGGCGACGCGCATTGTCACCGAGCGGCGCGCCGCGCTCGATCGTCTGGCCGCGGCATTGCTGGAGCGCGAGACGCTGGAGCGGGAGCAGGTCGAGATGGTGATCGCCGGCCGGCCGCTGCCGCCGTACGTGCCGCCGGCTCCACCGGCGCGCGCCGAGGGTGGAGAGCCGGAGAAGGAAAAGGCGAGAGGCGAGCGCCCGTCGGGAGGGATCCTGCGCAATCCGCCGCCTGAGCCTGCCGGGGCGTGAGCCCGGGCGCCAGCCCGAGCCAAGAGCGCGCCCCACGGTGAACGTCGCCGCGCTCGCCGCGACCACACCGGAAGCGGTGTGCGCGGCGCTCGCGGCCCGGGGGTGGGAAGCACAGCCGGCGTGGTTCGCCGCGATCGGCATCCAGCCGTTGGTCGTTCTCTTTGAAGACATCACCGAAGCCGAGCGCGAGGCGGTCGTCCATTGGGGCGCCAAGTCCGGTGCCGACGTCCTGACGGGTGAGGGCTGGGCGCTCGTCGCCGGTGCCGCGAGCCGCCTGGCGCCGCTCGCCCGCTACGACCGCGCGCCGGCCGAGCTCGCGCGTCTCGCACCGGCGCTGGGCCGGCTGCTCGCCGCGCGTGCCGAGCCGCCGCGCTCATGGGCGATCCGCGGCGCCGAAGTGTCCCTCGAACAGCCCGTGATTATCGGAATCATCAATGTCACGCCTGACTCCTTCTCCGACGGAGGTCACCTCGCGTCCGCCGCCGCCGCAATCGCGCACGGTGAAACGCTGATAGCAGACGGCTGCCGGCTGATTGATGTTGGGGGCGAGTCGACCCGCCCTGGCGCCGCTCCGGTCCCCGTCAAGGAAGAAATCGGCCGCGTGGTGCCGGTCATCGCGGGACTCGTGAAGCGTGGTGTTGGCCCGATTTCCGTCGATACGCGCAAGGCCGAGGTCGCGCGCGCCGCGCTCGATGCCGGTGCGGCGGTGGTCAACGACGTGTCCGGATTGCGGTTCGATCCGGCTCTCGGGGACGTCGCCGCGCGGGCGGCAGCCGGCGTGATTCTGATGCACATGCGCGGCACGCCGGCCACCATGGATGATTTGGCCCAATACGACCATGTCGCGCCGGAGGTCGCCGCCGAGCTCGCAGCCCTGGCCGAGCAGGCCGAGCGGGGCGGGATCGCGCGCGAGAGAATCGTCGTGGATCCCGGCTTCGGGTTCGCCAAGACGGCGACTCACAACTTCCGGCTGCTCGACGAACTGGCAACGATCGTTGCCCTGGGCTATCCTGTAGCCGTCGGGCTGTCGCGCAAACGGTTTTTGGGTGCCGCGACGGGCCGGCCCGTGGAGGATCGCGATCGCGCCACGGCCGTCGCCTGCGCGCTCGCCTGGGAGCGCGGCGCGCGGCTGTTCCGGGTGCACGACGTCGCCCTGGCACGTGAAGCCCTTGCACTAGCGAGCGCTACGACCAACCAACGATGAATGTAGACGCCTTCAAGTTTCTGTCGCCTAGGGCTTGGCCGGATCTCTTCGAGATCCTGCTGGTGTCGTTCGTCGTCTACCGGTTCCTGCTGTTCCTCGTCGGCACCCGCGCCCTGCAGATCGTGATCGGCCTCGTGATCCTGTCATTGACCTACTTCGTGGCGGTGTTCGCGAAGTTCACGATGATCAGCACCCTGCTCGGCGTGATCTTCACGTACGGCGCCTTCGCCGCCGTCGTCGTCTTCCAGCCGGAGCTGCGCAACGCGCTGGCGCGGCTGGGGCAGTCGCGCTTCATGCGCGCGTTCTCGCGCGGGGACCGGCAATCGGTCGCGGAAGAAATTGCCGAAGCGCTCGATCGCCTGTCGCGCGCGGGCACCGGCGCGATCATCGCCGTCGAAGGCGACATCGGACTCGAGGAATTCATCACGACCGGCGTCCCGATGGAAGCGAAAGTCTCGGCGGACCTCGTGACGACGATCTTCACGCCGTATTCGCCGCTGCACGACGGCGCGGTCCTGATCCGCGGCGACCAGATCATCGGCGCCGGCTGCGTGCTGCCGCTCACGCAGTTCAAGGTCGCCGACAAATCGCTCGGCACGCGCCACCGCGCGGCGCTGGGGCTGTCGGAGGAGACCGATGCGACCGTGCTCGTCGTGTCGGAGGAGACGTCGACGATTTCCGTCGCCAGCCACGGGTTGCTGTACCGCCACCTTACGCCGCAGCAGGTGCGCGATCTGCTCTCCGGTGCCGTCTCTCATCTCGAAGGCGGCGAGCGTGTGACACAGCCTGCTACCTGATTCGCTGCCTCGCCCTCCGTACCGGGAAGCCGCCGCCGTCGCCTTCCTCGTTCTCATCGGTTATGTGATCACCCTCGCACCCACAGTGACACTGTGGGATGCCGGCGAATTCATCACCGCGTCGAAAGTCCTCGGTGTTCCCCATCCGCCCGGCACGCCACTCTTCGTGCTGGTCGGCCACGTCTGGGCCGATGTCGTCCGGATTGGCCAATACGCCTGGCGGCTGAATCTCATGAGCGCCTGTTTCTCGGCGGCCGGCGCGGGATGCCTGTTTCTCGTGGCGCACCGGTTGCTTGCCGGCGAGGACCGGATACTCCGAGTCGGCGGGGCGGCCGCGGCGGCGATGCTCTCGGCGTTCGCCTTCACCGAATGGCAGAACAGCAACGAGACCGAGGTCTATACGTTCGCGACGTTTAGTATCGCCGCGATTTGCTGGTTGTGTTTGCGGTGGCGAGATGTGCGGGGAACACACCGCGCACCGCACATCCTCTTGCTCATCGCTTACATCGCGGCGCTATCGATCGGCAATCATCTGCTCGCGCTGCTCGTCGGGCCCGCGGTGTCGCTGTTCATCGCGTACACGCTGAGCGCCTTGCCTGCGGCCGATCCCGACGAGCGCCGCATGGAGTGGGCGGAGTGGGGCACGCTCACGGCGCTGTGGGTCGTGCTCGTGGCGGTCGGTCTGGGGAGCTGGGGACTCATTCTCGTGGGCGGCGCGCTGCTTGTTGCCGCCGTGGTCTGGTGCATGATCGTCGGTTCGCGTGCCTTCCCGATCGTGGCGATGGGCGTCGCCGCCGCCGGCATTTCGATCTACGCGTTCCTCTATATCCGCTCCGGTTTGCACCCGGTGCTCAATGAGGCTGCCCCCGAAACGTGGCGTAGCCTCCTTGCGGTGATCCGACGCGAGCAATTCGGCAGCCGTGGCCTCCTCGATAATCCGATGTTTCCCCCGGGCCCGGACAATCCCGGCCGGACTCTCACGATGTTCGGCCAACAGCTCCTCAACTACTTCCAGTACTGCTCGTGGCAGTGGGGCCGCTCGCTGCCGTTCAGCGTGATGGTGAGCGCGGCGCTGCTGTTCGTGACGCTGGGCGTTTTCGGATTCGAGTTCGCGCGCCGGCGTGACCCGGGAATCGCGTACCTCCTCGGCGCGCTGTGGCTTGTCACCGGTATCGGCCTCGTGATCTACATGAATTTCAAGGCTGGGTTCTCGCTGTACTGGGATCAGTACCCGACGATTGACCAGCATGAGGTACGCGAGCGCGACTATTTCTTCGTGGTGAGTTTCCAGGTCTGGGGAATGTTTGCGGCTCTTGGCCTGGTCCGTGGAGTGGTCCAAGTGGCACGGACCGGAACGATCGGCGTGCGGCGCTTCGCGATGGTGGCGTCGGCGGTGATCACCCTGCTGCCGTTCGGCGCTAATTTCGCGGCGGCGTCGCGCCGCGGCGCCGATGCGACGGCCGCGCGCGATTTCGCCTACAACCTGCTGCAATCGGTGGAGCCGTACGGCGTGCTGTTCGGCTTTGGCGACAACGACACGTTCCCGGTGTGGTATCTCCAGGAAGTGGAAGGGCTGCGGCAGGACGTGACGCTCATCAACCTCTCCCTCGCCAATCTCGATTGGTACCTGCTCCAATTGGCGGCGCGTCCCGTCCGCCCGTTCGATCCGGCGCGCGCGCCCGCCGTCTATCGAGCGCTGGCGCCCCCCCAGCCGCCGGCGGGTCCGGTGTTGCCGCTCTCGGTAGGGGACATCGAGGGGATGCAACCGCTGCAGCTGCGCGACTCGGGCGTCTTCAGCGCCGGAACTTTCGCGCTCCCGATGCGCAAGGGACAGATTCTCCGGACTGCCGATCAGGTGATCTTCTACACGATCGCTGCCTATCTGCCGGCAGGGCGGCCCGTGACATTCGGTGTGTCGTCGGGCCGAGGCTCGTGGCTCGGCCTCGATCCACACCTCGTGTTCCAGGGGCTCGTCTTCAAGATCGTCCCGCGAGCCGACACGGTGCAGCGGTTGGTGCGCGGCATTCAGGGGCCCATGGTGGATTCCGCTCGGACCGCCCTGCTCGTCGATTCTGTGTTCCGGTGGGGCAAGATGTTCGGGCCGGATTCGTTGAAGCTCGAGCCCGCCGCACAGCAGGTGGCCACGTCGTTCTCGGTGGCCTTTCTGGAGCTCGGGAACGCCGCCGCCGTCCGCGGCGATCAGCGCAAGGCGCTGGATTACCTGCGCCGGGCCTACCATTTGAATCCCCGCAAGGCGCTCGCCGACGTCATTCGGCGCCTTGAAACCGAGGGCGTACAGAGCCTCTTTAGGCGTTAAATTGACAGGCTATGAGTTTTGAGGCCCTCCCGGAGCGTTTGGCGCAGGTGAGGGCAGAGCTCGCGCGACGTGCCGTCCAGCCAGTGACCATCGTCGCGGTGACCAAGGGGTTTGGGACGGACGCGATTTGCGCCGCGGCAGCCGTCGGCATCGGCGACATCGGTGAGAACCGCGTGCAAGAAGCGGTGCAGAAGCAGGAGGAGTTGGGAGCCAGGAGTCAGGAGCTGGGGATTCGCTGGCACCTGATCGGGCACCTGCAGCGGAACAAGGCTCGGGTCGCCGCGGGACGGTTCGATCTGGTACATTCGCTGGACTCGCTCGAGCTGGCGCGCGAATTGGATCGCAGGTCGACGACACCGCAACGCGTGTTGTTGCAAGTGAACGTGGCGCGCGAATCACAAAAGAGCGGGTGCGCGCCGGAGGAAGCGGCGGCGTTGGCGCGAGAGATCGCCGCGCTCGGAGCTCTGCGGCTGGAAGGTTTGATGACGTTGGCACCACTGACCGATGACGAGGATGTGCAGCGCCGGACGTTCCGGGGACTGCGCGTCCTGCGCGATAGGATCAAGGAGGAGGTAGGAGTATGGCTGCCGACCCTCTCGATGGGGATGTCCGGCGACTACGCTTCAGCGGCCCAAGAGGGAGCAACGGTGATCCGATTGGGTACCGTCCTGTTCGGTCCGAGGGCGGAGACGCCGTGAGCGACGACGCCTTTAACCTCACGCCGCTCGATATTCGCAAGCAGGAGTTTCGCAAGACCCTGCGCGGGTACGACACGCTGGGCGTGGAAGATTTCCAAATGCGCGTCGCCGATGCCCTGGAGCGCGCGATTCGCGAGCGCCAGATCCTCGAAGAGCGAGTCGACGCCATCACCGAGCAGCTGCGCGTCTTCCGCGAGCGGGAGAAAGCGATGAACGAAGCGCTGGTCGCAGCACAGCAGCTGCGCCAGGACACCCGCGCCGCCGCCGAGCGCGAGGGGCAGGTGATCGTGCGCGAGGCCCAGGCGGAGGCAAAGCGCCTGCTCGACGAAGCGAAAAACGAGGAGAGCGCGGTGCAGACGCGCATGGCGGCAACCGAGCGGCAGTTCCAGCAGTACGTCGGCGGCTTCCGCGCGCTGCTCGAGCGCCAGCTCGCCGAGCTGCGCGCCCTCGACGGTAAGCGCGGGTGACCACGGTTGCCGAGGCGGTTCGCGCCGTGCGGGCGCGGACCGCGGTCGTTCCGGAGGTCGCGGTCATTCTCGGAACGGGACTCGGGGCGTTGGCCGACGAGCTGAAGGCCGACACGACGATCCCGTACGCGGACGTTCCCGGCTTCCCGCGGCCGACGGTGGAGACCCATGCCGGTCGCCTGCTGTTCGGCACACTGGGCAAGCGCAAGGTCGCGCTGATGCAGGGCCGGTTTCATCGCTATGAGGGGTACACGCTGCAGCAGGTCGCGTTTCCCGTGCGCGTGCTGCGGGCGTTGGGCGCCAAGACACTGATCGTCTCCAATGTCTCAGGCGGCATGCATCCGCTCTGGTCCACAGGCGACCTCGTCCTCATCTCCGACCACATCAACCTGCTCGGCGACAATCCGCTGGCGGGACCGAATGTCGATGCCGAGGGCCCGCGCTTCCCCGATATGTCGGCCGCCTACGATCCCGACCTGCGCAAGCTCGCGCGCGATGTCGCGCTGGAGCACAAGATCGTGTTGCGTGAGGGCGTTTACGTCGCGGTGCCAGGCCCGAATCTCGAGACGCGCGCCGAGTATCGCATGCTGCGCGCGATGGGCGCCGACGTCGTCGGGATGAGCACGGTGCCCGAAGTGATCACCGCGATCCATCAGGGCATGCGCGTGCTCGGGCTCTCGATCATCACTGATAATTGTTTGCCGGACGCGCTCGAGCCGACGTCGGTCGAGCAGATCATCGCCGTTGCGCGCGGCGCCGAGCCCAAGCTCGCGGCCGTCGTGCGCGGCGTGCTGGAGCAGCTGCGCTAATGCCGTACCCGCCATCCGACCTGACGCAGTCGATCGACCAGCTGGAGAAGCAGCTGCTCGCGACGTGGAAGCACGAGCGGCTGTTCACCCGCGTGAGCGAGGCGACGCGCTACGGGCCGCCTTTCATCTTCTTTGAGGGACCGCCCACCGCCAATGGCCGGCCCGGCATCCACCACGTCTTCTCCCGCACGCTCAAAGACCTGATTTGCCGCTTTCATACGATGCTGGGGCAGGGGGTGACGCGGATCGCCGGGTGGGACACGCACGGCCTCCCCGTCGAGATCGAAGTCGAGAAGGCGCTCAACATCAACGGCAAGCGCGAGATCGAGGCGTACGGCATCGAGCGCTTCAACAAGCTGTCCCGCGAGAGCGTGTTCAAATACAAGACCGATTGGGAGGCGCTGTCGGACCGCATCGGCTACTGGCTCGATTACGAGCACCCCTACGTCACCTACAGCAACAACTACATCGAGACGGTGTGGTGGCTGCTCAAGCGGTTGTATGAGAAGGCGCTGCTCTACCGCGGCCACAAAGTGCTCCCGTATTGCCCGCGCTGCGGAACCGCGCTGTCGTCGCACGAGGTGGCGCAAGGGTACGAGACGGTCCAGACCAATTCGGTCTACGTCACCTTCCCGCTTGCGAGCGATACCGCGCGCCTGCTGGTCGTCTGGACGACCACGCCGTGGACGCTGCTCTCCAACGTCGCCGTCGCGGTTCACCCCGACATCGAGTACGGCGAATGGGAAATCGAGGGCGTGCGCTACATCGCCGCCGTGCCGCGCGCCGGCGATGTGCACGTGCATGGCGTGCCTCTGGCACAGGCGCATCGTGTGGCGAGCTATCCCGGCCGCGATCTGATCGGCCAGAAGTACGTCCGCCCGCTCGATGTCGTCCCGCTCCCCGCCGAGGGTCAAAAGGCGGTCGTCGTTGCCGGCTCGTTCGTATCGGCCGACGAAGGCACCGGGCTCGTGCATATGGCGCCGGCCTTCGGCGCCGACGACTACGCGACGGCGCAGCAGTACGGACTCGCGTTCGTCAATCCGGTCGCGCCCGACGGCACCTTCCGCGGCATCGGCAATCGCTGGCCGGAGCTCGAAGGCAAGCTCGTCACCGCCAAAGAAACGAATCATCTGATCATCGACCGGCTGAAGCGCGACGGCCGCTGGCTCGAGACCAGGCCCTACTCGCACAGCTATCCACACTGCTGGCGCTGCGATTCGCCGCTGATCTACTACGCCCGCAGCTCCTGGTTCGTCCGCACCACGGCGGTGAAAACACGGATGCTGGAGGTCAATGCCGAGGTCGATTGGCATCCGCCCGAGGTGGGCAGCGGTCGCTTCGGCGAATGGCTCGAGAACAACGTCGACTGGGCCCTGTCGCGCGACCGCTACTGGGGCACGCCGCTCAACGTGTGGGAATGCGATGCGGACCGCGAGCATCGCGAGGTGATCGGCTCCTACGAGGAGCTCTCCCAACGCTGGGGGAAGGCGCTTCCGTCCGATTTCGATCCCCACAAGCCGTACATCGATGCCTACACGTGGTCGTGTCGCGAGTGCGGCGGTACGATGCGGCGCGTGAACGAAGTCATCGATGCCTGGTTCGACTCGGGCTCGATGCCGTACGCGCAGTGGCACTACCCGTTCGAGCACCAGGCCGACTTCAAGGCGCACTTCCCGGCCGACTACATCTGCGAAGGCGTGGATCAAACGCGCGGCTGGTTCTACTCACTGCTCGCCATCGGCGTTACCGCGTTCGACGCGCTGGTCTACAAGCACGTGATCGTGAACGAGCACGTGCTCGACGTGCACGGCCAGAAGATGTCGAAGAGTCGCGGCAACGTTGTCGATCCGTGGAAGGTGATCGGCGAACACGGCGCCGATGCGGTGCGGCTCTACCTCCTGGGCCAGAGTCAGGTGTGGCTGCCGAAGCGTTTCGATGAGCGACAGATCCCGGAGGTATCGGGCGGATTCCTGAACACGCTGCGCTCGACGTACGACTTCTTCCGCCGCTACGCCCAGGATTGGAACCCGCCGGCCGAAGAGGACGCCACGCCGCCCAGCCAGCGCCCGGCGGCGGATCGCTGGCTCCTCGCCCGGCTCGACGAGGTGGTCGCGAGCGTGAGGCAGTCGTGGTCTGCCTACGACGTCACCGCCGGTGTCCGGGCGATCATGGATTTCGTGGGCGAGGATCTGTCGCGCTGGTACATCCGCCGCAACCGGCCGCGCTTCTGGGCGCCCGATCGCGCGACCGATCCCATCGCACTGGAAACGCTGCACGAGGCGCTCGTCGCCGCGGTCCGGATGCTCGCCCCGGCGGCTCCCTTCATCTCCGACTGGGTGCACCGGGCCCTGACTGGGGCCTCCGTCCACCTCGCCCCGTTCCCCGTGGACCGGGGCCACCGGGAGCCGGAGCTACTCTCGGCTATGACCACGGTCCGGCGCCTCGCCTCGCTGGCCCGGGCGGCACGGGAATCGCGTAATCTGCGGGTCCGCCAGCCGCTGGCCCGGATGCAGCTGGCCGTCCCGGCGGCTGCCCAGGGCCCGGCCTTGTCAGACCTGTTAGATATTCTGGCTGCCGAAGTCAACGTAAAGGCCGTCCAGGTGGTGGCCTCCGACCACGATCTGGTGCGGCTGCGGGGGAAAGCGAACTTTCGGACGCTCGGCAAGCGGTATGGCAAGGAGACGCCCCGGGCCGCTGCGGCGGTGGCGAATCTCGCGGACACCGACCTGCAGGCGCTAGAGCAGGGCGGCGCCGTACGAACCGGCGAGTGGGAGTTCCGGCCGGAGGACGTGACCGTCACGCGCGAGGTCACGAGCGAGTGGCTGGTGCAGGCCGATGGGCCGTACGTCGTCGCGCTCGATCCCGAGCTGAGTGACGACCTGGTGCAGGAAGGCTTGGCGCGCGAGGTGGTGAATCGCGTGCAGCGCCTCCGCAAGGAGGCGGGATACGAATACACGACGCGCATCGAGTTGAGCATCGCTGGCGCCGAGGATGTGGTGGCCGCGACGCGCGCGTTTCAAGGATTCGTCGAAGGGGAAACACTGGCGCGCCGGCTGGTGCTGGGCGCCGGACTCGACGAACCCGACTTACAGCGTGAAGTCGACATCGAGGGGCGCCGGGTGGGAATTGCGCTGCGGCGTCACGACGGAAGAAAGGGCGGAACCAGATAATGCCGACTAAGTCCACGAAGGTGAAGGCCAAGAGCGGCCTGAATAAAAAACAGCTGACGCATCTCGAAAAGCGGCTGCTCGAAGAGCGCGCCCGCGTCATCAAGGAGCTGGGCCACTATGGCGAATCGTTCAACTCGAGTCTCCAGGCCTCCGACGGCGATCTCTCGAGCTATTCCTTCCACATGGCCGATCAAGGCACCGACGCGATGGAGCGCGAGAAGGCGTTCCTCTTCGCGTCGCAGGAAGGGCGCTACCTCTGGCACGTGAATGAGGCGCTGCGCCGGCTGTACAGTGCGCCCGAGCGCTTCGGCCGCTGCGAGCAGTGCGGCGATCCGATCGGATTCGATCGCCTCGACGCCCTCCCCCACGCCCGCCTCTGCATCAAATGCAAGGCCAAAGAGGAAGATGGTAAACGCCGCTGAGCGCCGGCTGTTCTGGGTGACGGCGGTTGGGGTCGTCGTTTCCGACTTCGTCACCAAACTGATCGCGGAATCCTTCCTGGCGCGGCGGCTGCCGCTCCAGGTCATCGGCGACGTCGTGCAGTTCCGCCTCGTCTACAACGAAGGCGCGGCGTTCGGCCTGCATGTGGGTGACAACTCCCGCTGGATCTTCCTCGGCCTCGCCATCGTCGCGCTGTTCGTGCTCGCTTCGCTGGTGCGCGGCACGCGGCCCGGCGACCGGTTTCGGCTGGTTGCGCTGGCGCTGGTCTGCGGCGGCGCCGTCGGCAACCTGATCGACCGCATTCGCAGCGCGCAGGGCGTCGTCGATTTCGTGGACGTCGGTATCGGCGCCTGGCGCTGGCCCACGTTCAACGTCGCCGATTCGGCCATCACGATCGGCGCGATCGCACTCGGACTCTCGCTGTGGCAGGAAGGCCGCGCGCAGCAACGGGCGAAGGAGGCGCGCGCGGCAGAGCCTTGAACATCACGTTCTGCGTTGTCGCAGGTACGGAACGCCTAGATCGATTTCTCGCCGACCAGCTCGCCTTCTCCCGCACCCAGGCCGGACGTCTCATCGCCGACAAGCGCGTCACCGCCCGAGGCAAAGCGCTGCGCGCCTCCGCCGTGCTCGAACGCGGCGCCGAAGTCACCGTCGAACTTCCTCCCGATCAGCCGCCGCCACGCACCTACGCACCCGCACACGCCGAGCTTTCCTTTATCTACGAGGACGAGCATCTCGCCGTGCTCGACAAGCCGGCGGGACTCGTCGTGCATCCCGGGCCTGGCCACTGGAACGACACGCTCGTGAATGTGCTGGTCGGGCGGGGCACCGATCTGTCAAGCGGTTCGACCGAAGGCCGCCCGGGGATCGTGCATCGCCTCGACCGCGACACCTCGGGGCTGCTGGTCGTCGCGAAGAGCGATCTCGCGCACCGCCGGCTGGCAGGCGCGATCGAGCGGCGCGCCGTCAAACGCGTGTACGCCGCGCTCGTGTGGGGCCATCTGCGCAAGAGTCCGGTCGACATCGAGGCGCCGATTGCGCGCCATCCCAAGGAACGCAAACGGATGACGGTCGCGCAGGGGGGCCGCCACGCCGTGACGCATGCCGCCGTCGTGGCGCGCTTCGCCCACGCCGACCTGCTGCGCGTGCAACTCGGCACCGGCCGCACGCACCAGATTCGCGTGCACCTCGCGCACATCGGCTGCCCGATCGTCGGTGACCGCGAATACACATTTGGCGGCAGCCGTCGGGTGACACCATCGGCGCGACACGAAGCGGAACGCCTCGAGGCGCTGGCGCCGCGCCAGCTGTTGCATGCCGCCGCCCTTTCCTTCGCGCATCCGGTGACGGGGGTGCCGCTCACGCTGACGTCGGAGTGGCCGGACGACTTGCGTCCCGCGCTCGCCGAAGCGGCCGGAGACGCAAATTTGCTTGCCGAGCGCAACCCCTTGCAGTATCTTGGCTTCTTCGCATCCGATGACTGACGGAAGCCTCGTCTCCGCCCGATTGCTCGTGTTCCGCGTGGGAACACTGGCGTGCGCGGCCGAGGTGGACCAAGTGCGGGAGATTCTCCCGCGCCTCCCAACGACGCGTATCCCGGGCGCGCCCCCGGTCGTGGCGGGGCTCGTGAATGTCCGCGGCACACTGGTGACGGT
>Ga0209056_10001871_pt1 | contig 23040 bp, 20 predicted proteins | sample GraSoiAngelo_114_FD_185876 | JGI IMG/M metagenome (GOLD analysis project Ga0209056, IMG submission 185876) | Grasslands soil microbial communities from the Angelo Coastal Reserve, California, USA - 14_0903_13_40cm (SPAdes) (version 2) | ecosystem: Environmental > Terrestrial > Soil > Grasslands... | reverse complement strand
CCGAGACAGCCAGCTCCATGAACTTCCTGCGAGGTTTGTAGGAAGGAGGGATCATACAGATAGATTATATCTGTTTGTCGCGAGTGTTTCTCAGGATAGCCGCGCCTGTCCGGTTTGCGCGTTGCGCGGCAGGTGAGCGGCGCTCATTTGACGGGAAGCCGACTTGCCCGGGATCGATCGAGGAACTTCTCTCGCATGCACGCGAGCCCCTGTGGAAATGCGCAAAATCCTCTGGACTTTCTCCGAATTTCCGCGCATAACGTCTACACCAGTCGACCCATCCCCAAAATTTCCACATGGAGGTCAAATCATGCGAACCAACAGGTTTGCTATTTTCACAACGGCACTGCTCTTCGTGGCACTTGCGCTAAGCGTTGGAGCCGGGGCTGCGGATCAGCACTCTGGGACCTGGAAGATGAACCCGGCCAAGTCGAAATACAGCCCCGGACCAATACCGAAGAGTACCACGGTAAAGATCGAGTCTGACGCAGATAACATCAAGCTCAGTTCAGATGGAATCGACGCAGCTGGGAATCCGACTCACGTCGCGTACACCGCAAAATACGACGGCAAGGACTACCCGATTACCGGCGTGCCAAACGCTGATACCGTGGCGTTAGAACGGCTCGACGCCGGCACGATCCGGTCCACTATTAAGAAAGGCGACCAGGTTGTGATGACCGTGACATCGGTGATCTCTAAAGACGGAACAACGCGGACCTCGACATTCAAGGGCAAGGACGCGAAGGGGCAGGATATAAATAACGTCGTGGTTTACGACAAACAGTAAAGAGATTTCTTCAATTATTTATTGATGACGTGACCAGGTCTCTTGCAGGATCGTCGACGAGCCTGCGTTGATTTTTGTCACAGAGTGAGCGGAATTGCCTGAAAGTTTGATGAGGATTTGTATGCTCAAGGGCGTACTTTCGAGTCTGACGCCGGAGCCGACGTGGCTTGCTGTTTCGGCGCTTCACACACATATTTTTTGATTGTTACTTGCGCAACCAAGAAGATTGTTTTTTGATTTCGCTTTTCCGGATTGTCTTTGATGTATTGGAGAACTAAGTCAAGAGTAGTTCTGAGTGTCGCGTTATCGGGGACACAAATGCGCTGACCTGTGTCGGACCAATTGAGCGCGAGCGTGCCGGCCACGCCAGCAACGTAGGCGAGGCAAACGTCAGGCGGACGATTGTTCTCATATTGGCAAACTGCCAAAAAGTCGTCGCCGCTGTTTATGATATCCGAAGTTTTCTGGGCCTTCGCTACGCTTGAAATCGTCAAAGCCAAAACTGCTATGATTAGGGTTTTTGTATAGGGTGCCTTCATGCGTGTGCCTCCTAAAATGCATTAACCGGCGCGAGTTCAAATTTCGCCATCGCACGGGGTCGCCGATTTCTCAACGCCCCTGAAACACGAAACCCCCGCTGGGAGGCTTATTGACGAGCAGGAAAATGAAGATTTTGAGCTTCATCAGGCGCGTCCGTTCCCGCTGGAAAGACATCGGGAGAAGAATGCAGAGTCCTTCCGTAGTCAGCAATGGAACGAAAGTTGGAGGGGATGAAACTGAAGTCCTAGCCGGTTCCTGAGCAGTCGCCTTGTGATTACCTTTCGACTTGGGAGAAACATTCTGATTCCACCAGAGACGCGCCTCTTGGAGAGTGAGTGGAGGCGCGTTCCCTCCACCTGATTGGACAACTCGAAGTCCTTCAGCGAAAGGAAATACAAAGTAAACCACCCTTCAGATGGATTCACGACGGGAAAAACGATATTAGGTTTCGGCTCAACTGAAGACCCAGGCCGACGCCACACCAAGGCCAAGGCAAAGAAGGCGAACAAGCAAGCTTTGGATGATTTGAGAGAAATCGATGCCAGACTCCCGGACTCTTCGGAGCAATGCTTCTTGAGTCGGGGGCAGCCTTCGTCACAGCCGAGCGCAGGTGACAAAAGAAACCTTGGTTGCCGCAATCTTTGCATCACTCCCCAAGTTTCTAATTGCGGACCCAAGTTGGTGCAGCTGGGCGCGATATGGGCCTATATTATTGGCCCCGTTTCTTCCCCTTACACCAGAGGAGAGTGACAGGCCCTGTGATGTCACATTCAGGAAGGGTCCTCCCGGCTGTTCCCCAAGTCATTTCGCAAGTTCTGCGCGGAGTCTGCTGTACGCACTATAATCTTTATGGTATGTAATTTCGATAAATCTGTCGCGGTCGCTGGTCTCCTGGATCAGCGTTATACCGTTCGCTACCCCTTCTCAGTAACAGCGGAGATCCTGGAGCTCGAAACGGGAAGCCGTTTGCGAGGCGTGACTTCCGATCTTTCTCTGCGCGGGTGTTTTGTGCGTACAACCAACCATCTAGAGGTCCGTGCTCGGGTCCGCCTAACGCTCGCGAAGAAGAAACAGAAAGTAGAAATCCTCGCGGCAATCCGGAGGGCTGCGCAGACTGGAATGGGCCTGGAGTTCCTAGAATCGACCCTGTGTCGAATGCAATTCTACTGTCGTGGGTCGAGAATCTCAGAAAGTCTGGCTAAAACATCCGCATCAGGGCCCCAAGTAGCCGGAGCATACTACCTACCGACAATGATCGACAGACATGATGTTCCAACTTCCAACTATGCCTGCAACCGATGATCCTAAGTCGAAAAGAATTTCGGAGGAGAATAGAAGACGAAACCTTCGGGCGAGGATTTCATTGCCGATTCGCGTACGCTCCGCTGATTTCGTGGACGATCAAGTGGATGAAGTCCGGGCCACCATCAATGTGTCTCGCGGCGGTTTATATTTCAGCTCGCAACGGAGCTCTTATCACCGCGGCATGAAAGTACTGCTGACGATTCCTTTCAGGGATTTCGTTGCTGATGCCGGTCCCGAAGAGCGGGGAGAAGTGGTTCGAGTAGAGCACTTCAAAGATGGCCGAGCGGGAGTGGCAGTCCGTCTCCTGAAATCCACGGAAAGCGGAGCTGCACATAAAGTGCATCCGTTTAGAGCTGAAGAAACGAAGAAAAGTCCAATTCCCGAGCATCGCTTAGCTCCCCGTTTGCCGTTTTTAACTGAGGCTGAAGTGATGGAGGCACCTTCCGGGACATGGCTGAAGACCCGCCTCTCGGACTTGAGTCTGAGCGGATGTTATGTCGACACGCTCCATCCTTTGCCAGTAGGAGCACGAATTCGCCTGAGGGCAGTCAGGAACAAGATCATTTTGGAAGTGCTCGCCACCGTAATTTACAGTGAACCAAGGCTAGGAATGGGAGTTTCCTTCACTCAATTGTCGCCAGAGCAGAAATCAATCCTCGAAAACTGGCTGGCTGATGTTGCTAAGCACGGGCGCCCCTAGCGCTACCACCAGCGGTGAAGTGGAACGCTTGAGAAAAGTAATGGAAAATCTGATGAAGCACTTTCCAGTAGGGGAATGGATCAATCTTGTAAGACAAGCAGTCCGCACCATAAGGAAGGAAAAGATTTGTGGGTTCGAATTTAACACTGGAGCAAAAACGACCGGACAGCTTTGCTGAGCTACTCTTCGATAGTTTTTTACAGCCTGTACTCGAAGGCGTTCGATCATTGAGTATTGGGACAAGGCATATGCTCTATCGCGCCGACCCCTTTCAGATTGATCTGCTGATCGAACCTCAGGTCGGCGGCCGGAGCGTAGTCGTCACCGGACAACTGCTGGATTTACGCCACCCGGAGATCGTGGGCCATAACCTGCAGGTCGCACTTTCGAACCTGCGTGGCCGCGTAGTCCAGACGACGACAAATCAATTCGGCGAGTTTTGCCAAGAGATTGAGAACACCGGTAGCTTGGAATTGAAGTTCCATGGAGCGAACCACAAGCCTGTCGTGATCTCGCTACGGGATAATCTCGGCGCATGAGGGAAAATGGAGCTTGAATGTCCACCAAGTTTCTGATGGCAGATGACACAGCCGCTGTTCGCATGGATTTCTGCCTGTCAAGTTACGGCGGAGGGATTCGGGGTCTTCCGTTCTTCCAATAGTAATCGGCGCAACGTCCTCAAATCATTCAGGATGCGGCGGCTTGCGGCGATATGAGATGAAAGCTTGTCCAATTTGTAGTTCACGAGTTGTAATGCCTGCTTTCGCCTTGCAAGTTGCGGATTCGTCGCGCGCAGGATTTCCGTCTCAATTTGATCTTTCGCTTCGCGTGTCGCTTCTAGAAGATGATTCACATACTCAAGAGCGCTCTCAATATTGTCGAACGGGGTTTCCGATTGGTAGTTCATTGCTGCCCTCCCAGGACATTCCGGGCTGTGGTTTTGGGTACCTAAGATTAAGAATAGGGCTTCCTGTTTACGCATTCAACTGTGGGATACAAAGGACCTTCCGAGGGAAGCACGATGCAGCTTCTGTGGGCAGGCGTTCAAATTCGGTCTAGCCCGTCTTTCTCTCTTAGATTGTCCACTCATGAACGTCTGTTGCCACTTGCAACTTTCAAGAACGTGGCACGCGGTAGAACCTCACCTCGCGGCCTCTCCCGCCGCCTGAGCCAGAGTTTCTGACCCCTAATTCTAGGTATCGATACGTGTGACCGAATGGATCATAAGCTATGTGTTGTCTATAACTTAAGGAACCAGGGCACATCAGGATCACCTTTCTCACGACAACCTATGGCGAAGCCTCGAATTGTATCCAAGAAGCCAATAATCCGTTGGAAAGTCCCCCCAAAACAGTACTGACGGCCCATTTGGATAAGCGAGCAGATTCTCTAGGGTACTGATAGTACTATACTTTTTTAGTTTTCCGATTCCCTTTTCAGAACTGACTCGAACTATCGGGAGTTAGGAAGGGGATGCACGCTGGCCCGCAATAGCAAGTGAGACGTGGCTTGGATTGAGCCAGTGCGTATTGAGGTCGGACTCGCGATAGGCGGCGCGGAAGCGATATGCCTTTGGATGCGTTAGATCAGAAAACGGTGACCAGCCTTCCCCGGCTGTCAGAGGTCTACGACGCTTACGGCGTCCAAGTCAATGCTTTGTCCGTGGACGAGATCTTTGCTCTCTACGAACGCACGGGCTTTCTGTATCCGGACAAAGCGGCACGCCTTTTTCCGCACCTCCCGCAGGTTCGGGAAAACTGGCGACGGATGTTGAGTGCCGGCGAATCGCTGCTTTATGTGTTGACCTCTGGAGACAAGAAGCGAGGGCGGGCGTCCCTTGCAGTTTGGCGGACCACGCAAAACGGCTGGATGTCACAGCACCTTGTCTCTGAAAACAATCCGTATGCATCGCGGGCGGTGATGCTGGCCGCGGCCGCTGCGAGTATTCGGGGAGGGCGCGATCTCTCGGCGCAGAATTGGTTTCGGCCGGAGAACCGCTTTCCCGCGCGAGTCTTCGGTTCGATGGTGCAGACGATCGGAGAATCTTTATCGTCTGTTCAAAGGCACGCATATTTCGCATTGCCCAGAAAACTGTCGCTGCCGACGGAAAAGCGAATTCGCGTGGTTCCATACAGCTCATCTCATCAAGAGGCCCTCTTGGAGATAGCGTCTGCGGCGCGCGGCAGTATCTACATCACAGCAGAAGAATTGGAGCAAGACGTCGAATTCACAGCGGTGGATGAACTCTACCGCGGCGTGGGACTGCGACGCATGCGACATGTGTGGCTGGCCTACCGGGCAAACAAAGAAGAACCAATCGGGGCGGCGATTGTCTACCGCGGACCTTTGGGAGTCAATTTCAGCTATCTGGAAAATCGTTGCGACCTGCTCCTGCACCCGACACTTCCTGAATCAGAGGTTTCCGAGGCAGCGTCCGCGCTTCTGACCGCGTGTTCGAAAGCGTACGACGATTTCGAATTGGAGGAAATTCCGGTAATTGCTGAGGAAATGGCGACACACGTCCTATACAAGCTGGGCGCGGAGTTTCTCCGCCACTATTGCCAGGGAATCTGGCTCAGGGATGGACATCCTCGGTTCTACCGGCACGTCGACGGTTTCTATACAAAATTATTGGCGCGAATGGAAAAGCAGGAGCTACAACCTGCACTCATAGGTCAGGAACGGTGATGAGTAGAGGCACGGCAACTGCCGACTACATTATGGAAGACCCGCGCGAGGCATTGCGCCTTGAGCTCAAGGTCGATCCCGATGCCTGGGTGCAAAAGTACCTGGCGCATCGAGTCTGTCCGGGGGCAGAGGTCCTTTCGGTGGGATGTGGTCCGGGCGTGATTTTGCGCGCAGTCACCGATTTGGATTCTTCAATTAGGGCAACGGGCATAGATGTCAGCGAGGGCCGCTTGCAACAAGCGAAGGAGAAAAATCGAGAGAATTCACGCGTGCAATTTGTTTGCGGCGATGCGCAGTCGATGGAGTTTCAGTCCAATAGTTTCGACTTGGTGTACTGCCGTATGTTGCTGCAATACCTAAAGGAAAAGGAACGGGCAGTGTCTGAGATGGCAAGGGTTTGCAAGCCTGGAGGCACCGTTTTGTTGCAGGACCTGGACGGCCAACTTTTGTGGCACTACCCGGAAGACCCCTCGGTACAGCGAACGCTTGAAAAGGTTGTAGCAGCTCTAGGTGCGACCGGTTTTGATCCGTTCGTCGGCAGGAAACTCTTCTGGTTGGCGGAGAATGCCGGACTGACGAATATCGATGTCCAGGTTGAGTGCTACCACTTAATTGCCGGTGAAGCCGATCCGCGCATTTTGAAACAGTGGGAATTGAAGCTGGAGATTGCCAGGCCACAGTTGGCCAGGGTGCTCGGCGGTGAACTCGAAGCCCAAGAACAGTCACGGGCGTTCCTCGAATATCTTCGCCGGCCCGACACGCTTACCTATTCGACGGTCTTCACAATAGTGGGGAAGAAATCTTTATGAGCTGGAGCTGTAGCTCGCAGAAATTCTTGCCATCAGTTCGGGAGTTCTGGGGATGTGCTTCAGGGCCTGCGGGACAAATGGGCCACGTTTGGAAATGGGCCAACAGGTTAATTCTGATTGTTGAAAGTGTTTGGCTGGAGTGCGTACATGAATAACATAGCGAATCGACATCATCTGGAACGGGGAAAAGACCCGTTCCGACCGTCCGAGATGGCTCAGCGCCGGGAATCGCGCGCTCGCCTTGCCGGCAAATTTCTAGAAGGGAAACTAAATATGCTGTTCAATCGCAACCACAAGGCCGGCCCGGCGATGGGCGCCGGACGCATTCTCCTAGCTAGTTTCCTCGCAGTTTGCCTTACGGCTACGACGGAAGCTCAGACTTCACGGAGCGTCCCCGACGTCACTGCCATGAGCATGGAAGATCTGATGAATATGCAGGTGACCTCGGTCTCCAAGCGCACGCAAAAAGTAGCCGACGCCGCGGCGGCAATTTTTGTGATAACGCAAGAAGACATACGGCGTTCAGGAGCGAACAGCATTCCTGAAGCATTGCGACTCGTCCCGGGTCTTCAGGTGGCTCGGATTGATCAGAATAAGTGGGCCATTGGGTCGCGTGGCTTCAACGGGCGTTTCGACAACAAATTGCTGGTTCTGATTGACGGCCGAAGTGTCTACACGCCTCTGTTTTCCGGTGTGTATTGGAATGTCCAGGATGTGATGTTGGAGGACGTGGACAGGATCGAAGTGATCCGCGGTCCTGGAGCAACGCTGTGGGGAGCCAATGCCGTGAACGGCGTCATCAATGTCATCACCAAAAAGGCCAAATCCACTCAGTCCGCGGTCGTGACGGCCGGAGCCGGAACGGAGGAGCGGGCAGCCGGTGGTGTTCGTTATGGCGGCAAGGTGGGCGACAATAGCTATTTCAGGGCTTACACAAAGTATTTTAATTGGGGGCCTTCAGCATACCCATCGGGCATGACGGCTCACGACGGCTGGGATGCCTTGCGTGGCGGATTTCGTGCGGATTGGACCCCGGCTGGAGCTAACTCGTTCACGCTGCAGGGAGACATCTATCGGAGCAGATTCAACGAGACTCTGACTGTGGGGTCGCTATCCGCTCCCTATTCCAACACGTTTCCCAACGATGGGAAGTACAGTGGAGGAAACATCCTCGGGCGTTGGAATCATACTTCCGAGGGATCTTCAATGTCGTTGCAGATGTACTACGACAATACGACGATTACCGACCATTCGCTTTTCGGCGACCATCAAAATGTATTCGACATCGATTTCCAGCACGGATTTCACGCTGGGGACTCACAACAATTCGTATGGGGGCTTGGTTACCGCTCGATCCGTGACAAGAACGACCCCAGTTTTACCGTTTCCCTGGATCCCAATCGAGTCACTCTCAATCAGTTCAGCGCATTCCTTCAGGATGAAATCAGCTTGGTCGACAATCGGCTGCTGATCACACTCGGCTCCAAATTCGAACACAACAAGTTCACGGGGATTGAAATCGAGCCCAACGCAAGATTGCTCTGGAACCTCACTCCCAATCAATCGATCTGGACCGCGGTATCACGCGCCATCCGGACTCCGGCCCTAACCGAGGAAGGCCTGAGGCTAAATTCAGCCGTGATACCCCCGGGGACTCCTTCGAACCCCGCGCCGTTGCCAGCGGTGGTGGCAGTATTCGGCAGCCATCAATTCAAGTCAGAAGACCTTCTCGCGTACGAACTTGGCTATCGAATGCAGGCAACCAGCAACCTTTCGCTCGACATCGCAACCTTCTACAACAATTACTCAAATCTTCGCACTGCGGAGCCGGGCACGCCTCGTGTGGAAGGGAGTCCCGCTCCGACCGACATCGTCATCCCCTTTGTCGCAGCCAACAAGATGAGCGGTGGAACTTACGGCGTTGAATTGTTTGCAGACTGGAAGCTCATTCCGAAGTGGAGATTGGCGGGCTCCTACAGCTATCTGCAAATGAACATACACAAAAACAGCGACAGTCTAGATCCGACTCCAGACAACCCGAACGGCTCAAGCCCCCGTCATCAATGGTATTTGAGGTCTTCAGTCGACCTGCCTAAGCATTTTGAGCAGGACACGACTCTTCGATTTGTGGACCACCTTCCCAGCCTGGGTTTGCCAAGTTACTACTCTTTGGATGCGCACCTGGGATGGAGGCCGGTTACGAACCTGGAATTGTCTATCGGCGGGCAGAACTTGCTGAATAACTGGCACTTGGAATTCATGCCGGATTTTGTAAATACCTCCCCGACGGTGGTAAAGCGCAGCATTTTTGGAAGTATTACTGTGAAATTTTAGGTTGATTGCCAGGTGAGCTTTCAGATTGTCGGCCACCAGCGGGATAATTTGATGTTGAGACGACTGGGAATTCTGATCGTTGCGCTCAGTGTTTCGCTGAGTTGGGCTCCCGAGACCTTTGCACAGACCTCGGAATCGTCTGATTCCTCGGAATATCTGATCAAGGCTGGCTTTATTTACAATTTCGCAAAATTTGTGGAATGGCCGTCGACCTCTTTTGCTCAACCTGATTCTCCAATTGTGATCGGGATTTTGGGCACAGACCCCTTCGGCGGGATCATCGACCGGATCGTGGGAGATAAGAAAATCGGTGGGCGAGGATTCGTCGTCAAACGGCTGAAATGGGCCAAGGATTTCAAAGATCTGAAGGACTGCAACATCTTGTTTGTAAGTTCGTCCGAGAAGGAACACATGGATGATGTCATTCGTATGTTGCGATGGCTGCCAATTTTGACGATCGGAGAAACTCCCGGTTTTGCCGAGCGTGGTGGCATTATCCGTTTCACCCTCGAAGACAACAGAGTTCGACTTGAGGCGAATGTTGAGGCGGCACGCCAAGCCAATTTAACTATCAGTTCAAGGCTGCTCACTCTGGCGAGAATCATCCAGCAACCTCCTGCAGAGGCGAGGAAGCCCGAATGAGTCTGCAGAATCTATCGATCAAGCGGAAACTAACGCTGATAACGATGCTGACGAGCAGCATCGCGCTGATTCTTTCCGCCGCTAGCTTTCTTATTTACGATCTCATCTCCTTTCGTCACCTTCTCAGTCAGGATCTGATAACCCAAGCTGAGATTATTGGATACAACAGCGCGGGTGCAATGGAATTTAAGGACGAGCCCGCTGCGACTGCAACGTTGTCAGCTCTCACGGCGAAAGAGGACATCGTCGCTGCCGTCTTATACAGCCGCGACGGAAAGATGTTTGCCCATTATTTCCGTGGCAATAAGACTCTTCCAACATTGCTTCCTTCCCGTTTGCAAAAGAAAGGCTACCTTTTCGAAGGAGGATACCTGGAAGTCTTTCACGACGTCACCTTGAACGGGGAACATCTCGGAACGCTGTTCTTGCAATCAGACATGCGCCAGTGGAGCGTGAGGGCCAAAAGATACGCCAGTATTCTCGCTATTTTCGTGCTGATCTCCGGCTTGCTCGCATTGTTGGTCTCATCAAAGCTTCAAGGATTGATTTCCAGGCCAATTCTGTGCCTGGAAGACACCATGAGAATGGTTTCCGCAAACAAGAACTATGGTGTTCGAGCTGTTAAGTCTTATGACGACGAAATTGGAAGATTGATCGATGGATTCAATACCATGCTGTCCGAAATTCAGCAGCGGGATATCGCGCTGCAGAGCACCAATGGTGAGTTGAAGACCAGAACGCAAGAGCTGGAGCAAGAAATATTTCAACGTAGACAGACGCAGGAAGAACTGCTCAACGCAAAACACGCGGCCGAGGAAGCCAATCGGGCCAAGAGCACATTTCTTGCAAATATGAGTCACGAGTTGCGGACGCCGCTCAACGCCATCATCGGATATAGCGAAATGCTGGAGGAGGAAACCCGGGACTCAGGGAAGATTGAGAATGCTCAGGACCTCAAAAAAATTCAATCGGCCGGCAAACACCTATTATCGCTGATCAATGACGTCCTTGACCTTTCGAAGATCGAAGCGGGGAAAATGGGACTCCACTTAGAGACCTTTGACGTGTCACAAGTGATCGAGGAGATGGTCACAACTCTCCAGCCAGCAGCAGCGAAGAACGCCAACTCAATTCACGTCCATCTAGCGAAGAACGTGAGCGTGATGAAGGCGGATATTACAAAAGTCCGGCAAATCTTATTCAACCTGCTCAGTAATGCCTGCAAATTTACGGATCATGGCACCATCTCCGTGAATGTAGAGCAAATCAAGGTCGAGGACCGAGATTGGATTCAATTCCAGGTCCACGACACCGGAATTGGCATCTCTGCCAAACAAAAGGAAAACTTGTTTCAAGAGTTTGCTCAGGCGGATGCCTCGATTGCCCGCAAGTATGGCGGGACTGGCCTGGGACTCGCCATTACTCACCGGTTCGTTCAGTTGATGAAGGGGCAGATCAACGTCGAGAGCGAGCCTGGACAAGGCGCCATCTTTACGGTGCAGCTGCCTACTCACGTCGTTATCGAGACAACTGAATCCACGCAATCAGAGAGTGCCGATAAGGTTCCGGCGGCATCATCCGAAACCAAAACCGGCTTGGAAACGATTCTGGTGATAGATGATGATCCATCGGTCCGCGATCTGATGTCGCGCTTCCTGACAAAACTGAATTTCAACGTGGTCGCCGCCGCGAATGGAGAAGAAGGAATTCGCCTTGCCAAACACGTTCGTCCGCTGCTCATAACCCTCGATGTGGTCATGCCTGATTGCGATGGATGGACCGTTCTGAATAGGCTCAAGAGCGATTCCCAGTTGGCGGAGATTCCCGTCATTATGGTCACCGTCGTCGACAACGAGGCCATGGGCCTGGAGCTGGGTGCCTCCAATTATCTAATCAAGCCGGTCGATCGGGACCGTCTTGCAGTTCTCGTAGAAAAGCACCGGGTCACTCGATCTTCCACTATCACGGACGACAATCCGCTCCCCTTATCTTATGTAGCAGACCGCCAAGCGGACAGCAAGACAGCCGGAACCAGAACTTCCAGGAGCAGGAGAAACTAGAATGCCGAAAATTTTGCTGGTCGAAGACAACGAAATGAATAGGGACATGCTGTCCAGACGGCTTCAGCGCAAGGGCTACTCTGTCGTCACCGCGGAGGATGGCGAGAAGGGGCTTTTGCTGGCGCGTTCTGAAACACCTGACCTCATTCTGATGGACATAAGTCTTCCAGTTATGAGCGGCTGGGAAGTAACTCGTCTCCTCAAGGCTAACGAGGCTACTCGCCATATCCCCATCATCGCGCTCACCGCGCACGCTTGGGTAACGGATCGCGAGAAAGCAATTGAGGCAGGCTGCGATGACTACGACACCAAACCGGTTGAATTTGGACGTCTCAGTGAAAAGATGGAAAGCTTGCTCACGGTGAAGAAATTATGATGAATGCACGGCAGAGCCGGTTGCTGATCGTAGATGATAATGAAATGAACCGGGACATGCTCGCCCGTCGGCTGGCGCGCAAGGGTTATGTCATCGGACTGGCAGAGAATGCCCAAGACTTGCTGCAACGTGTCAAACAAGACGTCGTGGATCTGGTCTTGTTGGACATTGAAATGCCAGACATCAGCGGCCTTGACGCTTTGAAAGCTCTGCGCGAGCAGTATTCTCCGGCCGAACTGCCGATCATCATGGTTACGGCAAAAACACAGAGCGAGGACATTGTTAGAGCGTTGGATTTAGGGGCCAACGATTATTTGACGAAGCCGATCGATTTTGCTGTCGCCGTGGCTCGCATAGGTACTCAGCTATCACACAAAAAGGCGCAGGAAGCATTGAAGGAAAGTGAAGAGCGCTATGCCCTGGCGGCTCGCGGCTCCAACGATGGCCTGTGGGACTGGAATCTGTCGGCCAATGTTGTGCATTTCTCCCCTCGCTGGAAGGCCATGTTGGGCTATCAGGAAGGCGAAATCGGGGAAAGACCTGAAGAATGGTTTGACCGGATCCATGACGCGGATCGAGAACGAGTCAAAAAGGAGATTGCCGCCCATCAAAAAGGCTTGACTCCTCACTTTGAGAGTGAGCACCGCGTACTGCATAAAGATGGCAGCTTTCGGTGGATGCTGAGCCGAGGGGTCGCCGTTCATGACGCCTCAGGAAATGCTTTGCGCATGGCCGGATCACAGACCGACATCACCGAAGGAAAAGTCTCCGACCCACTGACCGGCTTACCCAATCGGCTGCTATTTATTGACCGGGTAGGTCGGCTCATCAAGCATACGAAGCGCCGCAAAGACCAGTTGTTTGCGGTTCTATTCCTGGACCTTGATGGGTTCAAGATGGTCAACGACAGCATGGGCCACCTGATTGGGGATCAACTCCTGCTTGGAGTAGCCAACCGTTTAGAGAAGTGTTTGCGGTCAACGGATACGGTCGCGCGTCTGGGGGAAACCTTCACTGTCGCGCGCCTAGGGGGAGACGAATTTACAGTTCTGCTTGACGATATCAAAGATCCGAGCGACGCCAAGCGCGCCGCGGACCGCATGATGAAGGCTCTGGCGTCGCCATTCCTATTGGGTGGGAAAGAGGTGTTCACCTCCGTGAGTATCGGAATTGCGTTAGGCAACTCAGCCTACGAACAGCCGGAAGATATCCTGCGAGATGCCGACACGGCAATGTATCGGGCAAAGTCTCTGGGCAAGGCTCGTTATGAGGTGTTCGACGCGGATATGAGAGCCAGTGTAATGGCTCGATTGCAACTGGAGACTGATCTCCATCGCGCCCTCGAACGGGGAGAATTGCGCAATTTCTATCAACCGATTGTTGCTCTCGCTTCCGGAGAAATTGCCGGCTTTGAGGCTCTGTTACGATGGCAGCATCCGACTCGTGGCCTGCTCGGACCAATCGAATTTATTCCCGTTGCCGAGGAAACCGGCCTCATACGCGAGCTGGGCTGGTGGAATTTGCGTGAGGCCTGCCGGCAAATCAGCGAGTGGAGAGGGGGTCTAATTGCCCAACGTCGTCTAACAATTAGCGTCAACCTGTCCGCCAAGCAATTTCTACAACCGAACCTGGTCGAAGACATTAGAAAGTTGCTGATTGAACTCGCACTTCCTCCGGATGCTTTGAAGCTGGAGATCACGGAAAGCACGGTCATGGCAGATCCTTCGGCAGCCGTGGAGATGTTGCAGCAAATTAAATCCTTGGGCATCCACCTGGCTATCGATGATTTTGGCACGGGTTATTCTTCATTGAGTTACCTACACCGTTTTCCTCTCGACACATTGAAGATTGACCGCTCCTTCATCAGCGGCATGGGGGACGATGGACAGGGTATGGAGATTGCACGGACCATATTGCCGATGGCCAATAATCTTCGCTTAGACGTAGTTGCGGAGGGAGTAGAGACAATTCAACAGGTTGCTTTGCTGAAAAAACTGCACTGCAAGTATGGCCAGGGATATTACTTTTCCAGACCGCTGTCCGCCGAAGGAACCGCAGCATTATTGGCAGGAGACTTGACGTGGCAAGCGTGCGAGCAAACCAAGTAGCTCAACAGATGTTAGTACGAGGAGAAGATGAAAGGAGAGCGCTGCTCGGCCACAGCGCAAAAGCGTTGACCGCCGATTTACATAGCGTACTCTCCGCTCTCCAAATTTATCGATAGATGAGCTCTTATGAAACTCGCTTGGCAGAACATCATTCACGATCGAGCCCGTTTCTCGGTAACGGTGCTTGGCGTGTCTTTTGCTGTATTCCTGATGGTTTTTCAAGGGAGTCTCTTGGTCGGCTTTTTGCGGGCAGCATCTAGGCTTATAGATGCCAGCGACTCCGACATCTGGATTACTGCGAGAGGAGTGCAGGCCTTTGAGTTTGGAACTCCCATCGAAGGCAGAGTGAGGGAGATGGCCGCCGGCGTACCAGGTGTGCTGGAAACGAGCCGAGTTTGCATGGCTTTTGCTGTGTACCGCACACCGAACGGAAAGCAACAGGTTGTAGCTCTGGTTGGTGCGGACCGCAATGTAGGAAATCGCTTCCCGGTTCCCGGTGTCGGTGGTTCAGCCGAAGGGATGTCGCCTGATGCGGTGCTCTACGATGTAAGCGACCGGGATCAGATTCAAGTGACGGTACTTCCGGCGGAAGTAGAGGTAAATCGCCACCGGGCCACTATCGAGCGTCAGATTGAGGGTTATGGAGCATTCCTTGGTGTCCCCTTTCTGTTTACTTCGTACCGGAATGCTACTCGGTACATGGGGTTTGGTCCTGAAGAAGCCATGTACGTCCTCGTGCGCGTCGACAAGGGATATCCAACATCGGATGTGCAGCAGAGCCTTAGGGAGCGTGTTCCAGAGGTCGATGTTCTCACACGGGACGAATTTGCGCGCAAAGCTCGCACGTACTGGACGATAAAGACCGGGGCCGGGGGCGCGATTCTAACAGCGGCGGTTTTGGGGTTTCTGATAGGTCTTGTGGTTGTATCCCAAACCATCTATGCGAACACAATGGAGAACATCGAGGAATACGCGACATTAAAAGCTCTTGGAGCATCCCAAGGTTTCGTGGCCCGCATTGTGCTTACGCAGGCCCTGATTTGCGGAGCGGTCGGTAGCATTCTGGGGCTGTTGGCGGTTGTTCCAAGCATTGGTTACGCAAAGTCTCTGATTCCTTGGATCTACACTCCTTGGTGGTTGCTTCTAGTCATGGTCGTGCCAAGTTTGGCCATGTGCTCATTGGCGTCTATAGCTTCAGTTCGAAGCGCCCTCACAGTTGAGCCGGGGAGGGTGTTCCGTGCCTAATCACTTCCTGGGCGTTGAAGGTGCGAGTGTATCGTTCGGCAAGCGGGAGGCACAAGTCCGCGCGCTACGAGGCGTTTCACAATTCTTCGAGCGTGGCACGCTTTCGCTAGTTATGGGACCCTCTGGCAGTGGGAAAACCACGTTATTGTCGCTGCTGGGCTGTTTGTTGTCGCCGGATGAAGGGACAGTGTTCATAGAGGGTGTCGCGGTAAACGGACTGAGTGAAGCAGAGAGAACAACTATTCGTCAAAAGAAAATCAGCTTTGTTTTCCAAGCTTTTCGACTTTTTCACTCCCTTTCTGCGATTGACAATGTTGCACTTGGCTTTGAACTTCGTGATGCGGCCCTGCCTGGCCGAATGGAAATGGCGAGAGACCTGCTCGTTCGATTCGGTTTGGGAGGCAAGCTCGATCAGGAGCCCAACGATCTCAGTCCTGGGGAAAAGCAGCGGGTTGCAATCGCACGGGCCTTGGCCGGAAATCCCCCCATTCTTCTAGCGGATGAGCCGACCGCCTCTCTGGATGCCCAGGCCGGGAGAAACATCTGTCAAATTCTCCGAAGTCAAGTTGACGACGATGGGAGAACTGTTGTTGTTGTGACGCACGATCCGCGATGGCGGGAATTCGCCGATCGCACAATCACTCTATGCGATGGCCAAGTAGAACAAGAGGAGAAAAACCTATGACGGCCCGCAGCAGATGGGGCATTGGTGGTTCTGCGATTGTCTTATTCATTTTGGCTGTCGCGTTCTTGGGAACTACGCGGAACAAGAATTCCGTGCAAGCGCGTGGTATACCCTCCAATAGTGCGACCGCGACTGTTGCATTCGCCTCTCCCGGAAGGGTCGAGGGGGCTTCGGAAACGACGCAGGTAGGGGCTGCCGCGGATGGCATCCTGAAGGCCGTGCACGTGAAAGAAGGTCAGTTCGTAAAAAGAGGGACCTTACTTGGCGAGATCGCCTGTGATGAATTGCAAGCGGGTCTACAAACTGCAGTAGCCGAAGCCGATGGCGCACGCCAGACAAGAACGCGGATTCTGCGGGGCGCACGCGATGAGGAGAAGAAAATAGCGACTGAAAAGACGGCAGCCGCCCGCGCGACATTTGATGAGGCCAAATCGCGCCTGGAGATGCAGCGCGCTCTTTATCAAAAAGAGCAGATCTCCCGGGCCTCCTATGACCAATCTGTCCGTGATCTCGGGGTCGCAGATGCCAACCTCCGAACCGCTGTTCGAACCGAGGAATTACTTGCCGCGCCTCCATTGCAGGAAGAAAAGGCGCGAGCAGATGCAGAGGTGCTCGCGGCGGAAGGTCGTGTTCGAACGGTCCAGGAACGTATTGGGAAGTGCTCAATCCTTGCTCCGATCGATGGAACCATTTTGAGGGTCTATGCCAGACGCGGCGAGTCCTTTAGCACAGTCACTCCCCGACCATTGTTCAGTCTCGCGGATACTTCATCTCGGCACATTAAGGCGGAGATAGACGAAAGAGATGTAGATAAAGTGTCGGTCGGACAGAAGGTAGTTATCCAGGCAGACGCTCTTAACGGAAAGAGGCTCAATGGGTCGGTCGTAAGAATATCTGCAATGATGGGTAGGAAGAGCATCTCCACTGGCGATCCATCTGACAAGAGCGACCGCGATATCCTAGAAGCCGTGATCGGCTTAGAGGACAGCACTCTATCATTGCCAATAGGTCTTAGAGTTACGGTGCAGTTTTTGACGACCAGCTCGTTGAGAAAATAAGAACTGTGTCGAATGACGTAGTAGTGCTGCTGGAGAAAAAAGGGTGTTGTGTCGGCGCAACGTAGTAATCTCTCTTTGTGCCCACTGAGCCCAGTAGTGGCTAACATTCTGCAAGTCGCGTACTATCTAGGCCCGCTCGTAACCCGCGCTCGAATGCTTGAATCCCGCGGTTACCATGTCACATCCGTGCTGGGCAACGATGAAGCCCTTGGATTGGATGCTGCGGTGATTGCAGCTGTTGATTCGATTGTTATTGAGTTTTCCGCTCCCCATCCCGTTCGAGCGGCGATGATTCACTGGTTCAAGCAATTTTATCCTAATATCCCGGTCGTCGCCCTGCAATTCCACAGCGCCGAGAGTTTCCCCCGAGGCCGATGGCGGCACGGTGTCCGATGACCCCGAGGTTTGGTTGGCGGTGACACCCACCAGGAATGATTGCCTTCTATACTTTACTTAGAGTTCTAGGTCGTTCACAACTCGCGCCATTCAGTTTTCACTTAGGACAAGACCGTCACCAAGCCGGTTGTCGTCCGATGCTGACGGCGCAAGAATCGAGCAGATGTTTGGGAGCCGTGTCATGAGAAGAGTCAGTGTTTTTGTCATCGCCATTTTCCTGGCTTGTCCCACTTTCGCAGCGAATGAAAGCAGGGAACAGAAGCGCCTCGCAGCATGTGGCCAAGTGTTCAAGGAAATTTTGGACATCCCCGACGGGATTCCGAAGGATCTGCTCAACAAGGCCGAATGCGTCATTGTGATTCCTTCGGTTCTGAAGTTCGCAATCGGCATCGGAGGCGACTTCGGCCGGGGTGCGATCACCTGCCGGACCGGCCAGCACTTTACGGGACATTGGAGCGCTCCCGCACTGTTCGCCCTCGAAGGTGCAAACATCGGTTTGCAGTTGGGCGGTCAGGCCACGGACTTCGTCCTCTTGGTCATGAATCCCAAAGGAGCGAACTCAATCTTGAGCAGCAAAGTGAAGCTTGGCGGCGATGCCTCTGCAGCAATTGGGCCGAAGGGGCGTGCAGCAGCGGCTGATACCGACATCGTGATGAGGGCAGAAGTCCTCAGCTATTCTCGCTCCCGCGGCTTGTTCGCCGGCATTTCGCTGGAGGGCTCGACGCTTCGGTCTGACGGCAGTGCGAACAAAAAGCTCTATGGACGAAGCCTCAGTGCTAAGGAGATTGTCCGCGAAGGCAAGGTCGGCGTCCCGGCTTCGGGCCGCGAATTAATCTCCTTGTTAGATAAGAGGTCGCCGAAGAATGAGTCCGATCCCGTATCGCTGAAGGAATAGCCCACCGCGCAAGACGGCCCAATATCGCTCCAAAATTAGATCGTCGCCACGGTAAGCACTCGAGCTACGCTCGGCAAGGTTTAAGTCATAGGGACATTCGGCAGACGTTCCTAGGCGCTTGCTCCTATGATGCACCAAATCGCGAGCTGGATGTAAGTCCCTTGCTGTCCAAACGATACGCTCTCGAATTGGCGGTCTCCCTCATCGGGCAAGTATCCTGCCCTGCGACGAGAGCGTATGCCACGTCAAGAAGAGACGCCGACACCGAACGCGTCAAAGCCGCCGAAGCGTGTGCCTTGAGTCGCTATTTCCTTTCGTTCCTTGATTGCTCCCGACACCGGTAACGAAATCGTATTCTGCTGCGCAGCTAAAGCTGCCCGGCGAGCCGGATAGGATGTCCCGAAAAATCCTTTGCGTTCCTGTAGTTCCCGTAAATTGTGGAAAGTTCCGCCGTCGAATTTGAAGTAGCAGTGCCCTGCGGGGTGCACGATCCCAGCGAGCGAAGTTGAGGACACAGTCGTGCCGCCAATTATATGGAATCCAGCCTTTGCGCCAATTTGAATGGGCATGAATGCGGTTAGCGGTTCAGGCTCGGGGAAGAGATTGACTGCGGCTTGCCCCGACTAGGTTGGAAAAAGTGGCTCTGCTGCCCGCCTGAAGAATGGCCACTTTCTTAGGAGCCGGCTTTCCGAGACGGATAAGGAGAACCTGCGGGAAAGATTCCGAGTGAAGCCATTTCTGGTGCGATGAGCATTCTAGACTTCGCGGGGGAAGCTCCTTCTCTATGAGCCAGCAGGATAAGTCGTTAGGAGCCTCCGTAGTTCGAGGACGCCGAAAGGAAAGAGAATGGCCCATCCAAAATGCGAGCAAGGAGCTACGGGCACTCCACTCGTCCTGTTTACTGCTTGGCAGCTTGCTGTGGACCGGCGGACAGAAAACCGTACAGGTTTGGGATACTTGCGAATAGGCCTCGTGCGACGGCTATTCGTTGTCTGGCGGCTGGACGGATTCTCTTCTCGATCGACAAGAGTTATCGCTCGCAACCCTTCCATTGCCGTCGAGAGAATCGCTGAGGAGGCGCTATGTCTGCTCCTAAAGGCAATCGTGAAATAATCCTTGTCGCCGATGACAACGAAGCTAACCGCGAACTGCTCTCCGCTCTGCTGAGCGCAGAGGGTTATCAGGTCATCTGCGCAGCGAACGGCCAGCAAGTACTAGCTCGGGTGGATAGCGACTCTGTTGATCTCGCGTTGCTGGACGTTGTAATGCCCCGCCCAACCGGATTTGAAATTTGTCAGACGATGAAGTCCAAGCCGGAAACCCGCTTGACTCCCGTCATATTGCTCACCAGTTTGAACAGTGACGCCGACCGCATCCACGGAATCATGTGCGGCGCTGATGATTTCCTCAACAAACCCGTAAATAAGCAAGAGTTGCTGGCTCGCGTGCATTCCCTACTGCGCTTGAAGCAATTCACTGATGAACTGGACAACGCGGAGACGGTGTTGTTTAGCCTTGCGCTGACTATTGAGGCGAAGGATCCCTATACCGAAGGGCACTGCGACCGCCTTTCGAAATATTCCGTTGCGTTGGGAGAAAAACTAGGTCTGCCCCAGGACCTGCGCGTCGCACTGCGCCGAGGCGGTCTGATACACGATATCGGCAAGCTGGCCGTGCCGGAGCACATCCTGCTCAAACCCGGACCACTGACTCCGGAAGAGCGAAAAATCATGGAGCAGCACACCGTGATAGGGGAGGGAATTTGCGTCCCACTGCGATCCTTCCGACAGGTGCTGCCGATCATTCGTCACCACCATGAAAAGCAGGACGGCTCCGGGTACCCGGACGGGCTGAAGGGCGCACAAGTTCCGCTCACGGCACGGATCCTTCAAATCACCGACATTTATGACGCGCTGACTACGGACCGGCCCTACCGCAAGGCTCTTCCTTTGGAAAAGGCCTTTGCCATCATGCGGGAGGAAGTAAAGCGCGGCTGGTGGGATGGGTCCATCCTGGACGAATTCGAGGCCGTCGTTCATGGCTATGAGCCGGTGCATCCGGCAGGGACCGGTAGCTAATGCCTGCTCCCGAGGCTCCGTGGCAGGGCGGTGGAAAGATGAAATGGAAAATGGGAAATCGCCTGGTTCTTGGAGGATTCGTAATTGCAACCACCATTCTGCTATTCGTTGGGTGGCAATCCTACCGGAACACGGCCCGATTCGCTGAAGCTTCCGAGTGGCGGAAGCACACCTACGAGGTTCTAAGAAACCTTGATGAGACGGTGGCCAGGCTCGTTGACGCAGAAACCGGACAGCGAGGCTATCTCCTCACCGGGGACGAGGCTTACTTCGAACCGTACAGTGCGGCGATTAAGAACATCGATCAGACAATTGGGAATCTGAAGAGTCTCACTTCCGACAATGCGAATCAGCAGAAACGCATACAGATACTGGAGCCGCTGGTGGAACAAAAATTGGCGGAGCTTCAACAGACAATCGATCTCCGCAAGAATAAAGGCCCGACTGCCGCAAACAGAGTGGTGTTGGAGGGTTCGGGAAAACAGGCGATGGACCAGATCCGCGCCGTCGTTGCAGAAATGACAAACGAAGAGGAGGATCTCCTGAGGCTTCGCACGCAAAAGGCCAACGAGAGCGTAAAGAGGACGTCCCGTACCATCCTCGCCGGGACGGTTGTGAGCATCTCGCTGCTGGTGCTGTGTTTTGGACTGCTGAACCGCGAGCTTTCCGAACGTAAAAGGGCGCAAGAGGCTTTAAGCAAAAGTGAAAAGTGGTTTTCAACCACACTCTCCAGCATCGGCGACGCCGTAATTGCCGCAGGGATGAACGGCGCCGTGACCTTCCTGAATCCCGTCGCCCAGTCCCTTACAGGATGGACCCTGGAGGAAGCCCAGGGGAAGTCCATGGATCTGGTGTTTGACATTGTTAACAAGGAAAGTCGCCGCCCCGTCGAGAACCCCGTCAAGAAAGTGTTCCGTGAGGGGAAGGTTGTCGGTCTGGCCGATCACACTCTCTTGCTCTCCAAAAGCGGCAGAGAATTTGACATTGAAGACAGTGCCGCGCCCATTCTCACGGATACGGGGGAAGGGTTCGGCGTCGTACTCGTTTTCCGGGACATCACGGATAAGAAGCAGACAGAAGAGGAAACAAAACGGCAAAAAGAACTCCTGCAGTTGATTCTGGGAAGTATCGCCGATGGCGTGGTTGTGGCCGATTCGAATGGCAAGTTTCTTCTGTTCAATGCGGCCGCGGAGGAGGTTCTGGGCATCGGTGCGACGGAAACGACTCCCGGCGAGTGGTCCGATCGATATGGCGTCTATTTGCCTGATACCGTGACTCAACATCCCTCCGACCAGCTGCCTCTGGTGCGGGCGATGCGGGGTGAGAGTGTTGACGCTGTAGAGCTCTTTATCCGCAACCCACAAGTGCCCGAAGGCCGTTTACTCAGTTTCACCGGAAGACCTCTTAAACGTTCGGATGGCGCACTTCAGGGCGGCGTTGTCGTTTTTCACGACATTACAGAGCGCAAGCGGGCTGAGGAAGCACTTCGCCAATCCGAGCAGCGATACCATCTGCTTTTCGACAGCAATCCGCAGCCCGTGTGGGTTTATGACATAAAGAGTTTAGCCATTTTGGACGTGAACCATTCCGCCGTCCGGAACTATGGCTACTCACGCGAGGAATTTCTGTCCTTGACGATTAAGGACATTCGCCCGCCGGAAGACGTCCCCGCACTACTCGAGAGCGCCGTTAAGGCGCCGCCGGACACCGAAATCTCCAGCGTCTGGCAACATCGCAAGAAAGACGGGACTCTGATCGATGTTGAGATTACGTCGCATCCCCTAATTTATGGCGGCCGAGATGCCCGTCTGGTTGTTGCCACGGACATCACCATGCGCAAGCGAGCAGAAGAGGCGCTGCAAACCAGTGAAGAAAAGTTTCGCAGCGTGGTGCAGACAGCGCACGATGCCATTGTTAGTGCCGACAGCCATGGAAACATTACAGATTTCAACCGCGGGGCCGAGGCAATCTTCGGATATTCCGCACAAGAAGTGATCGGCAAACCCCTCGCTGTTCTTATGCCAGATCGGTTCAAGGAACTTCATCAGCGGGGCTTTAAGCGGTATTTGGAGACCGGTGAAGCACACGTGATCGGAAAGACGGTTGAGCTGGCTGCGAAGAGAAAGGACGGAACGGAATTTCCTGTAGAACTTTCCTTGTCCAGCTGGAAGGCACGCGCTGGGCTCTTTTTCACCGGCGTCCTGAGCGACATCACCGAGCGCAAACGGACTGAAGAGCTCATGCTGCACGCAAAAGAAGAAGCGGTACGCGCAAGTAAGTTCAAGGATCAATTCCTCTCCACCATGAGCCACGAACTGCGCACGCCATTGA
>Ga0209056_10001869_pt1 | contig 23050 bp, 13 predicted proteins | sample GraSoiAngelo_114_FD_185876 | JGI IMG/M metagenome (GOLD analysis project Ga0209056, IMG submission 185876) | Grasslands soil microbial communities from the Angelo Coastal Reserve, California, USA - 14_0903_13_40cm (SPAdes) (version 2) | ecosystem: Environmental > Terrestrial > Soil > Grasslands... | reverse complement strand
CAGCTGCCCGAGTGCGGCTGCCCGCTCGAGCGCGGCGCGCGGCACCGGCACCCGCAACAACGTGCCGTATGAGCCGGCCTCGCGCAGGCGCCGGTCACGCTTCTGGAAATGCCAGGACAGGATGCCGCGGTGATCGGCGGGGTCGTCCTGGAGCATTGCGCGTCCGGCGACCACGTCGTTGATGCGAACGGTCACCGCGCTAGGGAATAGTCGCCCGTCGGTCATGGGGTAGGCGTTCGGGTTCAGGCTCGGGTCGTACGTGCCGCCGCCTCGCATGTAGTCACCCGCCATCCGGCCGGCGTCGTCGCGATCCTTGCCGAAGAGCTGCTTGGAGGAGACTTCCGCCAGGAAAAGGACGCTCTCGAGCTCGGCGGAGCGAAGTCCTTGGGGCCAGGCGGCCCGGTACTCGAAGAACCCTGAGCCGGCGCCGTTCACCTTCAGCCCGTCCATCACGTTCCACTGCTTGAGCGACCAGGATGCCGCGTGGAAGCTGGCCGGGTCGATCGAGAGCAGCCGAGCGCGGCGACCGTTGACCAGCCGAACCTGCTGCGGCGGTTCGCCCTCTACCACGAAGCTGCAGAAGTTGCGGTGCAGCACGGTGCCCGTGCCGTCTGCGAGCCGCACGGCCAGTACGAGGACTGCGGGCTCGTCCGGCATCGGAACGACCAGCGGCTCCAGCGGCCCGGTCATCCAGGGGCGATAGGGCACGCGCCGAGTCGTCTCGAAGTACGCGCGCTTTTCGCCGAGTGCGTTCCAGCCGTACAACTGTGCGTGCAGCGTGAGGCTGTCGCCGAGCGCCGTGGTCGGCGTGAGAAAGGAAGCGTAAAGCGGCACTTGCACCTTGGTTCCGGGCGCAACGCTCTGGCTGAGCTGCTCGCCCACGACGACGTAGAGCGGCGTATGGAGGTCCCGGAGTGACATCCCCTCCACCAGCTCACCCAGCCCTGTCTCCTTCTCGGAGCGGTCGTAGCGCCAGTAGCCGTTCCATTCGTTGATCACGTCGTGGAGCTCGGTATAGAGCCAGCCGGCGATCCTGGGATGGCGGCGGAACGCGTTCACGGCACGGTGGTAGTCCCAGCTCCAGTCAACGTCCCCAGTGCTCCCCTCGTAGCCCCAGACGTTGCCGAACTCGCTGTTGATGTTCGGCTGACGCGCCTGGCGGTACCCGGCCTCGAAGTTCCACGCGGAGCCCAGGTGAGTGCTGTCGCTCACCAGCCGGTCGTGGTCGTCCCACGCCCACCCCGGCAGGTAAGAGTGCCACGAGTTGATGTCGGTCTCGGTGTGACCGCGGCCGCAACACGGCGAGTTGTCCTCCACCAGCCGGGTCGGGTCCATCCCTTTCGCCTCGCGATAGACGGACGCTACCCAGCGCTGCGTCTCGGGGCGGTAGACCTCCTTCTCCCCCTCCTTCGTGAGCAGGCCCCATGTCTCGTTGAACAGCACCCAGGCGAAGATGGCCGGGTGGTTGTAATCGCGTGTCACCATCCCTCGAAGCGTCGACTCGACCTCTCCATGCATCGCCGCATCGGGCTCGCCCCATGAGTTGGGGATGTCCGCCATGATCAGCAGCCCCAGCCGATCCGCCCAGTACAGCTTGCGTGGCGACTCCACCTTGACGTGCTCGCGCAGCCCGTTCAGGCCGATCTGCTTGGCGCGCAGGATCTCGTTGCGCACAAAGGAGTCGCTCGGGAAGGTGTAGAACCCCTCCGGATGGAACGCCTGGTCGAGCGTGAGCTGCAGGTAGATCGGCTCGTCGTTGAGCGCGACGTAGCGGTAATCGGTCCCGGGCAGGTCCACGACCGAGATCTTGCGCATTCCGAAATAGCTCTGTACGCGATCGTCGCCCAGAGTGGCGTCGACCTCGTACAGGAATGGGTCCTCGAGCGACCACCGGTGGATGTTCGGGATCGACACCTCGAACGTTACCTGGTCGGACCCCTTCGGTACGCGCCGGATCACCGGGGGCAGCAGCGCATTCTTGAACCGGAGTGTCAGCGGGAGCTCTCGCGGTGCTTTCTCGAGGAGCCCGACGGCCACCACGACCCGCTTCCGGTCGATGTCCGGCGAGAAGTGCAGCACGCGGAGAGGCACGGCGCCACGCGCTTCGAGGTACGACGTCTGCCAGATGCCGCGGGCGTTGCCGTAGCCTTGCTTGCCTTCCAGCTTGAACGCACGCGGCGCGTCATCGACCCGGAGCGCGAGCCGCTGCGCCTGCCCAGCCTTCACGTACGGCGTCAGCTCGAACTCGAACGGGATGTAGCCGCCGTCGTGAGTGCCGAGCTTCTGGCCGTCGAGCCAGGCCGTCGTGCGCCAGTCGGCGGCGCCGATGACGAGGAAGACGCGCCGTCTTCCTGTCGTCCAGCCGGCCGGCACCTCGATCGTCCGCGCGTACCAAGCGATGGAGGCGCTGTCAGGGACGCCTGAGAGTGGGCTCCCCCAGGGGAACGGCACGACGATCGCCCGAGGCGCGGGGAGCTCGTTGCGCGACCATCCCTGGGCCTCACCCACGTCCTGTCCGTCGAACTGGAACTGCCACGACCCGTTCAGGTTCTGCCACTCTTCCCGCTGGAAGTCGGGCCGGGGGTGCTCGGCAAGGGGGATCCTCACCCCCTGACCCCCTCTGCCTTCGGGAGAGGGGGAACTCATCACGTCCCCCCTCTCCGGAACGGAGAGGGGGACAGGGGGTGAGGACCATAAGGGGAGAGGGGGAACCAGAGCCGCGACGACAACTGCGATCAGCGCGGACGTTGGTGTCTTACGAAATGCCGTCATCTGCACTGACCCGACGGCACCCGAATGGGCGACCCCGTCGGAACGGGGATGCCGAAGTCGGGAGAGCCATCCGGACGCCAGCCGAATTTCTGCATGCGGATCACGCGGTCCCAGCCCGGCAACGTGTCGACCTTAGAGTGATAGACGATCCAGTCCTCCGTGCCGTCCGGCGAGGTGGTGAAGCTGGCGTGTCCCACGCCGGACACCAGCTCCGTACCTGTGAACACCGGCCCGCTCTTGATCCAGTTGCCCGGATCCATCGGGTCAGCGCCCGTGCTCTTGAGCTTGAGCTGCCCCAGCCGGTAGTCCTTCAGCCAGGACTCGCGTGTGGAGTAGATGATGAACACGTCGGCTCCATGCTGGAGAAATTCCGGTCCCTCGTTCAGGTCCAGCTCCGTCCCCCGCTCCCAGCTCTCGGTTGGGGAGGAGATCCGGACCCGGTTGCTGCTGATCGTCCACGGATCCGACATGCGGGCGATGTACAGATGCTGCGGGGTTCGGTCGGTCGCGGCGTTCGCTTCCCAGCCGGACCATACCGCGTATAGCTGGCTCTCGAGGCGCGTCACGGTGAGGTCGATAGCCCAGATATTCTCCGCACCCGAGCGGACGTCATTGCCGGTGTAGAGCATCCCCTTGTCGATGTAACGGCCCTGGGGGTCGTCGCCGGCGGACTGCAGCACGCCGCTCCGCTGATACAGGAACGGCGGGCCGGATTTACCGGCGGCGTAATAGATGTACCACTGACCATCGAGGTAATGGAGCTCGGGTGCCCACACGTTGCTCCGGTTCCATCCGTTATGCGGCGCCGCCCACACTTGGACGCCGTGCTTGGTCGGCTGCGTCAGCTCGTCGGACTTGTAAACCCAGATCGCGTCATCCTTCGACTGGACGAAATAGTACCAGCCGTCGGGCCGCGCGACCCAGGGATCCGCGCCCGACGCGACTGGATTGGCGAAGCGACAGTCTTGAGCAGAGCCCGCCGCGCGCGCGGCGCCGGTAGAGTAGTTGGTGCACGCAGCCAGCAACGGCAGCACCACCCGCAGATGAGGTCTCACCAGCCCGGATTCTGCCGGACGTTGGGGTTCAGGTCGCGCTCCGACTGTGGAATCGGCAGTAGCTCCGACTTGCCGGCGACGAAGAATTGGAACTCGGCGTCGTCCGCTTGGAGCGCGGGCGTGACCAGGTTGTGGCGCGCGAGATCGGCCCACCGCTGTCCCTCGAGCCCGAGCTCGAACATGCGCTCACGCAGGATCCGGTCTCGCATCGCGACCTGGCTCAGCCCGGCCGGGAGCGGCGGGAGCGTAACACGGGCGCGCACCTGGTCGACCAGCGGATACGCCTCGGCCGTGCGCGCCAACTCGTTCAGGGCCTCGGCCTCGAGCAGCAGCACGTCGGCGTAGCGGACGACCCGGAAGTTGATGGCGGCGTCCCAGTCCTGGTCTGGGAGGCCGAGGTAATACTCACCGTACTTCTTGAAGAACAGCACCGAGGTATCCGCGCTGTAGCGGGTGGCGAACGGTGTGCCGTACACGTCCATCCCGCCCGGCTTGTTATAGTAGATCGTCAGGTCGAGGCGGGGGTCCACCTGGCCGCCGACCGTCGAGTCCTGCAGGAACTGCTCGACGTACCAGCGCGTCGGCCGGCCGTCGCAGAAGCTCGGACCGCACGGCCCCACCATGCGCGAGATATTGAGTCCGCGCACCCCGGAGCTCAGGAACGAGCGGTCGGCGAATTGCACTTCGAACAGCGACTCCTTGTTGTTCTCGAATCGGTCGGTGAAGTTATCGGCGTAGTTCGGCATGAGGTCGTACAGTCCCGAGGCGATCACCTCCTGCAGCGTCGCCGCTGCCGCGCTCCACTTGCCCTGCTGCATCTGCGTCTTACCGAGCAACGCCGTCGCCGCGCCCCAGGTGGCGCGACCCACGTCGGCGCCGCTGTACGATTGCGGCAGGGCCGCGCGCGCGTCGGTCAGATCCCGCTCGATCTGCCCCCATACCTCGGCGGGGCTGGCCGTGGCCGGACGATCGGTGGGCGTCGGGGGCGTGGTGGTGAGCGGGACGTTGCCGTACAGCGTCACTAGGTTGAAGTACATCAGCGCCCGGATGAACTTCGCCTCTCCCACGATCCGGTCCCGCAGGGCGGCGTCCATCCGGATCCCGGGCACCCGCGCGATGACCTGGTTGGCCCGGAAAATGGCCTCGTAGTGGTGCTGCCAGATCTCCCGATTCACCTCGAAATCGTAGCTCGTGAACGTGAACTTGGTGAAGTTGGAGAGATCGGTCCAGGGACTTTGGATCATGCCGATGTCCGAGCGCAGGTCGGTGGCGAACACGAGCCAGCGGCCGTAGGTGCCGTTGTTCTCCAAGGCGTTATAGACGGCGTTCACCCCCGCCACGGCTTGGGCCGGCGTTTGCCAGAACGTGTCGGTGCTCGGCTCGTTCGGGTCGGTCAGGTCCAGATTCACGCACCCCACCAACGCTGCGCTTAACGACAGCGACGCAAGGAGTCTCCCGAGTCTCATGGCTCAGCTCCCGTGAGGGTCACAGCCGCAGATCGAGCCCGAAGGTGATCGTCCGCGGATTGGGATAGATGGCGCCGTCGTCGATGCCACGCGCCAGCGGATCGTTAAACCCGAGCGTCTCGGGATCCCAGTTCGAGAAACCGGTGAACGTGTACAGGTTTTGCACCGCGACGTAGAGGCGCGGCTCCGCGGAGGCCAAGTGCAGCCAGCCCACCACGTCACCAGGCACCCGATAGCCGAGCGAGACGGTCTGGATCCGCAAGAAGGAGCCGCTCTCGATCCACCGATCGGACAGCGGGTTGGCGTTGCTCGCACCCTGCGGGCCGATTACGGCACGCGGCGTGGTGGTGCTCGGGTTGGTCGGCGACCACGGCGCGAGCCCTGCACGGAAGTTGGAGATGTCGTCCATGCGGTCGGTCCAGTAGCGGGCCACGTTGAAGATCTTACCGCCGGCGGAACCGTGCAGGTTGAGCGCGAAGTCGAACCGCCGGTAGTGGCCGTCCAGGAAGACACCGCCTGTCACGTCGGGAATGGCGCTGCCGGCGGCGTAGCGGTCGGCGTCGCTGATGCGGCCGTCGCCGTTCCGGTCCACGTAGCGCACGTCGCCGGGCTTCGCGTCGGGCTGCGCACTGGCCTGGACCTCCGCCACGCTCTGGAAGATCCCATCCGTCTGGAGCACCCAGAACGTCCCGACGGCGGACCCGGTGTCGGTGCGGGCCACGCCGAACGGCCCGGCGAAGATCGGCTGGCCACCGTTCCCGAGCGCGACCACCCGGTTCCTCGTGGTCATCAGGGTGAGGCTCGTGTTGAGCTGAAGATCGCCCCGCTCGAAACGGTGCGTTGCGCTGAGCTCGAAGCCGGTGTTGCGGATCGTCCCGGCGTTCACGACGGGGATCCCGGCCGGGCGCCCCGGAGCGCCTACGCCCAGGCTCCACGGAATCGGCGCGGCGACGAGCAGCCCCTCCGACGTGGAGACGTAATAGTCCCCCGTGACGGTGAGCCGGTCATCGAACAGGCCCAGGTCGACGCCGACGTTCGTCTCGCGGTTGCTCTGCCAGCGGATGTTAGGGTTGGCCAATGTGATCTGCGTGGCGCCGCTCGAAACGACGTTGGACCCGAACAGGTAGTTCAGATTCTGCTCGATCGGTGCGGAGAAGCCGTAGTCGCCGATGTCCTCGTTTCCCAGGACGCCGCGGCTCGCCCGCAGCTTGAAGTAATCGACGCTGCGGCCGAGCACGGGGATCGACGGATAAAAGGCCTCCTGGCTCATCACCCAGCCGACTGAAGCCGCCCCGAAGGTGCCGTAGCGATTCGTCGGGGCGAAGCGCGAAGAGCCGTCGCGCCGCAGGCTCCCCGTGAGCAGGTAGCGACCCTTGTAGGCATAGTTGGCGCGCACCAGCAGCGCGCGCAACGCGTTCTCGAACCGGGAACCCGAGTTGTCCAGGTTGCTGCGCTGGCCGGCATCGATGACCTGCAGGTCCTGGTCCGTGAAGCCCTCGCGGTAGGCCAGCAAGCGGTCGAGGGTCTGCCGCTGCTCCGTGAAGCCCGCGACGGCGTTGACCATGTGTGTCCCCGCGCCGAAGCTTCGATCCAACGTGAGCAGGTGCTCAAACAGCAGTGACGTGCGATCGGCCTGCGTGCTCCACAATTGGGCGGGGAGGAGGGGATTCCGGAAACGCAGCTGCCCCTGCCGGATGAAGTCTCGCTGGGTGTAATGCTCGTAGTTGGCGCCGATGTTGAAGCGGTACCGCAAACCGGAGAACAGATCGAGTTCGGCGAACGCCGTGCCGATCGCCTGATTGGAGCGTCCCCAGTTGTCCTGCATGCGCAGCTCGCCCACCGGGTTGGTGCCGAACGTGGGGACCGCGTCGCTGCCGAAGCCGAAGCCGCTGCTCGTCGTGCTGTCGTACACGGGGATGGCCGGGGGGAAGCGGACGACGTCGATGAGCGGGAAGCCGCTCAGAAACTGGCGTCGGGTGCTGGAGAGCGCCAGGTTCTCGCCGAGTGTCAGGCGGGCGCGCTGTAGCTGGGAGTTGACGCGAAAGTTATAGCGCTGGAAGCCGGTCTGAATGATCGCGCCGTCTTGCTGGACATAGCCGCCCGAGATCAGGTACGCGGCGTTGGCCGTGCCGCCCGACACGGACACACCGTGGTCCTGGATGGCGCCGGTCGTGAACACCGCGTCCTGCCAGTCGGTCGCGATCGGCGGCGGATTCACCACGGCGGAGGGCACCGAGTCGTCCGCCCAGCCCGCGTTGGCGTATGCTTGATGGGCCAGTGCCGCCCACTGTGTCGTGTTCATCATCGGGACCTGCTTGGGGACCTTCTGGAACCCGTAATAGGAGTGCAGCTCGACGCGCGTGTCGCCGCGCCCGCGCCGCGTCCGGATCACGACGACGCCGTTGGCCGCCTGGGCGCCGTACTGCGCAGCCGCAGACGCGTCTTTTAGCACCTCGATGGATTCGATGTCGGCGGGATCGAGGTTGGGGTTCTGGCCCATGTACATCCCGTCCACTACGTAGAGCGGCGCGGGATTGCCGAGGAAATTCTGGCCACGGATCACGACCGCCGCTGGTCGCCCTGGCTCGCCCGAGGCGGAGACCTGCACCCCCGCGACGCGCCCGCGCAGCGCCTCCTCGAGCGTGGCCGTCTGCTGCCCGCGGATCTGCTCGCCCGTGACACTGGCGGTCGCGTCCGACACGTCCTTGCGACGTTGGTTCGTGTAACCCATTACCAACACCTCGTCCAACGTCAGGGCCGCGGGCTCGAGCGCCACGTCGATGACCGAGCGCCCCTCGATCGCGACTTCGAGCGTCCTGTGCCCGATGGACCGGAACACCAAAGTGCGCGCTCCCACAGGCAGCGTGAGGCTGTACTGGCCCCGGTCGTCGGTCAGCGTTTCCTGGTTTGTGCCGCCCACTACGACCCGCACGGTGGGCAGCGGGGATCCGTCGCTGGCGCTGACCACGCGCCCACGCACGCTGTCCTGCGCGAGAGCGGAACGGTACCCCGCGGCGACCAGCGCCAGAAGCGGAAGGCTTGCTCGGACCATCTGCAACACGCGTCTAGGGGAAGGAAGTCGTTGGCACTGCCGCAGCGGCTGGAGCATCGTGAGCCCCTCCGATGGATATGCTGGAGCGCCATGGACCGGCCGCGCGGTCACGCTACCCTGGCTTCTGCGACGGACCGTGGGCTTCTTGAACCGGTTCTTGGCGCTCCGATTGGTTCGGTAACTTTCACCATATACGCGTCGTGGGACTCGGCCGCAAGGGGGCGCAAATCCGTCGCCGGGGATCAGCCGGCGACGGGTCAGGATCCACACTGAAGAGCTGGCGGCGCTGGCGCTTGCGAACGTCCTTGCTGCTGCGAAACCGGGAAAGTAGTTTGGAGCGGTTTAGGGAGGCCCATGCGAAAGCCGGCGGTGAAGCACTCGACGATCTCCGACGTGGCGGCGCTCGCGGGCGTCTCCAAATCCACAGTCTCGGCCGTGCTCAACAACAAGAAGATCCGCGAGAGCACGCGGCGGGCGGTGCTCCGGGTGATCGAGGAACTAAACTACCGGCCCAGCCCTTCGGCGCGCCGTGGGTTCCGGCCAGCGACGGGCAAGAGCATTACGTTCATCGTCAAAGAGGCCCCGAACCCGTACTACGCCGAGATCCTGCTCGGCATCCAGGAGGTGGCGGGCGACCAAGGGTATCTGATCTCGGTGAGCAGCTCCGAGGGGAGCTACGAGGTAGAGCGTCGGATCGTGGAGCAGTGCACGGAGCGCGAGGTGGACGGGTTGATCATCACACCGATCCTGAGCGACGACGTAGACCTCTCGCACCTCTTCGAGCTCAAGCGCCATGGCGCGCCGTTCGTGCTCCTGGAGGAAGTGCGGGGCATCCGGGCGCATCTGGTGGATGTAGACAATGTGAAGGCCTCCGGCGAGGCGGTGAAATTCCTGATCGACCAGGGCCATTCCCTCATCGTGCACTTCGCCGGCCCGAAGTACTCCGAGCACACCCAGGAGCGGGCCGACGGCGTCCGCCGCGCCTTCAGCGAGTCTCACCTGCGCTTCGACGAGGCCATGATCGTCCACGCCGGCGCATCACCGGAAGACGGCTACCGAGTGGGGCTGGAGTACTTCGGCGCGCGCAGGGAGGACCGCCCGACGGCGGTCACTTGCTATAACGACCTAGTGGCGCTGGGTCTGCTGAGGGCGCTGAGGGAGCTCGGGATCCGCGTTCCGGAGGAGGTCTCCGTGGTCGGCTTCGATGGCTTGGATCTCCTGGACTATTTCCCCCTGCCGCTGACGACCGTGCGCGTGCCCAAGTACGAGATGGGGAAGCGAGCGGCGGAGATCCTGATTCGACAGATCGAGTCCAGGACGTCTGCTCCCGCGGAACCGGAAAAGGTCGCCCTGAAGGCCGAACTGGTGATCCGCGCGTCCACGCGACGGCTCACGGCGTGAGACGCCCTTTCGCCTTCCCCGTTTCTGGCTGGTCCGTCATGCTGGCATGGAGTACCGCGTGTGCACGCGGCGCACCGCGGCCCGTCGCCTCCGTGACACGGGCACCGTTCGGTACCACCGACCGAGGGGAATCCGTGAGTGCCTACACGCTGAAGAGCGCCAACGGGATGGAGGCCAGGGTTCTCGACTACGGCGGCATCGTCGTCTCATTACGGGTCCCTGATCGCCACGGCCGCTTCGACGACGTCGTCCTGGGCTACGACTCCCTGGCGGACTACCTGCGGTCGTCGCCGTACTTCGGCGCCATCATCGGCCGATATGGCAACCGCATCGCCGGAGGCCGATTCACGCTGGACGGCAAGACCTACACGCTGGCGAAGAACAACGGTCCCAATCACCTCCACGGCGGTCTCAAGGGCTTCGACAAGGTGGTCTGGGACGCGGCACCGTTCCAAGGTGCGGACTCGGTCGGTCTCGTGTTTCGGTATACCAGCCCCGACGGCGAGGAGGGCTACCCGGGCACTGTGCGGGCCACGGTCACCTACACGCTCACGGACCGAAACGAGCTGATTTTCGATTACCACGCCACCACCGACCGCGCTACGCTGGTCAACCTCACACAGCACAGCTACTTCAACCTGGCGGGAGACGGCAAGGGTGACATCCTGGGCCACGTGGTCACGCTGAACGCCGACCGGTTCACGCCCGTGGACTCCACGCTGATCCCGACGGGCGAGATCCGAAGCGTCTCGGGTACGCCGTTCGACTTTCGCACGCCCACGGCGATCGGCGCCCGCATCGACCAGGACGACGAGCAGCTCCGGTACGGGCGAGGCTACGACCACAACTTTGTGCTGAACAAGGGTGCCGACGGCGGCCCGACGCCTGCAGCGCGGGTGTACGAGCCCTCGAGCGGCCGGCTGATGGAGATCTACACGACGGAGCCGGGGCTCCAGTTCTATTCCGGCAACTTCCTGGATGGCACGCTGCGGGGGAAGCATGGCGTCGTCTACCGGCGCCGCTACGGCTTCGCGATGGAGACGCAGCACTACCCCGACTCCCCCAACAAGCCGACCTTTCCGTCGACTACCTTGCGTCCGGGGGAGTCGTACCACTCGAGGACCATTTACAAGTTCGGCGTCCAGCCCTGAGACTCAGGCTTCTGGTCTTCGCAGCGCTCGGCGCGTGGGCGGCGCCAGCCCCGGCCCAGCTCGGGCGCGACGAGCTCGTCCGTGTGGAGCGCGGGCGCGTGCTCGGCGCCGCCGAGCGGTACCTACGCGAGCCGCCGGTCACCGTGACCGCTTTCCCCGCGGCGCGCAGCGCGGGGGGGCCGCACGACTTCTATTGCGAAGGCGACTACTGGTGGCCCGATCCGCGGAGCCCCGACAGCCCGTACGTGCGCCGCGACGGCGAGACGAACCCGGACAACTTCGTAGCGCACCGCGATGCGATGCGGCGGCTGAGTCAGGTCGTCCCCGCGCTCGTCGCGGCCTACCAGATCACGCGTGACGAGCGGTACGCGCGGGCGGCGGCGGTGCATCTCGATGCCTGGTTCGTGAACGAGGCGACACGCATGAGTCCCCACCTCCTGTACGGTCAGGCGATAAAGGGGCGGGCGACGGGACGCGGCACCGGCATCATCGACACGATTCACCTGGTCGAGGTCGCGCGGGCCGCCTGGGTGCTCGAGCAGATGGGGTACCTGAAGGGCGAGACGCTCGCCGGGATCAAGCAGTGGTTCCGACAGTATCTGGGGTGGATCACCACTCACCCCTACGGGATCGACGAGCGGAACAGCGGCAACAACCACAGCGCGGCGTGGGCGCTCCAGGTCACCGCGTTTGCGCAACTGGTCGGTGACGAGCCGCGGCTCGCGTCCATGCGCCGCTTCTTCCGGGAGACGCTTGTCCCCGAGCAGATGGCTGCGGACGGGAGCTTCCCCCGGGAACTGGCGCGCACCAAGCCCTACGGCTACTGGCCGGTCCGCAATCCGGCGCTCTTGTTCGGCGGCCTGGCCCTGCACGAGCCGCGCTACCTGGACCTATGGACGACGCTCGACCCCGACCCCAGGGTAGACGAAGTCGTCCGGAACTATCCGATCCGCCAACCGCTGCTATGGATGAGACAAGGAGCCGACCGATGACGACCCGCCGAGAGTTCGTCGAGACATCCGCGGCGATCCTCGCGCTGTCCTCACCCCCTGGCCCCCTCTCCCTTCGGGAGAGGGGGTACGCCCAAAGTCCCCCCTCTCCTGAAAGGAGAGGGGGTCAGGGGGTGAGGCTGCCGCTCGGTTTCTCGACGCTGGGTTGCCCGGCGTGGCCGTTGGTCCAGATCCTGGACTTCGCCGCCGCGCACGGCTACAGCGCCGTCGAGCTGCGCGGGCTTCAGGCGACGATGGACTTGAGCGAGGCAGCCGAGCTCGCGCCGGCGCGTCTCGGCGACGTCAAGCGGCAGCTCGCCGAGCGCAGGCTCTCCGTCTCCTGCCTCGGCGCCTCGGCCCAGATGCACGAGATGGACCCCGCGCAGCGCGCCGCGCAGCTCGCCGAGGCGCGCCGTTTCATCGACCTCGCGCAGACGCTCGGCGCGCCGTACGTGCGCGTGTTCGGCAACAATTACGTCAAAGACGTGCCGCGCGCGGACATGCTCGCGCACATCGCCGGTGGCCTCCGTGAGCTGGGCGACTACGCACGGCCCAAGGGCGTCACGGTCCTGATCGAGTCCCACGGCGATTTCACGGACTCGCCCAGCCTGCTCGAGATCCTGCGGCAGGCCGACTCGCCGGCCGTGCAGCTCTTGTGGGACGCGCATCACACGTTCGTTTCGGGAAAGGAGCAGCCGGAGGACACCGTACGCCAGCTCGGGCGCTACATCCGGCACACGCACTTGAAGGACTCGGTACCGGCGGCCACTGCAGGAGGGCGGCGCTACGTGCTGACCGGCACGGGCGAGGTCCCGGTACGGCGCCAGATCGAGGCCCTCGTGAAAATCGGGTATCGCGGGTACTACAGCTTCGAGTGGGAGAAACGCTGGCACCCCGATATCGCGGAGCCGGAGGTCGCGATCGCGCAGTTCGCCACTGTGGCGGCCGAGTATCTGCGCGCCGCGGGGGTACACTAGGTGTTGCTGCGCCTCACTGCTCTACCCGGATCCCGACACGACGCGTAGCGATCACTTCGCCTCACGGAGCATCACTCGGTAGCTGCCGCGCAGCGCCGTTCCCTGCGTGGTGAGCACGAGCCGCTCCACACGATCGCCCCAGACAGAGCGGAGGTGCTCGTCGGTGATGGGGATCGCCTCCGCAGCGGCGTATAGCTCGTGTGCGTCAAAGGTAAGGACGTAGCGACCGCCGAGGTGAACCGCTCCGGGCTTGGAGGTGTCCACGCTGAGGGGCGTGATCAGGTTCAGACGCACCGGCTCCTTCCACTGCTTCAGCTCGTACTTGTCCTCCAACTCCAACGCCGGCGCCTTGCGGTCCAGGGTGACGCGACGCTGCCAGCGCTGGACCGCCGCCGCGGCCGGATAGGCGGAGGCGATGTCGGCCGAGAAGGTGACCCGGTTCGCGGTCTCGTTGAAGGACAAGTTCTTCGCCTGGAACTCCCGTCCCGCTGCCTGCAGGACGCCGTTGATGGTCGGCAGGTTGTGATAGGCGGACTGCATCGTCCAGATCTCGTACCGCTGGGAGCTGAACGTCTTGGCGGAGTAGGTCTCCACGCCGAGGTCGATCAGCACCGGCTTGCCATCCCCATAGACGATGAAGTTGCCGACATCGTTGTGGTTGTGGCTCTGCGCGTTGTGGCCGCCCCACGCGGCGACGTACAGGCCCACGTCCGAGTTGGGAGTGGACCGGGCCGCCATGAGCTGGAGATCCGCCAGCCAGACGGAGCCGAGCAGCGGCTCGGCGGCCTGCGCTGTGGCGATCTCCCGCGCGACGAACAGCGCCGGCAGGATGCGCCCGGGTGATGAGGAGCCGGGCCGGTACGGGCCGCGGCGCTGCGCCAGCAGCGCGCCGAATCCCTGCATGACCGGATCGCCGATCCGCTTCCCGTACTGATATACGAGCTCGGCATCGGGCGTGAGCTTCGCCGAGGCGTCCCCCATTGGGATGAAGTACTGATCATTGATGTAAACCCGGTAGATGTACTGCCCCATGCTCCGCACCAGCGGTGCACGGTAGATGTCGATCGTGCCGTTGGTCGCGCTACGCAGCAGCTCCAGGTTGTCGAACAGCGACGCCCCGGCCCGTCCCCAGTACCCCGGTCCTTCGTCTGACGCACCGTCGTCCGGGTAGATGTTGATGAAGTTGTCGAGGCTGCGCATGATTTTGTAAACGGAGCCGGTGCGGCGCGGCGGGTCGGCCTCGAGCAGCAGCACGACAGCGAGCCAGTTGGAGTTGATCCACGGGTTCCAGTTGTTGATGTTCTTGCGCTCCCCGAACCCCATCCACCAGAAGTCGTCACGCTGCAACGCCGGCGTAAGAACGCGGCGGTCCACCTCTGCGCGGATCCGCTTGCGGAGGAGTGGCGACACCTTGTCGAGTCGGTCCCCGAGCAGGTAGTCGGTCCACGCGAGCAGGGCGCCCGTTTCCGCGGCGAACAAATCCACGATCGGCTCCGTGACGTCGGGGAGTCCGGTTCCCGCTCGTTGCATGCCGAGGTGCGCCGTCGATCCCCAGTAGGTTTGCTCGCAGATCGCCCAGATCCCGTCCGCGATCTCGTCGAGGAAGCGCCCCTGGTTCTCGAATACCTCGGCGAAGACCAGCGTCGCCAGCTTCTCACGCTGCCGCGTGTTCAGCGCGTCGTAGTTCGACCGGTTTCCGCTGCGGATGTACTGCAGCGTGACCGTGGCCGGGATGCGCTCCCAGGTTGTGCCGAGGTACTGCTGCGCTTCCCGGATGAACCCGGCCCGAATCTCCTGGGGAACCCCCTGCCACTCTGCACGATCCTGGATCGTGGGATACGGGTGCCATTGAGCTACGGGGATCAAGGCGGCGGCCAAGCTCTGCTCGCTCAAACCACCGGTCAGCAAGTTTCTCGGACCCTGACTCGCGACGATGAGGAATGCCGCGAGGATCTTCATCGGTCTTGGGACGCGAGCGGCTCGAGGCGCACGGGACCCAACAGGCCGGACGGTTTGAGCGGCCAGCCTGACGCGTCGAACGGCTTGTAGTCGATGCCCACGAAGTTGATATCCGCGAACACCTTCCACGGCACGCGCCGTACATCCAAATCGCGGATACGGTTCGCGGAGAGGTTCGTCACCTCGATCTCCAGCTCGTTGCCGGTCCGCCGCAGCGGACCAGTCTCCACACGGAACGGTCGGGCGAACAGGATGCCCAACTCCTGCCCATTGAGCCGCACGCGCGCGCTCTCGGCGACTCGACCCAGGTCGAGCAGGTACGAGCTCGCTTCCCCGGGCGCGTCGAAGCGAATCGAGTAGCGTGCGGTGCCGGCGAACCGCCTGGCCTCCTCATCGCCGCGCTCCGTCCAGGAGACGAGGGTATCCGTGCGGAACGAGGCTGGGAGCACCGGTCCGCCCGCGGGAAAGGTCACCGACCAGTTCCCCCGCAACTCCACCGGTGCTCCGAGCGGCCGCAGGTAGGGCCAGGGAGCGCCGCTCACCGAGCGGTCGAATGCGCGCAGGATGAGGGACGCGCCGGGCTCGAGCTGCAGGTACACCTCTGCCTGCCCGTCCGTCCCCGTGCGCCGCTGCGCGATGCCGGTCCGCTCGCTCATGGGGTCCATGATCGCCACTGCGGCGGCGGATACGGCCAACGGTATCCAGCCATCCAGCGTAGTCGCCCCGGCGTGGCTGATGAAGTACTGATGGCCTCCCTCTTGTCTTCGGCGAATGAACCGCACTCCCGCGTGATCCACCATACGCTCGCGACGGACGCCTGCGGCGTCGAGCAGCGGCTCCACGTCATGTCCCACCAGCACGCGTCCCTTTCCGACCACGCTCCGGCGCACCCCGTTCCCGTCCGCCACGCTCAGCACGAGTCGTCGCTTCGCGTCCTCGAGCCGGCGCCGTCGTTCAGCCAGCCGGCTCAGACCCGGCACATCGGAAGGGAGCTGGTCAACGAAGATGACGGTGGCGCCGGTCCGCGCGAGATCGACCAGCCGCCCGAAGGTCTCGTCCGGCATGTGGTCGGTGGGCGGTACGACGATGGCGCGGTAGTCGAGCGGCGACAAGTTGGCCCTGAGCAGCCGATCCGATACGTAGTCGAAGCCATAGCCTCGCTGCCACAGCACCCGGGCGACCGCTCCGACGGGTTTCCCGTGCAACCAAGCCGGTTGCTGCACCTCGAAGTCCGACCGCAGACCGGTCGTGTCGTGCCAATTGTCGTAGATCGGCCAGTACAGCAGGACGTCGTTGTCGGGCCGGCCCGACTGCAGGATGGATTGCACGCGTGCGACGTATCGGTTCAACGCCGGCAGGTCCCGCCAGATGGCGTTGCGCGGATTCAGCTCGGTCGAGGCGTAGAACTGCCAGCCCGGCCAGGCGGCATCCCGCGGCGAATAGGCCGTGCCGTGATAAATCACGTGATTCACGCCGCTCACGAACAGCTGGTCGACCTCCTGCTTGAGCTGGTCCAAGGTGACCGTGAAGTGCTCGCCGAGCCACGTGCCGGTCTCGGCGGACGTGAGTCGTCTCCCGGTGACATGCGCGGCGGACGAGGCGAATTTGCTGATGAGGGGATCGCTGCCGGAGTCGCCCAGCGGTCCGAAGAGTTCCGTTTCCGGGATGTCGCTGGCGGCGTAGAGGTCGAGCAGGTTGCCGGGCGAGCCGTGCGCCTGGTTGCGGCTGAGGCTGCCTCGCTCGTGCGCCCACGCGGTCAACGGGCGGAGCAGATGCTCGAGCAGCATCTCGTCCATCGTCTCCCGGTAGTCCGACTTCACGCGCGCCACGACGTCCCGGTCGCCCTCCCCGCGCAGGGCAGGGAGGTAGCCCTTCAGGTCGTAACCGGGCCGCCGCCGGAATTCCTCGAATAATTCGGCCGAGCCGTTGCCGGTGTACTCGAACGAGTCGTGGAAGAATGCGCGGACCGTGCCGCGGGGCACGGTCTTGATGCGATCGCCATACGCGTCCAGATACCGCTGCACGGCGACGCGCGAGAATGGATCGACGGCGTTTCCCTCGCCACCCGGTGCCGCTCGCTTGACTCTGTCGCCGGCAGGACGGATGGTCGCTACGTATGTGCCGCGCGCGGCATCGACTTCGATGCGTAACGACGCGACGGCGTCTTCCAAGCGCACACCGGGTCCGCCAAGGCGCCATCCCGAGCCGGGCGGCATGTCGAGGCCGAGCCCCAAGCGCCGGGCCTCGGCGGCGGCATGGAGCAGCAGCTCGATCCACGGGTCGGACAGGTAGGGGACGAACGCGCGCTCATATCCGTGCACACCGTAGATGCTCGTCACCTCCACACCGCCGATGCCGGCCGCGGCCAGGGTCTTGAGCTCAGCAGTGAGATTCTCGCTGTCGACCGCACTGCCCATCCACCACCAGCGCGTCCAAGGCTTGGCCTCGGAGGTTGTCTCGGGCCACCTCAAGTCGGCCGACTGCCCCAGCGCGACGCGGGCGAGGAGCAGCAGTGGGAGGAGAGCCAACCTGAGGAGGGCCACCCTGTTGATTACCTCTCCCATTCAGTCCTCACCCTTGAGACTCGACACAACCTTCGTTCCCCCTCTCCCGTGTCGTCCTCACCCCTTGATCCCCTCTCCCTTCGGGAGAGGGGAGACTCGACACGACCTTTCGTTCCCCCTCTCCCGAAGGGAGAGGGGGACAGGGGGTGAGGACCTCACGGCGCGGGAGAGGCCGTCGGACGAGAACCGTCGCCGAGCATCCAAAACGGCGCGCTCGCAAACCACAGCACCGTACCCACGAGCATCAGCGTGGCGTGGGTCCCCCAGGCGATGCTTCCAGCGAACACCAGAAAGGAGGGGATCACCGTGAGCCCGAGGCCGGCGAAGGAAATCAGCTTGAGCAGGGTGCGCATGGCGGCTACGCCTCGGCCCGCGCCGTTTGGAGGCGGGCCGGCTGTTGGATGGCACTCAGGCCCACATAGAGAACAGTGGCGATGAACCAGCCGGGCAGGCCGAGGAAGAAGATCTCCAGGCCCCACACGGCGTTGATCGCCCAGCACGCGCCGAGGGTGATGCCCCAGGTCAATCCGGCCGGCCAACTGAACAGCAGGCTCTTCCACTCGGCATAGCGCTGCCGCAGGCCGAGCCTCGGCAGGAGCCAGAAGTCCGCGAAGATCACCGCGCCCATCGGCATGAGGATCAGCCCGTACAGCGCCACGAAGTCGAGCAGCCGCATCATCAGGGCGGGGAAGATCGCCGCGGCCGTGGTCACCGCGCCGGCGGCCAGCGTCACCTTCCAGCGCTTCCAGTTGGGCGAGATCGTCTGGAGCGCCAGGCCGGCGCGGTACAAGGTTGGGTTCGCCGTGGTCCACGACGCGATCACCACGGTGGCGGCCCCGGTTACGCCAGCCCCCAGGTAGGCGATGGGGCCGGGCGCCACGTCACCCAGCGCGGCGGCGCACAGGATGCCGGACGCGATCCAGGCCACGAAATGCCCCAGATACATACCGCACGCGCTCAAGAAGCCGTATTGCCACCGCTTCGCGTAGCGGAGCACGGTCATGTCCGCCATCCCGATGTGCATGGCCATATTGCAAAACCACGCGAAAAACATGATGTGCCAGAAGCTGAACTTGGCGACGCCCTGCGCCGGCACGCCGGTCCAAATGCGCTCGCTAGCGACCCGCCAGAAGTCCCCCACGGACGTGACGCCGAGCTTCGGCAGTACGGCCACGGCCGCCGCCACGAATACCATGAACATCCACGGGGACGCGACCTGCCCAGCGGCCGCGATCTTCTCGAACCCGAGAATCGCCAGCGCGGTGACCGCGGTCCCGACGAGTACCACCACCAGCACCCAGCCCACCGAGTTGGGATACACGTCGTTCAGCTTCGGCATGGCCATCCCGAGCGGGAGGCCCACCGCCGTAGCGGCAACCGAGATCATGCTTCCTGCCAGAAAGCAGAACATCAGAGCGTTGACGATGTTGTAGACGAACAGCAGGTTCGGGCCGGTGATCTTCCGCAGGTGCCAGTAGAGGTTGAGCCGTGTCCTCGTGGCGATGGGCGCTGTGATGAAGGCCCAGCTCAGCACCGCGAGCAGGTTGCCGACGAGCAGTCCCAGCACCAGGTCTCGAGCTGCTACACCGTGCGCCACGAACAGCGGCCCGATCACAAACTCCGTCCCGGCCAAGTGCTCGCCGGCATACAACCCGATGAAGCTGCCGGGCCCCTGCAGCCGGTCCGGCGTCACGGGCTCGCGGTCGAACTCGTTGATGGCGTCGAGGCGGTCCGCCAGCGACTGCGGGGAGACCGGGGCTGCGGCCGCGCGCGGTTGGATGGTGCTCATCGCAGAAACGCAGCCGCGAGGCCTCCGTCGATGTTCACGATCTGGCCCGTCGTCTTACGGAAGTCGTCGGTGAGGAACGCCGCGATCGCCTTGACCTGGTCGGCGAGAGTGATCGGCCGGCCGGTGAGCGTGCGCTGGGCGTAGAACGCCGCCAGCCGGTCGCGCAGCACCTCGGTGCTCTCCGCGGCGTCGTGCGGCAACCCGTACTTGGCGAGCGACGCGATGACGCGCTCGCGCGGGAACATCGACGACCCCTCGAGCATGGTCGCCGGCGCGACGCCGTTGACCCGCACGAGCGGCGCGAACGCCACCGCGAGCTCTCGCACGAGGTGGTTCGCCGCCGCCTTGCTCGTGTCGTAGGCGAATGACCCCGCTTTCGGCACCACCGCGTTGACGCTCGTCGTGATCACCAGGCTGCCTTCGAGCCCCGCTCCTTGCGCCTGCCACACCCGCCAGGCTTCGTCGGCGACGAGGAACGGGCCCGTGACGTTGATCGCGAACGTCTTCGCCCATTCCGGATCGGCGACGCTCCCCTGTTCGTCGGGGCTCGGGTAGTGGCCGGCGGTGACGACGACGTGGTCCAGACCCCCGTAGGCGAGGACGACCTCTTCGAGCGCGCGCCGCACGGCTGCGCGATCGGTGATGTCGGCGCCCAGGCCGACCACCTGACCCGCGCCGGAGATGCCAGTCCCGGCCACACCGATGCCCATCCCCACCTTCTGTTGTGCCTCCGCGGCGGCCGCCTCCGCGTGTTTGCCGTGCAGATCGACCGCCGCCACGGCGGCGCCCTGGCCGACGAGCTCGCGAACCAGCGCCCGCCCGATTCCACTGCCCGCGCCGACGACCACCGCGACCGTGCGGTCGAGGGGCTGCTCTGCTGGCAGCCGTTTGAGCTTCGCGTCCTCGAGCAGCCAGTACTCAATGTCGAACGCCTCCTGGCGGTCGAGCGCCGTGTAGTGGCTCACGCGCTCCGCGCCGCGCATGACGCCGATCGCGGCGCCGTAGAACTCGGCCGTCACTCGGGCTTCGGACTTCGACTTGCCCCACGCGATGAGGCCGATACCGGGAATCAGGATCACGCTCGGGGACGACCTGCGCATCGCCGGCGAGTCTTCCCGCTTGTACTTCGCGTAGTACTGGGCGTAATCGCCGCGGTACCGTGCCAGGCCGGCCTCGAGCTTGATCTTGAGAGCGCCCGCGTCCTCCGCCTGCGGATCCCAGTCGACGCAGAGCGGCTTGATCTTGGTGCGGAGGAAGTGGTCGGGGCAGCTCGTCCCGAGCTCTGCCAGTCGCTGCGCGTCGCGCGAGTTCACGAACTCGAGGACCTCGTCGCGCATCTCGACCGTCGCGATCTGCCGGAGGGCGCCGCCGGGCACGTTGGTAGCCTCGCGACTCACGCGCCCGCGCAGCCACGGCAGCACTTCTACGAGCACCCGCCGGCGCTCCGCCTCGGGCAGCGGTTGCGCGCACGGACCGCCGAACGCCGGCTTGCCGTCATCGCGCGCGTTCAGGAAGTCCTGCGCGCGACGGATCAGCGTGAGCGTCCGCTCGTAGCATTCTCGGTCATCGTCGGCCCAGCTGATCAGGCCGTGGCCTCCCAGGATCACGCCCTGCGCGTTCGCGTGCTCGCGACAGAGCCGCTCGAGCTTCAGGCCGAGGTCGAAGCCAGGGCGCTGCCAGTCGGTCCAGATCACGTCGTCGCCGTACACTTCACGCGTGAGCGCCGGACCACGGGCGGCGGTCGCGATCGCCATCACCGCGACGGGGTGCAGGTGATCGACGTGCGCGTGCGGGATGAAGGCATGCAGCGGTGTGTCGATGCTCGCGGGGGTCGGGTTCCGGTCGAACGTCGTGTGGGGGTACATCCCCACCATCCCGTCCTCCGCCGGGGTCTTGGGCCCGCGCTCGAGGAAGCGCGTGTACATGTCGCGGAGACTCAATACCTGGTCCAAGTAGAGCGACGCGAAGTTCGCGCGCGTGGCCGTGCGCAGGTCGCCGCCCGACCCCTTCACCCAGAGCACCAGCACCGTCTCGCCGGTGAGCGGGTCGGTCGCGGCGATCTTCGACGACGTGTTGCCGCCGCCGGTATTCGTGATGCGCGCGTCGGCGCCGAGCAGGTTCGATCGGTAGACCAGCCGTGAGACCGGGTCGAGCGCAGCGGCGACCGCGTCGTCCCACCGGCTGCGCAGGTAGTCGGCGGACGCGCCGCGGGCGACGGCGCGGGGCGGCGGCGGGGTCGTCGTCATCGCGTCGGAACCGGGACGGGTAGAAATTCGCTCAGCGTGGCGCTGGCGCGAGCCACGCCGCGGATCGCCACGCCGCGCGGCAGGTCGCCAAGCGCGCGCGCCTGCACGAGGAGGTTCCCCAGGGCGCTGGCTTCCTCGGGACCGGCCACCACCCGGCGTCCGCACGCGTCGGCCGTGAGCTGGTTGAGGAGCCAGTTCCGCGCGCCGCCCCCCACGATGTGCACGACCCGGGTGCGGGCGCCGGTGAGCGCCTCGAGCTCGTCGAGCGTGCGGCGATAGCCGTCGGCCAGGCTCTCGAGCACGAGGCGGCACATCCCGCCGCGCGTGACCGGCGCGGAAGCGCCGCCGTCGCGGCATGCGGCCGCCAACTTGGCTACCATGCCGCCGCGCTCGCCGAACTGAGGTGCGTCGAGATCGATCACGTGGCCCGAGGAGGAGGCCGTGGCTTCGGCGAACAGCGTTTCCCACGCAAGCCGGGAATCATCCACCGCCCACTCGCGGAGACATTCCTCGAGCACCCACATACCGGTGCGGTTCTTCAGGAAGCGGATCGTTCCATCGAGTCCGACCTCGTTCGTAAACCCCGCGCGGCGCGCCGCCGCAGTCAACACCGGGGCTCGCAATTCCGCGCCCACGAGCGACCACGTGCCGGAACTGATGTACGCCCACGGCTCGTCGCCCGACGCCGGCACGGCGGCGACTGCGGCCGCGGTATCGTGCGAACACGATGCGACCACGAGGGGGCGGCGCCCCGTACCGCGGAGCGCGGCAGGCAGCACATCCGGCAGCACCGGACCGAGGACGGTACCCGAGTTCACGATCGTCGGCCAACGCGCGGGATCGTCCCCGGCCGCCCGGATCACTTCCCGCGACCACAAGCCGGCACGCACGTCGAACAGCTGCGTCGTGCTCGCCATCGTCCGTTCGGCGACGGGGCGGCCGCTCAGGCGGTAGAGGAAGTAGTCGGCGATCAGCAGTCGCGTCTCGGTCCGCGCCACGACGTCAGGCTCGTCGATCAGGTCGGACACGATCTGGGGAAGCGTATTGAAGTCCAGGAATTGGATCCCGGTCACCGCATATAGCCGATCGGCGTCGAGACGACGCAGCACCTCGGCCAACCGCCCCCGGGTGCGCGGGTCGCGGTAGGAGTAGGGGAGCCGGAGTGGCGCGCCGTCCGCGCCGAGGGGCACGTAGTCGACCGCCCAACTGTCGACGGACACCGACTGGAGCGTCGGCGCAATTTCGAGCGCCGCGGCGAGCGCGGTGCGCAGTTCGTCCCACACCGCGTCCACCTGCCAGGAGAGGTGCCCTGCCTGGTCGATCATCGGGATGCGGAAGCGGTGCACTTCACGGGTCGCGACCCGCCATCCCTCCGGCAGTCGCTCGAGTGTCCCGAGCACCGCGCGGCCGGTCGACGCGCCGAGGTCGATCGCCAGATAGGTGGGGAGCGGCGGCGCCACGGCCTACAGGCTCCGCGGCGGGACGTAGCCGCTGCCGATCCGCTCTGCCGTCACGCGCGCCCGATAGCCCGACGCGCGGAACGCGAGCACGGGGTCGAGCGCCGCGCCAGCGCGCCGACGCGCTTCCGCCACCAGCGGGCGCGCGTCCGTCTCGAACGCGTCCTTGAGG
>Ga0209056_10001866_pt1 | contig 23063 bp, 19 predicted proteins | sample GraSoiAngelo_114_FD_185876 | JGI IMG/M metagenome (GOLD analysis project Ga0209056, IMG submission 185876) | Grasslands soil microbial communities from the Angelo Coastal Reserve, California, USA - 14_0903_13_40cm (SPAdes) (version 2) | ecosystem: Environmental > Terrestrial > Soil > Grasslands... | reverse complement strand
CAAGTCACCAGTCACTAGAACTCATCAGATAACTTCTAGTCACGAGTCACGAGTCACTTCTTCACAGCCACCGCGCCAGCAGCGTCCCCGCCGGCACAATCGTCGCGTCGCGCTCCGGCCCCGTGGAAATCATGCCGATCTCCACTTGCAGAAAATCCGAAATAAATCGCAAATACTCCACCGCCGCCTTGGGCAGCTTCGCTCCGTCTTTCAAGCCGTATGTCGTTTCATTCCAACCCGGCAGCGTCTTGTACTCTGGTGTCACCCGCTCGTACTCTTCCGCCAGCGCCGGCATTTCCTTCAGCGGCGTGCCTTTGTACTTGTAGGCCACGCAAACCTGAATCTCCCTCTGCGTGTCAAACACATCCAGCTTCGTAATCACCAGCGAATCAATCCCATTGATCATTTTCGCGTACCGTAGCACTTGCAGATCCAGCCAGCCGCAGCGCCGTGGCCGCCCCGTCACCGCTCCAAACTCTTTCCCGCGCGCGCGCACTTCTTGCGCATCCAGGTCCGGCATCTCCGTCGGAAACGGCCCACTGCCCACGCGCGTCGTATATGCCTTGGAAATCCCCAGCACGTGTTTGAGCTTTGTCGGCGGCACGCCCACGCCTGTCGCAGCACCCCCCGAAGTCGCGCTCGACGACGTCACGAACGGGTACGTCCCGTGATCGATGTCCAACATCGTTCCCTGCGCGCCTTCGAACAGCACCGACTTCCCTTCGTCCAGCGCGCGGTTCACCAATTCCGCCGTATCGCAAATGTAGCCGCGAATTTTCTCGCCCAGCTTCAGCGTTTCTTCCACTTCATGCGAAAAATCAATATTCGCCCCGTACGCGCCTTTCGCCAGCCGGTTTTTCTCCGCCACTACGTGCGCGGCTTTCTTTCGAAACATCTCCGGCTCCAGCAAATCGCACATCCGCAGCCCACGCCGCGCCATCTTGTCTTCGTACGCCGGCCCAATCCCGCGTGAAGTTGTGCCAATTTTGTCCGCGCCCCGCGCACCTTCCGCGGCTTTGTCCAGCTCCCGGTGATACGGAAAAATCAGGTGCGAGCGGTTGCTGACGTGCAACCGCCCCTTCACCTCAATGCCCGCTTTCGAAAGCGTCTCGATTTCCGCCACCAGCGCCGCCGGATCCACCACCACGCCCGTTCCGATCACCGCCTGCTGCTTCGGCCGCAGAATCCCGCAAGGAATCAGCTGCAGTACATAACGGTCCTTCCCGATGATGACGGTGTGCCCCGCGTTGTGCCCGCCCGCCACGCGCGCAATGTAATCAAACGACCCCGCAAGGTAGTCCACCACCTTGCCTTTGCCCTCGTCGCCCCACTGCGCCCCCACCACCACCACCGATTTCATTCAGACTCTCTCCTCAATCACACTTCCGCGCCGCAATCTTTACTTCGCCTTTACTACTTTGGAAAGCACCAAGAAACGGCAGGTTCTAATCGTAAGCTCGCCCCGCCCTCAACGCAAGCAAGCCTTCCATTCAGCGCTGTCGGGACAATTCCTTATACCGAAAGCAACTCACCAGGTGAATCGTTCACCATCCCCGTCGCCTGCATCAGCGCATAACAATCGTCGACCCCACAAACCGAAACCCCCGCTTCTGCAAATCCTTGCTCAACGCGTCCGATTCCACCGTCTTCGCCGGCAAGCGTTCGTGCTTCTTCCACGCATTCTGCTTCGGCCGCCCACCCACAAACCTCCAGATATACGCATCAAACGTCCCAAACTCTTCTTGCACTTTCAAAAACGCCCGCGCATTCCCAATCGCCGCCGCAATCTTCAACCGGTTCCGGATAATCCCCGCGTCCCCCAGCAGCTCCCGCACTTTCCGCTTGTCATAACGCGCCACTTTCTCCGGATCGAATCCGTCAAACACTTCTCGGTACCTCGCCCGCTTCCGCAAAACCGTGTCCCAACTCAACCCCGCTTGCGCGCCCTCCAATATCAAAAACTCAAACCACTTCCGCTCCTCGTGCACGGGCACGCCCCATTCCTCATCATGATAGGGAATGCTCAGCTCATTCCCCGCCCAGCGGCAGCGAACCATTTTTCTTTCAGCTTCTTTCATCCCACTTTTCCCCACACCCTCGAGTCGGAAATCTCCACCCGGCACAAACAAAAAGGCGTGCCGCACGCAATTTCACGACACGCCTTCTCCATCCTTCGAATCTTGCTTTACGCGAGGTGCCGGTCCAACGCCTTGGTGATTTGATCTTTCGGCACCGCTCCCACAATCTGCTCCACAACCTGCCCGTTCTTAAACAACAGCAGTGTCGGGATTCCCTGCACGCGGTACCGGCCCGCTGAATTCATAGCCTCGTCCACGTTCAGCTTCATCACCTTGAGCTTGCCGGCATAGTCGTGCGCAATCTCCGCCACCGTCGGCGCCAGCATGTGGCACGGCCGGCACCATTCCGCCCAGAAATCCACCATCACCGGCTGCGTACTGCTCGCCGTAAGCACTTCGACTTCGAAATTTACATCCGTTGCTGCTTGAATCGAATTGTCAGCCATATTCTTTTTCTCAGCAGCTTGCCCTTCGGCCGCCGCTTTCCTCTCCTGAATCAGGTTAATTAGATGTTCCAGCAGGCTTTTGGTTTCGTGCCGCCTGTCTCGCTGCACGGCTCACTTGTCCCGAGCCCTGGGGGGCCCTCCCTGAACTTTGTGTGGCTTCCCCTGCTCCACGAGCGGCCCGCGCGGCTTCATACAGTTTCGCATACTCCGCCGCCGGCCCTTTCCACGAAAAATCCTTCGCCATGCCGTTCAATTGGATGCGCTTCCAGATCCGCTCATCCATATAATGATGCAGCGCCTGCCGCACCGCAAACAGGAGCGCCTCACCGGTATATTCCTTGAACTTGAATCCCGTCCCTGTCCCGTGTTCCACGTCAAACGGCTCGATGCTGTCGTCCAGCCCGCCCGTCGCTCTCACAATCGGCACCGTACCATACTTCAAGCTGTACATCTGATTCAAGCCGGAGGGCTCGTACCGCGACGGCATCAGGAACATGTCCGCGCCCGCCTCGATCTTGTGCGCGATCACGTTGTCGTACGCGATCTTCAGGCCCACGCGCCCCGGATACGCCGCCGCCAGCGCCCGGAAAAAATCCTCGTACTTCCGCTCGCCCGTCCCCAGCGCCACCAGCACCAGCTCCTCGCGCATCAATTCATGCGCCTTCTCCGCGATCAGATCGAACCCCTTCTGATCCGCAAACCGCGAAACGATTCCGATCACCGGCCGCCCCAGATGTTCCTGCGACAATCCGAACAACCCCAGCAAGTCCTGCTTGCATACCTGCTTCCCGCCCAAATCCTTCACCGAATATTTCGCGGCAATCAGTTTATCTTTCGCCGGGTCCCATTCCGAATAGTCCACGCCATTCAGAATCCCCACCAGCCGGTCGCTTCGGCTTCGCGCCACGCCGTCCAAACCATGTCCGTACTCCACCGTCTGAATCTCCTCCGCGTACTTCCGGCTTACCGTCGTCAAATAATCCGAAAACACCAGCCCGCCTTTCAGCAAATTCACCTTGCCAAAAAACTCGATTCCGCCAGGATGAAATAGGCTTCGCGGAATTCCTGCGCTCTCAAGCACACTCGGCGGGAAAAGCCCGTGATATCCCATATTATGAATCGTGAACACCACCGGCAGGTCCTTCACCAGCGGATCGTCTCCGTACGACGTCCGCAGCAACACCGGCACAAGCGCCGTCTGCCAGTCGTGGCAATGAAATACATCCGCCGGCCAGACGTGCTTGGCTACCTCAATCGCTGCCCGGCAAAATTCCGTATACCGTTCCGCGTTGTCTGCATACTCTCCGCTGCTCCCGACGTACAATCCATCGCGGTCGAAATACCCGGGATCATCCACGAAGTAATACCGCACGCCATTCAACTGCGTGCCATCGGCAATCGCCGGAAACCGCAGCCACGTCCCGCCCATCGGAATGGTCAAGCTCGGTATCACCACGGCGGTCGTCTTCGTTCCGCGATACCGCGGCAACACCACCGCCACCTCGTGGCCCTGCGCCACCAGCGCCTTCGGCAGCGCCTCCACCACGTCCGCTAGGCCGCCCGTCTTCGAAAACGGCAGCCCCTCCGATGCCACAAACAGAATTCTCACGGCATTCTCACCATCGGCTCACAGGGTATGACCAAATTATTTTACGCTACCGGAGCGCCGTAGCGCGCCAGAAGTTAGCCCAGCCCGCTTGCCCTGAGCGACGAAGGGCCTGCCCTGCCTGCCCCGATCGCCGCGCGGCACCGTGCTAGTTTTGTCGAGCCAACCAAGCCAACGCGGTTGGAAGCACTATTCGTAACGGAGAGCGACGAGAGGATCGGTTTGGGCTGCGCGGCGGGCGGGAAGCAGGCAGGCGGCTAGGCCTGCCGACACGACGATTGCCACGACGGCTGCGAATGTCGATGGATCCGTGGCGGAAACACCGGAGATTTGGCTGGCGAGAAAGCGCGTGAGTGCATAGCTCGCGAGAAGCCCGATGAAAATGCCAGCCACCACCAGGCGGAGGCCGTTGAGAAGCACCAGGCGAAGAATATTCCTCTGTTGTGCTCCCAGCGCCAGGCGAATGCCAATCTCGTGAGTCTGCAAGGAGACCGTGTACGCCATCACGCTGAAGATGCCGATGACCACCAAGACCAGGCCGATGACCGAGAATGCCGCGAGGGTTACCAATTCAAATTGTGGCCCGCGATAGAACTCGTGCAGGGAAGCCTCCAGGGTTCCGGATGTGCCGATGGCGATGCCCGGATCTGTAGACCGGACTTCTTTCGCCATACTTCTTAAAACTGAGGTCGCATCCACCGAGGTCCTAGCCATAAACGTTCGCCAGTAAAACACCTGAACGCTGTAAGGGATGAAGGCTTCGGGAAATTCCTGCCACGACGGATTCTCATAGTCGCGCGACTTATAATTCCCCACGACTCCGACGATTTCAAAATAAGTATCACGTGGGGCATCACGATACGCTTGGTCAAGAGCCTCGAGCTTGACCTTGCGGCCTAGAGGATCTTCGTTGGGAAAATACTGGCGACTGAAAGCCTGGTTTATGACCATGACGTACCGGGCTCCGTTCACGTCGTCTTCGGAGAAAACCCTGCCACGGAGCAACGGCACGCCGAGAGTTTGAAAATAGTCCTCGCTGACGGATTCCTGTCTGGCCTCCCAGCGTTCTACGTGAGGTCGGCCGGGAATAACGACGTCCGTCCAGTCGAATTTCAACGGCGGCTCTTCATCGCATTCCGCGGCGGAGAGTACACCAGGGACTGCCTTCATGCGGTCGAGAAGTTGGCGGGTTACAGAATTTTTCCGAGTCCTGACTTTTACAATGGAAGCCGGATCGCTCCAATTGAAATTGTAGGAGTCGGGCCAAACGAGTTCGAAGTAGAGAAGATTTTTTGGATTGAACCCGAGATCCACGCGCGTCAAAACAAGGAAGCTGCGCATCAAGAGACCAGCGCCAATCAGCAGCACGATCGACAGAGCAACTTCGGCGACTACGAGAACGGCGCGAAGCTTGCCATGCCGAAGCCCGCCCCCCGTGCTCGTGCCAGAGCTTGTGAGGTGCGGCTGCACATCGCCGCGAACGACATGCAGCGCGGGTGCAAGGCCGCACAGGATGGTGCTCAGAAATGTGACGCCGAGCGTCAGTAAAAGGACCGGACCATCCATGCGAATAACAGTTTCCTCGGGGAGTGTGCCGGCCGGAATCAGCGTGATGACAGCTTTCAGACCCAAATACGCCAACACACAACCAACGGCAGAGGCCGCCGCCGCAAGCGTGAAACTTTCCACAAGGAGTTGGCGGATCAGGCGGCCGCGTGTCGCACCCAGTGTTATGCGCATGGCGATTTCGCGTTCGCGGGCGGTCGCGCGAGCCAGCAAGAGGTTAGCAACGTTGCTACACGCAATCAGGAGCAACAGAAAGACGGCAGAGAGCAATGCATACAGCGTTTTCTTAAAACCGGCAATCAGGCTGTCCAGCAGCGTCTGGGAGGCAACTGTAAAGTTTTCTGGAAATGTTCCGCGAGGGTTTGCCTTCTGCAGGTGGTGCGCAATCGCATCGAGCTCGGCGCCGGCAGCCTGCGCGCTAACGCCAGGTTTGAGGCGCCCGATGAGAAGGCCTTCAGCCTTGTCCGCTCTCATGGGCATCCAAAGGCTCGCACCAAAAGCGTTGAATCGTGCGGGCATGATCCCGACAAGCGCCATAGAAGTACCGCGCAAGATAAAACTTTTGCCAAGAATCCTGGGATCGCCAGCGAATTCTCGCTGCCAAAGCCGGTAACTCATCACAAACACTGGCGGCGCACCAGGGCGGCCATCTTCCTCCGAAATCGTGCGACCCAGCAGTGGCGGCACGCCCAAATAGTCAAAAGTGTTAGTCGTTACGGTCTCGCCCGTCGGCAAAACGCGGGTGGATTTGCCATCATCATAAAAGAGCCGGCCCACGACTCCGTGAGCAATCATGTCTTCGAAAACATGATTCTGTTCCCGGAAGGCGCGGAATTCCTCGGGCGAGAAGTAGACGCGGCCTTTCGTTCCGCCGACGCTTGCGGTATTGCGAATTTCAAACACAACCGACCTATCGAAGTCTTTGTAAGGAAGCGCGTGGAAGAACACGTTGTAGACGACGCTGAAGACGACCGTGGAAGCGCCGATACCGAGAGCCAGGGCGAAGATGGCGATGAAGGAGAAGCGGCGGTCTTTGCGAAGGGTCCGGAGGGCGTAGCGAAAGTCGCGGGCGAGACTATCGAGGTGGGTTTCCATACGAGCAAACTCTACACCGAAGCCGCTGCGAATTGTAGGGACCTCACGACAAAGGAGAAGGCGGGTGGGCCAGCCTTTATCCCTTCGGACCTCTGGATGGCCTGCCCCTTGTGCTTTTGTTGTTGCAAGCGTGGGGCATTCTTACGAATTTCTAGGTGCCAGTTCTCGTCGATACCCTCTTATCCCGCTGCATCCAAACCACTTACAAGTAATCATTGACATACGGTATCAATATGCTATAATTGGTTCATTAAGTCGGCACAATTCTTCCGCCTGCCCGCCGCAGCTCTGGCGAAGGAGGGTGCCCCGCGATCCATGCTCGCCCGCCAGGCAGTCCTTCTAACTTCTTCAGAATCCGTCCATCCCACGCAGTTACTTTCTCGCCAACAGTCCACTCCCGTAAGCCCCTTTAGCTGCAACACTTATGGACCTCCCCGCAAGTGTTGCAAACAAAAGACTTACGGCAGGACTAAATCCTTTAAATGCAACACTTACAGAAAACAGGGGGGAGGGGGTGTTATGGTTAACGAGCTCATTTCGAAGAAAGCTCCATTCAATGAACTCCCTTGTTTTCACGCGATTGCGCACTCTTTTCCGCAATGGCAGCTCCTTAGGTGTTTCCTTTTCAATAGTTTCCGCACTCTTTCCGTTGCTACGGGGGGTGCAGGGTGGTCTTCCGCAATCTCTCATTCTCCGCTCTGCAAACCCTCAGCGCCTCTGTGTCTCGGCGGTATCTTTTCCCGGCATTGCTCCGTGCTGCCCACGTTCAACTTTCAGCTGCCAACCTTCCCGCAGTCACCCCTCACCTCCCCTGCTACAATCTCCCACGCATGGCTCGCCAACGCCTCGGCCAGCATTTCCTCTCCGATCTCCACTGGCGCGAAGAAATCGCCCGCGCCATTCGCGTCTCTCCGCATTCCACCATGCCCCTCCCGCAGGATGACAAACACTGTTGGATCGAAATTGGCTCAGGACACGGCGAAATGACTGAGCACCTCGTCGCCGCCGGCGCCCCCGTCCACGCCATCGAACTCGACCCAACTCTCATCGCCGGCCTCCGCCGCCTCGCAAAGAAATTTTCCAATCTCAACGTAATTCCCGGCGACATTCTCGAAGCCAACCTCGCTGCCATCGCCTCCGGCCGCCGCATCCGCGTTTACGGAAATTTGCCATACTACATCACCTCGCCGATTCTTCAACACCTCTTCACGTTCGCGGATCTCATCGACGAAATTCACGTCGTCATTCAATCCGAAGTCGCGGCTCGCCTCGCAGCGCAACCGGGCACCCGCGACTATGGCTACCTCTCCGTCCTCACGCAGCTCTACGCGCGCCCCGAATTCGTCTTTGAACTTCCTCGCGCCGCTTTCTCGCCGCCGCCGGAAGTTACTTCAGCCCTCGTCACCCTCCGCTTCCCCGGCGAGCGCGCAAAGCTCCGCCTCTCGGACGAATCGCGTTTTCTCGATTTTGTGAAGTTGTGTTTCTCGCAGAAGCGCAAAACTCTGGTGAACAACCTGCGCTCGCTCGCCAAGCCCGCAGCAATTCGTGAAATTCTCGCCTCGCTAAATCTCCGCCCCGACTCTCGCGCCGAGCAGCTCTCCCTCTCCCAATTCGCCTCTCTTCAAGCTCGACTCGTTCCAGGCGCGGATCCCAAGCCATGAAAGTATCAGGCCCTCAATCTCGAAGGCGGACCCGCTCCTCAGGGGACACTTTCGGTTTCTTGTTTCACCGCCGCTACCAGACGGTCCGGATAGTCGCTCATGATTCCGTCCACTCCCGCGGCCATCAGCGCGCGCATATGCGCGGAATGGTTCACCGTCCAGCAAACCACCTGCAAATCTTTCTTTCGTGCTGCGCTGAGCAGCGCCGGCGTCACCAGGTCGCCTCGCACCGCAAGTTGCCGTGCCCCCACTTCGATCGCCTTGTCCAGTGGCTTTTCAATCTGTCCGTCGTACAGCAAACCCGTCATCAGCGTTGGCTCGATCTTGCGCAATTTCAGGACCACCGACGCATCGAACGAAATCACCACGGCTCGCGGTATTTCGCCCGATTCCCTCAGCGCGCCGATCAGTGCATGTTCTCCGCCCCACGATCCCTGCGGCTTGATCTCCAGATAAAACACCACGTCATTCTTCTTCGAAAACGCCAGAAGTTCTTCCAGCGTGGGAATCCGTTCCCCCATGAATTCACTTCCGAACCACGAACCGGCATCCAGACGCCGCAATTCGGAGAGCGTCATGTCGTGCACGATTCCCTGCCCGTTCGTCGTACGGTCTACCGTCGCATCATGGATAGCTACGAGGTGCGCGTCCCGCGACATCTGCAAATCCGTCTCGATGAACGTCGCCCCCATGGCCACAGCCTTCCTGAACGCCGCCATGGTGTTCTCCGGCGCGTGCCCCGATGCTCCGCGATGCGCAATGACCAGCACTTCCCTGCTCCTTCGGCCGTAGCCGGCATCCGTCCAACACCGCTGCTCTCAAGAAGTTTCGGTTCTCGATGCAATTCTATACTTCTTGCAGGCCTTACAAGATTTATGCTAACACCCACCCACGGCACGGGAGCATGCACCCATTTGCCCTGCATCTTGAATCTAACTGGTCGAAGCACGATGGATCGTTTGTCCAGGAGGAAATCATGAGAAACGAACTCCGGGCCCTATTCATTACCGCACTACTTTGCGCCCCGGTTTTTGGACTGCCAAATTACGCGGTCGCCGGGCCAAGGGACGAGAAAAAGCAGCGTGAACCAAAAAGTGTAGCCAATGAAGTTCGGCACCGCCTGGTGATGCTGCCGTGGTACTCGGTATTCGACAATCTCGCTTACAAAGTGGAAGGTGACAAAGTAGCTCTGTACGGCCAAGTCACTCGGCCGACGTTGAAGTCGGACGCCGAGGCCGTCGTGAAAGGCATCGAGGGAGTCACCACGGTAGTGAACAACATCGAGGTTCTGCCTCCGTCGCCGATGGACGATCAGCTTCGCCGCGCACTCTACCGCGCGATCTACGGGGACCCTGGCCTCTCACGCTATTCCATTCAGGCCGTGCCTTCCATTCATATCATCGTCAAAAACGGCAATGTCACTCTGGAAGGAGTGGTGGACAGCGAAGCGGACAAGAATCTCGCCGGCATCCGGGCCAACCAGGTCCCAAATGTTTTTTCCGTGAAAAATAACCTGGTCGTCAGCAGCTGAAAGCGATCCGTCGAACGCAAAGGGGCCGCCGGCTAGGCGGCCCCCGCGGCGCCGCTGCGCAGCAATTGGCGCGAAACGCGCCGCGCGGTTTCTTTCAGCGCTTCGATGATTTTCGGCATGCTGGATTCATCCATTTGCGTCAGCGTGCCGCTTGCTCCGATTGCCGCAGTCACATTTCCAGTCGCGTCAAAAATCGGCGCACCGAGACAGCGCGCACCCAAACTATTTTCCTCATCATCCACCGCGTAACCCGCCTGCTTCACGTGTTCCAATTCCGCCAGCAACTTCGTCATATTGGTAATCGTTTCCGGAGTTCTTTTTTTCAAGCCATGTTGCTTCACAATCGATTCGATTTCCTGTTTCGGCAGCCAGGCCATCAGGCATTTTCCAACGCTCGTGGAATGCAGAAACATCCGCCTCCCCACCCAGGTGTTTACCTTGAAAAATCCTGGCGCCTCGACTTTCTCGACGTACACGGCTTCACCCTGATCCAGGACTGCAAGATGAACGGTGAGGTGAATCTTTTCTACAAGCGCTCGCATGAGAGGCAAAGCTACAGCGGCGAGATCGAGATTTCCCTGGGCGTCACCGCCGAGACTCAAAATTTTCAGCCCGAGGCGGTAGCGCGCGGTTTCCGCGTCACGGCGCAAATAGCCGCGGCGCTCCAGAGTGCGCAGAATGTAGCTGGCGGAACTTTTTGGAATGCCGAGTTTGCGGCTGATTTCAGAATTGGTGAGTCCGTCGCGGCGCTGCGCGGCGGCTTCGAGAATATTCAGGGCGCGTTCGACGGCCGTTGCCGGGCTGGTTTCGGTGCCTGCCATAGCCTTCTCCGGATCCACAAAATAGGTACGTCCCAAGTATAGAATATTCGTTCAGGATATTGAACAGTGTATTTGGGCCTCCGCCAGGGCCTCCAGCCAAGAGGACTAACATTCTGAACATATGTTCAATATGCTGAACATGCTAGGCCTGCAAAGGAAAGAAGTCGCCGTTGGTGTGCAATTTTTTCGACACATGGACCGCATTTCTTGACATTTCTTTCCCGGCGCTACAGGCGCTCTTTTATCTCATTGAGCGAACGGGCCTTAGGAAGTGCAGTTTCCAGCCGATTGGCCTTCGAATTGCCTTTGCTATTTCGAGACGAGCGTTCGTCAGAATTTTGACGGAAAGGCATGGACGCACCCATGGCTACCGCGATCAGCAAGCCGGATCCAGCGAAGGCTCCCCTGCCCTTTTCGAATCGCGTGGTGGCGCTCAATTCCGCGCCGCTTGATTTCGATGCCGCCCGCGATCTCCCAGAGGGATTTCTGGAGTTTCTTGCTCCGTTGCACGCCGCGCTCACTCTGCGGCAGCGCGCGTTGCTGGCGCGGCGCGGGTATGCGCTCGCGGAAGCTCACGCAGGCAAGCTGCCGGATTATTTGCCGCCCTCGGTGGCGACCACGAACGCCTGGCGGATTGAACTGCCCGCATGGTGCAGTGATCAGCGCAATCAAATGACTGGTCCCGCCGACGATGCGGACTTGGTTGTGAAAATGCTGAATTCCGGCGCTCCCGGCGTGATGCTGGATCTCGAAGATTCGAACGCCAATGCCTGGGAGAACAATTCGCGCGGAATCAAAAATATTCTCGAAGCGCTCGCGGGCCGGCTCACGTATTTCGACCGCAAGCGCAATAAGACTGTCGGCATCAATCCCAGCACCACGGTCATTTTCACGCGACCGCGAGGCTTGCATATCCACCAAGCAGGCGTTCTATCCGGCGAGCTGATTCCAGCGTCACTGTTCGACGTCGCGATGGTGGCCTATCAAGTGGATTTCAGCGCGCTGAAACATCCGCTGTGCATCTACGTTCCGAAATCCGAATCGGCTGACGAAGCTCTCTGGTGGCGCGATCTTTTCCAGATGATTGCGCGCCTCAAAGGGCTGCCCGCAAACGCGATCAAGTGCATGGCGCTGGTCGAATCGCATCCTCTCGCGTTTCAGACGGAAGAGTTCGCCTGGAATTTGCGGGACCACATCCTTGGGCTGAATCTCGGCCGCTGGGACTACATGGCCAGCCTGATCCATTTCAATCTCGAAAACCCCCAGTGGGTGCTGCCCGACCGCAACACCATTCCGCACAACGTGGCCTTCTTCCAGAATCTGCGAAATCTTTTGCCGGAGGTATGCCACAAGCACGGCATGCTGGCCATCGGGGGAATGACCGCGCTATATCCCAGCCGTGAAGACGCCGAACTAAACGCGCGCGCGTTGAAAGCCCTCGCAGAAGACAAGAAGAATGAAGCCAACTCGCTGATGGATGGCGCCTGGACGGGTCACCCGGATCAAAACGAAATCGCCGTATCGCAATTCCCGGTACCCAACCAGCTCCAAGCGCGTGCTTTGGACTCCAAAAAGCATCCGGAGCTGCGTCCACTTCCAGTGGGAGTCGGCAAACACACGCTGGCAGGCACGCGTGCCGCGATTCGAACGGTCATTCGCTACCGCAATGGAGTGCTCAACGGGAAAGGCGCGAGCCTGCTCGATGGCTACATGGAAGATCTGGCCACCGACCGCATTTACCGGCTGATGATTGCGCAACGCGTGCGGCATTCGAATAGCGTCGAGATTCTTGACGACGCGGGGCTGGCGATTCGGCATACGCCGGAATTGATTCACGAATTGTTCGATGAAGAGCTGGACCGGTTGCTGCGTGAATCCGCGAACGGCGGCGACGAACCAGCGGCAGCCATGCTTCGCGAGGCTCGCAGGATTAGTGAGGAAATGATTCGCAAGTCCGAGTTTGATCCTGCATAAGAAAGTTTTGTCGCACTTTTCCTGGCGAACTAAGGAGATTTGGAAAGCAAGGAGCATTCGATGTCCACCAACGGAAACAATGGCGCCAACGGCAACGGCCACAGCAATGGGAATGGCCGTAAGCATCACCCTCATACGCATTGGAGCACCGATCCCCGGTGGTCCGGGATTACACGCCCCTACTCCTACTCCGATGTCTTGCGGCTGCGCGGGTCGATCCAGATCGAATACACGCTGGCGCGCTTGGGCGCGGAGCGTCTTTGGAATTCGATGCACACGGACGCTTATGTTCCGGCGCTGGGCGCCATCACAGGAAATCAGGCGATTGAAATGGTGCAGGCCGGACTGAAAGCGATTTACGGGAGCGGCTGGCAAGTGGCGGCGGATGGAAACACGGCGGGCGATGTTTATCCCGACCAGAGTCTTTACCCGTGTGATTCCGCGCCGAACCTCGTGAAGCGCCTCAATCGCGCGCTGCTTCGCGCCGACCAGATTGAATCGGCGGAAGGAAAGAAATCCGGCACGTACTGGCTGGCGCCGATCGTCGCGGATGCGGAGGCGGGATTCGGCGGCTCGCTGAACGCGTACGAACTGATGAAAGCCATGATCGAAGCGGGTGCTGCGGGCGTGCACTTTGAAGATCAACTTTCGTCAGCGAAGAAGTGCGGCCACCTGGGCGGAAAAGTGGTCGTGCCGATTCGCGAGTTCATTGAGAAGCTTGTCGCTGCGCGCCTCGCCGCAGACGTTTGCGGCGTGCCGACGATACTCATCGCGCGCACGGACGCGGATTCGGCGGGCCTCCTGCTTTCCGACGCGGACCCGCGCGACGGCGAATTCATCCACGGGGAGCGCACTCCCGAAGGCTTCTACCACTTCCGCGGCGGCATTGACGCGGCGATTGCGCGCGGCCTGGCTTACGCGCCCTATGCGGACATGATCTGGTGCGAAACCTCTCATCCCGATCTGGAAGAAGCGAGGAAATTTGCCGAGGCCATTCACGCAAAATTCCCAGGGAAACTTTTGGCCTACAACTGTTCGCCGTCGTTCAATTGGAAGAAAAAGCTCGACGACGTGACCATCGCCAACTTCCAGCAGGAACTCGGCAAGATGGGCTACAAATTCCAGTTCGTAACGCTGGCGGGGTTCCACGCGCTGAACATGTCCATGTTCCACCTGGCGCGGGGCTACGCGCAGGCAGGGATGACAGCGTATTCGAAACTGCAGCAGGAAGAATTCGCCGCGGAGGAACTTGGTTACCGCGCGGTCACGCACCAGCGGTTTGTCGGCACCGGTTATTTCGACGAGATTGCTCAGGTCGTTTCAAGCGGGAATTCTTCCACGACGGCGCTGGCCGGCTCGACGGAGACTGCTCAGTTCCATGGCCCAGTGGCGAATGAATCGCCGAAGCCGCTAACGTCAGAGGCGCGCGCCTAAGGGAGTACTCGCCTCAAAATGTGGGCCTACTGGTCAAGCGGGTAGGTTGGGGGGCAGGGGCGGAAATCCAAGGTGATGTCCAGCGTGGAGTTACCGACGTTTCTTTGGATTCGCAAGTTCTTATCCGGAGATGCATCCGCAGGCAAATGAGGCCCATTGTCTTTGAAAAAGCCTTGCCAAAGTATCGAATTGAAGACGTCTCCGGTTTCTTGCGGGACGTGTAAGTATTTCTGGGCGGCTGGCCCCAAACCCAAGACCTCTATCTTTGAGATGCGGTAGGGCTTAGATTCATCCACCTTGATAAGCAGGTCGATTCGTGAACCCGATTCGTCGATAGTGGTGTCAGGTTCGGGCGTGGCGTCAATGTACCCCTTAGAGCCGTACAGCCTCCCGATTGCTTCAAGCCCATCGCGGATCTTTGAGACATCGAACAGATCGCCTTCGTGCAGGTGGATTTGCTGTCTGAGTGAGGCGTCAATAATCACTAGCGGGATCTTAGAGGCGCTCGCGAACCGCAGATTCCCAAACCTGTATTGCGGTCCGCGATCTATCGTCACCCTGAGGACATAAAGCCTCTCCTTGGCCTCCGCGCGGATAAGATAGGGCTTTCCCTCCACGTTTGTTTTGAAATAGCCCTGCGAGCGGATCGCTTCCCTCAGTGGATTGAGGGCCTGGCTGACCCAGCTTGAATCGGGCGCTTCCGGAGTGACCCAAAGCTCTGAGTGCTCGATGTCTTCAACGAGCTGTGCTCGGAGGGCGTCGGAGAGTGGAGTTTCGCCCTCGAATTCAACGCCGATTATTGTGATTTTCGTTTTCTGAACAGGGACGGGCGATGGAAGAGCGGCGTCAACGCACCATTTGGATTGAGCGTAGCCCTGGCAAAACGAACAAAGAGTTCCAAGCAGGAGCAGGATCCCGAACCGCAAGCACATTCCGTGTGCCATGTCTCAAACTATATGCGAAATTCACTCTCACGCCAATAAGCAGAACTAATTCCTGGCGAGCTGGCAGAGCAAAACCTGAATATGCGCCACGAATAATGTCGGATTCTGCCAAAGTTATGTGCAGGTTAAGAAAGAGCGCTGGGCCAGGACTGGCCGTCGGGATAGGAGGGGCGCTTCTTCAACGAAGGCGCGTAGCTCACGGTCTTCGCGTTTTTCATTACGGCTTGGAACGCGGACTGGAATGCTTCCATCTCGCCCTGCGTGCCAACAGTGATGCGGGTGTAGGTTGGCCAGACGGGCCAGATGCGTCCGATGAACACATTGCGGGCGGCCATGGCGTCGATCACTTCTTTTGCGGGGCGCCTGGTGTCGAGCATGAAACAGTTGGACTCGGAGGGGACGTAGGAATAGCCCTGACGGTCGAGCCATTCGAAAGTTTTCTGGCGGATGGCGGCGTTCAACTGTTTGCGCTCCTCAACGAGATGCTCATGTTTCAGGCTGGCGGTTGCGGCAGCGACGGCGGTGATGGGCATCGCGCCCCAGCCACCGTAGCTTTCCAGCTTTGCCAATAGATCGGGACGAGCGATGGCCATGCCGCAGCGCAGGCCTGCCATTCCGTAAATCTTCGAAAAAGTACGCAGCACAATGACGTCCCGGTCCGCTTTGACCAAGTCCAGTGCGGAAATGCCATCGGAAAAATGGATGTAAGCCTCGTCCACCAGAACGACCGAGCCTTTTGGTTTTTCGGCCAAGAGGCGCTCGATGTCGAAATGTGACGTCATTGTTCCGGTCGGATTGTTTGGCGTGCAGACGTAGAACAGGCCCGCGTCCGGCCCAACCGCGAGCATGGCCTTGATGTCGTGCGAGTAGGTTTTCGTGAGCGGCGCTTTGGCGATGCGGGCGCCGGAAAATTTCGCCGCACGCATTCCGGCTTCGTAGCCGGGATCCGCTGTGACGTAACTCTTTGCCGGCGAGGTGAACGCCAGCACGGAAAAATGCAACGGCTCGCTCGAACCGGGAAACACGCGCAGGTATTCCGGTTTCAGGCCCTGCGCTTCGGTAAACGCTTTCACGAGATCTTCGGTCAGCCAGGAGGAATAGCGGCCCCCTTGCGGGGTGATGTCTGCGATGGCCTTCCTCGCGGCATCGCAGGGGCCGAGCGGATTTTCGTTCGCATCGATGACGACAGCTCCGGGAGGAACGGGCTTGCGCTCCGCGGCAGCGAGAGATGGCTCGGTGGCGATACGAAAGGCCATCGCCGCGGCGGCAGCGGCCGACAACTGGAGAAACGATCTGCGCGAACCATTTGCGGGCGCTTCGAACTCACTCATGCGAGCCTCCCAAACTCTGAGAATAGCTTCACTATAGCAAGAATTTGACGGCGCAGAGCGGATAGAATTGTTGGCGCGTTTGGATTCATATTTCTGATTGCGCGCAGACCGATTGCGGAGAGAGGCACCATGCCAGAAGCAGCCCGGAAAAAATCCGAGATTCCATCCATCACCCAAAGGATCGATACGCTGGATTGGAAAGGGGCGGCGGAATCGCTTTCGGAGCGCGGCTACGCGGTGACGGCTCCGATGCTATCGCCGGCCGAATGTGCCGCACTGGTGGCGCTTTACGGCGATGAAAGCAATTTTCGCAGCCAGGTGGTCATGGAGCGGTATCGATTTGGAATCGGCGATTACAAATATTTCGCGAATCCGCTTCCGGAAATAGTCGCTGAACTCCGGACCAGCGCGTATCCGCATCTCGCGAAGGTCGCGAATCACTGGGCGGAAACCCTCGGTGAAGACACTCCTCGATATCCGCGCGATCATGCAGCGTTCCTGAAGCTCTGCCACGAAGCCGGGCAGACGAAGCCCACGCCGCTGATGCTCCACTACGAGGCTGGCGGATACAACTGTTTGCATCAGGATCTCTACGGCGAAGTCAGCTTTCCGCTGCAGATGGTTTTCCTGCTGGGGCAACAGGGGCGCGATTGGGAGGGCGGAGAATTTATTCTGGTTGAGCAGCAGCCGCGAGCGCAGTCCCGGCCGCAAGTGGTTCTTGCCGATTGCGGACAGGCGATCCTTTTTACGACGCGCTATCGGCCGGTGAAAGGTTCGCGCGGCTACTACCGCGTCAACCTGCGGCACGGTGTCAGCCGGGTGCACCGCGGCACGCGCTACACCCTGGGGATCATCTTCCACGACGCCAAATAGCGGAGGCAAGCGGTTGACGGAGCTGCGCCGGCGGCTGTCCGAATCCGCACTCTCTATCCCATTAGCGGGCACAAGTCTCCTCCACCGCGCGTTTTCGCGGCTGCTAAGTCTTTTGTGTTCAGCGATACAATCGGCGAAAGATGGCCGACGACTTGCCCATGCAGTCTGATTGCATTCGGAGGTCTGCTGATGGCCACGCTGACACAAAACCTGCGCTATGCCATCCGCGCGTTCTCGAACAGCCCCGGTTTTGCCGTGGTGGTCGTGCTAACGCTGGCGCTGGGAATCGGGGCGAATACGGCGATTTTCTCGGTGGTGTATTCGGCGCTGTTGCGACCGCTGCCGTATCGCGAACCCGGCAAGCTCTTCCACCTGGGCGAGTCGCGCACGCAAGCGGACTACGCCACGACCGGCGCCCAAGTATCCTATCCAGACTACCTGGATTGGAAGCACGCGGCCAAAAGCATTCAATCCTTCGCGGCTTACAGTGGCGACGCGTTCACGATAGCAGCTGCCGGGGAACCGAAGAACACTTTCGCCGCGCAGGTGACACCCAGTTTCTTCTCGACGCTCGGCGTTAAACCCGCCCTCGGACGCGACTTCCTCGAGGATGAAATGCGGTCCGATGGCCCGCATGTCACCATTCTCACCGATGGCTTCTGGCGCACCGAATTTGGCGCTGATCCGAACGTCATTGGGCGCATCATCCGTATCGACGGCAAGCCGGCCACCATCGTGGGCGTACTTCCTCGCGACTTTGAGTTTGCGCCCGCCCGCTCCGCGCCGGTTTGGGTGCCCATCCATCAGACGGGTGATCCGATAACGCGCCGCAGTCTCCACTGGCTCAGTGTTTTCGGGCGGCTCGCGCAGGGCGTCACTCCCGACCAGGCTCGCGCGGAACTGCAGAGCATCAGCACGCGACTCTCACGCGAATATCCGAAAGAAAACAGCTCGGTCTATTTTGTGATGGAGAGCCTCAATGAACAGGTCGTGGGCAAGGTCCGGCCCATTCTGCTTATTCTTCTGGGAGCCGTAGGATTTGTGCTGCTGATTACCTGCGCCAACGTTGCCAACCTGGTGATGACGCGTTCGATCGGGCGGCGCAAGGAATTTGCCGTGCGATCGGCGCTGGGGGCGAGCCGAGGAAGCTTGCTCACGCAATTGCTGACCGAAAGCTTGCTGCTCTCGTTCGCCGGCGCCGCCGTTGGACTGGTCGGCGCCCAATGGGGCGTCGATTTGCTGATCGCGGCCATTCCGGAAACTCTGTTGCGGGGTACGCCCTACCTGCGTAACGCAGGGATCAACCTTCCCGTGCTGCTCTTTCTTTGCGGTGTCACCGTGCTCACCGGAATACTTTTTGGGTTGGCGCCCGGCCTGCACGCTTCGCGGACGTCCTTGAACGATGTGTTGAAAGATGAATCGCGAAGCGGAACAAGCGGAGGCCAGGCTCGTCTGCGCAACGCACTGGTTATTGCCGAAATATCGATTTCTCTCGTGCTACTGGTCAGTGCCGGACTTCTGCTTCGGAGCCTCCATGCGCTGCTTCGGCAAGATCCGGGTTTCAATCTTCACAACGTGCTGGCCTTCTCGGTCAATTTGCCGGATTCTGCTTATCCGAGCGACAAGACTCCTCCCTACTACAGCGCGGCCGCGGTCCGCCTCGATCACGAATTCACGCAGCGCCTACGTTCTTTGCCGGGCGTGATTGACGTGGGGCAGACTTCGGGCATTCCCGAGAGCGGCGGGAGCGGCACGATTCGATTTGTGGTCGAGGGCCGCACCACAGCCCTGGGGCAGGAAGACGAATGCCAAATCATCACGGTAAGTACGGGCTATTTTTCCTCTTTGAAAATTCCACTTGTCGAGGGCCGTTTCTTCAATGCAAGCGATAAGCAGGATGCTCCAGGCATCGTAGTCGTGAGCCGCGGCTTCGTTAAAGCCTACTTGTCTGGAGAAAATCCCATTGGCAAACGGATTCGTTTTACGTACAGCGCGCAGAATCCATTTCTTCGGATCGTCGGCGTAGCCGGGGATACCGCTTCCATCGATATCGCCGCGCCTGCACCGGCTATCGTTTACACGGCCAACGATCAGGGGCCTTCCACCTACTTGAGTTACCTGGTGCGTACGGCAGGGGAACCCGCGGCGTTTGTCGGAACCGCGCGGGCGGCATTGCATGAGATGGATCCGCAACTCCCGATGATCCAGCCGCAATCGCTGGAACAGATCGCCAATCAATCCCCGTCCGTTTTTCTGCGGCGGTACCCTTCCTACGTGATTGGGAGTTTTGCCGCGCTGGCTTTGATCCTGGCGGTCGTGGGATTGTACGGGCTGATCTCACACATGGTTCTTCAGCGCACACGCGAGATCGGCATTCGCGTGGCGCTTGGGGCACAACGCCGTGACATCCTGAGAATGGTGCTTCGTCAGGGGATTGTTGCTACGTTCGCCGGCGTGGCCATCGGCATTGTCGCTGCGCTGGCGCTTACGCGGTTCTTGTCCAGTTTGCTGTTCGGCGTCACGCCCGGCGACTGGGTTACGTTCTTGAGCGTGGCTGTGCTTCTTCTCGTCGTGGCGGTGGTGGCGTGCTTGATTCCCGCGCGGCGAGCAACGCGCGTCGATCCCATAGTGGCTCTGCGCTACGAATAAAAGTATGCGCACAATTGTTCGCGTGTCTTATCGCTGAAGGAAAGCCTTGGGGAGTTTTGATCGATTCGCGGCGAGGCCAGCCTATTCGTTGCCGCCGCCGAGCTCGCGCACGATCGAGCCTACGAAGGATTTCGCGTCTCCAAAGAGCATGAGCGTCTTGTCGAGGTAGTAGAGTGGATTGTCGATCCCTGCAAATCCGGCCGCCATGCTGCGCTTGATCACCATGACGGTGCGCGCCTTGTCTACATCCAAAATGGGCATGCCATAGATCGGGCTGTTTGGGTCCGTGCGCGCCGCGGGATTGGTCACGTCGTTCGCGCCAATCACAAGAGCGACGTCCGCCTGCGGAAATTCACCGTTGATCTCGTCCATATCCAGCAGCTTGTCATAGGGAATATCTGCTTCGGCGAGCAAGACGTTCATGTGGCCAGGCATGCGCCCCGCGACCGGATGAATGCCGAATTTCACGTCCACGCCGCGCTTCGTCAGCGCATCATAGAGTTCGCGCACTTTGTGCTGGGCCTGGGCCACTGCCATTCCGTAGCCGGGAACAATGACGACTTTATTTGCCGCGGCAAGAATCGCGGCCGCTTCCTCCGGAGTCGCGCTGCGCACCGGCCGCGCTTCCTGCACTCCAGTGGCAGACGCCTGCTCCTGCCCAAACGCGCCGAAGAGCACGTTTGAAAATGAGCGGTTCATCGCTTTCGACATATTCACGGAAAGAATGAGACCGGATGCGCCGTCGAGTGCGCCGGCGATGATTAATAATTTGCTGTCCAGGACGAAGCCCATCGCCGCCGCTGAGAGTCCTGCGTAGGAATTCAAGAGAGAAATCACCGTGGGCATGTCCGCGCCGCCGATGGGGACGATCATCATCACGCCGAACAAGAGGGGGATGCCGACAATCAACGGAAAGAGCTGAGTCTTCTCCGGATGCGCCACCAGCATACCGGCCACAATGATGGCCACAGCCAGCAATCCGAGGTTGACGAAGTTTTGCCCTTTGTACGTAATCGGCCGCTGCGGCAGGATTTCCTGGAGTTTTCCCGCGGCCATTAAACTTCCGGTGAACGTCAGCGAGCCGAGAATTACTTCCATCGAAAGCACACCCATCATGAAGCGAGGCACATTGGGTGTGCGCAGATAAAACTCCGCTGTGCCGACCAGCGTCACGCACAACGCGCCGAAGGCGTGGCTCAGGGCCGTCCGCTGCGGCACCGCAGTCATGGCCACTTTGCCGAGCGGCACGCCGATGATCGTCCCGAGCACGAGCGCGATGAAAATCCATTTGTATTCCAGTATGCCGTGGTGCAGCAGAGTCCCGACAATAGCCAGCAACATGCCCAGCTCGCCGGCAAAGACACCGCGGCGCGCGGTAGTCGGCGAGCTCAGCCACTTGAGCGACAGAATGAAAAGCGCGGTGGCGATCAGATATGTAATTTCGATGATGTATTCCATGCCGGGCAGGTTGGTCATGGTTTCTTCGGCCCGCTGGCCTTGAACATTTTCAGCATGCGGTCGGTAATCAGGAAACCGCCGACGATATTGCTGGTGGCCGCAACAATCGCAATGGTTCCAAGAACCTTTGCGAGCGTCGCCCCATGTGCATGGTATTCACCGGCAAGGAGAATCGCACCGACGACGGCGATGGCGTCGAGCGCGTTCGTGAGGGACATCAGCGGCGTGTGCAGCAGCGGCGAGACGCGGCGTATCACTTCAAAGCCGATGAAAGCGGCCAGCATGAAAACGTAAAGGCTGGTGAGCAGATCCATCTTCATGTTTTTGCCAGCTCCTTTGGCGCAGCCGGCAGGGCTGGCAGGGAGAAAAACTCTCTGACGCGCGGGTTGACCACTTCCCCGCCGCGCGTCATCAGCGTTTCGCGCACAATCTCATCCTCCCAATCGAGCTGGAGTTTCCCATCCTTCACAAGGTGGAGAAGAAAGGCGGTGATGTTCCGCGCGTACATCTGGCTGGCGTGATAGGGCACAGTGCTGGCCAAATTGAACCACCCGATAATCGTCACGCCATACTCCACGGCGATTTCTCCGGGACGCGTAAGCTCGCAATTCCCGCCGCGCTCGCCGGCCAAATCCACAATGACGGAGCCCGGGGCCATGCTTGCCACCATCTCTTTCGTAACGAGAATCGGCGGTCTTTTTCCGGGAATGACCGCGGCGCTGATTACCACGTCGCTCTCCGCAACGACTTTTCCCAGCAGCTCGCGCTGGCGTTTATAAAATGTCTCGTCCTGCGCCCGCGCATATCCGCGCGCGTCCTCGGCATCTTTGGCTTCGATGGGGAGCTCGACGAATCGTCCACCGAGGCTTTGCACCTGCTCTTTCGCGGCAGGCCGCAAATCGTACGCTGAAGCAACTGCTCCCAACCGGCGCGCCGTGGCGATGGCCTGCAAACCCGCCACGCCTGCGCCAATCACCAGCACGCGGCCCGGAGTAATCGTCCCAGCGGCCGTCGTGAGCATCGGAAAGATTCGCGGCGAAGTATCCGCGGCAAGCACCACTGCTTTGTATCCGCAGATGGTCGCCATCGAGGAAAGCACATCCATGCTTTGTGCTCGCGTCGTGCGCGGCATCAATTCCACGGAAAAAGAAATCACTCCCTTGGAGGCAATCTCCTGGATGGTTTCGATGGATCCTAGCGGCCGCAAGAACCCGATCAGCACCTGGCCGCGCTGGTAGAGCGGCACATCCTCCTTGCCGGTTTTGTCATTGGATCCATAACAAAGGACCTGTACCACGATATCGGCCGCGCCGAACACTTCGGCGCGGCTCGCAACAATTTTCGCGCCCTTGGCCGCATAGTCGGCATCCGGATAGCCCGCCGCGAATCCGGTGCCAGCTTCTACCACAACCTGCAAACCGGCTTTCGTCAGATTCGGGATGACTGCCGGCACCAGCGCCACGCGCCGCTCTCCGGGAAAACTCTCGCGCGGAACTCCGACGATCATGAAGCTTCCTCCGCTTCTAAGAACCAGAACTGTTGTTGGGAATTGCTATCGGTCAGGGAAATAAACTCAATCCATTTCACGAAAAGGCC
>Ga0209056_10001865_pt1 | contig 23076 bp, 13 predicted proteins | sample GraSoiAngelo_114_FD_185876 | JGI IMG/M metagenome (GOLD analysis project Ga0209056, IMG submission 185876) | Grasslands soil microbial communities from the Angelo Coastal Reserve, California, USA - 14_0903_13_40cm (SPAdes) (version 2) | ecosystem: Environmental > Terrestrial > Soil > Grasslands... | reverse complement strand
TTATTTCAGCGTTTCCGATACCGATTCATTTTTGCGCCGATTTTCCTCGTAGTGGTTTGCGCGGCGTTTTCTCTCTGGGACCTCAAGGGCATTGTGCTGGTCGCGTTTTTTTGGGGCGTTTGGCATGGAATGATGCAAACATACGGGTTCTGCCGCATCTACGACGCGAAAGTGGGCTCGTTCGCCGAGCTGACGCGCCGTCTTGATTTCGCACTTTGCGGAATCTGGTTTGCAACCGCTGTCCTTCTTTCCCCGCAGCGAATGACCGACACGCTGGAAAGCTATTATTCCGCGGGCGGACCTTTTATTCCGCCAGCTCTCCTTCGAGCAGCGCAGCAAGGGTTACTGGCGTTGGCCTTGGCCGTTTCCGGCGTATTCCTGGTGAATTTCATCTGGATGTGGATGCAAGGGAAACGTCCAAGTCCGGTAAAGCTGGTGCTTCTTGTCACGAGCATTTCCTTTTGGTGGTACTGCAACAACATCGTTGCCAGCGTTCTGGTCGGGATCGCGTTATTCGAAGTGTTCCACGATGTGCAGTACCTCTCGCTGGTGTGGATCTATAACCGTAAACGAGTCGAGAGCGACAGATCGATTGGTGGGTTTATGCGTTTCGTGTTTCGCCGCAGTGGCGCATTGGTAGGCGTTTATGTAGGCTTGGTGCTCGCCTACGGTGGGCTGAGCTTGTCCAAGTCGTATGTCGGCATCGAAGCGGTTAAGCGTATTCTCACTGGCGTGGTAACCGCGTCGGCACTACTTCATTTTTATTACGACGGCTTCATTTGGAAAGTCCGCGAAAAATCCACGCGGCAATCTCTCGGCATTACCGGCGGCACCGTTGATATTTCAAAAAATGCTTTTCTGCCCAGTTGGGCATTGCACGGCGCGAAATGGGTAGCGGTCTTTGTTATACCTCTTGCAGCGCTTTGGTTCACGGAGGTGCATTCTGCCCAAGGTAAGCTGGAACGTCTCGGCGCGATCGTTGCGGATCTTCCGTCCAGTGTGCGGGCGCATTTCAATTACGCGACGGCTTTGCAAGAGGCTGGACGAACCGACGAAGCAGCCGGACATTTTTCCGTAGCTCTACGTTTGAATCCCGGGTCAGCAAAAGCGCATGTTAATCTGGCCGCGCTGTTAATGGAGAAAGGAAAACTGGACGAGGCGCAAACTCATTTTGAACAAGCGTTGCGGATCGCACCCAACAATGCCGAGTATCATTCCGGCTATGCTTATGTTTTGGACCAACTTGGCCACGACGAGCAGGCAGTTGCCGAATGCGAAGCCTCCATTCGACTGGCTCCGAAGTCCGGGCAGGCGCACTACAGCTATGGCGCGTTCCTGGAAAAACACGGCAAAATCGAGGAAGCAATTGGGCATTACCGCCAGGCGCTGCAACTCGATCCCCGTCTGGTCGATGCTCATATTGACCTCGGAAATTTGGTTTTTGCGAAGGGAGACCTAGCCGAAGCGAAAGACCATTTTCAGAAGGCTTCCGATCTCGACCCGAAACTTGCTCAACCACACAACTACCTGGGTAAGGTTTTCATGCGCGAAGGGGACGTCGCCCAGGCCGTCTTGCAATTTAAAGAGGCGTTGCGTCTCCATCCTGACTTTCCCGAAGCCGAGGAAAACCTGCGGATTGCCAAACAGACTGAAACCGCGAACGAACACGAATAAGACGCGAATTTCTCGTCGCCGTATTCGTGTGCGTTAGTGTTCATTAGTGGTTAGATTTTTTGAGCGGCGAGATTGGCTTTGGGGATTTCTCCTAATCGCGTTGGTTTTCATCGCGTACTCGCCGGTCTTCCATGCTGGATTCGTTTGGGACGATGAATCGCACCTGACCCAGAATCCATGCATAGTCGGCCCGCTCGGGCTGAAGGAAGTCTGGACCAGCACGCGGGCAGTCTATTATCCCCTCGTCCTCACGACTTTTTGGGTGCTGCACAAGTTCGTCGGTTTAAATCCGCTGCCGTATCACATCCTCAATGTGTTGATGCACGCCGGATCGGCGCTGTTGCTTTGGAGGGTCCTGCGACAACTCGGGGTCAGTGGCGCATGGCTGGGCGCGGCACTCTGGGCGCTGCATCCCGTGATGGTGCAATCAGTGGCTTGGGTGACTGAGCTAAAGAACACCCAGTCCTGCTTGTTTTATCTCTTGTCGATCTTTTGGTTTTTGAAGTGGGAAGAGGAACTGCAATCAAGGAGCGGCGGTTTCCCAACCGCGGCGAGGTTTTGGAGTGCGCGGACAAGTCCGCGCTTTAAAAGCGGCGACATGTCGCCGCACTCCAAAACAGCATCGCACTCCTTTATGCTCGCCTTATCGCTGCTCTTCTTTGTGCTCGCCACCTTAAGCAAGCCCTCAGTGGTCATGTTGCCCGTCGTGCTCGCCCTCTGCATGTGGTGGCGGCGAGGACGGATCGGATGGAAAGATGCAGTACCGCTCGCTCCATTCCTGCTTATTTCTGCGCTTGCGAGCGTGTGGACAATTTGGGAACAGAAATTTCACTCGTCCGCAGTTGGTCCGGACTGGGCGCAGACCTGGCCGGAACGCTTTATTATCGCTGGTCGCGCGATATGGTTTTACCTGGCGAAACTCGTCTGGCCTAATCCGCTCATTTTCATTTATCCGAGGTGGGCGATTAATCCATCGCAATTGCTGGCCTATGTGCCGTTGGTGGCAGTAGTAGTTGGTTTGATCCTCTTGTGGTCGCTGCCAGGAAAAGCTGGCCGTGCTTTGTTCTTTGCCGCTGCGTACTATGTCGTCTCGCTGTTTCCGGTGCTCGGTTTTTTTAGTGTCTATTTCTTCCGTTACTCGTTTGTAAGCGATCACTTCCAATACCTCGCGAGCATGGGGCCGCTTGCGTTGGCTGGCGCCGCCATAACGGAGGGTTGCAGACGCCTTGCTTTGCCGGGGCGCGCTCCAGGGTTGATGCCCGAACAGCGACAGAGTGCCGTGTCTCTCACAACTGGATGGCAATCATTTCTCCTTGCAGCAATCTCCGGAGCATTGCTGCTTATACTCTGTGTTTTAACGTGGCAGCAAACTGCCGTTTACCATGACCTCAGAAGTTTGTACACGGACACGCTCGCGAAGAATCCCGGTTGCTGGATGGCGCATTACAACCTGGGAATCGTTCTTAGGGATCACGGGGAAACTGATCAGGCAATAACTCATTATCGCCAGGCGATCGAGCTACGGTCAGGTTATGCGGAAGCGCACTATAACCTCGCCCGCCTCTTGGCTGAGAAAGGCGAATTCAACGATGCCATCAACCATTACGAAGCAACGCTAGCGATTAATCCTGTCGATGCCGAAGCGCACAACAATCTTGGCGCGACGTTGTTCAAGGGCGACCGTGTCGATGATGCAATCGCCCATTACCGACAGGCGCTGGCGATCCAACCCGATTACGCCGAGGCTTCGTGCAATTTGGCCGCCGCACTTCTTTCGAGAGGCGATATGGATGGCGCGATCGCTCGTTACCTTACGTGTGTGGCCGTCTTGCCCGATCATGCGGATGCTCAGTACAATCTCGCGAGCGCGCTCCTTCGCAAAGGGCGGATCGACGAAGCTGTTATACACTACGAAAAAGCGTTGGAGTTGCTTCCTGAGAACGCGGACGCGCATGTAAACCTCGGTAGCGCGTTTCTTTCCAAAGGGCGCGTCGAAGATGCGATTGCCCAATACAAGGAGGCGCTTCGCCTCGCGCCGGAAAATGTTGCCGCCCAAAGTAACCTCGCGTGGCTGCTCGCGACGTCGCCGGATCCGTCGCTTAGAAACGGGCCTGAAGCGGTTCTTCTAGCAGAACAGGCCAGTCGCTCATCGGGTGGGAAGAGGCCACTTGCTCTGCGGATTCTCGCTGCTGCTTATGCAGAAGCTGGCCGCTTTTCGGAAGCTAGAGCGACAGCCCATGAAGCGTTGCAAGCGGCCGATGACCAGGGAAACGTCGCATTAAGCGATTTCCTTCGAAAAGAGATCGCCCTTTATGAATCGGGTCAGCCTTATCACAAGCAAGCTAGATAGGTAACCAAACACGCTTGCTCGCACCCATGACCGAATCGCTCATGCAAGTAACTCTTCGCCAGGAAATCTAATCGGAGGACTTCATTGCGCGGAGCGGAACATGCGCGCGATAAAGCCCCACATCCTCTTCAAGAACGTGTGCCAACCCGGCTTTGCCTTGCATGGTAGCTATCATTATCGCTTGTTTTGTGGTCGTTATTGCCTCAGAGAACCGGCCACTCTCTGCGTAAGCAGCTGCAAGCGTCCGGAGAAACTTCGGATCTTTGCCACCCGAAAGCTCCACTGCTTGCTGAGCGAACTCTACCGCTTTGATGCCATCACGGATCGATGCATCGGGAGCAGTCGCCAACACCCAGGCGATGTTGATGCGAGAATGGGGATCTTCGGGAGCTAAGGCTATTGCCTTTTCGTAATGAGCGACCGCCTCCTTGACCGAACCTCGCCGCAAAAGAGCGTTACCAAGGCAGGTATGGGCATCCGCGTCATTGGGTTGTATTTGGAGCGTTTTCTCCCAATCCGCCATTGCTTCATCGATGCGGCCTTCTGCGAAAAGAATGTTCCCCCGGTTGAAATAGGCATCTGCATAATTCGGTTGCAATTTTATTGCCTCCTCGTAGTGAACCATCGCTTCATCCGGTTGTCCTTTTCTGCCCAGAGCATCGGCGAGGTTCATTTGCACAAAAGCTGAACCGACGCTGTAATGCGGATCCCGCTTACTGGACCTAATCCTTAACGCAGTCTCAAAATGAGAGATCGCTTTGTCCGGTTCACCGCGCTCAACGCACAGGTACCCGAGATTATTGTGGGCAACATCATTATCAGAAGTCACGGCAAGAGCATGGGTCCAAAGCGTCTCGCTGTTGCGCCAGTAGGAAGTCTGAATGAATGCCGCCCACGTCAGGGCAACGATGATTATTACCGCGGCTGGCACAGCAATCCTTGATCTTAGTTGGGGCACTGCTGTCAGATCAGCAATGAGCCAGACCGCGAGCAGAAACAGACCGATATGAGGGAGGTAGGTATAGCGGTCGGCGTGGCCTTGTTCTCCAACCTGGACGAAGCCAATCACGGGGACAAGCATACCGACATACCAGAACCATCCGGTGAAGAGATACGGTCGTTCTCTTCGAAAAACGATTGCTGCGACAGTCATCGCGAGAAGCAGTCCGATCGCGAGAACGACTTCCCAAATTGCAATGGTATCGTTTGGATGAGGATAGAAAACTGCGAGGCGTGTCGGCCACAATGTTTTCCAGACGTAAATCACGTAAGTCGCGACCGCGTTTTGCACCCGCCAGAGGAACGGCAACGGTGGGATTGCACCAGTAGCGCGTTTCTGCAGGACAAATGTGATGACACAAGCGCCCGCCGAAAGAACGAGCAAGGGAACCTTTTCCAGGAAGAGGTCTCGTGCTAGGCGCCATTGATCACCGGACTTTGCGATTTTGCCTCTGTCCTTTCTTGAGGAAAGCTGTTCAAAGCGACGTAGGGGCCAGTAATCCAGAAGGAGAAGGATGACAGGTGCGCTTACCAGCATTGGCTTGGACATGAGCCCGGCTGCGAAGAGTACAGCGACCACCAGATAGCGCGTTATAGAGGGCGCTCGTGTATAACGAAAGTATGCATCCAGCATGAGGAAAAAGAAAACGGCACTCAGAACGTCTTTTCGCTCGCTTACCCATGCCACTGATTCGACATGGAGTGGGTGGACCGCGAATAACGCTGCGACAGTGGCACTCTTCCATACTGCGCCAGTCATTTGCCGTAGCACCCGAAAAAGCAAGAGCACTGCAATGGTATGCAAGACGACGTTGGTAGCATGATGTCCCCCGGCCTTTAAACCGTACAACTGGCAATCCAGCATGTGTGAAATGGTCGTCAGTGGATGCCAGTTGCGTGCGTGAGGGCTGGTAAAGGCAAGCGCTAGCCCTTTTACTGTCAATCCGGCCTGAATCGCCGGTGCGTTATAGACGTATAAGTCATCGTCGAAATTAACGAAATCGTAACGGATTGTTTGGCCGAATACGGCCAGGCTGGTTGCGACAAGAAACAGGTATACAACAATCGTTATACGACGACTGGGAACGCCTCTTGGTAATCGACTGTGGCGGTCGCCAAACTTTCGCTTGCTATTATTCACTATAGGGCGAACTGGCATTTACTAGGCTAGGATCGCGCAGTGTGTGCCAGCTTGGTAAAGAACGGTGTTACTCTGAAGCTCGGCGGCCAACCCGGGGTTACCCTGGCGATTTGCTAAATCGGAGCCGCGCTGCGCACTTTCGATTGCCTGTGAAAATTGCCCATTGTCTGCGTATGCGGCTGCTAGCACCCGAAAAACCATTGGGATCTTGCCGCCCGAGATACGCAGCGCTTTCTCTGCCAGTTCAACCGCATGGGGTCCGTCTCGGATTGAGTCGTCGGGACAGGTTGCGAACAGCCATGCAAGATTGCTTGCAGCATTTCCGTTTTCCGGCTCGATTGCCAGGGTGTCCTGCCATTGCTGAATTGCTTCCCTGATGCGGCCTTGGTGGATGAGCGCTGTCCCAAGAATATTGTGCGCCTCGACGTTCGCGGGTTCTATCTTCAAGAATTGACGATAGTGCACCATTGCCGCTGCGACCCGGCCCTTTTGAAGGAGAGCCTTTGCGAGATTGTTATGAGCCGGGCCATTTTCCGGGCGTAGATCGATAGCTGCCTGTAACATGGAAATAGCCTCGTCCAGCTGACCTCTTTGCAAAGAAACTATACCAAGGTTGTTCTCGGCAACATCATTGTTTCTCGTCACGGCAAGCGCATGGGTGAACAACCTTTCGCTATCGCGCCAATAAGAGGTTTGGATCCAGCCACTCCAGCTTAAAGCGCCAATTACGAGTAACGCAGCAGCGCCCAGAAGTATGCGTTGGCGGCGCCATGAAGCAGTCAAATCGGCAAGAGCCCAAGTGCCAGCAATGTAAAGGCCGATCTGTGGCAAATAGGTATATCGATCTGCATGTCCTTGCCATCCTACTTGTACCAACCCGATTACCGGAACGAGCATCCCGAGGTACCACAACCACCCCCTGACGAAATACGGCGCGTTCTTTCGCAGAATAACCGCTGCCACGGTGATGCCGATGAGAACAGCCAGCGCGAGGCTAATTTGCCACAGTGGCAGCCGGCTTTCGGAGTGGGGGTAGAATACCGCCAGGTTTGCTGGCCAGAACATCTGCCGCACGTAAATGATGTAGGTCACAAGGGCATTGTTAATTCGTGCTAACATTGGCAATTGCTCACTCCAGCCGATTGCTCCTCGTTGGGCCAGAAATGTGACGGTGCTTGAAACCGCCGACAGTGCGAGCAACGGAATTTTTTCCGGGAGCAGCTGTAACAGCTGTCCGACGTCTGATCGCTGATCTGTAATTCTTCTGAGTGGCCAGTAATCGAGAAGTAAGAGCACAAACGGCAGCGTCACCAGCATCGGCTTGGACATCAGACCAAGCGCAAAGACAAACACCACTATCAAATAGCGCCAGCTCGACGGTACGCGTGCGTAATGGACATACGCCAGCAGAGTTAGCATGAAGAAAACGCCGCTGAGCACATCCTTGCGCTCCGCCACCCAGGCGACCGACTCCACGTGCAAAGGGTGAATGGCGAAGAGCGCTGTCACAAACGCGCTCCGCCAAAGCGCACCAGTCATTTGTCGGAGCGCGAGAAACAGCAAGACTACGGCAACTGTATGAAAAGGCGCATTGGTGAAGTGATGCCCTCCCGCGTTTAACCCGTACAACTGGCAATCCAGCATGTGTGTGATCGTGGTCAGCGGATGCCAGTTCTCAGCATGAATATGAGTAAACGCCCACGCAATCCCGGCGATGTTAAGGCCGCTCGTTATCCTGGTATTCTGATAAACGTAACGGGGATCATCATAGTTAACGAAGTCGTGCCGGAGCGTTTGGCCGAAGACGAGCCACGGAAGCACGGCAAGAAAAATGCAAACACAGACAGTTACCGACCGACGGCCTGTTTTGGAGAGAGCGATTGCTTTAGAATTAATATGGTGCACGTGCGGCGTTAAAATAACGTGAGAAAAAGCGACTCAACGGTTCCGTTTGTAGATCAAGATGTAGTCGTTGAAGTCCCGACCCACGGCGGGATGTCTCCTAACTAATAATCGGTTCCCCGAGCCGTAATGTTCACAAATCGAGTGGCGGCATAATCTTGAGCGGTGTATTCATTTGCCCAGGTAAAGATCAGCTGCTCGGATCGAATCCGCTGCAACCAGGAACCGTTCATTACCACAGAGACCAGATACTTCGGATCTGCGCCTTGGATTTCACGAATCATCTCCCCCTGCATTTGTCGCGCATATTTTTGCGGTTCCATCAACGCGTACGTGTAAATGTGTCCGGTCACAGAATGTCGGTGTGAGTAAAGTAAATGTGCGGTTCAGATCGCAACACCGCAATTGTATCATCCGGCCTCGTGTTTTTCGCGCAGATAATCCGCAATTCTGATGGACCTCCGGAAAAGGACGGGATAAATCATCCGACACGCCACAATTGCCGAAACCTTGAAGACAAATTTTTGTCGGACAGAATTGACGGGCTAAATGCGGCGCCAACGTAGGTGCGATGGTCAGCAAACCATCGGATCTTTTTGCGACACAATGGGTTCCTTTGAATGGGACCGCGTACCTGTTCCGCCGAATTAATTCTGCTGTGCCGGTGGTCGTACTCGGCTTAATAATCGTGTTTACGACAACCTCAGAGATTGTTATGAACTACGGGGTCTTCGCGAGCGAGTAAAACTTCCTTCATGCTTAGCCGTCTCTCCGAAGCTTCCTTATGAAAGCCTTCAAACTGATACCACACAGATAGTTTTGCTTTAGAAAAAGCCGGAATAGCAAGCGCACGACTGGCATTGACATAAGTCGACTCACAAGCATCCAAACTTGGTTGCCAATCGGGGAATCACGAGCGGCCGATCTGCTTGGCGACGTCTTGAAACTCAGTGAGCACAGGGCCAGTACGCGAATCACAGCATCATGTGACCGGCTGTAAACTTCGCGTACCTGATTGCGTTGCGCCCCCCAAGCCTTCGCGCCACTAACCCGCCTGTGCCATGAGCGCGCAAAGGGACAACACGATATGGAGCACATGCACGGTCACAAGAGCAAAGAGCGCGCCCGATGTGACGAGTACTGTTCGTCTCAGGATTCTGTTTTTTTCCAAGAACATCGCGCCTAGTGCGATGAAGACCATAAACGCAGACATCGCGTTAAGGAGGTAAGAAGGTTTTATGGCATTGTATACGGGCAACCGCATCGCGAGCGCGATGATTCCAGCTACGTTGAAAGCGAGCAACACGGGAAAGAGACTCATGCAGGTGCCAATTGCCGGACTTGTATCGAATAGTCTCTTCCATTTGCCGCTCACACAGAGAAAGCCGCCAATCAGGAGGAGAGCCAGTGGAACAAGCCCCAGCAGAATGAGTCCGGCTGCAGCAAACAATGTCAGACGTGAGAGCGAAGGGTTTTTTCCGGGAAAGGGCCCTTCTCCGCGATACCACGAATTGTAGCGCTGCCACCAATCGTCGTTGCGATCGAGAAAAGAGAGAAAATAGGGCTCCGTGTCAAACCACATCCCACTGTAAATCATCGTCCAAAAGGAATGCAGTTTGCCGGGAGCGAGCATCGGCATAGTGGCATCTTCCCACGGCTTGAAAGAAAAAAAGCTGATCCCGCCGGGATCGCGTGGGCGATGCATGGTCGGGTCGTAGATTGACACGTTCCAAGGCAACGGGGTGTGATAGTGCCTTACGTTGGAGGTCATGTAGCCAGCCAGGATCAACAAAGGCAGGGAGAGCGCCGCGAGGATCGACAACCAAAGTTGTCCTCGTGAAACAATAAGCTGAACCCGGTATGCCCATACTAATCCGACCAACACCGTCGGCAGAACCGCGAACGCAGTGTATTTCGTAAACAGGGTCAAAGTCAAAATCATGCTCAGGATTACAAGACGCCACGGAGCAATTCGGCGTTCCAAGGCAACCATGGTCAGGTAGATCGAGATCGCCACAAACAGGTAGGAGATCGTGTCGTTGGAATTCATCGCCGACATATAAATATGTCGCGGCAGAAAGCAGATCGCTCCAAAGGCGATCGCCGCCGAGAAGGCCGAGAACGGGAATTTCTTAAGAATAAGATAACACACACCAAGCGTGGTGATCCCGTAAAAGCAGCAGACGAATTGCAGTAGCTTCATCATGTGCGGCACGCTCATGCCACGAGACAACGCGATGTGGCCGATGATAGCCGAGATCCAATAAAAGACTGGCGGATGATAACATTGGAAGCAGGCATCCTTTGGCGGAGTGGCGCCCGTTTGCATGATCAGGAAGATCGGTTCGTAATGATCGTCAAACGCGTTCTGCGGCGGATTGAACCAGCAAAGGAGGAGCCGGAGGACCGCGCCAACACAAAAGAGGAAGAGGAAAAGCGCGGCGGCCAAACGAGCAGCAGAGGCACCAGGCGTGGTTTCTTCGTCGACTCTACGATCTGATTGCCAAGCGCTTGTCACAGGGTCTTTAGCGATTTTCTAACACGAATAGCGGCATGGCGGATTGCGAAATTCTTTTCAGCGTACCGCGCAAAGTCCGCACTAGAACTGCGGCGCGAGTGTGCAAAATCGGATTGACTCCAACAAGCCGAAAAATGGCATTTCGGGCGCTCTCCCTATTCCTAGCTCATTCGGCGCTTCCAAAGCAGTTCTGGGGCGATCTCGGATGCTGTTGTCCCGGAAGTCCAAAAAATCAGGAACCTGTGGCAAGAACCAAGTCCCAACGTCCAACCGCTGTCATTGATCACGGCATACGCGGCATAGGTCCCTGGGAACTTCATGCTATAGGCGAGCTTGGATGGAGGGGTGTTTTGCAGCATCAGTTGGCCGGCATAAGCGTATTCGCCTTCGTCGCGCTCAGCGGAATCCGCAGAAGTCGAATGCGGATTGCGATCACAAGCGCGAAAACGATTAGGACCAGGCGCACCAACTAACGCGCAAATATTTTGCCGTGATCAGCGATCGTATCCCTCACGAAGGTGTTTGTTTTTCAGTGAAGACAGGCGACTTGCAACTGGGCGATTTCCATTGCACTGCATCTTCTCAAAATGGAGATGAACCTGCCAATTCTGCGCAAGCTTCCTGAATTTGTCTTTTCTCCGCGCGGTCGCGCCTGGCTTTTTGGCGTGCTTTTGGCAGCCCTGACCATCTTTGCGTATTACCCTGCATGGCATGGGGGCTTTCTCTGGGATGACGACGACTATATCATCAACAACAAACTGTTAACCGCACCCGACGGCTGGCAGCGGATTTGGTTTTCGCTTGACTCTCCGTCGCAGTATTTCCCGCTCACCTACAGCACATTTCGAATTGAACATGCCCTTTGGGGCCTGAATCCGACCGGCTATCATTGGGTCAACCTTCTGCTTCATGTTGCCAATGCCCTATTGGTGTGGGCAGTGTTGGCGCGGCTAAAAGTGCCAGGTGCTTGGTTGGCTGCGGCAGTCTTTGCGCTCCATCCGGTGCAGGTGGAGTCAGTCGCCTGGATCAGTGAACGCAAAAACGTGCTGATGGCCTTTTTCTTTTTGCTTACTTTGCTTGCCTGGATTGCGTTCGTTGACCAACGAACCAAACGCCCTCGTTTCTTTTACTGCCCGGCTCTGGTTTTCTATGCGCTGGCGCTGTCAGCCAAAACAACTGCGTGCACATTGCCAGCCGCATTGTTCTTGGTTCTGTGGTTGCGGAAAAGGCCGATCAATCGGCAGAGAATTTTTCAAATAATCCCATTTCTCCTCATGGGCATCGCCATGGGTTTACTCGCGGTTTGGTGGGAACGCTACCGTCAGGGTACAATCCAGGCAGCCTTTCCGTTCCTGAGCCCACTCGAGCGGGTTCTCGTCGCCAGTCGGGCTGTCTGGTTTTACCTGAGCAAACTGACCTGGCCGTCGAATCTGACTTTTATTTATCCCAAATGGAGCCTCTCGGCGGCGCAGCCACTCGATTACATTTGGTTGCTGGCGGGAGTAGGATTATGCGTGGCGATCTACTTCGTGAGACGCTACGTGGGTCGCGGCGTCGAAGTCGCGGCCGCTTTTTTCGTCATCACGCTCAGCCCGGTGCTTGGGTTTATCATGCTTTACACATTTCGCTACACGTTTGTGGCAGACCACTATCAGTACCTGGCATGTATCGGACCGATTGCCTTGGCCTCCGCAGGCGTGGTCACTTTCGCCGATGCATTCAAACAAAGTCGTGGTTTGATTCTGAGCGCGGCAGTTTGCGTGCTTGCGGTGTTAGGCGTCCTGACGTGGCGGCAAAGCGTGATGTATGGCGATAACGAGGCGCTTTGGCGGGTCACGCTGGCAAAAAACCCGGGATGTTGGATGGCTCACAATAACCTCGGGTTTGTTCTTTTTGAGAAAGGCCAGTTCGACCAGGCGATCGCACATTACCAGGCGGCCTTGGAAATGCAGGCCGATTCGTGGGACGTTGAGTACAATCTGGGCACGGCCCTTTTAGGGAAAGGCCAGATAGATGAGGCGATCTTCCATTGCGATAGAGCGGTCGCCATGCAACCAAATGATCCAGATGCGCAGGTATCTTTGGCCAATGCTCTTTTAGCGGAAAAACGAATCGACGAGGCAATCACTCATTACGACAAGGCACTGGTAATACGACCTGATTACTTTCTCGCTCATTATGGTCTCGGCCGTGCATTGTTTGAGAAAGGCGAACTCGATACTGCGATCAAGTATTGTCGCTCCGCCTTGTTCATCCGGCCTGACGATCCAGATTGTCACACGGTTCTGGCTGTTGCTCTCGATCAGAAAGGCGAAACGGCCGAAGCGATTTATCATTACGAAAAAGCCGTGGAGATTTCCCCAAAGTCAATTTCTGCTCTAACTAATCTGGCATGGCTGCTGGCCACCAGTTCTAACGACGCCCTACGAGACGGTAACAAGGCGGTCAAGCTTGCTGGCGAAGCTAATGAGCTCTTGGGAGGCACTAACCCCGTTGTGTTACGTACATTGGCAGCGGGCTATGCGGAGGCTGGGCAATTTGCGAATGCAATCGAAAGCGCCGAAGCCGCCATACAGCTGGCACGCCTGTCTGGTGATAACTCATTGGCGGCGGACGTGCGGGGACAGCTAGGTTTTTATCGACTCGGCGTGCCGTACCGCGAGACGCGAAGATAAGGAGCGCATGGGCGGTGTAGCGGCGTCCCCCGGCGCCAGATTGCTTATCAAAGCTCGTCACGCAAAATTTCGAAAACAGTGGTGCTCTCCACCACGCCTTGCAGCGTCTCTGTTCCTGGACCGCTGCCGAACGCGACGACGTCTTCAACCGTGACCAGTGCGGATTTCGTGTAGAACGCCGCCGGTTCGGGCTGTTCCGATTGCTGCGTCTCGGCTGCGTCTTTGTCCGGTATTTTTGCCGGGCCATACGACTTGCTGCCGTGGAGACCGGTTGCCCAAGTGATCCAAGGCTGGCCGGCTGAATTAAAGCCCAGCAACGCAATGCCACTATCTTTACGAAAAGGAAAGCCGTTCAAGCTTAGTCCACCGATTGCCACATCACCGCAGACTACGATTGTGGATCTTGGTCCTCCATAGCTTCGAGCAATGCCGATTGCTCGGTCTAGTTCGACTGTCTGGCTGAGGGTCCTTTCTCCGTTGTTCTCCTGTGCTGCTTTGCGCATCAGCCCTGCATCGATAACTAGTAGATAGCCGCCGGGATTATATTGAAGCAGTTGGATGGCTCGCCGCACCATATCTGACAGGCTGGGCTGGTGACTTCTCTCTTCTACCTGGTTCGTGAATGCGAGATCGGCATCACTAAAAACACCAAAGAGTTTCGGCCTGCGCCACGCGGGAATTGTTTCCAGCTCCGCTCGTGTTCGAACAATATCGAATCCGTTGCCCCGAAGTTCGAGCAACAGATCGCGATTGTCTTGCCTCTCTCCACCTTTTGCGACCGGAAGGAATTGCGCCGCGCCGCCACCCATCGCAATGTCGATGTTCGCTCGATCCACGAACTCAGCCGCGATTTTCTCAAAATCAGTCGATTCCGTCGGGTGCGCGTAAAAAGCCGCGCTGGTCGGATCAGTAAGCTTTGTATCAGTCACTAACCCTGTGGCTCGTCCCTGTTCACGCGCGAGCTCAACGATGTTCTTGATAGGTTTGCCATCACCATTGATACCCAGGGCGCGATTGGCCACTCTTTCACCTGTTGCGATTGCGGTTGCGGCAGCCGCTTGATCGGGAGCGGCGAAATCCTTCGAGTAGTTCATCATCAAAGCTGCATGAGGCATCGAGTCCACGTTCAGGCGCGTGCCGGCGCCACCGGCATAAGTGCGAGTGGGCGCCAGCCGAGCTGGCGACAGGCCTTCTCCAACAAACAAAATAATTCCAAAAGGCTTGCGGATGACCCAGTGTTGAAAGTAAAGAATACCAACGCCGGCAAACGCGAGAAGGCAAAAAAGCGCGAGCAACTGATTGCGCCATTTCACGAGGCCGATCTAGGCGCGCGTTTGTCCGGTTGTCAACGAAAAGAACCGCTTGTCGGCCTTCGCATTCACCAGCAAAGTGCGCGACGTATGGCTGGTCCGGTGATGCTCATCATTCGCGACGGCTGGGGCATTAATCCAGGCGGCTGGGACAAGCGCAATGAGAATGGAGACGCCACCCTCCTAGCGCCCACCCCCTTTTACGACAAGCTCTACCGGGATTATCCATTTTCTAAATTGAGCGCTAGTGGCGTCGATGTCGGCCTACCGAAGGGACAGATGGGCAACTCTGAAGTTGGCCACCTTAACCTGGGTGCCGGTAGAATTGTTTATCAGGACCTGACGCGAATTAATAAAGCGATCGCAAAGGGCGAACTAACTCGTAACCCAGTTTTGCAAGAAACATTCACAGGTGCGCGCGGTCATCGGCTTCACTTGCTCGGGTTGGTTTCCGACGGCGGCGTGCACAGCCATTATTCGCACATGATCGCGCTTGCGAAGGCTGCGCATGAAGCAGGTGTACTAGAAATCTTCGTCCATGCTTTCACCGATGGGCGAGACACGTCACCCACCGGCGGGGCTGGTTTTTTGAGAACATGCGAAAAGGAACTGGGGAAGAGCGGCGCCAAGATAGTTACGGTGATTGGTCGCTATTTTGCGATGGATCGTGACCGGCGCTGGGACCGCACGAAAAAAGCCTGGGACGCGATCGTTCTTGGGCGCGGCGAGTTCTGCAAATTATCGCCTTCCGCAGCGGTTGAGCGACAATACTCACTTGGCAAGACTGATGAGTTTATGCCGCCGCTGATTTTCTCCCACCCAAACGAGCAGCGGGTGCGCGATGGCGACTCAGTTTTGTTTTTCAACTTCCGCGCCGATCGGGCGAGGCAATTATCGCAAGCCTTTTTGCTGAAGGATTTCGACTGCTTCGACCGCGAGGTGTGGCCGCAGGTTCATTTTGTCAGCCTGACGCAATACGACGTCCGCTTTCCTTCGCCGTTCGTTTTTCCGCAGCAAGAGCTTCACGAGATCCTGGCTGAGGTCGTCAGCGCTGCCGGCAATTCGCAACTGCGCATCGCGGAGACGGAGAAATACGCACATGTGACTTACTTTTTCAATGGCGGAATCGAGAAACCGTTTCCTGGCGAAGACCGCAAACTGATTCCATCGCCAAAAGTCGCTACCTACGACTTGAAACCGGAGATGAGTGCCTTTGAGGTCACCGATGAAGTGCTCGCGCTCATGGCGAATTACGATCTGATCGTCCTAAACTTCGCCAATCCCGACATGGTCGGCCACACCGGCGTGGTTGAGGCGGGAATCAAGGCCGTCGAAACCGTGGATAAATGCATAGCGCGAATTATCCCAAAACTTCTCGAGCTGGACGGCAAATGCCTGATCACTGCCGATCACGGAAATTGCGAGCAGATGCGCAACGCGGATGGCTCACCCAACACCGCGCATACCAGCAACCTTGTGCATTTCGTTTACGTCGCCAGAGATGCAGCAAAGTTTCGCTGCGAAGACGGAATCCTGGCCGACGTGGCGCCGACTCTTTTGTTTTTGCTGGGATTGCCGCAACCAAAAGAGATGACCGGGCACAACTTGCTCGTGCCCATTCTTCAAAAAAGCGCGACCGATTGACAAGATCTATAAGGTGCGTGGAGAGCGCGTACTGCTCGCAAAGACCTTTTTGAAAGCCGCCCTCGGAAAAAACCGGAATCTTCCATCGTTTGTTCGAGCAAACCGGACCGCCTTTTGGAAGATCAGTTACTTTGTTATTGCGGCCTTTCTCATTCTCTCAGCCGCATGGAAGCGCTTTTCACTGCCGCAAGATCCGTTGGCCGACACCGATGCCGGATATCTCTTGCCAGCCCTGATGAAGCTGAGCGGCGGTACTTTTGCGCACATTCAAGGCCTAAACGTCCTCTATCCGGGCTTGATTTATCTGATTTTGCAGATCTGCGCGGATTTTCGGGCAATCTCAGTGATGCAACACTTCCTCGGCTTGATTGCCGGTGGTTTATTTCTCGCGACCTGGAGCAGACTTGGCGATTTCTTTCCCAAACCTCGTTTGAACCGTGTCGCGCACGAAGCGATCGGGCTTTTAGGCGCCGGCATCTATTTGTTTTCATACGGTCCTATTTTCTCCGAAATGCAAATCCGGTCCGATGGCGTGTGCATGTTTTTCGAAATCTTGATCATTTGGTTAATGGTTCAGTTCTTTTATTACCGGGTAATCTCACCGAACGGACGCAAGGCGGTTGTCTATGGAACTGCAACCGCGGTAAGCGCTTTTCTTCTCGCTTCGCTGAAGCCGAGTTTTACGCTTATGGGGGTTTTTGCGGTTGCTCCCGTAATCTGGTTAATAGTCAATGCTAAAGGCAATCTCTCTGGGAAGGTGGCATTTTTTGGAATCACCGTGTCCATCATCGTGGCGCTAACTCTTACGGAACATTATCACAGGCGAAACGACCGGATCGCCAAAATGTTTCTCCCAGAGACCCTCTTTGTAATCCATGCGAAGATTATTCATGCGCAGATGTCTGCTGACTTAAGAAGCGGCCGGACAGATATCTACTCTCCTGAATGGCTACGACTTGCCTGTGATGATCTAGAGAGGGAGATCCAACGTACACATGATCTTTACCCCAAGGCGTTTCCCATTCTCGGATTTGCCCCCGACTACCTGAAGGTTGGTGCCGATTCCCTTCTCAATCAGTGGCGGCGACAACTTGGCGATGAGCGATTTTTAAGATTTTTGAAATACTGGTACTGGCACAGCGTGGCACACCGTCCACTTGCGTTCGCCGGAAAAGTCGCTCGCCAGCTTGCGGTCTTTTACTCAACGGACTGTCCCGCATTCAGTGTACGCAAGATATTTCGATTAGCCCCGAGCTTTTATACCAAGAGCCTTGTGGCGCTTTCCCAGCCGCGATCGTTGGAGCTCCTTTCTAGGATACCGGCGGGGACTGCATTTTTAGAGCGTACCCAAACGCTTTGTTCCAGTAATGTCGTTGTTCAGCAGAGCAAATTAGCTCGGATAGGTCACGTCTGCTGCGCGCGAAGTTATCTTGCAATTTTGCTCATTAGTCTTCCACTTGCAGGTCGGTTCGTGCTCAAACGAGGCAGCTCAGAACAATTAAAATGGCCGGCGCTACTTGTTGTTCTCTTGTACTCCGCGAGTTTCGGAAACGTTCTGGGTATTTCCGTGATTCATTCGATGGAGGTTGCACGCTATTCCACCGTTCTTTTTATTGCGGCGCTTTTCGCACACCTTTGGGCGGTCCGATGGTTAGTTGAAATCGCCCTAACAACCCCCGTCAAGGAACGGGCGGCGCAATGCGGCCCGACAATCAGAAAAGCCGATAATGCGAAGCTATAATGTCTTCGAAGGTGACTTCCAACTGTTGATTTAGCGCTCGCGTTCCGGCCAAGGCGATTCGCTGGAGAAGCCGAAGGCGATTCTCGGCTGCTATGTCGTGCCAGATCGGTTTGCGCGCGAGCGTCAGTGTTTCGTTCGATTCCACGAGCGCGCCCCAGCCGACCGGGATTTCAGGTTCGCGAAACAACTGCTCGGGCAAGACCAGGAAAAACAAGTTCGCGCAGCGGTAGCGCATCAACTTGTCGAACTTGGTGCAATCGTAGAGGCGATTCTGCAACGCACGCAGCTCGCGCATAAGACGCGGGTACCCGCGGTGACCGATCGCGCTGAAGTTCTGGGAATCGAACTCGGGGAATAGCCAATCGCCATTCCGCAAGTTGGGATAGTGCGTGCGCAGCCGCGTTTCGAGAAGCTGACGACGTTGGCAAATCGCTTTGAGACGCTCGCGCGCGGCTTGGCTCCGGCAATTGTCTCGCCGCAGATCGCAGAGCGCTCGTTTGCATTCAAATACCGCTGTCGATCCGATCTGCTTCGGCTGCGGTCGATAGCCGGCGACGTCGGCGCGATACCTGCATTTTGGCAAACGCACTTCCATCGCGCATGCGGAGAATCCGTGCGCCTGCGCCCACAGAAACGCTAGTCGCTTTAGCCGGGCATGTCGCGCAGTTTCACAGCTGCTTGTTATTCTCGCAGCCATTTCGCAAGCTCTCGCGCCCAATAAGTGACAATGACATCCGCGCCGGCGCGCTTGAGCGCAGTCATGATCTCAAGCACAGTGGCGCGCTCATCCAAGAGTCCTTTCTCGACAGCACTTTTGACCATCGCATACTCGCCGCTAACATGATAAACGGCAGTCGGTTTTCCAAAGCGCTCACGAACGCGCCATAGGAGATCGAGATACGGCAAGGCAGGTTTTACCATCACGATGTCCGCACCTTCATCAATATCCAGGGCCACCTCGCGCAAGGCTTCATTTGCGTTGCCGAAATCCATTTGGTACGAACGGCGATCGCCAAATTGCGGCGGGCTTTCGGCTGCCTCGCGGAATGGTCCGTAAAATGATGAAGCAAACTTGGCCGCATAACTGATAATCCCAGTTTGATCGAAGCCTTCGGCATCAAGCGCCTCGCGAATTGCGCCAATCCGGCCGTCCATCATGTCGCTCGGTGCGACCATGTCTGCACCCGCTGCCGCGTGAGAGAGAGCCGTTTTGACCAAAAGCTCGACGCTCTCGTCGTTGAGAACATGGAAATGGTCTCCGTCGATGCGTGTGACGCCACAATGGCCATGGCTCATGTATTCACACAGGCAAACGTCGGTGATTGTGACCAGATCCGAACACTTTGATTTAATGGATCGCAGCGCTTTTTGAATGACTCCATTTTCCGAGTAAGCGCCGCTAGCCTGTTCGTCCTTATTTTGTGGGATCCCGAAAAGCAGGACCGCTTGGAGCCCGAGGTCTCGAGCACGGGACGCTTGATCAGCAATCTGTTTTAGAGGCAACTGAAAAGCTCCCGGCATACTGCCAATCGGCCGGCGTTCATCCAATTTTTCGCTTACGAACAGCGGCAGAACAAAATCATGGACGCTCAATTGCGTTTCGCGGACGAGGTTTCGCAAAGCTGGGGAACGCCGCAAGCGGCGCGGGCGATGCACCAATCTTCTCACAAGGAAGCAAGCGTACGCGGTGCAAAAGTGGGTCGCAAGCATCCAAAAAACCAACTCGCCATGATCCGAGCCGGATGGGACAGATGCTTGACGGCGTGCGTGGTTCAATGTCTGCATCTGTTTGTAGTGCGCAGGTCCGACTATTTGTTGATCGATATTAGTAACTCGTACGCAAAGTTTGCGTTTGCATCGAGGAGGCGGGTCTCGGCTTCGGCGCGGATCGCCACTGGCAAGCTTTCAAGCGCTGTCGTCGCCGGGTTGCTTGCACAACGACATGTGGAGAAGGTGGTCGTCTCCTCGGTGGTGCCCGCAAAAAACTCTGCGATATCAAACGCGGCAAAAAAAAGGGCGAAGGTGCTCTGGCTGGATTGGAAACTTAATCTGGGCGTAGGAATTGATTATCCCAAACCAGAATCGATCGGCGCGGACCGGCTGGCGAACGCTGCAGCAGTTGCGCAACTTTATGGATTTCCTGCAGTCGTAGTGGATTTTGGCACAGCGGTGACTTTCGATATAGTTTCCGAGCGCCGCACCTACCTCGGCGGCGTGATTGCACCGGGACTGGAAGCGATGACTAACTTTCTTTACCAACGAACTGCACTCTTGCCCAAGATTTCGTTGAAAGAGCCACGACGCGCGGTCGGTAAATCAACAATCGAGGCGATGCAAGCTGGCGCTGTATTCGGTTATCGTGGATTGGTTCGGGAAATTCTTACACGGATCAAAACAGACCAGTTTCCGCGCAAAAAGGTTTATGTCGTAGCCACTGGCGGGTACGCCCGCCTGATTGCCAGCCGCTTGCCGGAGATCCACGTGATTCGGCCTCACCTCACTTTGGAAGGTTTGCGGATCGTAGGGAACTTGAATTGATCGCTCTTTCTTCCGAGGCTCGCGCCTAAAATTGCTTCCTGACGTGTAACTTTCCACTTGTCACGGACAGTGAACGGGGCTTGAATCCGTTACTTTATGAGAACCTGGAAGATCACTGCGGTTATCGCCTTGGCGTTTAGTTCATTTGCGGCGGACAATGTCGCGCCGACCAAAGCTGAGTTGGAGGAGATGTACAGCGCCGCTTATAAGGCGTTCGATTCAAACAAGTTTTCGGAAGCGTTGAAGCAACTCGACGCCGTCGATGCGCGGCAACCTGATCTTGCCGCGTCAAAAAATCTGCGCGGCGTCATCCTGATGCGACAAGGCAACTACGATCAGGCGGAAACAGCATTGCAGGACGCGGCGCGGATCGATCCAAAGTTTTGGAATGCGCGCTTCAACCTGGCGCAAATCCCGTTTCTCAAAAAGGACTGGACAGAGGCGAGGAAACGTTTCGAGCAACTGCTCTCCAGCGGTGAATCTGATCTGGCAAAGGAAGCTTCGCAGCTGATCCAATACAAAATTCTTTTGACGTACCTGATGGAGGGCAAAGGGAACATGGTGGATTCCATTCTGGCAAAGTTGGAGCTTTCGCCCGATACCCCGGCCGTTGATTATGTGAAGGCAGCCGTCGCGCTTCAACAGAAGAACCAAAACGAAGCAAAGGATTGGATCAACGCAGCAGAGAAGAATTTCTCGCCACAGCTGAACAAGCTTTTTGCAGAATCACTTTACGAAGTCGGATGGCTGGAAAAGCCGGCCGGCGAGGGACGACCGTCATTGCCACTAATGACAGCCGCCGAACGCACGGAGAAAACGAAAGCTTTGGCGCGTTCGAAATTTGAGCAATCGCAGCAGGCGCTCCGCCAGCGCGATTTCGCGACGGCGCTTAAATTCGTGGATCAAGCGGATCAGGCTGACGCGAACCAGCCGGCAACGCTTAATTTGCGTGGCGAGATTCTGATGCAGCAGCAGCAATTTGACAACGCCGAGGCCGCATTTAAGAAGGCGGCCAAGCTTGATCCAAAGTTCCGCGAAGCGCAGTACAACCTCGCGCAAATTCCATTTAAGAAGAAGGACTATGCAAAGGCGCAGGAGCGTTTCGAGACATTGTACAAGCGAACTCCAGGTGGCGATAAGAATCAGGCGGCGGAGCTTATTAAGTTCAAGATTTACATGACGCTTTTGCTCGAGGGAAAAGAAAGCCGCGCGCACGCGATGATGGAGGAGTTTCAATTCACGGGCGATACACCAGCGCTTTATTATGCTCAGGCAGCCTGGGAGTATAAGCATAATAACCTGGAGAAGGCCGCGGATTGGACCAGTTCGGCCAACAAGATTTATTCGCCAGCGCTTAACAGCGTTTTCGCTGACGCGTTTTATGACGTCGGGTGGATGCAAAAACCGGAGGGTTCAAGCGCAGCTGAGCTCGCGTTCGACACAACAAACGTCGGTGCATCGCAGGCAGAGGGCGGTCCGGCAGTTGAGCCGAGTCCGATCCCGGACCGTGTGTTTGCTGCAAACAAACAAGCCGAAGCGTCGAAAGGAGAGACGCTTGCCTTGGCTCCGGCAGTGCAGGGGCAAAACACGGAGATGCAACTTGCCACAGCTGAGGAAACAGCCAAGCAACCAGCGGTCTCTGCCCCAAGCGAACAGCTTGCGGCTGGAACGAGCGCTCAATCAGCCCAAACCCCTCCTCCAGGAGGATTGCCGGGCGCAGCCGCTTCGCCCTCCGAGGAGGCTGCCGCCGCCGCTGTTGCCACCGGGAAAGCTGAGCAGTCGCCTGCAGCTGTAGTAAGGCCGTCGCCGACAGCGGTCGGCAATGCGCTGGCCAAGATACTCGGATGGGCCTCTGGGACTTCTATCACCTGGTTTGTGACGAGTCACCGGACGTGGCTCGTAGGCGGATTGCTGTTAGCCGGTATTTTGTTTTTAGCTGGAGCGGTTGTTTCCCAGGGTCGACGCTACACGTTCACGGCACCGAGTTACTTATCTAACGAATCTCGCATGGGGTCGCCCGTGTCTAATCCCAGTAAATTCGGCACGCTGTCCTTGCAAAAGGGCATTTCGTCAGACAACGGTTTTTTTGGCGGGCCGCGCCAGATCTCACTGCGATTAACGGCGTCGAAGCCTTCGATGGAGCGCACGGCCTTGCGTTTAATAGAATCGGGCGGTCCTCTTGGTTCGACGGATTTGGGAGGCACAGTTGCCCAAACGCCAGTTTCTCAAAACGCAGAAGCGGATCACAAAATACACCGGGTGCCTGCACCGGTCCTTGGAGCCCCAGCCGCTTCAATTGCCGCAGAAGCTTCGCTTTCATCGTTCACTAGCAGGCGAGCGGCAGAGCCCGATCAAACCCGTGCAGTGGCTGAGACAATTGTGACACCGGTCGTTGAGCCGGCCCAGGAGCCCCAGTTCGCAGCGATCGACCAAGGCCAACCCGTTGCGTACATGCCGCCGCCAACAGAAAAGCCGATCGAAATCCCCGCGGTCGCTGAGGTAGCCGCAACGCCCTCTATGGAGCGGGCAGCAGCAACCGCTATGACCGAACCGCTAGCGCAAGAGCAAGCAATTCCGCAAGTGC
>Ga0209056_10001863_pt1 | contig 23102 bp, 22 predicted proteins | sample GraSoiAngelo_114_FD_185876 | JGI IMG/M metagenome (GOLD analysis project Ga0209056, IMG submission 185876) | Grasslands soil microbial communities from the Angelo Coastal Reserve, California, USA - 14_0903_13_40cm (SPAdes) (version 2) | ecosystem: Environmental > Terrestrial > Soil > Grasslands... | reverse complement strand
CAGAAGGTTGTGCGCAGAGTTCCACCACATTAGAACTTCAAGAAAATGGGCTTCCGATTTTGATTAATGGTGTGCAGGCGACCTATTGGTTCGATACTGGAGCAAACCTTTCGATTGTGAGTGAATCGGACGCCAAACGTTTCCGGCTTTCGGTGCAGACGGTTTCAACCAAGACGGGCGTTAGTACCGGAGCAGAGATTGATACTCGGGTTGCTGTGGCGAAGGAGCTTTCAGTTGGCGCATTTAGACTGCGAAATGTGGCCTTCCTCGTGTTTCCCGACGATCAGCCGCCATTTAACGAATCGCAGCCCGGTTCACGCGGGCTGATTGGCATGCCTGTACTCATGGGTTTTCAGAGGTTTGTTTGGGCGGACAAGAAGTTTGAGATTGGAAAATGGGTGTCCGACCCGCCAGGGCCACATGCTGATCTCTGTTTCGACGGAAATACTCCAATCACGCAGATTCAGTTCGAAAAACACAATCTTGCATTTGTGTTAGACACGGGCGCAACCAACACTGACCTGTTTCAGCCCTTCGGAGCAGCGTTTCCCGAACTCATTCGCGCGGCGGCGAAAACCACCTCCTATAAGACGGAGGGAGTCGGCAGCGTGAAATATATGGACGCCGCCATTCTGCAATCATTGCATTTCGATATCGGAGGGTTCCCGGTTGTTCTCGACCAAGCAAACGTACTGATGGCGCCGACTGGCGAGCGCAGCAAGTTCTTTCACGGGAATCTCGGGATAGATCTCTTACAGCAGGCGCACCGGACCACCTTCGATTTCAAGGCAATGACGCTAACGCTTCGATAGCTGGATTTTCGACCGCGCCGACGCCGGCAAACTTTCGCCAAACAAAGAGGCCCGGCTTTCGCCGGGCCCGCTAAGAGCTAATAGCTAACAGCTAAAAGCTGATTCTAAATGTCGTAGTACAACGCAAACTCGTAAGGATGTGGCCGCAGGCGCACGGCATCCACTTCCTTCGAGCGCTTGTAGTCAATGTAGGTGCTGAGAAGCTCTTCGGTGAAGACGTCGCCTTTGAGAAGGAAGGCGTGGTCTTTTTCTAGAGCATCCAGGGCATCCTCGAGCGAGCCCGGCATGGACGGAACTTTTGCAAGCTCCTCCGGACCGAGATCGTAAATATCCTTGTCGAGCGGTTGGCCGGGATCGATTTTGTTTTCGACACCATCCAGCCCTGCCATGAGCATTGCAGCAAACGCCAGATACGGGTTGCAGCTCGGGTCTGGCGGACGGAACTCCACGCGCTTGGCTTTCGGCGAGGCCGAGTACATCGGGATACGGCAAGCTGCGGAGCGGTTCCGGCGCGAGTAGGCCAAGTTCACTGGCGCTTCGAATCCAGGCACAAGGCGCTTATAGGAGTTGGTGGTTGGAGCAATGATCGCCGCCAGAGCTGGGCCATGCTTAATGAGTCCACCGATGTACCACAGGGCCATCTGCGAGAGTCCAGCGTAGCCGTCGCCAGCGAAGAGGGGCTTGCCACCCTTCCACAACGACTGGTGTGTGTGCATGCCGCTGCCGTTGTCCTGGAAAATCGGCTTGGGCATGAAGGTGACCGTCTTACCGTATTGGTTGGCAACGTTCTTCACCACGTACTTGTAGAGAAGCATGTGGTCAGCCGACTTCACTAGTGAATCAAATTTCAGATCAATTTCCGTCTGTCCGCCGGTTGCGACCTCGTGGTGATGACACTCCACTTCCAGGCCGCAGTTTTGCATGGTCATGACCATCTCACTGCGCAGATCCTGATAATGGTCCATGGGAGGAACCGGGAAATATCCTTCCTTGTAGCGTGGGCGATATCCAAGATTGTTATTCTCGCGGCCCGAATTCCAACGTCCCTCTTCCGCATCAATGAAGTAAAAGCCATGCTGCTCGCGCTGATCGAAGCGAATGTTGTCGAAGATGAAGAACTCGGCTTCGGCGCCGAAGTAGGCAGTATCGGCAACGCCCGTAGATCCGAGGTAGAGCTCGGCCTTTTTCGCGATATAGCGCGGATCGCGGTCGTAGCGTTGCTTCGTAACTGGGTCAATCACATCGCAGACCATCACCAGGGTTGGGATTTCGGTGAAGGCGTCCATCATGTACGTCGAGGGATCGGGAATGAGGAGCATGTCGCTTTCATTGATCGCCGCCCAGCCGCGAATGGACGAACCATCCATGCCGAATCCCTCTTCAAAAGAGTCTTCGGTCAACTGGCCAATCGGGTACGAAACGTGTTGCCATAAACCTGGTAAGTCGGTGAAGCGGAGGTCAAGCAGCTTGGCCCCGTTTTTCTTCGCGAACTCCAGGACAGTTTTTGCATCTGCCATTTTGTAATGCTCCTTTAGGAAATCGGGCGAGACCCGGAAAACTCAGATTTGCGGACACACTACCGTCAGCCCTTAGGCTGCACAATCGAACTTTCTCTGGGAATCTGGAGAATTGTACACCTGCTACAATCGTTCAAACAGTGCAGGCGCAAGTAGTCTATTTCTCCAGCCCGGGACGAGGAAATTGATTGTTTTTATGGGGCGGATAAATTCCGGCTCTAGGCTTGAGGCTCAGACCTTCGGGCTTCCGAGAACCTATTCTTGGATTGAAGTTGGACAATCTTATCCGAAGCGGCGCGCGACACGAAAGCCAAGAACCTAAAGCCTGACGCTTGATTCTTTATGGATTTCGACCAATTAGAAACATTTATTGAGGTCTCGCGCCTGTCGAGCTTCTCACGCGCGGCGGAAAAACGCTTTCGCACGCAACCTGCAATCTCTTCGCAGATTCGCTCGATGGAAGAAGAGGTTGGGGCCAAGCTGCTCGACCGCTCGGGTGGAAAAGTTTCGCTGACCGCGTCTGGCAAGTTGTTCCTAAAGTTCGCAGAAGAAACGCTCGACGCACGCAAAGCCGCGACTGTAGCGATTGCCGAGACTGAACGCGTGCCGCGTGGAGAAATTGTAGTCGGCGCGAACGAGGGCACGTGCCTGCACATCCTTCCCGAGGTCTTTGCCCATTTCAAGAAGCAGTATCCCGACGTTTCCGTTAGCATCCGCCGGGCGGACTACTCCAAGGTCCTGGAATCGGTGATCGATAATTCTGTCGATTTCGGAGTGGTCTCGATGCCGATCAATGACAATCGGCTGACGGCGGTGCTTATCCACAAAGACGACCTGGTTTTGATTACGCCACCCAAACATCCGTTGGCAAAGCTCAAATCTGCCTCGGCCGTTGATATCGCGCAGTATCCGCTGGTCATGCCCAAGGTTGGCCACACTCGCGACGCTTTGGACAATCTCTTCCATGAGCGCAAGCTGAAGCCGCGATACGCTATGGAACTCGATTCCAGCGAACTGCTCAAGCGCTTTGTCGCCGCAGATGTCGGCATAGGCTTTATTTCGCGCTCGAATGTTCAAGAAGACGTCAAAGCCAACGTGCTCGCGACCATACCGCTGGCGGACGCACAAATTCGACGCGATCTGGCATTGGTCTTCCGCAAAGACAAAGCTCTTAGCCGCGCCGCTCTGGCCTTCATTGATATCGCGGTCAAGATTAAGACCGCCGACAGCGTCGCTTCGGGGAAACGCTAGAGATAGTTGACTCACTGCTGGCCGTTCGCAACCTGACGCTTCGAAATCGCGCCATTTTCATTCTCGACGCGGACGTAGAGCCCGCGCCACTCTCAGTCAAGTGGAAAAGTAGAGCGGCTATCGGCAAATCGTGTCGAACTGTACGACAGGAACAACATGGGTAGGAATGGCCAAATGACGGTCCGCCATCAAGCCTTCGAGCGTATCCGAGGCAGGTGGAAGGCTAGGATCTGTGTCCTGCCGATAGAACTCGTTGCTCTCCGCCTTCTCCAGCGTGACGAATTCGAATCCTTTCGATTGGTACAGTCTTAAAAGACGTGGCAGCATCTCCGCGTCGAGCGCGCCGATGTGCATCAGCAACACGTAAGGGATGTCACGGCGATAAAGCGCACCCGACATGTCGCGGTAGTAGCTGATGCTGTCTTCAGCGGCGGAAAGGAAACTGCTTTGAAGTAATGCAATTGCCTTCTCATCGCCTTTTGCCTTGCAGCGAGCATAGGGCTCGTTCCACTGGTAGTCACCGAAACTCATGGTCACGGCTGCGATTTTGTAGCCTCGCTGCGCCAAGAACTTCCGGATGCCAGCTCTCTTCTCGGACGTATCGCCTTCTGCAAGGAATGGGAACCGGAACCAGTGCCAGTCTTCGTTCTTGTCTTTCGTCAGCTGCATTAGCAGCGGCTGATTTCGATTGACGTCAGCTTCGAATTCCTCGAGTGAATGCTGATTTAGGTTCATGTGCGACCAGCTATGATCGCCAAGCATGTTACCTGCTTCGCGCCACGCTTTCAGCACATCTTCATCGCCAGGATGCTGCTCGAGATCAGCGCCATTTACGAACCCATAGACCGGCGCTACACGAGCTTCATGCAGGGCAGCAATAATCTTGGTCGCGATCTCAATGCGGCTCTCGCCGGGAGGTAAGGGGCCGTGCGCTGGAAGATCATCAAAGGTGATGGCCATCTGAGGAGCGATTGGTGCCGGGGCGGCCGACACTTGGCTAAACCCGAGTGTTGCCGCGAAAACAAGAAGCACTGCAGCGACCACATTGCACATTTATGGAACACCCCAGCAATCTATCGAAGTAGACGAAGTTTCGTATGAAGAGTAGAACGTATCAGGATGGCAAATGGCTGTCTATCGCAACACCCCAATCGCCCGAGAACATTAGAAAGCTGCCGTCATCCAACTTCCGGTGGGTCATGTTATACAATTCGCCCGTGAGGCGCTGCGTCTTCGGTTCTCTTCTCCTGTTTCTTGTGCTGTGCAGTGGAGTTTCTGCACAAGCTCCGGGTAAGTCGAAGCTCAGTTACAAACTTCTCTCGATCCACGTGAATGGTCTCGACCATTTCAAGGAAGACCAGGTGATCGCGGCCTCTGGCCTGAAAATTGGGCAATTTGCCGGCGAGCCGGAGTTTCAGCAAGCCGCGCGGAAACTCGGCGAAACCGGACTTTTTTCCAATCTAACCTACAAGTACCAGTATTCAACCGCTGGATGCAATTTGGATCTGCAAGTAGCGGAGAACGAAAAGCTTGTTCCGATCACCTTCGATAATTTCGTCTGGTTTTCTGATGACGAGTTGACTGGCCTGCTGCGGTCGCGGCTGGCTCTATTTGAAGGCCGCGTGCCGTCGGCTGGGAACCTTGCGGATCAGGTCGCGCAAGCCCTGAAGCAGATTCTTGACGACAAGAAAATCTTCGGCGAGGCCGAATATCTTCCAGCAGGTGCATTGAACGGGCCGATCACATCCTACGTGTACAAGGTAAATCTGCATCCGGTCGTGGTCCGCAACATGGACTTTTCTGGCGCGGCGCAAGCTGAGCTTCCGGCTTTGGAGGCCGCTGCCAAGCCTCTAACCGGGCAAGACTATCTGCGGTCGAAAATGCGGGTGCAGGAGCAATTGAACTTGCTTCCGGTTTATTTGGCGCGCGGATACCTCAAGGCGCACTTCAGCGATGCGCAAGCCAAGGTTGCAGAGGATGGAGCGCAGACCCTGGTGGATGTCAGCTTCCCGGTTGCTCCAGGCTTGCAGTACAAGCTGGTTAAAGTGGAGTGGGCGGGCAATGCCGTTTTGCCCACCGACAAGCTTCAATCGCTTATTCACCTGAATGCAGGGGAGCCGGCAAACGCCGTTCAACTTACGAATGACCTTGAGGAAGTGCACAAGCTATACGGAACGAAGGGCTACCTATTCGCGCACGCCGACCCCACGCCAGAGATGGACGATTCGTCTGCAAGCGTAAGCTATCAGCTCAGCGTGACCGAGGGCGATTTGTATCGTATGGGCGAGCTCACGATTGACGGCATCCCGCCAGCGAACGAAGCCAAAATGGCACAACAGTGGCAGCTGAAGAAGGCCGATCCATTCGACGATAGTTATCTACAACGGTTCTTCAAGATCATGTACCACGATGTTGGATTGAAGGTTCCCTACAACATAATTCCAAAGCGGTCGATCAATCAGCAGGACAAGACTGTGGACGTGGCACTGCACTTTGTGCCGAAGGGATGAACGGGAGATTCTCTTTGCGGCCTTTTGCGAGTGCTCTGCGACCTTTGCGATTAAAATCTTTAGAGCCTTTGACGGCAGAGTTCGCAAAGGCATCGATTTCTGGAGGGATGCCATGAAATTACAGAGACTGAGACTACTCAGCCTAATCGCTGTTCTGGCGGTCAGCGCGTTCGCCGCTTCCAAATCTCAAACTTTTGCCGGCGAAGTGAGCGATGCGATGTGCGGCGCCAAGCACATGATGCCGGGGAACGCGGCCTGCCTGCGCACCTGCGTGAGCAAAGGCGCGAACTACGCGCTGGTGGTGGGCGATAAGGTTTATACGCTCCACACCGCCGACCAGACCGCGCGTAAGACCCTGGACAAGCTGGCTGGCGAGAAAGCAAATGTGACCGGCACGGCTGACGGCGACACGATCGAGGTCAGTAAAGTCGGTCCGGCCAAGTAGGATCGCTGTGGAATTCCTCGGGCGGGCGGGCGAATTGGGCAGAAACAGCGTCCCATCCAGACGGTGTTTTCTTTTCTTGTACTTTTCATCTCCGCTCACGACCAGCTATGTTATGTTTGACGATTCATTCACTCAAAAACCCGGAGGGTTTCTGAATTGTCCAAAGACATGGTCCCCAAACGGATCTTCTTCACCAAGGGGGTCGGTAAACACAAAGAGCGCCTGACGTCGTTCGAGCTGGCGCTACGCGACGCCGGAATCGCAGCCCAGAATCTGGTCCGGGTTTCCTCCATCTTCCCGCCGCAATGCAAATTGGTCCCGCGGTCGCAGGGACTGCCCTATCTGAGCCCGGGGGAGGTGGTGTTTTCTGTGGTTGCGGAAAACTCTACGCATGAGCCGCACCGGCTCTTGGCGGCAAGCATCGGTGTCGCCATTCCCGCCGATCGCAATACTTATGGCTATTTGAGCGAGCACCATTCCTTCGGCGAGACCGAAGATTCCGCCGGAGACTATGCCGAAGAGCTCGCCGCCGAAATGCTGGCCACGACGCTGAACGTCGAGTTCGATCCCGACCGGTCCTGGGACGAGAAGAAAGAGATTTACCGTATCTCGAACAAGATCGTCCGGACGGCAAACGTTACGCAGTCGGCGGTGGGGGACAAGCGCGGATTGTGGACGACAGTGATCGCAGCGGCGATTTTTATCTTTGACTGATACCCATTCAAGCCGTTAGGCACGTTTCCTGTATGCCTGCAAAAGAAGTCTGTTCAATTTGCGGCTGCAATCTCCACCGCTCAGGAGAATACGCGACGCCTACAGTTGCAGGGCGCTCGCATGCCACCGAACATCATTTTGTCGCAGAGCGATTTTTTGGCAGATCGACGAACAGGCGTGGCACCAAGAGAGAGGGTGGTTTTAGCTCCTGCCCGTTTGGATACGAAGGCAAAATGGCAGTCTACTGTTACGAGTGCCCCGAAGAGCTACTGCATAACCCAATACTTTTACCAAAGGATGTAAAGAACTTCTCCAAACTAGTCCGAAAACGCGGCTATGATGAAGTTGAGAAACCAGAACATAGAGTACAAATTGCGGGACGTATAAAATTGTTGCATGAGATTATCGAAGCTGGACTGAAACAGCTAATATCCAACCACTCGAGTATGCCCATTTAACATGCAAGCCAATTTACCATTCGATCCTCTCCTTCCCGCGCTCCGGGCCGCTTAAGATTTCGGCGTGGCGGTTCTTGGACGTAATTTTCGCGACGAGCTTATGAAGGCTCGGTTTTTCGCCACCTTTGGCTGGCCTACTTGCGCGCGCCGGCTTTTTCTTTCTTAGCCTTTCCATTAACTGATTTTATCTTCCCCAACCTCTCCAGCACTGCGGCCACAATCAATGGCAAGCCTACGGTCGCATCCACGAAAACTTCGCCGAAGCGGCCGCCTTCTGCCGGGGGCACAAACTTTCCCCAGGAAATCGCTTCGCTATAAGGACTACCTGACAGACCGCCCCAATACACCGGCTCGGGGCAGATTCGCACGCCATAGTGGTAACGCTTTAGTGGCAAATTTTCCCGCAAGCGACGGTGCCGCAACTCAATAAATGGCCCGAACTGCTGCGACCAGTTGCGCGGAACTCCTCCACCAATTGTGAAAATTCCCAGGCGCTTCTGCCGAAGCAATGTCGAAGCGAAATGCTCCAAATCTTCAAAAGGATCAAAGCGAATCTTGTGGCGCCCCGAGCCCTCGCGCATACGATTGTGCAGAGCGATATCGAGTCCAAGTTCCGAATCCGTAAACGCAGGCACAAAAACCGGCACACCTTTCTCGTAAGCCGATTTCAGAATCCCGCGCTGCTCCTTCGAACGCCTTGCCAGGAAACCGCCGATGGCATGGTTAAGCTTGTAGGAGCACATCACTTCAGAGTGGTCCCAATTGCCGAGCACCTCTGCCATTACCCGCTCAACGTCGTCGAGATTTTGCTCAGGCTCGAGCGTGTCATAAACGCGGTTGTATCCCTGCTCGTAAAGCTCGGTATCGGGTACGTCGGGGTTGTAGCGGAAATGCGAGCGGCCCGTAGCCTCAACCAGTCCGTGCGCCATGAGCGCACCGGTGGAAACGATGGCGTTCACAATGCCCCGCTCGATCAAGTCGGCGACGATCAGTCCCTGCTTGGCAACGGTCATCGCGCCGGCAAGGGTCATGACCACAAAGCAATCCTTGTCGCGGGCCATGGCTTCGAGAACGTCAGCAGCCTCACCGATTTGGCGCCCAGTGAAGGCAGTCTTCGACATTGCAACCACCAAATCGTTAATGGAGCGCACGTGGGAGAGATCCAGCGGCTCGAGCGGAATCAACTGGTCTTCAATAGGGTTGTGTAGCTCGCGGTCGATGCCGGTGCCGTCGTGATTGTCGTGCTTCATAGTTGTCCCCTGGGGTTCTGATTCGAAGGATTACTTTACTAGAGCAAGAAGTGATCGTGCCAGTAAGCAAAGAGGATTACCGCCGAGATCGCAGAGAACGCAGAGAAAACATTCATGAATTTCCCGGCGAACTCGGTGTTCTCGGCGGTAATTTCCTGGTGACCCGGATGGTATGCTAGGTCGTTCGTGGAGATGGAAACCTTGGCCGACAAATTTCGTGTAGGACTCGTCCAGATGTCGGCGACCCCGGACCCGGACAAGAATCTGCAGCGCGCGATTGATCGCCTGCATCAGGCCGCCGCAAAGGGTGCGCAAATCGTGTGCCTGCCGGAGCTTTTTCAGACGCAATATTTTTGCCAGCGCGAAGATGCAGTGCTGTTTGATTTAGCCGAGCCGATTCCGGGACCAACGACTGCCAGACTGTCAGAGGTCGCCAAACAGCTGAAGATCGTTCTGGTCGCGTCATTGTTTGAGAAACGAGCACCGGGCGTGTATCACAACACTGCAGTGATGATTGACAGTGACGGCAGCCTACGCGGAATTTATCGCAAGATGCACATTCCCGACGATCCGCTTTACTACGAAAAGTTTTATTTCACTCCCGGCGATCTCGGTTTCAAGGCGTTCGACACGCAAGTTGGTCGCGTGGGGACACTCGTGTGCTGGGACCAGTGGTACCCGGAAGGCGCGCGTCTCACAGCCTTGCAAGGAGCGCAGGTTCTCTTTTACCCAACGGCGATCGGCTGGCATCCGGACGAGAAAGAAAATTTCGGAGCGGCACAATACGATGCGTGGCAGACGATTCAGCGTGCCCATGCAATCGCGAATGGCGTTTACGTCGCGGTCGTGAACCGAGTTGGATTCGAAGAAGGCGATATCCGTGGGAAGAAAGCGCCGGGCAAAGGACTGGAATTTTGGGGCGGATCATTTCTGTCCGATCCGTTCGGACGCGTGATCGCGCTGGCTTCGCACGATAAAGAAGAAATTTTGGTTGGAGAGGTTGACCTGCGCGCGCTGGAAGACATCCGCCGCAACTGGCCCTTTCTGCGCGACCGCCGGATTGACGCGTACGCGCCGATCACCAGCAGGTTGATTGACTGACTTCATGCCTCGTTCGCACTCAGATGAAATTCGATTTCGCATGCCAGCGGAATGGGACCTCCACGCGGCCACATGGCTGGCGTGGCCTCACTACAAGCTCGACTGGCCGGGAAAGTTTGAGCCGATTCCGTGGGTCTATGCGGAAATCATTCGGTACCTGAGCCGGCACGAACGGGTGGAGTTGATCGTCAAGGATGCTGCGGCGGAGCGCCTTGCGCGCAAGACTCTGAAGCGTGCTCATGCACTGAACAGCAATATTCGTTTTCATCACTGGCCGACGAATCGGGTTTGGACGCGGGATTCGGGATGCGCTTTTGTTTGGTGGTGTGGCGCGGGCGCCCTCGCCCGCGAAGATGCGTCAGGTCACAGTCCCCACCCTGTCGCGACAAGGGTGGGGCAGCCCCAGGTTGAAAACAAAGCTCGTCAGGAACTGGCTGCCATCAAATGGCGCTTCAATGCTTGGGCAAAATATCCCAACTGGCAGCAGGATGAACAAATTGGCAGCCTGATGGCACGAACGGCGGGTCCGCACGAAATTCGTCCAACGTTCGGCAAGAATTGGGTTGTGCTCGAAGGCGGCTCGATTGATGTCAACGGGCAAGGCACCTTGATCACCACGGAAGAGTGTCTGCTAAGCCGAGTGCAACAGCGCAATCCAGGAATGAAGAAGCGTGACTACGAGAAGATCTTCGCGCAGCATCTCGGCGCAACTAACGTGATCTGGCTCGGATCAGGAATTGTCGGTGACGACACTCACGGGCACGTGGACGATATCACGCGTTTTGTTTCTCCTGACACTGTACTCACCTGTGTGGACGCCGATCCGAAGAGCGACAACTACGAAGCGCTGCGCGAGAATATTCGACGATTGCGCGATGCTGTAACGGAAGACGGGAAATCTTTGGCCACGATTGATCTCCCGATGCCTGCGCCTGTTTATTTCGAAGGCCGGCGGCTTCCCGCAAGTTATGCCAATTTCTATATTGCGAATGGCGTCGTACTTGTTCCTGTCTTTAATGATCCTAATGATCGCGTTGCGCTCGACATTCTGGCGGACATTTTCCCCGATCGCGAGATCGCACCCATTTACTGCGGAGACCTGATTTGGGGATTTGGCGCCATCCACTGCATGACGCAGCAGCAACCAGCGGATTGTGTAGAGACGTAGCTTGCTACGTCTGCCGAAGATGTTGCAGGCAATGCCTCTGTAAAGACGATTTCACAATGCAATCAACTGATGATCGAGGCAATCAGGATGGATCGCATCAAGCAGTCCGTTCAGCAGTTCCCTGCCATATTTCGCGAGGAAGTAAACGCCGGCGACCTCACGTTCCTGAAGAGCTTTATGCGGATAAAGTGAAGTGCTCAACATGTCGGCATGCCGGCCCACGATTTCACTCTGCCGCAACTCGGCGCGAGCCGCCCGTGAACGTAGATTGGTGATCTGATATAGCATTTTTTGCTCGGCGTGCTCTGCGGATTCCACGAGAGTTTTATCGAGCTGCGCCAACGAGTCGCGTACCGATTTCATTGATCTTTCGACGGCGGTCGTGGCTTGATCGAATGAGGTCTGCAGATTCGGCGGCAACAAATGTGAACCGATAACCTGCCGCAAACTTTCCGGGCCTTGAAACACTTCCGTGAACGACAGTTTGTATTTCTCAAGTAGAGCTTGAGGCTTTGGCTCGATCAATGTAGCGGAGAAGCGTGGAAGGATCGGCGTTATCCTGCCTGCGAGATTCTCGTAAACAGCTCCGGCTTGCGCGAAATACGCCACCTCGGCTGCGCCGCCCACGTAAGCTAGTGTTGGTAGGACATAATCCTGCACGACCGGCCTAAGAAGCACATTTGGGCTGAATGAATCAGGCGATGTTTTAGCGAGCGCGGCTAAATCTTCGGTAGAGATTGGTTCATCACCGATCAGGAATTTCCCAGCCTCAAAATGAACTGGCACGCGCGAGCCATCGCGAATGACAAACAGCAATGTGGATGAGTCCGTGATCCGCACCTGCTGGTGATACTCGGCAGCGCGCAGTTGCTGATCGCGTTTCATGAGGGCTGCTGCGAGCTCCGGCGCGCGCGTGATCGCAGCACGATAGAGTGGCGCGGCTATCTGATCGAGTTCGGGGTCGGAGCCGTCGAGCAGAATCACTCCGAAGTCGGAGAACACGCGCGCCAGCAACTTCGCAAACGCAGTTCCGAAACTCTCGCCCGGACGGTAACATTCAGCGACCATGTGCAATGCGTCTGAGTCTCCCAGTAAGGCCGTGGCCCGGCCCACGACCTCGGCTATTTCGGCGCCGAATTTTATATTTCCAACCGGCGAATCTTTGGTGGCTTGAGTTACAGAAGCTAGCCCTTCAATATTTCCATCCGTGTTCGGAATCCGGACTTGATTCACTTCGTCGAGATCGTGGTCTTCCGTCGCCAGCCAGAACACCGGAACACACGAGATTCCCAGCTTCTCGGCTTCCTGCGCAAGCTTGACCGCACTCAGCGCTTTGTAGATGGAAAATGTGGGGCCACCGAAGAGTCCTACCTGCTGGCCGGTGACCAAGGCGCAAGCGCCGGAACGAAACCTCTGGACATTTTCGAGCGTCGCGGAAGATGCTCCCCACCACTTGTTCTGGCGATCGAGAATGTCCGCAACGCGCGCACGACGGTCGCCGGGATACTCGATTCGAGCGCTTTCGTCTTTCGCCCACTCTACGAAACGCGGCGAGCGCGGATAAAACTGCTGAACTGAGGGCGTGAACTCCAAGTAGTCAAGAAACAGCTGCGTCGTGTGAGGAATCTGCCGGAATGGGAGACAGTGGGAGTTCATTGCAGATCCCTGCTCGCGAATTGGCATTCACAAGTCATGTTCTTAGTGTTGAGCCGTGAGCGGTGAGCTACGAGCATGCTCACGTCTCGTAAGCTCATCGCTCGGGCCGGAAGCTTCCTCCCATCAGATGACGAAACCCGCACCGGGATGCAAAGATAGTGCTCTAACCATATTAGACGCGCCAGCTTGTCAGGAGTCACAACATTGAGTACAACTGCCGCCATTTCGCCATTTTCGCTGGAAGGCAGGCACGTCCGGCTAGAGCCACTGCGCCCCGGACATGCGTCCGTATTTTGGGAAATCACGAAAGATCATCTAGCCGACCTATTTCAGTGGATTCCCTATCGGCTGCAATCGCTTGAAGATTTCGAGAAATTCAACCGCCAAGTACTCGACGAACAAGCTCGCGGACTCACCGTGCCATTTGCAACTGTCGAGCGAGCCTCGAACGTGGTCGTGGGCACAACTCGTTTTATGAACATGGATCTTGCCAATCGCAAAGTTGAAATCGGTTCGACCTGGATCGCTCCCCGCTGGCAGCGCACGGCGGTAAACACGGAGGCAAAGTACTTGATGCTTTGTCATGCGTTCGAAGTATGGAAGTGCCTTCGGGTGGAACTCAAGACGGACGCCCTCAACCAGCGTTCCCGGCAGGCGATCCTTCGCCTTGGCGCTAAACAAGAGGGCACCCTACGCAAGCACATGCTCACCTACGATGGCCGTCAGCGCGACTCGGTTTACTTCAGCATTCTTGATACGGAATGGCCGCAAGTAAAAATCCGCCTTGTTTCGAAGCTCCGCTAGCCGGCTAATTTCCCGGTGAAAATCCGCGCAACAGTCCGCAATTGCAGCACTTATTTGACGCTTCTACGGTAGCGATGAGATAGTTGAGGCGATTTTGAGCAAAAGATTCCGACAAGGAGTTCTACAGCCGGATGCGATTGATCCCGAAGGAAAGAAAGTTCTTTCGTATGTTCCGTGACGTTTCCGAGAACCTGACTGAGGGCGCACGCCTTCTGCATGATATTTTGAAGAACCCTGACGATTTAGCGCAGAGGATCAACAAACTTCAGGAGATCGAGCACCGAGGCGATGATATGACGCATGACATCATCCGGATGCTCAATCAAACCTTCATCACACCCTTCGATCGCGAGGATATTCATGCCCTCACTTCTTCGCTCGACGACGTACTCGACTACGTAAATTCGGCCGCAACCCGCATGAAGCTCTATGGGATCACCGCGCCTCCGCCGGCATCCGCGGCCCTGGCAGCATTGATCGTGACGCAGTCGGAGGAACTCTCGAAGGGGGTCTCCTTGCTCGCCGAAGAAAATCAACGAGTGCTGGACCACTGCGTCGAGGTAAACCGGTTGGAAAACGAAGCCGACCGGGTGAGTCGCAGTGCTATAGCCGAACTTTTCGAGCACGAGAAAGATCCAATCCAACTCATCAAGATCAAGGAACTCTACGAGGTCCTGGAAACGGCGACCGATAAGGCCGAGGACGCCGCCAATGTCCTTGAGGCTGTGGTCCTCAAGAGTACCTAAGCCGCAGCTGATGCTCATACTTGTACGATGGGGATATCATCATGCAGCGTAGCGAGTCAGCAGGCCGACAGCTGAGATCGTCGCTGTGCCATGGCAGCAAGCTCAACATGATTGGCGTGCTTGCCCTTTTCATGTGTTCGCTGGAAGCGTTCCCACAGGAGCATGTAGTCTTTGTTCCTTTAATACTAACCACAGATACCGTGCTGGGATCGAAAAGCGAGAGAGCCTCTGCAAAAGCCCCTCCCGAAAAGCTACAAACAACTGCGTGCCTGCAAGTGAGTGAAAGGCTCTACCCAGAGGGTCGCTGGTGGACAGTCCCGCATTCTCAACATTCCCCTCAAGAGCGCGCGTTCGCAACGTTAATGCTTGCGCTTAGTCAAAAGGACCGTTCTGCGCTATTGGGACTGCTAGATCAAAATGATGCACATGGAATATCGAAGCAGAAGCCTGGTAGCGATGAGCTTGGTCTTGCGTTTCAGCAATTTCAGTCTTTTGACCTCGTAGCTGTTTTGCGAGCGTATGAATTCGATGACATGGCAGTCTTTCTCGCCACGATCAACATCGGGCATAAGGTGAGTTACCTTCCATTTGTCTTTGCTCGTCAAGAAGACGGGTCCTTCGGCTTCTTATTGCACTGGGAGAACCGGGCGACATACCAGATTTTCATCGATTGGATGGCGGTGGCCTGGGGCCCAACGGCGACCGCAGCGACCACACCGAACTATTGCGGAATGGATACGATCAAGCGGGCAAACTACCGGGCACCACTCCAGCAGATGGCGACAAAACCAGTGTGGCACCTAAGCGAGCTCCTGCTATCGGGATTTCCAGTGAATGCCCCTGGCGATCACGCCGCCATTGCAAAAGAGATTCTTGGCACGATGGAGAAGATGAAGGCCGCGATGGTGACTCAAAATTTGGACGAATTCGCCAGGTACATGACACCGCAGGGCGGGGAAAGTCTCAAAAAAGGACTTGTTTCGACGGATCAGGCAGCTCGAGATGCGTTTAAGACAGCCATAGGCGACCTTACCGCCTTTTTTATATTTGATGCAGGTTCGGTAATGGTTGTGTATAACAAGCCGCTTTCGGCTTACTACGGTGTGATGTACTTCACACGTCGTTCTGACGGTCAGTTGGTTTGGACGAATGCGTCGCATATCACTCCGGAAGATGATGTGTTTAAGCGGGGCGCTTTGTACAAGGCGGCATCCCTTCCGGTGCCTTTTAGTAGTCTTGCAATCAAATGATTAAAAGCAACGATGCTTAGCGGTTGGGTGTGTGGGCTAGGAATAGCTGAGCGATGTTCAACGTCGTGAGAAAGAGAACCAATCCGATGCCTGTTTTGCTGATGCTCACATTCCAGACGAGGTGCTCGAACCAGTGAACCCAGATGTGCTGCTGCTCGTTATCACGATCTCGATTGCCTTGATCTTCGATTTCCTGAACGGCTTTCATGATGCCGCAAACAGCATCGCCACAGTAGTTTCCACCAGAGTCTTGTCTCCCAAACTGGCAGTTGTGTGGGCAGCATTTTTTAACTTTGTTGCTGCGTTCGTGCTCGGAACCGCAGTTGCGAAAACCATTGGCAAAGGCATGATTCGCCTGGAGGACGTGACTCAATACGTGGTCATCGCCGGACTGGCCGGGGCGATTACCTGGGATGTGCTGACCTGGTTGTGGGGACTTCCGACCTCGTCCTCTCACGCGTTGATTGGCGGGTATGCCGGCGCTGCAGTGGCACGGGCCGCGTTGACGCGAGGCCTGTCAAACGCCTACAGCGTCATCCTTCCACAAGGCTGGACGAAGACTTTGATTTTCATCGTCGTGGCGCCGGTTATGGGACTCGTGATCGCGCTGATCTTTAGCGTTATTGGTCATTGGTTGCTGCGAAACACGTCCCCGGGGAACGTGGATTTTTGGTTCAGGAAACTGCAGCTTGTCTCTGCAGCTGCGTATAGTCTGGGACACGGCGGCAACGACGCGCAAAAGACCATGGGCATTGTTGCCGGCGCGCTGTATGCCGCTGGTTATATGAGCGCCTATGACATGCACCACGACTGGGGCCGGTACAAATGGTTCATTATTCTCGGCGCTAACGGGGCCATCGCTGCTGGCACTTACTTCGGTGGATGGCGCATTGTCCATACGATGGGGTCGAAAATTACCAAGCTCAAGCCTTTTGGCGGATTTTGCGCCGAGAGCGCCGGCGCTTTGACGCTTTTCGGGACCGCTCTGGCGGGAATTCCCGTTAGCACGACTCACACGATTACCGGAGCCATTGTAGGGGTTGGGGCGGTGCACCGGTTGTCAGCCGTACGATGGGGAGTGGCGCGCCGCATCGTCTGGGCCTGGGTCCTCACCATTCCCGCCTCAGCGGCTGTGGCTGCGGTGGTTTTTTGGATCATGCGAATCTTCCACTCGGCGGCCTGATGCTGCACCATTCTTGTTACAATTTCTTGTGATGAGCGCACCGGCCTTCACCGACGTTCCGACCGCCCTCGACGAAATTCGCGCTGGACGGATGATTGTCATTGTTGATGACGAAGACCGCGAAAATGAAGGCGATCTGATGCTGGCGGCGGAGAAGGTCTCTCCCGAAGCCATTAACTTCATGGCGAAGTTTGGTCGCGGGCTCATCTGCCTGACCTTGACTGAGGAGCGACTGGAGCACTTGCGCATCGCTCCCATGAGCGCGGAGAACACGTCGAACTACGGGACTGCATTCTGCGAAGCGATTGATGCACGCGAGGGAGTCACGACGGGAATTTCCGCCTATGATCGCGCGCGCACCATCCTGGTTGCCATTGATCCGGCAACCCGGCCTTCTGATCTGGCGCGTCCGGGACACGTCTTTCCGCTGCGGGCGCGCAAAGGTGGAGTGCTGGTGCGCGCCGGCCAAACCGAGGCTTCCGTCGATCTCGCGCGGATGGCAGGGCTTGTGCCAGCAGGAATTATCTGCGAAATCATGCGCGAAGACGGCACCATGGCGCGGGTGCCCGACCTGGTTGAGTTCTGCAAAGAGCACGGATTGAAGATGCTCACCGTGGCGGAGCTCATCCGATATCGTATGCAGCATGAGCGATATGTGCATCGGGTGGGCGAGGCGCTCGTAGATACGGAGTACGGCGAATTTCGTGTCATCGCCTACGACAGTGAAGTCGATGGCGGTGAGTCGCACCTTGCTTTGGTGAAAGGCGACATCGGCGAAGGCAGCGAGCCGGTGCTGGTTCGGATGCACTCGCATTGCCTGATCGGCGACGTTTTCGGTTCGGCTGCGTGCGATTGCCGCCAAACTCTGGAAGGAGCGTTAAGTGCGATTTCCCACGAACGCCGAGGCGCACTGATCTACTTGCATCAATCCGCGAAAGGGTTTGTACTCGAAAAGCTCGGCGATAGAACCGCAATTTCTTTTCATCGCGAGAGATCGTCGCCTTCTTTGCCAGAGAGCGAACGCAAAGCTCAACGCCAGATCGGGATCGGCGCGCAAATCTTATCGGATCTGAATTTGCGAAGGATACGTCTGCTCACAAATCATCCCCGGAGAGTTGTAGCGTTAGAAGGCTTTGGGATTGAGATTGTGGAGCAAGTGCCGGTGGCGCTGGCGAGCAAAAGAAGCTAGTGATTAATAGCTAATTGCTAGTTTCCAGAATCCGTCTTTGGATTTTACTAACCACGATCCATTAGCCACTGCCTTAGAACGGCTTGCGAATCTCAATGTCATTGTCGCGGATAAAAAACTGCGCTGAACATTTTCCTGAGCCACAAATCACAGCGATCAAACCTGCAATCTGCTTTCGCGTAATCAAGCCGAGCGTCCCGCAACTGGGACAGGAAAGCACCGCCCAGTAAGGATCTTCCTTCTCGCCGATATGGCCGGCGTTCTCCAGCACAAATATTGTGCCGGGCTGCATCTGGTCCGGGATCCATTCGCTCAGGAGTTCGAGTTCAGCAACCATTTCACCCTCCTTAGGGCAAATCCACTGCTAAGAACCCAATTTCAATTTGCGGCGAATTCTTTCCGGAGCGCAACGGCCGGGACGCTTTCGTCCGCTGACAACGGCCCTGACCTGGCGCACCGTCTCGCTCAGGCAGATGGCAAACATCGGCTGACGGGAATTTTTCAGGATGTCAACAATCTGCTGCGGTGAGGTTTCGAGGTACAGCGTGCGACCGTCGGTTAATAGGTGATAACTCGACGAGCCGCTCACGGTTTCGGCCAGGCGCTTGCCGAGCTCCTTCTGCAGGAATCGAACGACTTTGCGCATGCGCTGGAGCGAGAAGCCTTTGCTGCGCAGCTCGCAGATGACAGCCACTTCGGTTACGTCGGCAAATGAATAGATACGCCGATGCCCCTGGCGTGCGGGCACCACGATCCGCTTTTCGTCCCACCACTGCAGTTGGCGCGCGGTAATGCCAGTCAGCCGGATTACTTCCTGGGATGTGAATGATTCCTGCACTTCAGCTTTGCGAAGCTCCAAACATTTCAAATAGAAAATGTTTGAAACATTTTAGGCCGAAGTTGTGGGAAAACAATCGGGGAAATAGTGGAGAGACAGGTTACTAATCAGCTACTAGCGGGAGGGCTGTGGCTAGTCCCACCGCCGACGAAGTGGACGATTTCGAGTTTGTCGCCGTCGGACAAGTTTGTTGTAGCCCAGCGGTCCCGCGGAATGAGTTCGCGATTGAGTTCAACCGCCACGCGGCCCGCCTTCATGCCAAGCTGGTCCAGGAGAGAGGAGATAGTGGAGATCGAACTGAACTCGCGATCCTCGCCGTTGATGGTGAGCTTCATTCAGCGGCTGTGACGGGCTAGGTTGGAAGCATGCCCTTTTGCAAACTCTTCAAGCCATCTTCGTTGCTCGCGCGTTTCCGGAACTTCCAGGCCTCGGGCCTGACTTATCGCACGGAGTATCTCGTCGAGGTCCTCTCCTGCAGATATGAGGAGAGCCGCCGATATCAAGGAGGAGCGGCCGACTCCCTGCCTGCAGTGTACCGCAATATTTTTGCCTCTTTGAATTTCGGAGCCAAGCTGTGCAACCAACTGCTCGAGCTTGCTCAAAGATGATGGAACGCTGCGATCTTCAATCGGAAAGGAAATAAATCGAAGACCCCTTACCGTGGAGAAGCTAGCCTCGTCTTTCAGGCCTAACTCTTTGTTCTCGTCTGGAGTCAGAAGTGAAACGACGATATCTATGCCTTGTTTGCGCCATCCGGCAACCTCATCCTCCAGCCAGTCCTCACCTCGGGGCCGTGCGGAAATTGCCAGGCGTCCGGGGCTCGAATTCGGTATCCAATAGAGTTGAGGGCTTGAATAATTCATGTGCGAACTTATGCTATTTCTTCGCAATTATCTCACGTGGTATGGTGTCAACATCCACGCCTGTCGATCAAAGAATTGCTATCCTGTGATGACCATCGAGAATTGTTCCGTCGGGTCGGGCCTTGAGTGACTCTCTTTTCCCAACTTGCAAAGAGAGCTTCAGGTCATCGGTTGAAAGACGGCTGAAATAATTGGATTGAATGAGAGACGTTGCGGCGTGCAGCGGTTTGAGACGAGAGTCCGTCATCGCAGATGCGCCTATTGCGCTCCGACCCTCCGCAACTGAAACTTCCTGGTTGCTGTTCTGCCCCCCGAATTCACTTGCACGAGGAGTGATGATTCCGGCAGTTCTGTCTCTTCAACCAGTAATACGAGCTCGGCTTCGCCCGAGCTATCCGTGGTGACCTGGGTGTAAAACGGATCGGCATTTGGGCGGGCAAAGCGCACCGTCAGACGCGCGCCGGCAATTCCCTGCCCCGCTTCTGTAGCCCGTAGCTTCATCGCGAGCTTGTCTTCGGAGTGGACCGAATCGGAATTCAGCCACTGAATATCGAGTTCCTTTTCAGCCGCCAAAGTCTCGGGTGTTTCACGTCTATCAAAGACTTGCTCAAGCCGGCCGTCACGGATGGCGTCGAGCACAAGCCGGTGCTGCTCACGCAGAATTGCTTCCTTCTTCTGATCGGTAAAATCCGGGCTCTGGGCCTGTTCGGCGTAAGGAGTGGCCCGCTTCCCAATGCAGCGCCCGCGCACGAAGACCTGGGTCTGCAATAGCAAATCGCCTTCCCGCGCCTCGCTTTGCACGTGATAGATCGTGTCTTCGTGCTTTACGTCGGTATTGAAGCCAAAAATCATGCAATTGCGAATAATCAGTGTCGTCCAAAATAGCACCGGGCGCAATGATTACGGAAGTTCGCAGCCTGCGCGGTCGGCCAGGCGCGTGACATAGAAATGACAAACCAGCCTCAACTCATGGCTTGCAGGATTTCATCACCCGGGCGTACCATGCTTGCCGCCGCAATGTTCCCAGGAGGACCCGCATGAAATTCCGATTGATAAGCAGTCTTTTTGTTGCCGCGATATTGGTTTCAATCTCGGCAGCTCAAGACCAGCACGCTGTCCCAGACAGGTTTAATGAAGCGACCGTAGCCCAGTTGCAAGCTGAAATGTCCTCAGGACACCTCACGTCCGAAGAGCTGACAAAATATTACCTTGCCCGAATTATTGGCCTGGATCAGAACGGACCGGGCGTTAATGCCGTCATCGAGGTAAACCCTGACGCCCTGATCATGGCTCACAATGCCGATATGCTGCGTCGTCGCGGCATAATTTTGGGACCGTTACACGGAATTCCTGTGTTGCTCAAAGACAACATTGGCACCGGCGACAAAATGCAAACCAGCGCTGGGTCTTTTGCGCTCGTCGGCATGCCTGCCCTGCATGACTCCACTGTGGCCGCAAATCTGCGCGCCGGAGGCGCTGTGATTCTTGGGAAGACGAATCTCTCCGAATGGGCCAATTTTCGATCGTTCGAATCCATCAGCGGTTGGTCGGGCCGAGGCGGACAGACCAACAATCCTTACGGCATTGATCGCAATCCGTGCGGCTCCAGCTCTGGTTCGGGCGCGGCAGCGTCGGCGAACTTTGCCACAGTCTCGTTCGGCAGCGAAACCGATGGCAGCATCGTTTGTCCCGCCAATGCCAACGGCGTCGTCGGCATCAAACCCACCGTTGGTCTGACCAGCCGTGCCGGAGTGGTTCCCATCTCGCACACGCAGGACACCGTCGGCCCCCATGGGCGGACCGTGGCAGATGCAGCCGCTGCTCTGGGTGTAACCGAGAGCCGCACATTTGACGGCAGCGATCCCGCAACCGGCAGCGTGCCCCTAGGCTGGCAGGGCACCGGCAAGACGCGTCCTAAAAACATACCCACGGATTACACGCAGTTCGTGAACCCAAACGGGCTGCAGGGCGCAAAGCTCGGAATTACGCGCGCAGGACTGAACGGGTTCGATCCGTTTGTTCCGACTCCCCAGCCGGTGCTCGATGCCTTCGAGCAGGCGGTCAATGCGCTAACAGCAGCGGGAGCCACCGTGATTGATCTCGACCAGGCGGGTTTTACCTTCCCTTCCGCCGATGGCGAGTTCTTCGTCCTGCTCTATGACTTCAAATTCGATGTGGCAAACTATTTCGCAACTCGCGTCGGAGTTCCGGTGGCGGGCGGGACCCTCCAAACTGCAATTGACTTCAACAACGCGCACGCCGATGTCGAAATGCCATTTTTCAACCAGGACATCTTCGATCTCGCAGAGACCATAAATCCTGATCCAAACTTTGTGGACTCTCGATTTACGTCGGCACAGTTTCCCAATGGCATGTCTTATAACGAAGCGCTGGCGATTGATCACAATGCCGGCGTGAACGGAATTGACGCGGCCCTTAGCCAATTCGGACTGGACGCGGTCATCTCAGCAACCGACAACCCGGCATGGGCAACCGACCTGCTCTATGGCGATCACTTCATTTTTGGAACGTCAGGGCTCGCAGCGTCTCCCGGATATCCAATTGTGCAGGTGCCCGCGGGCATGGTGTTCGGCGTGCCGCTTGGCATGAGTTTCTTCGGGACGGCGTTCAGCGAGCCTGCTCTGATCAAGCTGGCGTCGGGTTTTGAGGCGGTGACACAAGTGCGTGCTCACAACCTGCCGACGTTCGCGGCGACGGTGCCGTTTGACCACATTCAAGGAACAACGCTAACGCGGCCGAGGCAGAACGCTGTTCCTGCGGCGAAGGCCAACAGCAGGAAAGCTCCGCAGCATGCGACGACGCCTACGAACAAGAAGGTGCCGCACAATATTTAGGCGTGCGGAACATAGGGGCGATCGAAAGATCGCCCTTATGTCATTTCTTCGATTCCGCTGTGGCGACGGAAATCGCCTCTTATTGATGTCATTCCGAATGGCATTAGCCATGAGGAACCTGCAGTTCGCGTTCGGAATCGGGAGGGCATGGCTTCCAGCCGTGCCAATTTGCATTGACGTCTCGAGGGAGCGAGCTTCAGCTCGTTCGACGTCGTGGCTGCTCCTTACGTCGCGCTCGACATCGCGTTTGGTTCTGGTCGGCACGATTAAAATCGTGCCCTGATACAAGCCTTCCATTTCTTGGAATCGCCTACTCAAGGCTGTCATTCCGAATGCCTTTAGCCGTGGGAATCTGCGGTTCGCGGTCTAATCACCGATGTTCGCAGACGGCACGAACGGGAGGGGCACGGCTTCCAGCCGTGCCGAAAAGGGTTTGGGAACTGGCGAGCGCGAACGAAGTGAGCGGCTCGCGTGCCACGCCGCACCCCACAT
>Ga0209056_10001860_pt1 | contig 23111 bp, 25 predicted proteins | sample GraSoiAngelo_114_FD_185876 | JGI IMG/M metagenome (GOLD analysis project Ga0209056, IMG submission 185876) | Grasslands soil microbial communities from the Angelo Coastal Reserve, California, USA - 14_0903_13_40cm (SPAdes) (version 2) | ecosystem: Environmental > Terrestrial > Soil > Grasslands... | reverse complement strand
GGGCCCGGATCGACCTCGAGCTTGCCGCGGTCCTGCGAATGGAAGGGCAACGTGTGGAAGCGGTCGCCTCGGTTCGCCGCGCGATCGACGCGCTACAGGCGCACGAGGGCCCGATCCTCGCCGAGGCGCTCGTCCACCACGCGGATCTCGCCTGGGCGGAAAACGATCTGAGAGAGACGGCGCGCCTGGCCGAGGAGGCGCTGGGGGCTGCGAAGCGTTATCAGGCACCGAGCGTCGAGGTCCAGGCTCTCACCCTGTTAGGCGCCGCGAGCGTCCGGCTGGGCCAGGACGAAGGTCTCGAACATCTCGCCGAAGCGACGCGTCGAGGCGGTGCGTTAGCGCTTGGCGCCGAGGCCGTGGATGCCTACATGGAGCTCGCCCGCGCGCTTCTCTTTCGCGGGCGGAACGAGGACGCTCTCGATGCCGTGAAGGCGGGACTTGCCCTGGCGCGGGCGCGCGGACTCGAATTCGCCCAAGCTCGCCTTCTCGCTCATGCGACGACGATCTGCGTGAACCTCGGCCGCTACGTGGAGGCGCGTCGCTTCGCCGAACAGTCGGTCGCCCTCGCGCGAGCCGGGACCATCGCGGCGAGCGCCGCCCGGGTGTCCCTGGCGCACGTGATGTCCGACCAGGGCGAGGGCGAGGCCGCGCTGGCGTTGTTCGATTCAGTGAGGGAGGACTCCGAGCGGAACGAGCCGGACAGACGGGTCATCTATTGGTCGTATCGCGCGCAAGCGCTGCTCGGACTTGATCGGCTGGACGACGCGTGGGAGTCGGCGACGCGCGCCGTCGATCTCACCGCGGCGACTCCAGGAATGGGAATGACCGCGTTCCTGAACGCCGCCGAGATCGCGGAGGCGCGCCGCGATGGCTCCGGGATCGAAGCACTTTCGCGGCGCTTCGAGGATTACTTCGCCGGCCGCGATACACCCCCGGTCCGTCTGGTGCGTCTCGAGATCGCGGCGATCCGCGAGCTCTGTGCCGGTCGGGATGCGGCCATGCAGTTCAGCGAGGTCGCCGATACCTACGCGACACTCGGCGCTCGAGTGCGCGCGAGCTATCGCCGCGCGACCGCGGCCATCGCTCGCATGAACGACTCGCGGGCTCGCGCGTCGGCGCGTCGTGAGCTCGCGACGCAGATGCGCGACCTCGAGTCTTTCGGCGCGCTGAGGTACGTGGCCGCGCTCAACCGGCAGCTGCGCCGCCGGACCGCGGCGCGGAGCGTCAGCGGTCCGCTCACCCGGCGGCAACAGCGCGTGGCCGTGCTCATCTCCCGTGGCTGGACCGATCGGCGGATCGCGCGCGCGATCGGTGTGTCGGATCGGGCCGTAGGCGGACTCGTCCGTTCCGTACTTACGGGACTGGGCGTCGCCACGCGGTCGCAGGTCGCCGCATGGGTGGCCGACCATCCGGGTCTTCCGCGAACCGCTCCTGCTCTTGCGCCCTAACTAGGGCACTACATATCGCTGAAGCATCAGTAGTGTTCGAGACTCGAGAAATAGCCGCGACCTTGATCATCCGTAAGCGCCGCGATCCTTCGCTGGAGCTCTTCGATGGCGTCATGGGCCTCACTGCTGCGAGGCGGCGAGTCTGTCTCGACCCACGCGACGACGATGTCGCCCTCGGCACCTGGATCGTCTTCGGCCGCGAAGTGACTGACCGGCTTGATATTGACGATGTGGTCCGGCTTTGGCTTGATGTCGCGTACCTTAACGGCCGCCTCGTCTCCCTCGCTCTTTTCGAAGAGCGTTCCCTTGATCATGCCGTGACCCTTCCCACTGGAGTGGGGCCCGTTCGTCGCACTCCGAGTACCGGCTGTTCTTGGTGGCACTTGTCCCCTCCCGCGTCCGGGCGCGTAGTACCCCGCGCTTAGGTGGCTGTCAAGCAGGCAGGCGCGTGCCGGCCGCCGTTTGCCGATGAGCGGTGACGACGGCCAGATCGCGCTGCTCGCCGCGAGCCTTCCGGACCGCGATCGATTCCTGGATCTCCTGCGCGCGCAGCTCGAAAACCTGAAGCGTCCGCTCGGGATCGTTTCGAAGCGCGTGTCGGGTCCGAGGATTGTCCAAAAGCGCTTCCGCACGCCCCGCGTCGCCGAGCGCCATTTCCATCACGTCCCACAGTTTCGACATCGCTTGTCCTCCCATCCGGTGATGCGGCGAGGTTCGCAGCGAAAGCGGGCTCCGACCGCCAAGCGGCGAACAGCGCGAGTGTTCGGCGCGCGACAGTTCAGCCCGAGGCGAGCTCGCGCAAGCGCATGGCGTTCTTCGGCGCGTAGGCCATCTCGTCGTTGTTGAAGTAGGCGTAGACGTCGTGCCCCTCGGCGCGCCAGCCACGGATCCGCCCGGCCCAGTCCCGAAGCGTGTCGTCGCTGTAGTCCGATCCGTAACGGCGCTCCGGTCCGTGGAAGCGCAGGTAGACGAAGTCCGTTGTCACCGCGATGTGCGTTGGCCAGTGCGGCGTCTCGCCGATGACAAGCGCGACCTTGCGCCGGCGCAGAAAGGCGAGCGCCTCTTCCGTGAACCATGACGAATCACGTGGCTCGAGCGCGTGACGGCGCCGGCGCGGCGCGATCAGACTGAAGAAGCGATCCGCCCTCTCTTCATTGAACTTCATCCGCGGCGGCAGCTGGACGAGAACGGCGGCGAGCTTCGGGCCGAGACCGGCCATCGTCCCGTAGGAGCGTTCGATGCTGTCGCGTTCGACGGCCAGGCGCTTGATGTGGGTGATGAAGCGGTTGAGCTTCACCGCGTAGACAAAGCCGTCGGGGACCGCGCGACGCCACTTCTCGAACGTCTTCTTCTCGGGTTGCCGGTAGAAGGGATTGTTCAGCTCGACCGTGTCGAAGAGCCGCGCGTAGTAGTCGAGCCATTTGGATGTCGGCAGCTCCTTCGGGTAGAAGCGGCCCTTCCAGTGCTTGTACTGCCACCCCGACGTGCCGATGCGTAGCTCGCTCATATGCTCAATCGGTGATCCGCGTCGAAGAGCTCGTGAAGCGCTACAAGAAGGCCGAGCAGAACGCGGTCGACGGCATCTCGTTCGAGGTCAAGGCCGGCGAATTCTTCGTCCTGCTCGGGCCGAATGGGGCGGGCAAGACGACGACCATCTCGATCCTGACGACCACGCTTGCCCCGACCGGCGGACGCGCGACGATCGACGGGAGTGACGTCGTTCGCGAGGCGAGCGCGGTGCGACGGAAAGTTGGGATCATCTTCCAGCGGCCGAGCCTCGACCAGAACCTCACCGCTGAAGAGAACGTCCGCTTCCATGCGCTCCTCTACGGCCTCTACCGCTACGCGCCGTCGTATGCGCTGATGCACGCCGACTACCGCAGGCAGGTCGAGGACCTCGCGAAGCTGCTTGGAATCGCGCGCGACATACACAAGCCGGTGCGCACCTTCTCGGGCGGCATGCGCCGGAAGCTCGAGATCATGCGCAGCCTCCTGCACAATCCCAAGGTCCTCTTTCTGGACGAGCCGACGGCCGGACTCGACGTGCCCAGCCGCCGCACGCTCTGGGAGCACCTGAGCGAGGTCCGCCGCACGAGCGGCACCACGATCTTCCTGACCACGCACTATCTCGAGGAGGCCGAGGAGGCCGACCGGATTTGCATCCTCGACAAGGGTCGCGTCGTCTCGTTCGGGACGCCCGACGACATCAAGCGCGATCTGGTCGAAGATTACGTGCTCGTCGATGCCGACGATCGGTCGGGCCTCAGCGACGAGCTTGCGCGACTCGGCTACCTGACGAGCGGCGGTCCGCCCTTCAAGCTCCAGCTCGACGGTCACTCCGTCCACTCGATCCTTCGCTCGATCGAAACACCGCTCACGGTCGTGAAGACGCATACGCCCAGCCTCGAGGACGCGTACCTCGAAATCGTGAGTAAGACCAGTGAGTGAAGCCTCCGCGATCCTGGCGCTCGCGCACCGCGACTTCATCAAGCTGCTCCGCGACCGGCAGCGGATCATCGCGGACTTCGCGTTCCCGCTCATCTTCATCGGGATCCTGGGGACGACCCTGCAGGCGGGCTTCGGCGAACGGGCGGGCATCAACCTCATGGACTACGTCTTCACCGGCGTGCTCGCCCAAACGGTGTGGCAATCATCGGCGATGGGCCTCATCTCGCTCCTCGCGGACCGTGAGCAGGATTTCAGCCAGGAAATCTTCGTCTCACCCATCTCGCGCTACTCGATCATCGTGGGGAAAATACTGGGCGAATCGCTCGTGACCTTGCCGCAGGCGCTCGCCATAGTCACCTTCGGGTTCATCCTGCAGATCCACATGTCGCCCGACCAGCTCTGGCGCATGGCGCTCGCGCTGGTGGTCGTCGCGCTGTTCGGCGGTGCGTTCGGCGTGATCGTGCTCGCGAATCTGTCCAGCCAGCGCGCCGCGAACCAGATCTTCCCCTTCGTGTTGCTGCCGCAGTTCTTCCTGGCCGGGATCTTCAACCCGATCCAGAACCTGCCCCTCCCCCTGGACATCCTCTCGAAGATCGCGCCGATGCGCTACGCGGTGGACCTCATGCGGGACGCGTACTACGGCGGTCTGCCGTCGTCGCAGCAAGTTCAGCTCTTTGACGCGACGACGAACCTCGCGATCATCGCCGCGATGTTCGTCGCCTTCATGATCGTCGGCACGTTCCTCTTCGTGCGTGCGGAACGCAATCGCTAGAAGGCAGGCGCCGCGCTAGGCGCGGATCACGATGCTCCCAACGGCTTTGTCGCGCAGCGCCTGGCGCTTTGAGTCCCAGAGCGGCCACAACACGTCGATGAGGTTCGGGATGATGAGAAGAATCGTCAGGCCGATCGCGACGGCCCAGCGGATGAGCGCGCGAACATAGCCGAGCGGAGCTCCGGACTCATGGACCACCCGGATGCCTGCGAACTTCTTACCCCATGTCTGACCCGTCGCGCCACCGTGGCCGAGCGTGAAATACACAAGAGACACCAACAGACCGGCCCAGTTCGCCAGCTCCGATCGCGCCAGGCCGACGATGATGGCGACCGGGATCAGAAGCAAGAAGTTAAAGATCGCATCGAGCGTCGCTGCCCAGACGCGACTTCCCCAGCTTGCGTAAACGGGGAGCGCAGGCGCCGCGGCGCTCGCCACTACGGTGCTCTCCATGCCGTCCTCCTTCGCTGCGGCTGGGAGGATAAGAGGTACGCGCAATGCCGCGCCTAGATCGGCACCCCGGTCAGGAAGTAGATGACACGGGCGGAGATCTCGCCGGCGATGACGCATCCAAGCGCCACGTAGAGCAGCCCGGTCGATGACTGCGTGTTCATGCCGGCCGTCCACCAGGCCGCGAGCGCGACCAAGAGAGTCATGAGGAGGCCGACGCCGATCCGCAGGCCCAACGCCACGGACAGCGCCGTCTCCCAAGTACCGGTGAAGTCGCCACGCAGTGCGACGATCGCGACGAGGAGGAGTTGGACCGCCACGGCGAACACGACGACGAGCGCCGCGCGCCGGAGCGGTCCGGGCGAGAGCTTCGGCGTCACGAGGTACCAATGGCCGAGCAGCATCGCGCCGTCCGAGCCGCCGAGCGCGACCGCGCCGAGCGGTAACGCCGCGATCGCGAACGGGTCGTATGCCTGTTGCGCGGGCCGCGCGACCGCGACCACCGCGAGCGCCGCGGCTCCCGCGATGAACGTCACGATGCCCGCCGCCATACGCAGCCCGCGTGCCGGGATGAACGTGGTGATGAGCTGGATGACCACGAGGATCGTGACCACCACCAGGGCCTGACCGAATGCATTGAGTGGTCCTGTGTCGATCCCCGCCGTCTCCGCCAGATCGCCACGCGGGAAGGTCGGCACCAGCGCCAGCGCGGCGGCCATCGCGCCGGCGTCGACGAACGCCACGAGCTTGAGGAAGCCCGAAGGCGCGCGACCGCCGCGATCGATGAACCACAGGAGGAACGCGCCCCCGACGGCGAGCTCGGTGAGCACGACGGCGAGAACGATGGGGAGCGTCGCGATCGCCATCTACTGGAACAGGTCGCCGGCGCGTCCGATCGCCCTGGATCGGTCGACGGCGAGATGGAAGAACTCTTTCCCGCCGCGCCGCTCGAGCATCTGGTTGAAGCGGTCGCGGTCCTTGAACTGGGTCTTGTGGCATTCGAACGCCTGCTTCTTGCGCTCTTCGTACTTCTTGATGTCGATCGTGTGGGTGGGCGTCATCGCGACGACCGGAAAGTCCGCGACGAACGGCGATGCATTGAAGAAGAGCCGCTTCGGCTGATGCGCCGGACCGCGGTCGGGATACTCCTCGGGGAGGCCGGCGCGATGGAACCCGCGCAGGGCGAAAAAACTCGCGGCGCGATGGTCGTCGTGCTCGCTGCCGGCGCCCTCCGGCCCGAACGTGCAGACGGCGTCCGGCCGGAGCTCGCGGATGAGTTCGACGACGTCCGCGGTGACCCGTTCGACCGGCGAGTCACGCAACCCGCCGTCCGGCCATTCCAGGAGCCTGCAGTGGTCGAATCCGATGACCTTGGTGGCCTCGCGCCATTCCTTCGAACGCTCGCGTGCGAGCTCGTCCGGGGTCCACGAGCCCTTTTCCTTGCCGAACCACATGCCGACGTCGCCACGCGTGAGAGTGAGGAGTCCGGTGGTGTGACCTTCGTCTTTGAGCTTCATGGCCGTCCCCGCAATGCCGAAGGACTCGTCGTCCGGGTGCGCGTACACGAAGAGGACGGTAGCCATCCCGGTCACGCTAACGTGGCCGCGTGACACGCTCAAACGACCACGACCGTCGGATCGCGGCGATGTTCGACCGCATCGCACCGCGTTACGACCTCTTGAACCGCGTGCTGTCGTTCGGCCGCGACGCGTCGTGGCGCCGCCGCACGGTCGCGGTTGCCGGGCTTGGAGCGGGGGAGCGCGCGCTCGACGTGGGCGCTGGGACGGGCGATCTCGCACGTGCGCTGGCCAAGGCCGGTCCGAGTGGCCGGGTCGTCGCGCTCGACCTGGCGCCCGAGATGCTGGCCCGCGCGCGCACGCGTGCCGACGTGGCGCTCAGCTTCGTCATCGGGAGCGCGGAGGCGCTGCCGTTCCCCGACGCCCTCTTTTCGTGCGTCGTCGCCGGCTTCGCCGTACGCAACTTCGGCGATCTGCCGCGTGCCCTGGGCGACATGCGTCGCGTGCTGCGGCCAGGCGGGCGTGCCGTCGTGCTCGAGCTCTCGCTCCCGCCGAGCCGCCCGATCCGAGCGCTGCACTTTTTCTATCTGCGCCGTGTCGCGCCGGCCATCGCAACGGTCCTGGGCTCGAGCGCCGAGGCCTACCGGTATCTGCCCGCGTCGATCGAAGCCTTTCTCGACCCTGAGCACCTCGCCGCGGCTCTGCGTGAAGCGGGGTTCCAGCGCGTGCGCTACGAGCGGCTCACCTTCGGCGTAGCGACCATCCACATCGGAGAGACCTAGTCGTATCGTTCCGATCGAAGGGGAGAGAGGTGGACTTCGACATCCCTCCAGAGCTGCAGTCGATCGCGCGCACAGTGCGCGACTTCGTCGAAACGCGCCTTCAGCCACTCGAGAAGCAGGTCGAAGAGACCGACAAGATCCCGGACGGCGTCCTGAAAGAGATGGCCGGGCTCGGCTTTTTCGGGCTGCCGTTCCCCGAGGAGTACGGCGGCGCAGACGCCGGTGACCTCGGCTATTGCCTCGCGCTCGAGCAGTTCGGGCGCACATCGGCCGCGTTCTCAAACGTCATCGGCGCACACACCTCGATCGGCTCGATGTCGATCTTTCTCGGCGGCACCGAGGAGCAGAAGCGCAGATTCTTGCCGGATCTCACCGCGGGTAAGAAGATCGCCGCGTTTTCGCTCACCGAGCCGTCCAGCGGGTCCGACGCGGCGTCCATCCAGACCACGGCCACGTTGCGGAACGGCTGTTGGATCCTTAATGGGACGAAGATCTGGGTCACGAACGGCCCGATAGCGGATGTGGTCGTCGTGTACGCGTCAACGGACCGCGCAAAGGCGGCGCGTGGGGGCATCACCGGGTTCATCGTCGAAAAGGGTTTCAAGGGTTTCCGGGTCGGCAAGGTCGACGACAAGATGGGGCTGCGTGGCTCGTACACGGGCGAGCTCGTATTCGAAGACTGCGAGGTGCCGGAGGCGAACGTTCTCGGCGGCCAGGTCGGCGCGGGCTTCCGCACCGCGCTCGGCGCTCTCGACATCGGACGCATCTCGCTCGCGGCCGGCGCGGTCGGATCGAGCCAGCATCTTCTCGAGCTCGCGATCGCGCACAGCAAGCGCCGCCAGCAATTCGGGAAGCCCATCGGCGCGAATCAGGCGATCCAGTGGATGCTTGCGGACAGCGCGGTCGAGATCCACGCCGCGCGGCTCATGGTCTACGACGCGGCGTGGAAGATGGACCAGGGCAAGCGTGCCTCGCTCGAGGCCGCGATGGTGAAGGTCTACGCGTCGGAGATGGCGAACCGCGTCGCCGACCGGGTCCTGCAGATCCACGGCGGCATGGGCTACATGAAGGACTCACCGATCGAGCGCGCGTACCGCGACGCGCGCATCCTCCGGATCTACGAGGGGACCAGCGAGGTACAGCGGATGATCATTGCGGAAGAGCTGCTGAAGTCATGAAGATCGACCAAGCGGAGGGAACGGGATGGCGAGCAAGATCAAGGTAGAAGTCAAGGACCTCGCGCCGCTGGCGGAGCGTCCCTGGACGCGCCATTACGACCCAGGCGTGCCCGCGACGCTCGTGTATCCCAGGGTCCCACTGCAGGCGATGCTCGACGATGCCGCCGAGAGCCACCCGAGCGCGACGGCCACGATCTTCTTCAATCGCAAGCGCAGCTACAAGAGCATCTCCGACGCGGCGTGGCGGTTCGCCAACGGCCTGCGCCGCCTCGGGATCAAGCAGGGCGACCGCGTCGCGCTCGTCCTCCCCAATACGCCGCAGTTCGTCATCGCGTTTTACGGTGCGCTCCGGGCGGGCGCGATCGTCGTGCCGTGCAACCCGCGATACACCGCGCCCGAACTCCAGCGTCAGCTCGCCGACTCCGGAGCGATGGCCGTCGTGGTGCTCTCGCGTCTCTATCCGCTGGTGAAGGCGGCGCGCGCAGCGACATCCGTCGAGCACGTGATCGTGACGAACATCAAGGAGGAGATGCCGCTCGTCCTGCGCGTCCTCTTCACGCTCGCGAAAGAGAAGAAGGACGGGCACCGCCAGCCGTTCGCCGGGGATCCAGGAGCTGCCGCGTTCTCCGAGGTCCTCTCTGCCCCCGCGGAGCCGTTCGACGCCGGCACGCGACCAGACGATCTCGCGGTGCTTCAGTACACCGGAGGCACGACCGGGATCTCGAAGGGCGCGATGCTGTCGCATCGCGCGCTCGTCGCCAACACGCTCCAGTGCCGATCGTGGTTCGCGAACCTTCGCGACGGCACCGGCACGGCGATGGCGGTGATGCCGTTCTTCCACGTGTACGGGCTCACCGTGGTCATGAGCCTCGCTGTCCAGGCCGCGGCGGCGATGGTCCTCGAGCCCCAGCTCGACCTCGAGCATCTCTTGAAGGACATTCAGCGCCATCGCCCGCAGCTCTTCTGCGGCGCGCCGATCATCTACAACGCGATCAACAACTCGCCGCTCGCGCAGAAGTACGACCTTCGATCGATCGAAGCCTGCGTCTCCGGCTCCGCGCCGCTCCTGGTCGAGACGCATCGCAGGTTCGTCGAGCTGACCGGCGCGAAGATCGTCGAGGGATATGGCCTCACCGAGGCCGCCCCGGTGACACACTGCAACCCGATCTTCGGCGCGGGCAAGCAGAAGATCGGGACGATCGGCGTTCCATACCCCGACGTCGAGTCCAGGATCGTCGACCTCGAGGCGGGCGAGCGCGAGCTCGCTCCTGGAGAGTCCGGCGAGCTCATCCTCCGCGGCCCGCAGCTCATGGACGGCTACTACAAACGGCCCGACGAGACGGCGCTCACGCTGCGGAACGGGTGGCTCTACACGGGCGACATCGCGACCGTAGACGACGAAGGCTACGTCGCGATCGTCGATCGCAAGAAGGAAATGATCATCGTGTCCGGCTTCAACGTGTACCCGCGGGAGGTCGAGGAGGCCCTCGCGACACATCCGGCGGTCATGGACGCCGCCGCGATCGGTATCCCACACCCGATCAAGGGCGAAGAGGTGAAGGCATTCGTCGTCCTGAAGCCCGGGGCGAACGCGACCGCGGAGCAGATCGTCGCGCATTGCCGCGAGCGCCTGGCGCCGTTCAAGGTGCCCAAGGAGGTCGAGTTCCGTGAATCGCTTCCGAAGACCCTGATCGGCAAGATCCTTCGCAAGGAGCTCGCGCGGGAAGAGACCGCCAAGCGCAAGACCGCCGTCCCGGCGTGAGCGTCGGCGAGCGCGAGCGGGCGACCCTCGCGCGAGTCGTCGAGACCTTCGTTCCAGGTGCGCCCGCGAACGCCGTCGCAAACCGCATCGTCGCGGAGCTCGAAGCGGTAGGGCGGCCGAAGCTCGTGAGCGATCTCGTGCTCTTCCTCCGGCTGGTCGAGCAGCCGCTCGTGAATCTCGCGCTTTCGGGTCGGCCGCGGGCCTTCAGCCGAATGACCCAGGCGCAGCGCGAGCGCTATCTGCTGCGCTGGGCCGAGAGCGCGGTACCCCTGCAGCGCACCGCCTTCCAGGCGGTGAAGCGGCTCTCGCTCTTCGTCGCCTACGCGTCTTCGGACGGCGAGCGCAATCCGCTCTGGGAGGGGACAGGCTACGCCCGCCCCGCGCTCGATCCGCCGGCGCGCCCGGCGCTCGCCGCGCGACCAACCAGCGCCGGCGACACGCTCGACGCGGACGTGATCGTCGTCGGCTCCGGCGCGGGCGGCGGCGTGGTCGCGTCGGAGCTTGCCGCGGCCGGGAAACATGTGGTCGTCGTCGAGCAGGGCGACCTCGTCACGGAGGATGAGTTCGACGCACGCGAAGACAAGGGCGCGGCGCGTCTGTACTGGGATCGCCAGCTCCTCGCGACCGAAGACCTCGCGCTCTCGATCTTCGCGGGGCGCACGGTCGGAGGCGGGACGATCGTGAACTGGAACACATCGCTTCGCCTGCCGGAGGACATCCGGCGGGAATGGGCGATGGCGGGCCTCGACGGAATGGAGGCGGAGCTCGACGCCCACTACGAGGCGGTCGAGGCCCGCATCGACGTCGACTTAGATGAGAGCGTTCGGAATGGTCAGAACGAAGCGCTGGCGCGAGGCCTCGACGCCGTCGGCATTCCGTGGCGCGTCATCCCACGTAACGTCTCCGGCTGCGGCGACTGCGGGCACTGTGGATACGGCTGCCGCCGCGGGGCGAAGTGCTCGACGATGCGGACGTATCTCGCCGACGCGGTGGCGAGCGGCGGCGAGCTCGTCGCCGGGTGCCGCGCCGATCGCGTCACGGTCGCGCACGGCGCGGTCAGCGGCGTGTCCGCCACCCTCTCGACAGGCGGGTCGATCGTGCTACGCGCGCCGCTGGTCGTGCTCGCAGGCGGCGCGATCGGGACGCCCGCGCTGCTGCTGCGCTCAGGGCTCGGTGGGAGCGAGGTTGGACGCTCGCTACACCTGCACCCTGTGCCGCCGGTCCCCGCGCTCTACGACGAGCCGATCCGCATTTGGTCAGGAGTGCCTCAATCGGTCGTCGCCGACACCTTCGCGCGCCTCGAGCAGGGCTTCGGTTTCCGGCTCGAGGTCCCGTCCGCACTGCCCGGCGTGCTCGCGGCCGCGTTCCCCTGGCGGGATGCGGCGGATCACCGCGCGCTGATGCGGGAGCTCGAGCACGCCGCGGTGATCATCCCGATCGTGCGCGATCGCGAGGCGGGTCGCGTCACCATCGATCGGCGGGGTCGGCCGGTCGTGAGTTACCGCGTACGCGGGATGACGCGGCGGCTCTGCGTGAGGGCGATCGTCGAGGCGGCATGCCTGCACCTTGCCGCGGGAGCGCGCGAAGCATTCACGCTGCACACCAAGCCGATCCGGGTGCGCCGTGGCGACGATCTCGATGCGTTCGCCCGTCGCGTCGAGGAAAGCGGTGTCGGACCGAACCGCGTCGGGATGTTCAGCGCGCACCAGATGAGCACCGCGCGGATGGGCGGGCACCGCCGTGCGAGCGTCGCCGATCCGGACGGGCGCGTTCGCGGGGTTCAGGGACTCGTGGTCGCGGATGCCTCCGCGTTTCCGAGTGCATCGGGAGTGAACCCAATGCTGACGATCATGGCCCTTGCTCGCCGGAATGCGTCGCGCGTCCTAGCCGTCGGGAGCGCTCGAGCTCCTAGCGCGCGGCCGCGCTCGCTGTGATGACGAAGTAGTCGTTCACGATGCCGTCGAGCGTGTTAAAGATGACCCGCACGACTACGTTCACCGGCTCGATCGCCGAGACCGCCTGCATCTGCGGCTGAAGGAGCTTCGCGCTCCAGATCGCCGGGTATCCGCTGTACATGTCGAGACAATCGCATCGCGAGCGGCGTGCCACATCCGCCGCGAGGGTGATGATCTCTCCCGATCGCGTACTCCCCCGAGTGTGTCCTACCTCTCTCGGGGGGCAGAGCCCCCGGGTCGCTACCGTAGGCGCGTGGTCGAGCCTGATGTCGTCGTCGTTCCTGCGGGCGACGCGCTCCTCGGCGATCCGCCGCGCACCGAGCACGTAAATATTTTTGCCATCGCGCGCCATCCCGTCACGGTGAGCGAGTACGCGGCCTTCCTTGACGCGACCGAGCACGCCCCGCCGGTCAATTGGAGTACGCAACGCGTGGCTGCGGAGCGTGCGGTCGAGAACGTGTCATGGGCCGACGCCGTCGCCTACTGCCGCTGGCTCACCGTCGGGAGCGGCCGGATCTACCGGCTTCCCGACGAACGGGAGTGGGAAAAGGCGGCCCGGAACGAAGGCACGCTGACCGGCCTGGGTGCCTTGCGCGAGTGGACGAACAGCTGGCAGGGCGGCGGTCGCGTGGTACGCCGCGGCGAGGATCTCGCGGAGCGGGCGTTCGCCGGCACGGACTTTCGCGGTATCGGCTTTCGGATCGTCCGCGGGATGACCGGCCGCTAGTGGCGCCGATCATGGTCGCCAGCGGAAACGGCGCGCCGGCGTTGCCCGCCGGTATCCGCATCCTGGCGCGAGGCGGCTCCGCGCTCGACGCGGTCGAGGCGTGCGCGAAGTTCATCGAGGCCGACCCCACCGACACGAGCGTCGGCCGCGGGGGGCGGCCGAACGTTCTCGGCGTTGTCGAGCTCGACGCCTCGATCATGGACGGCACGACGCATCGGACCGGCGCGGTCGCGGCACTCGCTGGGTACCTGCATCCGATCTCCGTCGCGCGCGCCGTCATGGAGCGGACGCCGCACGTTTTTCTCGTCGGAAACGGCGCCGCACGCTTTGCGCGGGAGATCGGTGCAAACCGCGCACAGAACCTCACCGCCTCGACCCGCAAGCTCTGGGTCGAGCGCCTCGGCAAGGCGGGCGAGACGCCGGCCAGCGTGCGCCGTCGCGCCAAGCTGCTTGGGGTCGTGCGGAAGACCGTCAAGGAAGAGCGAGGGACCGTGAACTTCCTCGCCCTCGATCGGCGCGGCGATGTCGCCTCCGCGGTGAGCACGAGCGGGTGGGCGTACAAGTACCCGGGCCGCGTCGGCGACTCGCCGATCATCGGCGCCGGCAACTTTTGCGACTCCCGCTACGGCGCGGCCGCGTGCACCGGGTACGGCGAGCTCGCGATCCGCGGCGTCACCGCGAAGACCGCGGTCGATCGTCTGGCGTCGGGGATGCCCGTCGACGTGACCGCGCAGGCCGCGATCGCGGATGCGAACGCGCTCGAGGACGCCGCATTCAACATAGTCGTGCTCAGCGCGGACGGCGCGCACGCCGCGGCGACGAATCGCGAGGGCCGGCGCTACGTGTGGATGACCGCGGCGATGAAGGAGCCGGCTACCGCGCTTCGAGCTTTGGTGCCCCGAGAGCGGCGAGGATCTCCATTGTCTCGGGCCAGTGCTCGAGCAGGATCGCTTCGCTGAGGCCGCACCAGCGGTAGCGATCGTGCTCCTCGTTCAGCGTCGGCTCCCACTCCGGCGGGACCGCGACGGAGAAGTTGCCGATCGTGACCACCTCGATGCCCGGACCGTACTCGTGACGGAGCATCTCCGGCACCGCATACGTTTGCGGCATCGCGAGATCCGCGACCGCGCCGTGCAGCCCGGTCTCCTCGACGAGTTCGCGCGCCGCCGCCTCGGCGAAGGTCTCGTCCGGCTCGGCGGCGCCCGCGACGACGTGCCAGTAGTCATCGGGAACGCGATGGAGCATGAGGAACTGCTCGCCGCGGCGGACGATGACGACCGCTTCGCGCTCGGTCCGCACCCTAGAGTGCCGCGACCGCCGCCTGCAGCTTCGCGGTCGCGTCGGTTGCGTTCGTGCCGGCCGGGAAATAGATCGGATCGCCGAAGACGACCTCGACATCGCCACGCCAGCCGTTCGCGCGCTGGCGGTCCCACTTGCGGTCCAGGTGGTCGAGGATGGAAACACGGTTGATCTTGAGCTTCATCGGTACGACCGGGCTCGCGCCCTCGACCGCGATGAGTCCCGCGCCGGACTTGAAGGGCTGAGTGGGACCACCGATGGTGAGCTTGCCCTCGGGGTAAATGAGCACCGAGAACCGGCGGTCGAGCCGCGCCCCGAGCAGCTCGAGGCTGCGGCGGATCGCGCCCTCCCTTGCGAGCGGGAACGCGTTGGCGAGGATCGCGCTGAACGCTCCGTTCAGCTTGTTACCGAAGACGTCGTCCGCGGCGGCCGCCACAGCCAGGCGCCACCGCCAGGTGAGGGGGATCGCCATGATGATGATGCCGTTGTCCCAGTGAAGGCAGTGGTTCGGTGTGAAGAGCACGGGACCAGGGAGGCCCCGAAGCTTCTCGAGACCGGTCACTTTCACGTGATAGAAGAGATGGACCAGCGGGTAGAGCAAGGTCTCCTGAAGCAAGATGCCGAAGCTACGAACCAGCGGGTGAAGCGGCCAGCCAAAGATCCCCGTTTCCTTGCGGGTGTCGCGCGCCGCGGCCACCATGCGCTCGAGGTCGCCAACGGTCGCATTTGGTAGGACCGCGGCATCGTCGATGTAGGTGCCTAGCTCTTCCTCGATGACGCCGAGAAGATCGACACGCCCGAGCGAATCGAGCCCGATGTCCTGAGAGAGTTGCGCCTCGGCGTGGACGCGCTCCGCCGGTACATTCGCGACCTGCATGACGATCCGCTCGACCTCGCTGAGCTCGCGCGCCGAGCCAGCGCCGGGGGCCGCGGGGGCAGCGCCCCCGCGATCGGTGGCGAGAAGGCGCTCGACGATCTCGCGCTTCTTGACCTTCTGCGTCGGCGTCGTCGGGAACTCGGGGTCCTGCCAGATCGTCCATCCGCGGATCTGCTGGCTGCTTGAAAGCTTCGCGTTCGCGTCGCGGACGATCTGCTCGACCGTGGCGCGGTCCTTGGGCTCGAGGAACACCGCGTGGACCTGCAGCGTCTCGCCCGGACGCTCGAGGCCGACGACCGTGGCGAGCACCGGCCGCTGCGGCGTGGCGATCTCCTGCAGGCGTGGGTCGGCGGCGAGGATGTTCTCGATGTCCTCGGGATAGACCTTGAGGCCGTCGGGGAGCGCGATCATGTCCTTCTTCCGTCCGTGCAACCAGAGGAAGCCGTCCGCGTCGAACTTCCCGAGGTCGCCGGTGTGGAACCAGCCGTCCTTGTCGATCGCTGCGCGGGTGGCCTCCTCGTTCTCCCAGTAGCCCCTGAAGATGTTCGGTCCGTTCGCGATGACCTCGCCCTCGTCCGTGATCTTCACCTGGACGCCGGGCAGGGGAACGCCGACCGAGCCCAGGCGGTTGCGGTCGAGACGGTTGAACGTGAGCGCGGGCGAGGTCTCGGTGAGGCCGTAGCCCTGGAGCACGTCGACGCCCAGCTCCCGCCAGGCCTCGCCCAGCGCCGGGTCGAGGGCCGCGCCGCCCGACACGATGTAGCGGAAGCGCCCGCCGAACTGACTGTGCACGGTGAAGAAGAGCAGGCGCCGCAACGCCATCGGCAGCTTGCGCGCGATGCGGCGAAGCCGCGCGAAGAGCTCGCCTTTGCCCTCCTGCTGTGCCCGCCGCTCGATCGCGATGAAGAGCGAACGGACCGCGGCCGGCGTGATGAGGATCATCGACACTTTGCGCTCGCGGAACGTTCTTCGGACCACCGATGGCTGACGGCTCGTCGGATACACGACCGACGCGCCCGCGAGCATGAGGCACCAGAACCCGGCCATCTGCTCGAACATGTGCGAGAGCGGGATAAAAGACAGCAGGCGCTGCTGCGGGCCGATGGGGAAGATCTGCGTCGCGGCGATCGAGTTCGTCAGGATGTTTCGATGAGTGAGCATCGAGCCCTTCGGGTCGCCGGTGGTCCCCGAGGTGAACACCACCTCCGCGAGGTCGTCCGGACCGACGTCGGCCTTCGGTAAAGGCTCCTTGAGGCGCGCGCGGTCGGGGAGCTGCTCCATGTCGAACAGCGTCAGGCCGAGACCTTCCGCGCGTGGCCGCGTCTGCTGCGACACGACGGCCGCGCTCGCGCGGGTGAGCGTCGCGATCTTCTGGACGAACTCGGCGCTCGAGTTGACGTCGAGCGGGACGAGCACCGCGCCGACACGGAGCGCCGCGAGCATCGCGATGCCGTACTCGGGACGGTTCACCCCGAACGTGATGACGCGGTCGCCCTTCTGAATACCGGACTCGCTTAAGTAACGAGCGGTCCGCGGGACGATGTCCTCGAGGTCGCGGTAGGTCCACGTCCGCGTGCGGAAGCCCGGCTTGATGATGAACGCGTCCTTGCGGCCGAACTTCGCGGCGGACACCTCGAGGATGTCGTTGAGCGTTTCCACCCTTCTCCCCTTCTCGTCAGCTCACGAGCGCGCGCAACGTCTCTCGGGCGCCTTCCCGGTACGGCGCGTAGTGCGAGAACAGGATGGTCTCCACGTCAAGGTCCGCGAGCCTGGCGATCGATTTGCGGGCCTGGGGCATGTCGTCGGTGAAGAAATAGTTCGGAAGCGTGACCTTTCCCTTCACCCGCTGCAAAAGGTCGCCAACGATGACGAACCGCCTCTCGGGCGAGTACAGGCAGATGCTCCCAGGGGTGTGCCCGGGTGTGTGTAAGACGCGCAGACCGCCGAACACCGGTAGCTCTTCACCATCCGCGACCGGTGTCGCGTTGGCCGGCGCGCGCGTCAGCAGCGCCACGATCGGACCGGGCGAGAAGTTTGCGATCACTTCTCGGAACCGGATGCGCAGGCGCTCGCTGTCGGCCGGATGCAGGAAGACGCTCGCGCCGGAGAGGGCCGCGATCTCGTGGACGCCGCCGATGTGGTCGGGATGCCCATGCGTGCACACGATCCGTGTGATGTGCTCCATCGAGCGGCCGATCCGCGCGAGGTAGCCGCGCAGCATCCGGCTTGAACCTGCGTGCCCGGCGTCGACGAGGGTGATCTCGTCGCCGTCGAGGAGCAGGTAGGCCTGGGCCCCGATGAGCTTGATCGCATGGACGCTGGGTAGCACTTCCACCCACGTGAATGCTAGGTCGCTTGCCGCTACGCGCGCGGATCCGGGGCGATGGACCGGCCGCCGGCCTCGCGGGTCAGGTGATCCGGAACCTCACGATCGAACCGATCTCGTCGCTCGTGACGGTCACGGTGTAGACGCCCCGCACATCGTCAGCGCTACCTCCCCATCCTGCGGGCACGGTTCGATCGGCTCGGGCGGTGTCGCGGATGACGATTGGTGGTCCACTCGGAACCGCGAACGTCTTGGTGACCGAGGTCCCTTCGGGGAAGCAGCAGATGCGCAGCTTGAACGACGTTCCAGCCGGCCCTTCCTTGGGCTCGACCGTCGAGCTGTAAACGAACGGCATCTCGGGCACGCCGCCGGTCGGAATGAACGCGAATTCGACGTACTGGAAATCCTCGGGATGCCCGACCAGGCGAGTCACGAACGCCGCCTCTTGGCCCACAGGAACGCTCGCGGCGTAGTAGCGGCTTCTGATGTCGTCGGGATCGCTGTTGGGGTCCGGCGGTTCGCTTATTACGCGCGCCGCCGGACCGAGGCCGTACTTCGTGCGGACCACCTCGATGTCGCGGCACGGCCACAAGTTGAACCGGACCAAGCCGAGACGATAGGGGACGTTCAGGTCAAGATTGCCGTTCTGGTACACGAGGGCTGGAACGAGGCTCGGCGCCGGGCGCGAGCAAGGGGTCGGGCTCGGCGGCGCGACGGCGATCGGCCGAAGCGGCGTCGTCGGAACAGGAGCCGTCGGAAAGGGCTCGGCGGTCCTGCGGTCGCTCGATACGGCTGCCGGCGGGACGGAGGGTCCGGCGCTTTCGCAGGCGCAGACCAGCACGCTCGCGAGGACCGCCAGACGCCAGATCGAAGACGGTGGACGTATGGCATGCCGGTTGGTGGCGCACGAGTTCGCGAGTCGCATCTCGCGTATTACAGGCGACGAGATCACGGGACACATCTGAGTTCGTGATAACAAGTACTACTCGCAGAAGCTCTTTCGCACGTTCGAGCACCAGCGGGCAAGACACCGCAGGCGGCCGCGCTAGAAGCTCAGAACGCGCTCCGCTTCCATCGTCAGGCGTACGAGATCGGGCGGTGTGATGAATGTCGTCTTCGGTGTCATCTGCGGTGAGACCCCACGGGCCTCGGCGCAGCCCTTTCAGACGAAGAAGGTGATGCCGCGCTCGATCGCGCTCTTGACGAGGTCGGCGAAAGGAGGGACCCCGATGCCCTTCAACCGCTGCTGGACATCAGGTTTCATGAGCTCAACGGCGTCGCCGGCGAGGGCGATGCCGCACTCGACTCCGGACGCGCCCGCTCCATTGGCCGCGATGTGAAACGGAACGCTCGCCGTGGTCGCGTTCTCTGGTCCCTGGCTCGTGACGATGAGAAGCCGTGGCATTCGTGTCTCCTCCGGGGCCGTTGGGCGGAGGCCCGTTGACGGATGCTAGGTCACGAACGTCCGCCAGAGGAGGTTCGCGACGCTCGCGACCAGGAGGACGACGATGACCTGCCGGAATCGGACCTGGTCGAGCCGGCCGCGAATGGCGATCCCGGCCATGAGCGCGAGCAGCATCGGGATGCAGGCGACGATGCCGAGCGTGAAGAGGTCCGGCGTGAACAGTCCGAGCGCCGTGTAGGAGACGAGCTGCACGATCGACGAGAGCTGGAAGACGGAGGCGAGCGTGATCACGTACTCCTTCGGCGGCAGGCGCAGCGCGTGGAAAAACGAGCCGATCACCGGGCTCGAGATCGATGTCGTTCCCTGCATGACGCCGCCCACGAACCCGACGACCGGCGTGAGTACCCGCGCGCGCCGTGCTCCGGGGTCGCCCACGAGACGGTCGCCGCGGGCGAGGAAGAGCACGACCATCGCCGTGATGAGGATCGCGAACGTCCGCTGATCGAGGCCGGCCAGGAGCAGCGCGCCTAAAGCGGTGCCCGCGGCGTTCGCGATGACGAGCGGCAGAAGTGTCCGAAGGTAGCCCAACACCCGCCATGACTGCAGCAGGAGAAGCGTGTTCGCCACGAAGATCGGGATGGTGATGATGACGACCGCCTGTTTCGGGCCGAAGACCGAGGCGAGGATCGGCGTCGCGATGAGCGGAAGTCCCATGGCCGTCGCGCCTTTGGCAAGACCGGCGACCGAGAGGCCGACGACGAGCGTCAGGAGCTGGAGTGCGCCCAATCCTTCTCGCTCACGAGGGACCTCCAGTCCACCTGGTGCAGCCGCTCGCTCTCGACGTACGTGCGGCCGGTCTTCGCCAGTGGACGGCCTTCCACGCGAACGATGTCGGCGGTGTGATCGAAACCTGAGCCGTGTACGAGAGCGGAGCCGACCCCATAGACGTCGACAGGAACGCGAAGGTCCTCGAAGCGGCGGATCTTGGGAGCGTCGAAGCCGCCCGACGCGACGATGCGCACATGACGGTATCCGTTGCGGTCGAGCGCTTCACGCAGCAGCTCCACCAGTCGCGGCGTGACGCCGCGAAGCTCGCCGACCGCAACGCCTTCCTTCTTCTCGAGCTCGCGGAGGATCGCGCGGTCCACGAGTGACTCGCTCGTGTCGACGCGCACTCCCCACAGGCGGGCCCCCAGAGCGTGCGCGACGCCGAGGGACGTGTTCACGACATCGTTCTGAAAGTCGACGAGGCTTGTGACGTTCACGTGCCCTTCCGGCGTCCCCTTGGCCGTGAGGTGTCCGATGGTGTCCGGAGAGCGGTTGATGTACTCGTCGAACTTGAGCGTGGCCACGGTGGTGTCGCCGCCGTAGACCGCGATGAGCGCGTGAGGGACGGTCCCGAGCCCGGTGGAGCCCCACCACTCACCCTGCTCGTCGGTCGAGACGGCGGTGGCGCCGCCGACATATGCCGCGTATCCCGATCCGGCCTGCGCCTCGTGCACCTGGTGCCGCGCGCCGAACATGATCACCGGCTTGCCGTTCGCCGCGGAGACCACGTCGCGAGTGTTCGTCGCGACGCGCGTCCCTTCCGAGAGCGCGCCGAGGTACAGGGTCTCGAGATGCGCGAACGCCGCGTACTCGCCCTCGATGTGCATGACCGGCTCGTATGGTGCCGTGGTCTCGCCGTCGTACAGCGAGGCGACCGAAAGGTCGCGCCAACCCGGCTCCCAGAGGCCGGCGAGCTCGTGCGAGATGTCGAAGACCTCACGCGCGATCGGGGCGTACGCCGTCCAGTCGAGCTCGGGTAGCTCGAGCCACGCCGCATACAGCCGGCGCTCCGCCGCGAGATAGCGCTCGAACAGTGCCTCGGACTTCGCGCGATCTCGGTACCGGCCGGCGCCCACATGGAGCATCGCGAGCGTCAAGTCCGTTCCGACGACCACGGCATCCGGCCGCTTCTGGAAGACCTGCATCGTGACGCGATCGCGCCGCCCGTCGCGCTCGAGGATGAGCTTCGTCCGGGCGAAATAGATGTCGCTCTTGTAGCCCGCGCGGATCTTTTCGATTGGCAGGCGGAAGACGTGCGGCTTGAGCCGCTCGGCGATGATCACTCGCGCACCGTCGATCCGGGAAGTTCAGAGATGCCGGGTCCGGTCTGCGCGCGAAAGACCACATTCGCCTGAAGCGCATCGCGGATTCGCTCGACCTGAAGCGGCGCCGTGTTGGGGGGAAGCGCGTTGGTGGGGAAGTAGCCGACCTGATCGGCCTCGTCAGTCGTCGCGGGGACGCCGCCGATGATTCTGCCCTCGAAGTTGAAGACCAGATCGCTGGACTTCGGCTTCCAGTAGAGGCCGGTCAACCGGACGACCTCGATGTCCACGCCGACCTCTTCCCGAGTCTCTCGCACAGCGGCATCCCACGGCGCCTCGTTGTCTTCCACCCCGCCACCCGGCAGGTTCCACACATCGAAGTCTCGACGGTGGCAGAGAAGCACCTGCCGATCGCGATCGAAGATCACAGTAAACGCGCCGACGATCATCAGAACATGCTCATGAGCATGCCGCCGTCGACCTGAAGCGAGACGCCGGTGATGTACGAGGCCTTCGGCGACGCGATGAAGACGACCGCCGCCGCATATTCCTCGGGCTTGCCGTAGCGGCCCATGGGGATCACCGAGGACTCGTAGCGCTTGCGAACCTCGTCGGGACTCGTGCCCTGCCGGCGCGCGGTGTCAATGTCGAGCTGGATGAGCCGATCGGTCGCGATGCGCCCTGGTTGGACCGCGTTCACGCGGATCCCATCCTTCGCAAGGTCGGACGACAGCGTCTTCAGCATTCCGTGCACGGATGCGCGTATCGCATTCGACAAGATGAGGTTCAGGTACTGCGTCGGCTGCCGAACGCTCGTCGAGGTCGAGTACACGATCGACCCGCCGCCCTGCTTGCGCATCTGAGGCAGGACGAGGCGCGTCAGCCGAATGGCGGAGAAGAGCGTCAGGTCAACCGCCTTGTGCCATGCCGTGTCGTCGAGGTCGTCGAATCGGCCGGGGCTTGGCCCGCCGGCGTTCACGATGAGAATGTCGATCGCGCCGAACCTGCTCTGCGCCAGTTGCACGAACGACTCGCAGCCCTCTCGTGTCGAAACATCCGCCGCGATCGGGAGAATGTCGGGGTTGCCGGTCTTGCGCTCGATCTCCTGCGCGGCCGCGCTGATGGCGCCTTCCTCGCGGCTGCACATCGCGATCTTCGCCTTCTCGCGCGCGAACTCCTCGACGATGGCGCGACCAAGCCCTCTGCTCGCCGCGGCGACCAGGACCGCTTTTCCGTTGAGGCCGAGATCCACCGCGCTATCGTGCCATGCGCGATGCGCTGGCTTGGTCTGCTGCTCGTCGCCGGGGGCCTCGGCCTACTCGCCGCGTTCTGCCTGGTCTGGCCGCCGGTCGTTCTCTATGGCAACGACGCGGCATCGCCGAACGGGATCTCGGCGATCGGTGCGATCTTCGGCCTCGTGTTCGTCATCGCTGGGATCGTGGCGATCTTCGGGGGCCGCGGCGGCCCGGACGTGGCCTAGGGGGTGAGCAGACCCGCCGCGATCGCGAGGACGATCAACCCCGCGAGCACGAGCCGGTAGGCCACGAACCAGTTGAGGGAGTGCCGACGCAGGAAGCGGACCATGAAGGCCACCGCGGCGAGACCGGAGAGGAACGACAGGACGAAACCGATCGCGATCACGTCGGGCTCGGCGAGCAGTCCGGCAGCCTTACGCGCGTCGAGCAACGTCTTCGCTCCGGCGCCGAGGATCACAGGAGTCGCGAGGAGGAACGAGAAGCGCGTCGCCTCTTCTCGACGGAGCTCGCGACCGAGGCCGGCGGAGATCGTGATGCCCGAGCGGGAGATGCCGGGCAGGAGCGCGATCGCTTGAGCGGCGCCCATGAACAGCGCGTCGACGACCGTCAGGTCAGCGATCGCTCGGCGCTGCCGCGCGAACGCCTCCGCAGCGACAAAAATGATCGATCCGATGACGAGACCGGCCACGATGAACATCGGAGCGCGCAGCTCTCTTTCGACCGCGGACTGAAAGAGCACCCCGGCGATCGCCGCGGGTGCGGTGCCGAGTACGACCAGCGCGGGCGTCCGCCAACGGCCCCGGAGTACGTCGGCCACCA
>Ga0209056_10001854_pt1 | contig 23131 bp, 26 predicted proteins | sample GraSoiAngelo_114_FD_185876 | JGI IMG/M metagenome (GOLD analysis project Ga0209056, IMG submission 185876) | Grasslands soil microbial communities from the Angelo Coastal Reserve, California, USA - 14_0903_13_40cm (SPAdes) (version 2) | ecosystem: Environmental > Terrestrial > Soil > Grasslands... | reverse complement strand
AGCGGAGTAAGCTGCACCGGCAACCGCGACCTCTACGACGATTTCGGAGTAGCAGCAAGTCCAACGACAGGGCTCGCATCCATCATCTACAGCAATGACCAGTACGTCAACAGCTCAACCGAGCCCGCTGCCCCCGGATGCACATCCAGCACGTCAAACACTGGCAGTTGCGATCACACCGACATCGCGACACAGACCTCAGGGCCTGGCATCTTCCCATAGGACGAAGACCCAGGCTTCCTCCCCTTTTTCCGGAACATGTTTGTGTGCTAGAAGCCTATCCAAACAGATACCGAGAGAGGCAAAGGACCCTGCGACTCAAGAGACACCCCTTGTTGACCTAGCCTCAGGCGATTCTTCTCAGGACCGTCAGAATCCAGATCTGCCACCTATCTCTCTCCCTCACTCTTCGAACATCGACTGACATAGGTTGACTATGACTCAGTCATTCTACAAGACTCCAAGAGCTGGACGAAAATCGGCGTAACTGTCGCATATCTCTCCGAGAGCGATGGGCATAAATCAGCCAAGCAAACCCAACACTATCAGAATGCAGTCGATAACCAATCCCCAAGCGGGAACCGCAGCCCCAGACTTTACCACTCAGAACACAACAGGCAAGACCGTTCATCTCAAGGATTTTCGAGGCAAGAAGCTCGTCCTCTACTTCTACCCCAAGGATGATACTCCAGGGTGCACAGTCGAATCATGCGGGCTCCGAGACCAATACCAGAAAATCCGTGAACTTGGCGCTGAGGTGTTAGGAGTAAGCGTGGACAGTGTCGAGTCGCATCAAAAGTTCACTGAGAAATTTCACCTGCCATTCCAATTACTAGCCGACACGGACAAGAGCATCACGAAAGCCTACGGCGTTCTCAACGACAAGTCGAACATGGCCCGGCGAGTCACATTTCTGATCGACGAACACGGCAAGATTCTCAAAACCTTCGAGACAGTGAAGCCCGACCAGCACCCGCAAGAGATCTTGGACGCGCTGAAAGGCAAGCTCTGACAATCATCACTTCAATTCTCGGACAGCATCGGTGTCTGACCTAGCCAAAGCTATCTATCAGACAAGAACCGCACGTAGACCCAGTGACACTTTACGGTTAGGGTCGGGGTCCACGTCTCCATTGCCAAATCCTTCGACAATGCAGTAGACACAGCGGTTGCGGAGAAGTGCGATACTTTCCAGGTATTCACGAGGAATCCTCGGGGCTGGAAGTTCAGCAATCTCGATCCCGAAGAAGTGAAGAGCTTTCGAGAGAAACTCGAAAAGAGTGGTCTCGGACCAGTAGTCGATCATATGCCGTACCTCCCGAACCTCTCTTGTCCCGAGGACGAGCTGTACAAGAAATCGGTGGACACTCTCGTCGCTGAAGTGGACCGGTGTGTAGAACTGGGAATCCCGTACCTAGTCACACACCTGGGCAGCCATTTGGGAATGGGAAGAGAGATCGGACTCAAGAGAATCAGCAACGCCCTCAACCAAGCTACCAAGCATGCAAAGGGAGAGTTCCAGATCTGTCTGGAAAATATGGCGGGCACGAGTAACAGTATGGGTTCAAAGTTTGAGGAGGTCCGTGAGATATTTGACAGTGTCAAGCAGAAAGAACGGGTTGCTGTCTGTCTCGACACCTGTCATGCATACGCCGCCGGTTACGACCTCCATGTGGAAAAGGCGGTCGACAGGACCCTTACAAAGTTCGACGACATTGTTGGTTTTGAGAATCTAAAGGTCGTCCATCTGAACGATTCCGAAGACGGACTAGGCTCGGGCCACGACCGGCACCAACACATCGGATTGGGCTACATCGGAACCACAGGCTTCAAAGCAATACTCCACCACAAGGCCATCAAGGACCAGCCGCTAATACTTGAGACGCCGATCGACGAGAGACGAGGAAACGCAGGCAATCTAGAAGCCGTCCGAAAGCTGGCAAGATAATTGCAAGTAAGTGTCAATGCACACTCACCTCGTGAGCTGCACAGGATAATTCGAGACGCAGCCCACGCGATTGAGAAAGCAAGAAAGGAAGACCCCACGGCTCTACAAGAGATCAGCGACTCGACGGACGGCGATCCCTTCCGCGTCCTCATTGCCACCATACTATCGCACCGGACAAAGGACCCAGTCACCGCACAAGCATCAACACGCCTCTTCGCAAAGTATCCCCGCCCAACCCAACTCGCCCAAGCAGACACAAGGACCATTGCTCGACTCATCAAGCCGGTCGGCTTCTACAACATCAAGGCCAAGACCGTCAAGCGGGTAGCCAGAATAATCCTCAACGAGTACAGAGGCAAAGTCCCAGATCAGATGGACGAACTCCTCAGGCTTCCCTCGGTCGGCCGGAAAACGGCAAACTGCGTATTGGTCTACGGTTTCAAAAGGCCCGCGATTCCCGTCGACACTCATGTGCACAGGATCTTCAACCGTCTAGGCGTAGTCAAGACAAAGACTCCCGAAGAGACAGAGGAAGAGCTGACCAAGATAGTGGACCGGAAAGACTGGCTTCCATTGAACGAGGTCTTCGTAAAGTTCGGCCAGTTGATCTGCCGGCCCATCGGGCCAAAGTGTCCAGTGTGCCCGCTCACGGACAGATGCCAGTGGTATCGAGGGAACTACAGAGACAAGAACTAGACATGTTTCGTAGTACCGATAGCCGTCCTGATCTTCCTACCGATCTCGTCGAGTTCTACTCGGTGCGTCTGTTTGCGATTCGGGAATCCGCTCATCATTTCATGGTTAAACCGTGGTATAACGTGAACGTGCATGTGGAAGATTTCCTGTGAAGCGGCCCTACCATTCGACTGCCCTACACTGATCCCGTCAGCAGCCGAGGCTTTCTGAACACCTTTCATGACCTTAGAAACTGACGCGAAGACGCGTCCTGCTTCCTCGCTTGGCATTTCCAACATGTTGTCGTAGTGTTTCTTCGGGATCACGAGCGTGTGGCCTGGGTTGAGTGGATGAATGTCTAGAAACGCCAGCGTGTGAAGGTCTTCATAGACGATCGTCGCATCAGCTTCCTTGCCGGCAATCTTGCAGAAGATACAATCCTCCTTCATTGAGATGCTCCGTTCATTTCTCTCGAACAAATTCCTCTTCTGGGACTTGTGCCCTCTTGTTTACTGTCCGGGCAAGGACGAACAAGAAGCTAGACAACCGGTTAATGTAAGGGAGCACGTCAGGGTTAATCGACTCTATCTTCGAGAGAGCAACGATCCTCCTCTCTGCCCTTCTGCACACTGCTCTGGCTACGTGCAACTCAGCGCCGGGAACGCTCCCTCCGGGGAGAATGAATCTGCGCAACTGCGGCAGGCCAGAATTCAGTTCGTCGGTAGCACTCTCTACTCTGGCAAGCTGTTCTCTTGTGATTCGAGGTACGTTCGCGGTCACCAGTTCGCTTGCCAAGTCTCCTCCGAGGATCCAGAGATCCCTCTGGATGTCCTTCAGAATCTGTTCCAACTTCTTCACTTTGATATGCGCTCTAGCAAGCCCCAGCTGAGAGTTCAGCTCGTCAACCGCCCCGTAAGCCTCCACCCTTGGGTCCACCTTCTCGACTCGGGTCCCGCCGTAGAGACTGGTCTCGCCCTTATCGCCGGTTCCGGAGTATGCCTTCATTCCATCAACTCGCGTTATCGGATAGGAGGTAAGGAAAGGGATTTGAAGCTGATTGGCCCATGATCGCATGGGCCGTCGTGTTTGAAAAGTTGTATTCGGCCCGGTAGAGTAGTGTGATATGATAAGAGAAGCACAGCTGTACCAGCCGCTTGCGGACGGGAGGGTCCGATGCACAGCCTGCGCTCGCTACTGTAATATTCCCGAAGGAAAGGTTGGACTCTGTGGGGTCAGACAGAATATTGGTGGCAAACTCCATCTCCTTGTCTATGGGAAGGTGATTACTGGACATATTGATCCGATCGAGAAGAAACCGGTCACGCATTACATGCCTGGCTCGAAGATATTCTCGATAGCCACGACTGGCTGTAACTGGCTCTGCTCGTACTGCCAGAACTTTGACATAAGCCAGCGGCGGAAGGTGGAAGGTACGGATATGATGCCACCCGAAGTTGCCACATTGGCCTTGAGTCATGGCTGTCAGGGTCTCGCCTACACGTATAATCAGCCGACAATATTCATGGAGTTCGCGCATGATGTGGGTGTTGAGGCGCGAAGGAATGGCTTGATCAATATCTTCGTCTCGAACGGCTACGATACTCCGGACACGGTAGGAATGATGAACGATTTCTTAGACTGTATTACGATTGACTTCAAGGGGAACGCTGAGACAGGTTTTGTCCGGAAATACATCGGGATAGCGAACGCTGACCCGATCTTCCAGACTATTCTGGAGATCAAGAACAAGACCAAGGTCCACATGGAGTTCACAGACCTAGTGATTCCAGAAGTAGGAGACAAGCTAGAAGACGCTAGGAAGCTAAGCCGCTGGCTATTTGATAATCTGGGTCCTGACTATCCAATCCATTTCCTGAGGTTCCATCCAGACTACAAGATGATGAACATTCCACACACGCCAGTCAAGACGCTGGAAGAGCATTGCAGAGTTGCCAGAGAAGAAGGCCTACGATACGTCTATGTTGGAAACGTACCAGGCCATCCCTGGGAACACACCTACTGCCCCGAGTGCAACTCCATTGCGATCAAGCGCTACGGATTCGACATTACCGGATGGAACCTTGACGAGCAGAACAGATGTGCTAGCTGCGGCTATCAACTACCGATCATAGGCGGACTGAGCTCCGCTGTCTCTGAAGAGAGATTCCTGCCAGTGATTAACTAGCAGGCTAGACTGGGCTTTTGATGGCGGAATGTTTGCTAGGTTCCGCTAGTGGCCTGATGCTCTCGCCTCTCACTGTGTCGATTATTGTCAGCGGGTCTGAGTCGCGCAGATACTTGTCAATGTACTAAGTAGCCGTAGAAAAAATGGAACCCTAGACGATCTCTTCACATGGCCCAACTGGCCGGATCTTAGCCCGGTCAAGGCCCGAATTCTACAACGTCCTGTTAAAGTGTTAAATTCTTACTGCTGCGAGTATAGGGCCGCCTTCGGGGCCGATCGGTCGCCCTTTTCTTTTGGCGCAGGACGCATGTTTCAGGCAGAGCGCCGAGGAGGGGCGCGATGAGAATAGTACCCAAACAAGATTGGAGATGAGAAAGAAATTTGGCGAAAACTCTAGATGAGCTTTTGAAGATACCTGGCGTTGCTGCGGCTGGAGAATTTGCTCCAGACGGGAAGCTCGTCAACTATCTGGCGAGCATGGACATGTCGCGCGACATGGCGGCGATGACCGCCCAGTTCGTCGCTACCGTAACTATGCTCTTCAACACTCTCGCAGGCGCCTTCACCCAGCTGAGCAAGATGAAATGGGTTCCTCAGCAGGGATGGGCCTACTCTGGGGGAGACTGGACCGTCGCGGTTATGGGCAACTGGGGAGTCTTCGTGGAGACAAGCAAGGCAGACTTCAATCTGCTCTTCCGAGAGCTAGGCGGGAAGGCCATAGTCGGCCCAATCCCAGCCTAGGACCCGGTTCAACCATCCCGAGACGGGGATATCACTAGCCGCCCTAGCGACTTAATTCGAAGCTAATTCCCGTCCTTTTTTTGCACTTCACCCCATGCCTAATTGATCCCTGAAAACACGTTTCAGGGACAGACCCTCAGCATCAAACGGGATAGCTTCGGCAGTACATGGATGTATATGGCTGGATTGGGAAGAAAAAGGCTTAAAACCAATCCGAGTGTCGCGATATTTGTTTGTGGAAAAAATGTTGACGAATAAGTCTTTACTTCTCTTGCTCTCGGCGCTGTTGCTAACGGTTCTGCCATCCACAGCCTTCGCTGACAGCGGTCACAATACATACCAGTACCTGGTAGGCGTCGACCCTCTCTGCAGCCTCGCCCCGAGCGCCTGTCCCGACATGGTAGTCGCGCCGAACGGCGACACGGTAGCAGTCGCAGGGCAAGGTACGTTCGACATTCGGTCAATGGTGGCTACAGGCAGCGGTACCTTCGTCCACAGGATGAGCGACGGGACGGTACGTGCATCCGGCACCTGGGAGGCGACGAGGCTGCTCGGGTTCCATTCGTTCGGGAGCGGTTCTGTCCAGGGACTGCCCTCGAACTTTGCAGGCGGTCTAGCGCTAATACAAGTAACGCTGAAGGTACACGACCAGCCAGTCTTCAACGCGGTTCTGAAGATCGGATGTGAACTCGGGAATCCACCCGGCGGCATACATGAAGGAGTAGAGCTGACTGTTCTCGGAGCAGGAATCAACTTCAACGAGAAGGTCAGCGGCTTCACTCTATTCATCTTGCAGTAGAACGGAGCAGGCAGTTCCGCGAACATCCCGATTTTTCTTTGCTCAGCCAATTAGAACCAGGCCTTCCTAGAGGCGTTTTGACCGAGTCGTCTACTTGCTGGAGCATTTAGCCGAACCGAGACTGCTGCCATACTCATGAAACGAGGGCAGAGAACGCTCTACAGCTACTGGTCCAGATGAAGGGAAACGGGGGTCTGGTGAGAAAAACGCGAGAAAACACGGAATTGATAAGCGGTGAAGCGAGGCAGAAACATGAAGCAGAAGGAAATTCGATGAAGCGCTTCAACGAGAGTGAATTTGTGCCTAGCGAACTTACCCCTGAGGAACAGTCGGAAAAGCCTCGCAAACTGGATAAGTTGCAAAAAGACAAGATCGCTGAATACAAAGGCATGGGAGGATCGTACCGTGAAATCGCAAATTACATGGGTCTTTCACCTTCTACTGTCTATCGCGCCTAGAAGAACTTTCCCGACCCGATTCTTCCCAAAGATTCGCCTGGACCTTCCAAGCTCGGTCAGGCACCAGTCGTTCCGCTATACAACAATGGAAAAGAGAAGAGCACGACTGTCGTTGTCACGCAGGAAGTGACAGAGCCGAAGGCGCCGAATGGAGGACAGCGCAGCTCTCCCGGATTTCCGACGGATCAACAACGCTAATTCGCGGGTTATAGCGGTTTTCAAGAGCTTCCAGGGAGCGGCTGAGACGCCGTTCAACAGAGTATTCCAACCAAGGCCCTAAGAAAAAGTCGCTCTAAAATTCCGATGGCAGCTTCCTGAGATAGAAGCTTGTTGATAGTTTCTATTCCCTGATGACAAGCTTTTCATTCCTACGCTTAGGCTGAAGCACCGAATTGCCCTTGGAAGTCCAGCTTCGAAGACATCATTCGCGCGAGTTCAGTCAGCACCTGATAATAGGTGCCGCTGCCAAGGAGATTCTCAGAGGTCTCCTAGAGGCTAGCGGCTACACTGTCTACCCTTTCGGCTACGAGAGTTCGTTGTCTTCACTCAAGATGAACATCTCCAGTAACATTCCCGATTCTGACGCTGTACAACGTATCCGTTCAATGCCAGACTATGTAGTATCATCAGACCAGGGCCTGAAATTGGTCGAAGTAAAATTCAGGAAAATATCGGAGCATGGGGGCCACCACGGAGTTCACATGAAGAATAGCGATCTCAATAGGTACAGAAAATATTGGGACGAATCAATAATCGCTCTCATAAGCCCTTATGGCGATCGCTTCTATTGTCAAGAGGTTAGAGAGCTTATTCCTGGAACGATGGAGACTAAGTGGTTTGATTATGCAAGCTTCCAGCGACTACCCCAGATGTATCCTGCGACGAGTGACAAGCTGAAAGCATTCGGAGTCGCAGTAGACAAGCTCGGCAGCCTATGGGATGAAGAGAAAAGTCTTCCATAGAAGCAAGACTACGATACATCTACGTGGGAAATGTTCCCGGTCATCCTTGGGAGCACACCTACTGCCCCGAATGTAACTCCATAGCCATCAAACGCTACGGATTCGATATTATCGGGTGGAACCTAGACGAGAACAACCGATGCGCCAGCTGTAGCTACCGATTGCCCATCCTGGGTGGACTCAGCTCAGCTGACTCTGAGGAAAGATTTCTACCCGTCATAAACTAAGGTCCTCGTCGAAGTCTTCAGAAGACTCAGATCGGAAGCAAACTGTAGACTCGATCAAAAACCCGTCCCACTTCTTGAGACCCGCCTAGGCCCAAACACCAGCTAGATTCAGGACCCATGTGTTATAGGGTTAGGTGACGCTGACCGAAATAGTGATGGAGTGGGACAGTGTCCCGCTCGTCGCGGTGACCGTAACAACATAATTGCCAATAGGCGTCTTCTTCAATGCCTTAACGGTAAGAACGGGGTTCGTTGAACCGCCAGACACTAATGTGACTGAGGTAGGGGTCAAGGAGGTCTTTGGACCGGAAGGCGACACTGTTGCCGAGAGGTTTACGGTTCCGCTGAATCCATTCATGCTCGTCAGAGTCAGGTTGGAGGTTCCAGACGAACTCTGCGAGATAGTGATTGAGGAGGGATTGGCGGCGATAGAGAAATCGGGCGCAAATCTAACTGAAACCATGACGACACTAGAATGAGAGAGGGAGCCACTCTTTCCGGCCACAGTCACAGTGTAGTCTCCGAGCGGCGTTGAGGAGTATGTTGACACGGTCAGTTTTGAGGTCCCACTCCCCCCGGCAACAAGGGTCACACTTGTAGGATTTACTGAAACGGCGGGACCGTTCGGCGAAATGGATGGAGACAGGGTGACTGTTCCAGCGAAAGATCCCAGGCTAGTGAGTGTGATCGTAGAGGTGCCAGATTCCCCCGGTGGAACCGAAAGTGAGGAGGGGTTAGATGAGATACTAAAGTCTGGCGCCTGGTTTGTTTTGTGCTGACGCCAGGCTGTCAATGGATGAATCTCCCAGCCGTTGAAATTGTGCCATTGCGCGGTGAGATGATCTGGGTCCCAGTAGACGAAGCCCTGAACATCTATGAGCGTCGAGGTTGTAGTCTGAGAACCCAACGCAACATCGTCACAAGTCGTGGAGGATCCACAGTAGTGTGCGGCCTTCCAATCATGATCAATCTCCGAATGAATCTTACCATAACAGGTATGGTCAGTAGAGCTTGTGCATGAAGTAGAATCGTTCGGAACAACTACTGGGTCGTAAATGTTGAAAGTCGAATCGCAATATGACCCACCGTTTGAGGTCCCGCCGTTAATCGCGTCGTAGCTTCCTGAACAGTCCTCATTGACAATACCTGCTCGTTTCACCCCATCAATCTCAACAAACACCGCAACAGTCCCATGAGAGTTGGTTATGGTGCATGGTGGGCCAGGGGAAACCCAGCCGGGCGGCGTGGAGCCGGGCGTAAGCCACCTCTTATTCGGGCTTCCCGGGTTGAAGATGCTACTCGTCTGCGATGCTGACCCAGACATGTTGGCGGTAATATCGGTAATTCTCACAATCCAGGGCGAGGAGCATGGAACGCGAGCGTTCCAAGAACCAGAACCCACGGGAAACTGAGGCACGGTCGCACTAGTCCAGTAGAAGAGAGTCGGACCCATAATGGAAGAGAGAAGAACTCCGGCGAGAAGAAACATCACAACTTTTCCTACGTGAATGCCAGGGTTCATGATACGCTACCCGCAATAGAGGAGAGAGTTGAGAATACTACTCGCGCTGAGTCAAGATCCGCTTCGTACAAGGGGCCTGCAAAACGTCTGCCCCACTATTTATTCCTAGACGGTATCGGATATAAATGGATGTAGTCAGCTATATTGGGAAAGAAAGCTAAACCGTCAATGTTGGACTTGACTGATTAGGTTCGTCGCAGGTCAGACAGCCGCGAGGTCTAACCATTGACGATCTCAGACACTTCCTGCGGCATCCGGTGTTTCAGCGATAGGTCTTGTGGTCACTAAAAACGTGGACCATTTGGGACCCTCGCGGGAGAGTACAGCCACCCTTCAACCTCAAGACGTGAAAGCGCTAAGTAGCCTCCGAAGAATTTCGGGAATATGGATCTCAAAGACAAGGTTACTGTTTGGGCGGGGCTGCTTACTCTCGCAGTCCTGCAAGCGCAAGACCGTGTTGATACAGAGTTAAATCTCTACGGCTCTGACTGGGTTGGCGCAGTCGTAACGATAGTCTACTATGTAATTGGCTTCGTGGTAGTGTTTGGAGTCCTCAGATGGATCCTTGAACGGTATTTCAAGGGAAAATCTCAGCCACAGCCTACGCCGCCACCACCGTTCGGACCACCCCAGAAGTAGGCCATCTTAGATGCCGACAGCCAAGCACATGCAAACACTCGGCCAGGAAATCTACGCCGAACTCAGCCGAATCGCTGAACGGAAGGGAATCAGCGTCCAACAGCTAATCCGTGCAGTCATCATACCTGATTGGATACGCACTCAAGAAAGACGGATCCGGTGACGCAGGACTCGCGTTCACATCATACAGTCTAACCTCTTCATCTATACCCAACGACTTGCTCTCAGACAATTCCTTTCTAAACTGAGTAACCATCTCCTTCATAGTGGGAATGGCAAAGGGTCTCGAAGCACCAGCTCCGACGAAGAAGAGAGGTTCGACCATGAAGAATTCGAGAAAACGATTCTTGAATCGTCCTATGAAATAGAGAGTTGCGACTAGTCTCTACCTTTACCTCAGTCTCTCAAACATAGCCTCAAGGATTCTCCGACAGCTTGACCTTGCCTTCAATGGAACGTAACCTGAGTTCTTCGCCCGCTTCCTACCAATATGGTGCTGGGTATCCGGGTGGAACGGGCGGGCATTGCGTCAGCGTTCCATAACTGGTCGGTACAGCCGTCACACTGGTCGTGGTTGCGGGACATCACCTTCCATCAAGCTGACCAGCCCCATGGGTCAAAAATTGTATCAACAGATTGCCTCGGCAAGCTGGAGCCGGCTCATGGTCAGATCGTCTTAAATGCACGCTGGTATCCGTGGGTACCTCTGTGATTCTGAGGATTCACCATATAATGCCAAGGAGAGAGAAGAAACGTTCGAATCACGAGGCTCGGAAGCCAAGAGGAAGATACGGTGCTGGACTTGCGGAAAAGCTACCACTCATGAGGTGACTTGGCGGTTCGGTGGCAGATGCTACTTGTGTCGAGACTGTGGGGAAATCGTGGTGGAAAAGCTCGAATCATTCCAGAAAGAATAGACAACGAACGTCCCCGGAGCTAAACTTAATAGTTTGAAAGAGTAAATACGTTTTGCCCGCGTTGTAGGCTTAGACTTGGTACGCGATTCCCGCTTCATGCGGATGATGGCGGTTCCGAGCAGCGAAGATGCGGGCACCCTACTTCACATGGACATTTCTTACCAAGGTCTATGTCTGCAACAGATGCGGTGAGTTCAGAGATTACCCGTTTTACTACAAGGACTATATGAAAGACCCAGGCTATTCTCTTGGAATCCGCCGTCGTTCCTACCGATAGGCTGGCAGTGATTACGACACAAGTAGACGCCTAATCTCTCTCGTTCCACTTCTTGGGCTTTCGAAACTGCATGGTTCCAGCGGGAGTCGTTAGGATGTAAGCTAAGGGCTAGCCTTTGCACACATCTCAGAACAGCATGAACCACGGAAGATTCGCTGAAGTTGCGCGCTACTCTATCAGTTAAGTGATCTCAATTTTTGGCTGTCAGTCATGCCTTCCTTGGAGAGGAATGCCGACTTCTTCGCCCGCTATCTATCAGTATGGTGCTGGACGTGCGGCAAGGTCACAACCCACGAGATAACTTGGCGTTGGGGTGGAAAGTGCTTCATGTGTAAGGAATGCGCCAATATTGTGGTGGAAAAACTCTAACATGCACTGGACCCCAACGGAGTATCGAAACGCAACCACCGGCTGCGATTCCCCGTGCTAGCCGAAACTTGCATGGCTGCTTTTTCGTAGCGTAATGCCTGGCGTTACTGTTTCTCAATCTTTCCGGTAACGATTCCAAAAGATAGAACTTTATTATTGCCATTCCCTCGGTGGAAAAATGTCGGCAAAGTCTGAGCAGACAAGTTTGGTCTTCGTGAACATCAAGAGCAGAATGCACCAGGCCATTTCTCAGCTGAAGCACATTACCAACGTTGAATCCGTCACCCCGGTAACGGGTAGGTTCGACGTTGTGATCAAGCTGAGAACAAATGATCCAGAGAAAGCATTCAACGCCGTCGAGAAGATCAGAGAGATCGACGATGTAACGGCTACCCAGACAGGCCTATCACTCCAGCACGTGTCGAGCCCTCACGAGGGAGAACGGGAACAGCCCATCGCCTTCTCATTGATGAAGGTGAAGGGAACGATCAGTGAGATTCTTCACAAGCTGAAGAGCTTCCCGAACTTTCTCGAGGCCAACGTCATCCCCGGAGAGTTCGATATCGTGGCAGCGTTCCGTGGCCATAACCCCAAAGAAGTCTTGGAAACCTCCGTCGACAAGATCGGCAGCATCAACGGAATAACAGCCAACGAGACCCTGATCGCCTGGAACCCTACGGCAAGCGAGAGTCGCTAGTAGCTCACCGAACCGGAAACCCCCCCCACCCCCTTTTTTCCTGGCATGTGAACGCCATGTTTGTCTGGGTTTATCGCCTAGCGACGTGGGCGACTACCGAACAGACTGAGAAGAAAAGCATAGATTGCTTCAACAGCGATCTGGGCTAGCGTATCTAGCCGCAACCGCCAGGGCGAGGAGGGGAGCCCCGAGCGAGGCAGCCTATGGGGATGAACAGAAAGGCCTTCCTTGAATTATTAGCGCTGCCAGATAACAGATGCTGGGGTCCTATTCCGCAATCGCTTAAGATAACCCTTCGACGGTGGCACGCGCAAGATCCATTTCTGAAATATTGACGAACTGGAAAGGGCATGAGGACTCCGTAAAGGACCATGAACCTTCACGATAATATTTCTACCCTCGGGCTATCTTGCAGAGATTGTTTTGTGACCGATGATTCGTCATAGGCTAGGTCTTATTCTCTAATTGGACCGCCCCTTCTTCTTCGCCCTGTTCAAGTCGATCACGAACTTCAAGAACTCTTGTAGGAGTCCTGGTGCATGGTAACGGACGAATTTACGAATGGATTGCTCCGGGTCATCCTCGATCACGAAGTGAGCTACCTCATCCAACAAGACGAACCATTTGCTGTACCGGATAAGTGGATGAATGATGCTGTCCGCGGCAGCGTTCAACTCGCCCCTCGTGTAGATTGCATTGTTCCTTCGCGTGCGCCGCTTTCGACGATTATTCTGAGTGACGAGTAGGCAAATGATCAGGGCAACCATTCGGATTCTGGATTGTGTCAGAGTTACGGCAGACTCCAACCTGATCTAGAGGATTGGTTTTGGAGAGACTGTCCGCACTCTCGACAGTACCGTTGCCCAGCTCTTATCGGGAAACTGCATTGTGGACATCTCTGCTCATTGGCGGAGAGTATTTCGCGTCTGTCTGGTGATGTGATTGGGTAACCGCATTGATTGCAGAACCTATCGAACATACTCACAAGTGGTGCCAAGCACGTTGCGCATAGGAATCCAGGAATAGGATACTTGGCTATGATTGAGTCTATCGCTATTGCGACTCTGTTCAATAGTTGGTTCTTATTGAGAAGGCTAATGGCCGTGGCTGCGAAACCGATGCCGGTGACCGTGCCTAGTGCTATGAGTCCGCCTGTGAGATAGTTGGTTTTTCGTTCTATACGCTGGAGTTGGATGGTTTGAACTTCGTTCTTCTCGGTCCCATCTTCCGAGGATGCAGATAGGTGGTTCCAGATAACTTTCACTCGGGGCTTCATTGATTGAAGCATGTAGGGGCCGGGGCCGTGCTTGGCGATGGCTTGCTCCCATGTGATCGGCTCTGTAAGTGTCTCGACCTTCTTAATGCGACCGTCTGGGAGCTTCTTGAATAGTACATACTTCTGATTCGGATAATCGACTGATGCAATAATCGCGAAGATGTAAAAATAAAGGATGAAAGAAAAAAGGGGGGAGATTACGGAGATGTTGGCTGTCAAGGTTGTGCGTCCGGCTAGGTTGCGGGCGGTGGATCGACGAGCTCGACTAGTTCTTGGATCAGTTTCTTGTCTTTGCCGAGTAGGTGTAGGCCCGTCATCATTTCGACCTCGCCAGATTTTGCCAGTTCAGCTCTCTGTTCGTCGCTGAGTTTCCGGAAGCTATCGCGTAGTTGGCTGATTTTTTGGCCGACCATTTTGCTGCGTTGCCATGGGTCAGACTCTGCCTCAAAGCGCAGCAGGAATTCCGTGTCATCTTTGACGCTCCGGGTCCTGCAGCCCTTTGACCATGTGGCTCATCCAAGCTTGGTAGCCTTGACGGCCCTGAACCGCTCCTAAGAACCACATGCGTTGTTTGGCGTCGATGCCACTGAGCCACTTCCAGCTAGCCCAGCCGCTTGAGACTTTTTGTATTCCTTTCGCCATGTTTTTTCCGAGACTGCATGGGGCCTTCCGAAAGGATAGGATTAACGACAAAATCAGGGGTTCAAGACTTACCGCTATCTCAGTCCGATATCGAGAAGATGAACGAACTCTACGCTACTATCGAGACTGCTGTCGACAGCCTTGAGTTAAGCAAACCTTGGCTAAAAGAATTTGCCCGCAGGGTTGCAAACGGAGACATACATGTTCCCAGCCTAATGAGCTTAGTCTTCAAGATAGCGGGTGACCCTCTGCCCAGACTATTGTCTCCTGATTCGTTTCAGGACTTTGCTTCAGGGTTGGATTCTAGAGAGAGGGAGTTCACAGCCCAAACTCTGCACAATGAACCCGAATGGTCTCATAAGTCGATTCGTACCTTGGAGCGAGGCTTTGGCCGCCTTCAAAGGTTCGGAGTTGTTCTGTCGAGGATCAAAGGCAGGTGGGGCAAACGCGGCTCGCCGTCTAGTGACTATGGTCGAACGGCTTACCACTATCGTCTCAACCCTCTATCGAGAGGTCCGGCGACTATCAACGATGAAGCGGAGAAGTTAGATCGGGACTTTCTTTATGTAGCGGAGAAGTTCTTGGCGCGCTTGCCTGCATACAGGGGGCTACTCGCACGGGCTCTATCTGTTATGTTCGAACTCGCGTCCAACCTGACTTTCTAGCAATTCTCTGGCAGATTCCCGTGTTCAAAGGATTGTTCGATGAGATCGACGTGGGAATGATAGAACGCTTGGGTAAGCAACTTTCACTTGTTATCCCCGCGGAGTTGGTCCCGATAAGGCTGGTTAGACAACGGCTTCCAGTAGTCGGCGACATTTTGCCTTGGGACGAAGCCAAACGCCTTCGTTTAGAAATTGACCTCGGATAAGGGGAGGGGGAGGGGGGTCGTGGGCGTCATTCTTCATTTCCGCGGGATTCCGCGCGCGGAATTAGCGCCTTATCCTTGCATCCATACAGATGCTGGCGGTCAACCCAGAAAAGGTGACCAAAGTTGATTCTCAGAATTCTCTCAAGCTCCTCTTTTCTATCTCTATCATGCAACTCGACCAGAATGTTCCTCACTCTTTGACCGGCCAAAGACTCTCTCATGCCCTCAAGAACCAGAAACTCTGCACCCTCAACATCGATCTTCACGAGATCTGCCTTAGGTTCTGAAAGAAGGCTGTCAAAGGTCATCGTTTCAACCGAAATTGGTGAACCGGCATAGGTTCTATCGGGCGCATGATCGCAAGATCGAAACTCAAATTTCTCAAGTAGTGAACTCGCGCTGAGATTGTCGATCATGGTTCTTGAATCCGAATTAACATAGAATGTGGTTTTGCCATTTTTGTCAGAGAGGGCTACCGGAACGACCCTAACATTTCTGACAAACCTAATTGACGAGCCTCGTTTCAGCCGCCTTAAGTTCGCTGGAACGGGCTCTACAGCGTAGACCTGACGGAAATTATGTCTGAGCAATAATGAATAGAAGCCAACGTTCGCTCCGACATCATAAAAACAATCACCGTGAATGCTCTTCAATACGTTCCTAACGTTCTTCTCGTAGAACCCAAGGAACTGTTTGACAGCCAAATTACTTCTCTTCTCGCACGGCCTCTTTGCGGCACGACCCACTAGCTAAGCGATGGGGGTGAGATCCGTGCTTTTCTGACGTTTGAGGCGCACTAGCCAAGGCCGGGAGATTGGGATTCCTTCGAGCCGACAACCATTCCCACAGTTCCCATGAAAGATGGTATCTTTCCATGCAATCCTTTGAGGACCCTGTCATCGTTCGATCTCCAATAAAGAAGTAGGGGCAGTTTTGTTACGTTCCCAGCAAATAGAGCTTCAAATCTTGCTTTGCGGATCATTAGGGTGACCTGCGGATTCGTATAGTAAGTTCTCTTCGCATTCGAAGGCGGCAAGTTCATAATCCTGCGAAAAGTCTCGCGACCTCGAACATTCTTCTCGAAGCTGACTGTCACGCGTCCGGTTCGTTTCAGAACCCTATGGGCTTCGTCCAAGAACACTTCAGGATTGGGCAAAAAATGAAATGACCGCACAGAAACAACGTCGTCGAAAGCGTAGGCCGTGAAAGGAAGATGCTCCGCATCGGCCTGTACTACGTCGCCGGCACCACCCAGTTTTTCTTTTGTTATCCTCGCCATTACTCGGGAGAGTTCAACTCCGACATAATCAAACCCTGAAGAGACGAGGTGGGCTGATACCCGCCCTGTCGCCGTGCCGACGTGAAGAACCTTGGTTCCCTTGATTAGTTCTAGTGTCTTACGCAGTTCGATTTCGGAGAAGAACTTTCCCCCCTTTGTCCGTCCATATCTGATGTTATCGTAGTTCTTCCCTTCGCTGTTGTAATTGTCAATGACATTCTTCTTGCTCGGAGTCGCTATCATATCCATAAGGTTCGTTAGTTTTGGATTCACCTTGGGTTTAGCCCGTCGGCGACTAGGGTTCAACAAGACACCGATCAACAAGAACGCGTTTGACAAGAATCCCAAAAGAACAACTGGCAACAAGTCGGAAGCTGGAGCACTACTCCGTTTCCAAGCCGCAACTACCCGGAGTGGGTTGAGCCGTTTTAGCGCAATCAGAGGATTCTTCGAGGCATATCTCAAGTTGTTTGAGGAGTAATACAAACTACGATTCAAGAGTCCCTTGAAATTGGCGGGAGACCCCAAGTGCCACTCTGTCGCTGGTGAGTACACCATTTTGTAGCCGCGATTGAGGAATCTTTGGTGGAAATCTAGATCCTCTCCAGCGTAGAGGTCTGGGTCAAAGCCACCGACACTATCGAATACATCCTTCCTCACGAATCTGATAGCGACGCTCAGAGGGTCATTTGAGAGAATCTTTCGCCTTGAGGCGACAAGTCGCGACATTGTGGAATCCTTTGAGATGTCTTGATCGTTGATCAGGACCCCGTCAAATCCATCAATTGACTTCACGCAGGACGCGATTACGTCGGGACCAAGCCTATGATCAGCGTCCAGAAAAAAGAGATATTTGCCGTTTGCGAACTTTGCGCCCAAATTCTTTGCCACAGATCTTTCGCCATCATGAGAAATTACGAGTGCTCCCATTCTCTGCGCGATTGCCTTTGTCGAATCAGTACTGAAGCAGTCTACCATGATGATCTCGATTGGTCTGTATGATTGCAAGGTTATTGATCTCATGCAGTCGGCAATTGTGTGAGCGGAGTTTCTTGAAGGGATAACAACAGACACTAGTCGTTCGTGATCGAACCTGGAGGGCTGTAATCCTTTGTCATTGACTGGGCCATGAAGCCCTTGATTAGCGTGGGGCATCAATAAACACCAAGAATTCTGCCTGCGCCGACAATTACAATCCAGAAGTACAGTTGAAGATAGAGCAAGACAGTCAATGGAACAATTTCCAGCCTAAACGATTTGAGTTTCTTGGAAAAAGAGTAACCGCAAAGCATCACTATCATTGTTGTTGTCATAACGGCATAAAGAAAAACTGACCCTGGAATACTTTCAACATATCCAAGAATGAATGCAGTGCTATTCCCGATCAACATGTACGCAATTCCTTGCAAAAGAGTAATGGTAAGAAACGTCGCCACTGCTCCGAACAAATATGCAAAATATTGAAGGCCTGTACGACCCGTGAAGGAACCGTACAAAATCCCGAGCGGGATGAGCCATAACAGCCATTGAGGTTGTGAAGCTGAAAAGAGGTTGAAGGCTATTCCCGCCACAAAAGTCCACTTCACGAAAAGGATTGGGCGCGACTGTTTCGCTCTAGCTGACTCGTAAGAATATCCGACGCAAGTCAAGGCTACTGCAACTGGGAGAGTCGGCAGAATGCCACTGGGTTCAATCTTGAGGATCTCCCCGATCAGGCCATAATGCGTTCCCCCAATCCCACTACTCAGCCCTATAAAGCGATAAACTAGCACTTGAAGAAAGGACGGAAAGCCTCCAAGTAGAAACACGGGAAAAAGCGCAACCGCAACTATGGCAAGGCCTCCAAGGATTTCCAATGGAAGCTCATCCCGAGAACGACGCCGAATAATCGAATCACAGACGGCCAGCGCAAAAGAAACAAACCCGAACAGCTTGAGCGAGCCGGAGACGACAAAAGCAAGAGTTGATGTGGTTCTGCTATTTCGAGTTGCGAAGATGTAAAGTCCCAAAATTAGAGGAAAGAGCATCATGGAATCGTATGTCCCCCACACTGCCGACAGGAGAATTGGGAATGGATTCAGGAAGAAGAGCGTTGCAGGAATAAGTTTCCGGGTAAAACTCAACAATACAACAAATATGCCAGCGTCACATAGGATCGAAGGTAGTTTCAAGAACAGACTCTCTATCATCATTGCTGTATGGTAATAGTACTGGAAGTCAGGCATGCCTGCGAGCCTGAGCAACTGGTAAGGTGCGTAGAACAATAGCTGCACGTAGTAAACTGTTGGAAGCGTTGGAAAATATTTCAGGTCGATGGTGCTAGTCTGGTAGAAGAGCCGCTGTGACGTTACAAATAGGGCGATATCGCCAGGATGCCCGGTGAAAGGTGCGAGTCCGAGCCGAATTCCGAGTCCACACAGAAGAACTGCACTAGCTATCTTGGTTAGTTTCATTGGAGAACAACCTTGATACTAGAATAACTACTGCTACGGGCGTTACAAAGAGAAAGATGAGATAGTAGGCAAGAATAATGCTTGGATCGATATCAGTTGGTGCAGAAGTCGAAGGAGCTTGGCTTAGATATCGAACCGAAAAACCCCCCAGCTGGAACGATAGAAATGAACCTCTGATTGGAGATAGCACAATCAAGAACGTATTATTGCCCGCCAGAAGAGGGGGATAGTTTGTTATTTTGCTAGCCGAAAAGGTGGCGATATTGTATGTCAGTGACGGGGCAGAATACTCGAATCCTTGACCGACTACTGTTAAGCCGTGCATGTAATATACCGTGTAGTCAAGGTCAGCGGTGCCTCTGACATAGTAGTCGACGTATCCTTGGGCGAATTGGTTGTCTGTGTAACCCAGATCGTTGGTAGAGTTTAGGGTCAGAGTTATTTCGTCTATTGTGTCCTGAACCGGATTGGCGGCGTTGAATGGATACTGATTCGGAGCAACGACCCTTAATCCGTACACATTTAGAACGAACTGTCCCGTTTGGCCGGGCGTCGCTTCAATGTAGAAAAGTAGACTGGTTATGCTGGACCCCCCGGCTGAGAAGATCCCGTTAACCTTGTAGGCCTCTAGAATGGCGCTTATTGTGAAGTTCTCTGTCCGGCCTAGTCCGCTCCTATGCTGAAGGTATGATGATTCAGACCATGCTTGAAATGGGGTCCCTGACCCGTCCTCTCCAGCGACCCTGATTCCGTAGTGTATTCCAACACTTGCCTCTAACGAGATGAAGAGCACTGGATTTTGTGCTAGTGAGAAATTCACTGATCGGTAGAGGTTAACGGCTTGAGGGTATGATTCTGATGCAATGGTGGCATTCAGCTTTAGTACCCCATTTGCTGAAATGCGAGCAGTCATGTTAGGCTGAGAATAGCCAACGTGCCATTGTGAGGCATTAGATAGTGGATCCTGCCAGATCGTGTCATTGAGGCGAATATAGTTGGCAGATTCGAGACTATTCAGGTTGGAAACGTTTAGGACAGTTGTCTGCTGGCTCTTGCCTCGGAGAACTACAACCATGCTTGCCATTACGACAATGGCTATGATAAGCAGAGCATACAGATTCCTAGATCTCAAAGCCTGATCACGTAGTGGAAATCCGCAGATAACCGGTTATACTCGGCGTTCCTTATTTTTCTACCTCTTCCAGCAGCCTGGAAGCTGATCGCTCAAGCGTGAATTTCTTGACAATATTCTCTCTGGCGTGCTGGCCCATCTCGTGTCTCAAGCCTTCATTGTCTAGTAGGGTATTCATCTTGGATCCGATGAACTGGTGGTCTAGCGGGTCTACGATGTATCCTGTGACTCCGTCAACCACCACTTCTGGCGGACCCCCATGGTTCGTCACTATCGATGGTTTCGAGAATAGTCCAGCTTCTACTGGTGTGAGTCCGAACGGCTCGTAGAGTGAGAGGTGTACGAGGAATTTGCATCCTCCGTACGCCTGAGCTAGGTCTTCTTCACGGTCCATCGTTCCTCTGAACTCTATCGGAACGTCAAGCTCGGACCCTAAATCCTTCAGATTACTCATCTCCTGCCCGTCGCCGATAACCATGACCTTCGACGATCGAACATGGGCCGCCGCCCGGATCATGCTCTCCACATTCTTGAGAGGGATAAGCGATCCTACAATCAACATGTAGTCCTCTTCTCGGATATGGTTCTTCGATGCGAGTCGTTCTAGCAGTGGGTCGGCCGCTGGATAGACGACACTAGGCGTCTCTCCTAGATGGTAGACGCGTTCTAGGAATTTCGAGAGGAAGAAACTGTTGGCGATGATTTTCCCGTATCCTCGTACAGTCTCAATATCCACCGCTTTGGCAACACGAGCTGTGAGTCCGTACAGTTGGTCTGAGAGCAGCATCTTCGCCAACAGCCCGCCGTAGAACTCGCCCCCGGTCCTTCTCACTGTCGGGCTTATGCGTCGATAATCAATCCCGGTGATTATCTCTTCCCATGCCAGTTCGAACATGGACCCTGAGTACCAGACGATTCTCGGGCCGAGAACCTTGGAGAGGTAGAAGGCGAGAACCGGTTCAATGTGGTGGTGGATGATGATCTTGTCATACTGTTTCAGCTCTTCCAAGAACTTCTTTAGTAGTCGGAATCGTTTGGGACGATTAAGAATCGCTGTGGGAATACTTCTGATAGGCTCCCCGTCCAGCCTATCCTCCCAGCCCCGCGACATCGTGCCCGTATAGTAGAATGTGACATCCGTTCCCATCCTTCTCATCTCGATGTAGTGGCTGAGGGCCAGCCGCTCTGCTCCCCCGAACCTGCCGTAGGACTGTTGGAGTATAGCGATACGCATTGGCGAGAGCGTTAGCGCCTTTTCCTTCACTCTTTATTCTTATCGGCAACCGAGGATCTATCCGGAATTCCGTAGACTCGCTGAGACACCAATATACGAGCTTTAGAGGAGTAGTATGCCTTGCAGAGCGTAGTTCGCGCACAGCACGAGCATGAGGACGATAATCACCCCAGGCCATCGAATCTCCTTGGTCCCAAGCACGGGCAGGAACAGCAGGGCGGCAGCCAATAGAACCGGGATGGGCAGATTATAGACAATCCTTGTCTGGTTGTAGCTGTCGAGGATGAGGAATGGTATTGAGGCTGCTCCGACCCAGAGGAGGACTAGTCGTTCAAACCAGTCCTTGAACCGGAGAGCGAAACAGGCGAATAATCCTACTCCTAGGATAATCCAGCTCGCCAAGAGTCCACTGTGGGTATAGAGCAGCCCGTCTACCAGGTTGACCCAGAACGAGGATGCGTCAGCGCTGGTCGGCAGTTTGGTCGCGAGATCAGCGGCTACTGAACGGGTCGCGAAGATAGTGCTCTTCAGGACATCCAGAGCTATGCCAGCGATGAGGATTCCAGCTATTGATTTGAGGTGGACTGAGAGGCGTGTCTCTCTCCAGACTGTGAGTGTGAACACTAGGCCTGTTGTGGCTATGAGGACCCAGGTCCAGGGATGGGTAAGGAAGAGCGCTATTGAGAGAGCGAACATCCCGCTGTATTTTGGGGCTGAGGGCGACTTTGAGAATAGTAGGAGTAGGGTCAGGAAGAGATAGGCGAAGACTAGCGCGAGCATGTTTGCGTAGTATCCTCCCCAGAGTCCGACTGGAATGTAGAATGTGAATGGTGTGAAGAGTGCGGTCAGTCCTGCGAGGCTCGCGTTTCCCTGTCCGAACCGGACGAAGGCGTACGTTGACAGTGCTAGTAGTGGTGCTAGCAGCATTGGCAGATACTCGATGATTTGTGAGGGTGAGACTCCTAGCGACGCGACCATGTACAATATTACTAGGAGTAGTGGTCTGGAGCCATCGAGGCCTTCGACGAACGAGTACTGGAGCGCTTGGGGAATTGGTTTCGACAGCATCAGGCTGATCCATGTGACATAGGTCGGACTGTCTACTCCGACGAGAGTTCCGTTAGGATTCAGGTCAGGCCGGTATGGGACGAAGGCGAGAAGAATACTGGCAGCTAGGCTGATGATGAGCAGCAGTCTGGGACGGGATAGAATCTTGAATGTCCGGGCTGATTCTGAGAGAGATCTAGCTCTTACAGACGCGAATACTTTCTGGAAGGGTTCCGAGAAGAAATGGACGATGGATCTGGCAGTGGACGAGTATCGAGTCGCCTCTCTCGCCACGAGCCGCGGTAACCAGGCGTAGAGGAGCCCCAGCAGGAATACGGTCGAGAGTGGCGAGAGTAGGAAGTAGATGTCCGTGTTGAGGTTGGAGACTCCGGGATCTTGAATGTAAGGGAATAAGGCGAGTATTGCGAGAACTAGAACTTGGAAGGAGAGTACGATCAGGATTACGCCGGTGAAGATGGCCTGGCGTTGCGTCATCAGACGATTCCTCTGAAGGATTGGTGATACTCCTATTATGCTTCCAGCAGTGTTCCGGTCGATGGATGCTCCACACTAGCTAGCATAACTGTTCTGATGATCAGCTCGTTACATTCTGTTCAAAACAAGCTCTCCGGCTACACTGTCTCCCATGTCATGTGGTATTGACAAGCTGATCAAGGCTCTACCCAGAGTCTCTAACCAGCAACTGGAAGCCTGGTTCACGGTGGTCGTGAAGACCAAGTCTGAGCTGATGGAGGCGAAGAGGTTCCTCAACGGACCTCTC
>Ga0209056_10001852_pt1 | contig 23138 bp, 23 predicted proteins | sample GraSoiAngelo_114_FD_185876 | JGI IMG/M metagenome (GOLD analysis project Ga0209056, IMG submission 185876) | Grasslands soil microbial communities from the Angelo Coastal Reserve, California, USA - 14_0903_13_40cm (SPAdes) (version 2) | ecosystem: Environmental > Terrestrial > Soil > Grasslands... | reverse complement strand
AACTGGAATTTGTAGCCCATGGCGCCCAGCTCTCGCTGAAATCCCGCGAGCTGCGTGTCGCTGAGGTGGCGCTTCCAGTTGAACGACGGCGAGCAATTGTAGGCGAGCAGTTTGCCGGGATACTCTCTGTGAATCGCCTCGGCGAACTGCCGCGCCTCGGCGAGATCCGGCTTCGCCGTCTCGAACCAGAGCATATCGGCATAGGGCGCGTACGCGCGGGCGCGCGCGATCGCCGCTTCCACGCCGTCTCGAATCACCAAGAAGCCTTCCGGCGAGTGCTCACCGGTGCACCAGCGCCGGTCGTACTCGTCGATATCGCCCGTCAGCAACCCGGCGCTATTCGCATCGGTGCGGGCGATGAGCATCGTGTCCACGCCGCACACGTCCGCGGCGAGGCGCGCGGCGATCAGCTTGGCGATGAACTCACTCGTGGGGACGAGCACCTTGCCGCCCAGATGGCCGCATTTCTTCACCGACGACAGCTGATCCTCGAAGTGCACGCCGGCGGCGCCGGCGGCGATCATCAGCTTCATCAGCTCATAGGCGTTGAGCACGCCGCCGAACCCCGCCTCGGCATCGGCGACCAGCGGTACGTGCCAGTCGATGGAATGGTCGCCGTTCATGTGATGGATTTCGTCGGCGCGCCGCAGCGCATTCTGAATCCGGCAGATCAGGTTGGGTACGCTGTCGGAGGGGTACAGGCTCTGGTCGGGGTACATGGTCAGCGCGCAGTTGGCGTCCGCCGCGACTTGCCAGCCGCTGATGTAGATCGCCTTGAGCCCGGCGCGGACTTCCTGCACCGCCTGGTTTCCCGTGACGGCCGACAGCACGGCGACGTAGGGCTCTTCGCGCAGCAGTTTCCACAGGCGCGCCGCACCATGACTCGCGAGCGTGTACTCGATCGGGAGCGTGCCGCGGAGCCGGTACACGTCTTCCGGGGTGTAGCTGCGCGTGATCCCCTGCCAGCGCCGGTCGTTGTGCCATCGGAGATCGAGCTCCTCGACGAATTCTCGCTTACTCCCACCGCTCCGCTTCTGAGCGTTATTCGAGATGTTCATACGTCACCAAGGTGAGAAATTCCGGGAATTCCGAACCCGTCATGAGCTGATGGAAGAGCCGCGCGGCCTGATCGAACGTGCCGCCCTTCAGATTCTTCGTTTCCACCTCTTCCGCGATGATCGATTCGACGAGCGAGCCCGTCACCGTCCGGCCGTCCGAGAGCCGCGCGCCGTGGCGCACCCATTGCCACACCTGCGACCGCGAGATCTCGGCGGTGGCCGCGTCTTCCATCAGGTTGTAGATCGGCACGCAGCCGACCCCGCGCAGCCACGACTCGACGTACTGGATCCCCACGTCCACGTTGGTTCGCAGGCCGGCCTCGGTGATCTCGCCTTCTGGTACAGCCAGCAAGTCCGGTGCCGTGACGCGCACGTCGTCCCGCGCGATCTGGAGTTGATTCGGACCCGGCATCGCGGCATCGAAGACCTGGGCCGCGACCGGCACGAGCCCGGGGTGCGCCACCCACGTGCCGTCGTGCCCGGCCCGGACCTCGCGCAGCTTATCCTGCCGGACCTTCTCGAGTGCCGCCTCGTTCGCCGCCGGGTCGTGCTTGATGGGGATCTGGGCCGCCATCCCGCCCATCGCGTGTGCGCGCCGGCGGTGACAGGTCTGTATCAGGAGATCCACATACGACTTGAGGAAGTGACGGTCCATCGTCACGCGGGCGCGGTCGGGGAGGACGCAATCTGGGCGCTGCCTGAACTTCTTGATGAAGCTGAAAATGTAGTCCCAGCGCCCGCAGTTGAGGCCGGCGGAGTGGTCCTTCAGCTCGTACAGAATCTCGTCCATCTCGAACGCGGCGAGAATCGTCTCGATCAGGACCGTAGCGCGGATCGTGCCGCGAGGGATGCCAAGCTCGTCCTGCGCGAGGTTGAAGACGCCATTCCAGAGGCGCGCCTCGAGGTGGCTCTCGAGCTTGGGCAGGTAGAAGTAGGGTCCCGTGCCCTTCGCGATCAGCGCCGAGGCGTTGTGAAAGAAGAAGAGCCCGAAATCGAAGAGGGACGCGGAAATCGGGCGCCCGTCGACGGTCACGTGCTTCTCGTCGAGATGCCAACCGCGCGGCCGCACCATCAGTGTGGCCGTGCGCGGCGCGAGCGTGTAGCGCTTCCCCTCAGGGCTGGTGTACTCGATGGTGCCTCGCACCGCGTCCCGCAGGTTCAGCTGCCCCTCGAGATTGTTGCGCCAGGTGGGAGTGTTCGAGTCTTCGAAGTCCGCCATGTAGACCCGCGCGCCCGAGTTGAGCGCGTTGATGATCATCTTGCGGTCCACGGGGCCCGTAATCTCGACCCGGCGGTCCAGCAGGTCGGCGGGGATCGGCGCGACTGTCCACGCTGTCTCGCGCACGGAGCGCGTCTCGGACAGGAAGTCAGGGCGCTCGCCAGCGTCGAGACGCCGCTGTCGCTCCACGCGGCGCGCGAGCAGCTCCTGGCGACGCGGCTCGCAAGCCCGCGCGAGCGTGGTGAGGAAGCGCCGGGCCTCGGGCGTCAGGATCTCCGCAAACCCCGGCTCCAACGGCGCGTGCACTTCGAATCCGGCGCCCGACCTCGTTCGAGCGGTGGTCATGATCGGCAATGTAGCGCTCCGGCTGCGGCCAAGTGCCCGGGAAAGAAGCGGGGCGAGCCGGGATGCTGCGCGATGACGCGCGGCGGTTCCCAGCCGCCCCTTATGCCTCTCCGCTGGTGAGGAGGGTCCGCAGCGGCCGTGCACGGCCGCTGCGGCAGCCGGCGCGGTGCCAGTGTTTACCCGGCTCCGCCTTTGCCGGCTTTTTCCCCCCGACATCGGCATCCTGCTTCTGCCGGTTTTGCATTTGCAACCCTCATGCCATCCGGGTAATGTCGAGCCCCGGTGGACGACGCCGTTTTTGCGGCACGGGCGGGTGCCGGTCGCCCGCCCGGTGCGGCGCATTCTGTGGCAATATTACCGCACATGTGTACCGCTCCCCTCACGGCCGTCGGCCGCTCCGTTCCCCGTCGCGAGGGTGCCGATAAGGTGACGGGGCGCGCACGCTACACCGACGACATCGCCGTGCCGGGGGCCTGGTACGGCCGGACCATTCGGTCCACGATCGCGCGCGGCGCGATCCGCTCGCTCACGTTGGACCCCGCCTTCGACTGGTCGCGCGTCGTCGTGGTGAGCGCGGACGACATCCCGGGGGAGAACGTCGTCCAGCTGATCCGGGATGACCAGCCGGTTCTGGCCCCGAACGGGGGCGAGATCAGGCACAAGGAGGAGCCGATCCTCCTGCTGGCCGCGCCTGACCGGGCCACGCTGGAGGACGCGGCCAGTCATATCCACATCGAGTACGAGCTCGCCACCCCGGTCTCCGACATCGGGAGCGCCACCGAAGTCTTCAGCACGGTCGACATAGCGAAGGGGGATGTGGCGTCCGCGCAGCGGGAGGCGGATCTCGTCGTGGAACGTGAGTTTCGCGTTGGATTGCAGGAGCAGTTGTATATCGAGCCGCAAGGCGCAATCGCGTTCCCTGAAGCAGACGGCACCATCCGGGTCATCGGCTCGCTGCAGTGCCCCTACTACGTCCATCGCGCCTTGAAGCGAGCGCTGAAGCTCAGCGATCAGCAAGCCGTGGTGGTCCAGGCGGAGACGGGCGGCGGGTTTGGTGGCAAGGAGGAGTACCCCTCGATCGTGGCGGTTCATGCCGCGTTGCTCGCCCGCAAGGCGGGGCGGCCAGTCCGACTGATCTACGACCGCCATGAGGACCTGGCGGCGACCACCAAGCGTCATCCAGGAGTCATCCGACACCGCACGGGCGTCAAAGAGGATGGAACACTGGTCTTTCAGGACATCGAGATCGTGCTGGATGGCGGGGCATATTGCACGCTGACACCTGTGGTGCTGTCGCGCGCGGCGATCCACGCCGCGGGCGCGTATTCCTGTCCCAATGTCCGCATCCGGGCGCGGGCGGTCGCGACGAACACGCCGCCGAACGGGGCGTTCCGCGGTTTCGGCGCGCCCCAGTCGCTGTTCGCCGCGGAGTTGATGGTGGAGCACGTGGCCGAGCGGCTGGGCGTGTCGAGCGTCGATCTCCGGCGCAAATGGATGCTGCGCCTCGGCGACACGACGGCGACGGGGCAGGTGCTCTCGGAGAGCGTAGGCTCGGAGTTGGTTCTGGATGCGGCGCTCAAAAACGCGCCGGCCGTCCGGCCGTCCGACCGTCCGACCGTCCGACGCGGTCGCGGTCTCTCGCTGGTCTTCCACGGATCTGGTTTCACGGGGAGTGGCGAAAAGAAGCTACAGGGCACAATCGCGTTTGAAGCGCTGGCCGACGGGACCTTCCGCATCCTCACCGCGTCGACTGAGATCGGCCAGGGGACGAAGACCATTTTTTGTCAGCTTGCCGCGGATGCATTGGGTGTCGGGATGGACAAGGTAGACCTTGCCCCGCAGGACACGTCGCTCGTTCCCGATTCCGGCCCCACTGTCGCCTCGCGGACGGCGATGATCGTGGGACGCCTGGTGCAGGACGCCGCCACGGAGGTCAAGGAACGGCTGAAACGGGAGAAGGCGCCGCTCCGCGTCGAGAAGTCATACATCCAGCCCGACTCGATTCACTGGGACGAGACGACCTACCGGGGCGACGCGTACCCGGTCTATGCCTGGGCGTGCACGATCGCGGACGTGGACGTGGACATGACGACCGGCGAGGTGCGCGTGAGCGACCTGATCACCGCCGTCGATTGCGGCAAGGCGCTCCATCCGGTGATGGCGGAGGGGCAGATCGAGGGCGGCTGTCTCCAGGCGGTCGGCTGGGCGACGATCGAAGAGATCAAGATGCAGGACGGGGGCTACCAGAACGACCGGCTCGCCACTTACCTGATTCCCACCGCGCTCGACGCGCCGCGGATTCGTACGATCCTGGTCGAGAATCCGTACTCGCGAGGGCCCTTTGGGGCCAAAGGGATCGGGGAGCTCCCGATGGATGGCCCGGCCCCTGCGATCATCGCCGCGATCCACGACGCGACGGGGGTGTGGCTGGATGAGATCCCCGCGACGCCCGAGAAGGTATTGGCCGCATGCGCTTCACGCTGAACGGAAGAACGGTTTCGCTCGACGTCGTTGGTACACGCCGTTTGCTTGACGCATTGCGAGAGGACCTCCACCTCACCGGCACCAAAGAGGGTTGTGGTGAAGGGGAGTGCGGTGCGTGCTCCGTGCTGATCGACGGCGAGGTCGTCGACAGCTGCCTGATCGCCGTCGGCCAGGTTGAGGGCCGCGAGGTCACAACGGTCGAGGGACTGGCGGATGGCGGACGACTGACGGCTCTGCAGCAGGCCTTCATCGAACACGGGGCGGCGCAATGCGGGATCTGTACGCCCGGAATGTTGCTCGCGGCCCACGTCTTGGTACAGCAGTCAAGACAACTGACTGCGGACGACGTGCGAGAAGGGCTCGCCGGGAATCTGTGTCGCTGTACGGGTTACACGAAGATCATCGACGCGGTTTTGTCATGCACGAAGTGACATTCCTCTGCCCCAAGGACCTACAGGACGCCGTGCGGTTGTACCGAACCACTCCGGGATGCCGTCCGCTTGCAGGCGGCACCGATCTCATGGTCATGCTCCACGCGCGCACGCTGCGGCCCCAGCCGAGGGCCGTGCTCGATATTTGGTCACTTGCTGAGCTGAAGGGCGTGCGACGCCACAGCGGGATGCTCGAAATCGGCGCTGCGGAGTCGTACACGGGAATCATTCGGTCGCGCGAGGCGCACCAGCACGTGCCCGCACTGGTCGCAGCGGCGCGCACCATCGGCGCCGCGCAGATCCAGAACCGCGGCACGCTCGGCGGCAACCTCGCCAACGCGTCGCCGGCGGGGGACACTCTGCCGATACTGCTCGCGTACGACGCGGTCGTCGTCACGGACCGGCGCTCGATTCCCATCGATCAGTTTTTCACCGGCTACCGCAAGACCGCGCTGCAGCCCGACGAGCTGATCACGGCGGTGCGCTTTCCGCAGGGCCGGGACGTGGTATTCCGGAAAGTCGGCACGCGCGCGGCACAGGCGATTTCGAAGGTCATGATGGCGGTCAGCCGGAAGCCGGCGCGCATTGCGATCGGCTCGGTGGCCGAGGTCCCGCTGCGCGCCCGCGGCGCCGAAGCGGCACTTGAGCGAGGGGATGTTGATGGCGCTATCGCTGCGGTCGCGGACGACATCCGGCCGATCGACGACGTGCGATCCACCGCCGACTATCGCCGCACGGTTACCCAGAACGTGCTTCGGGAGCTGTTATCCGTGGGCTGAAGCGCCGGCCCTTTAGGGCACGGATAGCCTCAGTACGCCAACATTTCTAGAGATTTCGTTAGGACCCTGGTCCCGAGCTCCAAATGCTTGGGACTCGTTGCTTCTTCGGGACAATGCGAACGTCCGCCGATGCTCGGCACAAATAACATCCCCACCTTGCACGGCGCCGCCAGAATCTGGGCGTCATGCCCGGCCCCGCTCACCATCTCGGTCGCCTGCACGCCGCACTCCTTCGCCGCCCGCGCGAGCAGCGCCCGCACATCGGGGTGCATCGCCACGGGTGGTTTTTCCTGCAGCGTGCGAATCGCGATGCCGAGTCGCCGCTCCTGGGAGATCGTGGTGCAGAGCGAGCGAATGCGCTCCTCGAGCGCGCGCCGTCCGCCCAGGTCGGAATGCCGCAGGTCGATCGTGAAGACCACCATGCCCGGGACGACGTTGATCTGATCGGGTTCGACGGCGAGCTTGCCGACGGTCGCGACGGCTGGTTTGCCGAGGGATTTCGCGATCGACTCGATGGCATGGAGCATCGCGGCTGCCCCCGCGAGCGCGTCGCGCCGCAGGTCCATCGGCGTCGTCCCGGCATGGTCGGGCTGACCGCTCACCGTCACCTCGAGCTGCGCCGTGCCCACGATCGCGCTTACGACGGCGAGTGGCGTTCCAGAGGATTCGAGAACCGCGCCCTGCTCGATGTGCAGCTCGACGAATGTGTCGATGTCGTCGCGCGCGGCCGTGGCGATCCGCGCGGGATCGAGACCGCGCTCACGCATTGCAGCGGCGATTTCGGGGTCTGCGGAATCGATTGTGCCTGTGATCGCTCGAGACCCCCAGAAGTTCGTCGCGAAGCGAGAGCCTTCTTCCTCGCAGATCGCGACGACCTCGAGCGTGCGACGCGGTTTTCCCTTGGCTTTGAGCAGCGACTCGACGGCCGTCAGCCCGGCGACGATGCCGAGTGCGCCGTCGAGCCGGCCGCCGTGGCGCACCGTGTCGATGTGCGAGCCGGTAACGATGCTCTTTCCTCCATCAGTGCCTTCCGCTCGACCCCACAGGTTTCCGACCGCATCCCGTCGAGTCCTGAGTCCGGCGTCTTTCAACCAGCGTTCAACGCGTTCGACCGCGGTCGCCCACGCAGGGCCATACAGAGGCCGGTACGCTCCACCATCGGGCTCGGCGCCGATCACGTAGAGCTCGTCGAGCCGTCGCTCGAGCAACGCGGGGTCAATCCCCATTCGACATATCCATAATCATTGATATGTGGCTAGTGCGGCCGGGCGCCCGGGGGCCGCACGAATTGCCCCCCTCCGGGCCGGCCGATCACTTCGCCATCACCGAAAACGGTCTTCCCCCGCACGATCGTCCGCACGACCCTGCCCGTGAATGCTCGGCCAAGGTAGGCGCTCACCCCACTCCGGGTCTGGAGTTGCTCCGGCGCGAAGGTCCACCGCTGCCCGGGATCGACGAGTGCAAGGTCTGCATCGGCTCCGACGGCGATCGCGCCTTTGCGCGGGTATAAGCCGAAGAGTTGCGCGGGCGCGGTGGCGGTCATGTGGGCGATCCGCTCGAACGAAAGCCCGCGGTCGTGCAAGCCATCCGTGAGCAGGACCGGAAGCGTGGCCTGAATGCCCGCGACACCACCCCAGGCCTGCCAGATGTCGTGCTCACCCTTGTGCTTGTCGGCGGCAGGGCAGGGCGAGTGATCTGAGGCGATCAGATCGACGCGACCGGCGAGCACTTCGTCCCACAGGGCCTCGCGGGTTGCGGCGTCGCGGATCGGCGGCGCGCACTTCAGCGGCGGGCCGATGCGCTCGAAGTCGTCTTCAGTAAATGCGAGATAGTGCGGGCAGGTCTCGGCGGTGATCGCCACGCCCTTGCGGCGCGCCTCGTTCACCTCCGCTAATCCCTCGACGCAGCTGACGTGGACGACGTGTGCGCGCACGCCTGTGCCGGCGCCGCGCATGCAGACGAGCAGGCGGCGGATCGCGGCGACTTCAGCGGCGGCCGGCCGGGCGCCACACCATGCGAGCGGATTCGGCGCGCCCTGGGATGCGAGCATCTCCTGGCTTTCGGCGTGTACGCCGACGATCGCGTTGAGCCGCGCGGCGGTCTTCAGGCCGATCGCCAGCACGCCATCGGACACGCGATGAAAGTCGTCGATGCCGCTGTCGCTCATGAAGGCTTTGAAGCCGACGACGCCACGGTCGTGGAGCGCTTCGAGGTCGCCGAGGTTCTCGGGCACCAGGCCGCCCCACAGGCCGAAGTCCACCAGGGCTTTCTGGCTTGCGACCGCGACTTTTTCGTCGAAGGCTGCTGGCGTGGTGGTCGGCGGGTGCGCGTTCAGGGGCATCTCGAGCACCGTGGTAACGCCGCCCGCTGCCGCGCCGCGCGTGCCGGCTTCCCATCCTTCCCAGTCGGCGCGACCGGGCTCGTTGAAATGGACATGTGCGTCGACCACGCCTGGGAGGACAACTAGGCCGGTTGCATCGATGATTTCGCCCTGGTCACGGACCTCAGAGCCGATGGCGGATATCACGCCATTCTCGACCGCGATGTCCGCTGGTCGTTGGCCCGTCGGCAGGACTACGGTGCCTCCGCGAATGACGAGTGTGGTCACCGCACTTCTTCTATGACGATCTCCTGCGCTCCCTCCCACAGCGTGAGCCTGCCGATCTCGGGAAGTTGTTCCTGCCCCTGAGTGATCGTCGCGAAATGATTTCCTGCCAGTTGTCCCACTTTGCTTGCGAACATCGTGGATCCATAAGGGAAGAGCAGTTCGGTCTCGCTAATTCCTCCCGGGTACAGGAGAAGCATGCCGGGGGCGGGATGGCTGGTATGGTTCTCGAAATCGAGTCCAAGTTTGCGCTCGCCCATGGGAATCCACGTCGACTCGCCGCTCCAGCGGCAGTGGACTATCTTGGACTTGAGCGGCAGCATTTTGCGAATCACGGCCACCGTTTTGGGTGCGGCGTTCTCTTCCAGCCGTGCCGTAAACGTCAGGCTTCCCACGCGGATCTTGAGCATGTCCAACACTAACCGTCCGACGATTTCGACGCACGTCCTCGATACCACGCGCGGCGAGCCCGCCGCCGGCGTCGCGGTGACGCTGTGGCGCCTCGATGGCAAGGAGCCCGTATCGCAGGGAACCCGAGAGACGGATGCGGACGGACGAATCGGGGCACTGGGCGACGGAGCTCTGACCGCGGGGACGTACCGGCTGTCATTCGACGTGGGCGCCTACTATAAGAAGAAAGGGACCGCGGCGTTCCTCCAGCGCGCGACGCTGGACTTCGAGATCACCGATACCAACCGCCGCTACCACATCCCCCTCTTGATGTCACCGTTTGCGTGCTCGAGCTACCGAGGCAGTTGAACCTATTCGAGCACGCGGGTCCATTGTTGGATCGGCTTCGCGCGGAGGAGCCGTTCCCCAGCGGTGCCGCGATACTCGCACGCGCCCGGGCCATCGTGAAGGAACTCTCGGAAGCAGAGCAGATCGCTGTCATCAATGCGCATCCGCGCATCGGCGAACGTCGGGACAAGGTGTCGGCGCTGTCTTTCAAGGAGCAGGGCTACGACCGCGACACCACGCCGCCGGAGGTCCTGAAACGCCTGGCGACGCTCAACGAAGCATACGAGCAGAAGTTCGGGTTTCGCTTTGTCGTCTTCGTCAACCGGCGATCGAAAGAGGCCATCGTGCCGATCCTCGAGGCGCGGCTGCGGGGCTCGCGCGAGGAGGAGCGGCGCACAGCGCTGCGGGAGATTCTGGCGATTGCTGAGGACCGGCTGAAACGCCCATGTTCGCATTGATCAAGCTGATCCAATCGCTGTTCGGCGCGCTGCACTCCGAGGGCACGGAGGGGCAGCTCGCCGCGGGAATCGTGCTGGGTTCCTGTCTCGGCCTGACGCCGCTCCTGAATCTCCACAACGCGGTCATCTTTGCGGCGCTGGTGTTGCTGAACGTGTCGTTCGCCGCCGGCATGCTCGGCTGGGCGCTGTTTGTCCCGATTGGTTTCCTGCTCGATCCGCTATTCGACTGGATCGGCCACCAGCTGCTTCTGGCCGAATCGCTGCGCGGCCTGTGGACGTCCCTCTACAACACGCCGATCGTCCCGCTCACCAACTTCAACAACACCGTCGTGCTCGGCAGCGTCGTGTTCGCCCTGCTCTTTGCGGTGCCGTTCTTCTTTCTCACGCGCTGGGCGGTGGTCCGCTATCGCGTGACCGTCGGCGAGCGCGTGCGACAGTCGAAGTTCTATCGCGCCTTGACGGCGTCCAAGGCCTACAACGTCTACAAGATGTTCCGGCCATGAAGGTCAAAATCTTCCGCTGGCGCGCGATCGGGCCGTTGCTCGTGCTCTTCGTCATCGCCGGAATCCTGTGGTGGCTGTTCGCCGACACGATCGCACGGCGGGAATCGCAGAAGGTGGGCACGCAGATCCTGGGCGCACAGGTCGAGATCCAGCGGCTCCATCTCGACCTGCGCCACGGGAAAGTCCTGATCAGTGGCCTCACGATCGCCAGCCCGCACGAGGCATTCAAGAACCTCCTGCAGGCGGACGAATTGGTCGCGGACATCGATGTCGTGCCGCTCACCGAAGAGAAACTCATCATCAATCGCATCGCGGCGAACGGGCTCCGCTTCGGCACGCCGCGCGCGACGGACGGCCGCGCGGCCGCGACATCGGGCGACGGTATCGCGGGTCGCGTACTCGCCGAGACGCGCGACTGGGCCAGCCAATTCCAGATCCCGGTGCTGCAGCTAGCGACCGGGAAGGTCAGCATCGACTCGCTCGATCCGCGGCGGCTGTCCACGATTCCCGCCGCCACCGCGCTGGGCGCGCGGGCGGACTCGTCCCGCCGCGCCTGGCGGGCGGCGTTCGATTCGCTGCGTCTCGCTCCGACGCTCGATTCCGCGAGCGCGGCGCTCGAGACGCTGCGGCATGCGCGCGCCACCGATCTCGCGGCCCTCAACGCTGCGCGTCAGGCGATCGGCCGTCTCAAGCGCGCGCGCGACCGCGTGACGGCGCTGGACCGGGGCGTCAGGACGGGCGTCGCCGAACTGCAGGCGGGGCTCGCCGGGCTCGACAGCTTGCGGCGGCGCGACTACGCGTTCGCGCGCAGCCTCCTGAAGTTGCCGAGCCTTGATGCACCGGAGATCGGGGCCGCGCTGTTTGCGCCGGCCGCCCTCAAGCCGTTCGAGCGCGTCCTCTACTACGTGCAGCTGGCGCGTCGCTACATGCCGCCCGGGCTGCTGCCCCGCGCCACGACCGGCCCGAGCCGCGTGCGGCGCGCGGGCGAAGACGTGCGTTTTCCCAAAGAGCGCGCGCTGCCGGCGTTTCTGGTCCGGACTGCCGAGCTCTCGTTCCTGCTGCACCCGACGTCGGAACAGCCGCAGCGCTACGCCGGCCGGTTGACCGGGTTGACGAGCGATCCGGCATTGTATGGCCGGCCTACGGCCTTCCAGGCCAGCGGACCGCAGCTCGCCGCGGGCGCGACGCTCAATCATGTGCGCGCCATTCCGGTCGACACCGCGGGCGCAAGTGTCGGCGGCATCACGCTGCCCGCTTTCGACGTCCCCGGCGTGCCGCTCACGCTCGATCCGGGCGCCGGCACCTCGCAGCTCGGCTTCACGTTGAACGGCGACACCATTCGGGCGCGGTTCGCCATCCGCTCGACGAACGTGCGGTGGACGCGCGACTCCGGTTTCACGAACAGCACGATCGGCGGTCTGATCTGGCAGGCCGTCTCCGGCATCTCGAATCTCGACGTCGAGGCGCGGCTCTCGGGCGCGCTGCATCATCCTGACCTCGCCGTGCGCTCGAATCTCGATCAGGCGATCGCGTCCCGCCTGCGCGCGGTGCTCGGCGAACAGGTCGCCGCCGCGGAGCGGCAGGTCCACGATCGCGTGGACGCGCTGGTCGACCCTAAGGTGGGTCCGGTGCGCGTGCGCGTGAACGAGGTCCAGGCGCAGGCGCAGGCCCAGGTCGCCCAGCAGCGCACGCGGATCGACGAGCTCCAGAAAAACCTCGAGCAGCGGCTGCGGCAGTTGCTCGGCGGCGTCCGGCTGCCGTGAGCGCCAGCGGGATTCTCGTCCAAACGTTGCAGCACCCAACGGCGTCTTAGTACCGTGTCGGACGATCTCGTCGCCCGCGCCCAGGCTGGCGACCAGACCGCCTTTCGGGAGCTGTACCGCCAGCACGCCGGCCGGGTCTACGCGCTGTGTCTCCGTCTCACGGGCGACGGACGCGACGCCGAAGAGCGCACCCAGGATGTGTTCGTGCGGCTGTGGGACAAGCTGCGCTCGTTCCGCGGTGATAGCGCCTTCAGTTCCTGGCTGCACCGCCTGGCCGTCAATGTGGTCCTGAACGAACGCCGCACGACCGGCAGGCGGGAGCGGCGGGTGATGTCGGCGGAGGATCCGGACACGGTGGTAGGGGCGCAGCATGCGGCGCCCCTCCATCTGAACATCGACCTCGAGCGGGCGATCGCCGAGCTGCCGGACGGAGCGCGGGAGGTCTTCGTGCTGTATGACATCGAGGGCTACGGTCACGGCGAAATCGCGCAGCTTGTGGGCATAGCGGAGGGCACGTCCAAAGCGCAGCTGTTTCGCGCCCGGCGACTATTACGGGAGAAGCTGGAGCGATGAACGAACAGGAGCTGCACGACGCCGTCAGCCGGCTGCCGAAGAGCATCGAGCCGCCACGCGATTTGTGGCCGGGTATCGAGGCTCGGCTGGCACGGTCGGGAGCGTGGCGGCGCTGGTACTGGGTGCCGCTCGCGTTGGCCGCGGTGCTCGTGTTTCTGCTGATCGCCCGGGCGGAGCGCAGTGCCTGGGACGTCACCGCACTGGCGGGCCGGCCGCTGATCGGCACGACGCGGCTCGCGGCGTCGGGCCGGCTGCGGGTGGGTGACTGGCTGCAGACCGACGACTCCTCGCGCGCGCTCATCGCCGTCGGACGGATCGGGCAGGTCGAAGTGCGGCCGGACACGCGCGTGCAGCTCGTCGTCGCCAAAGCGAACGAGCACCGCCTGGCGCTGGCGCGCGGCACGATCGACGCCAAAGTCGACGCGGTGCCGCGCCTCTTTTTCGTCGAGACGCCGGCCGGCACGGCGATCGACCTCGGCTGTGCCTACACGCTCGAAACGGATTCCCTTGGCAACGGCTTGCTGCACGTCACCGCGGGTGAAGTCGAGTTCCAGACCGGGTCTCACGCTTCGCGTGTACTCCTGGGCGCGTTGATGCAAATCCGCCCCACCACGGGACCCGGCATTCCGTATGTGGAGGGCGCGCCGGCACCGTTCGTGCGCGCCTTGATCGCGTTCGACTTCGCGCAGCGGGGCACGCGCGCGCGCGCGATTCGTACGGTGCTCGCGCTCGCGCGTCCGCAGGATGCGCTCTCGCTCTGGCATGTGCTGCAGCGCGTCGATCCGGCGCTGCGCGGCGTCGTGTACGATCGGCTCGCGGCGCTCGTACCGCCGCCGCCCGGCGTCACGCGGCGTGCTGCGATCGCGCTCGAGTCCCGCGCGCTGGAAGGCTATTGGACGAAGATTCAGCGCATTCATTTCCGCATGATGGTATTGCGGGGCGTGCGCGAGATCGATCCTCGCACCGGTCTGGCCAAACCTTGACGCACGCTTGACGGGCCCCGGCCAAGCTGCTACGTCGATCACGACGTTCAGTCTTCAACCCGGAGTCCCGTATTATGATGAAGCGCCTGTATCTTCCCGCAGCTGCAGCGATCGTGCTGGCTACCGCGTGTCAGGAGCCGGTCGGCTCGGGGAACTGGCTCACCGAACAGCGCGTCAGTGCCCCCTCGAGCGAGATCAGCGTCATGACGCAGAACCTCTACGTCGGCGCCGACGTGGATCTCGTGATCCGCGCCCTGGGCACTCCCGATCCGGGCGATGATTTCCCGGCGCTGCTGTTCGCGATCCAAACGGTCGGCAAGACCGATTTTCCTGCGCGCGCCGAAGCGATCGCCGATCGGATCGCGCGGGCGCGGCCGCACGCCGTGGGACTGCAGGAGGTGTCGCAGATCAATATCGATCTGCGCCCGTTGGGTGTGCCGGTCGTCGTAGACCAGGACTTCCTGGCTCTGCTGCAGGCCGCGCTGGCGGCGCGCGGTCTCCATTATCAGGTCGCTGCCACGTCCGACAACATCAACGTCAACCTGGTCTCAGGGCTGGTTCGCCTCAGGGATCATGATGCGCTGCTGATCGATGCGGATCGCGTCACGCTCAACGACGCCGGCGGCCAGGACTTCTCGGTCAATTTGGGGCAGGTCGCGGACGGCGTCGTACTGATTCGCGGCTGGGTGTTTGCCCGTACGACCATCGACGGCCGGTCGTACACGTTTGCGAGCGCGCACACCGAAGCCAATCTCGCGGGTGCACCGCCGGGATTGCTCGAGCAAATTCGCGCCGCGCAGGTGGGAGAGATGGTCGCGGCGCTCGGCTCGAGCGAGCGCGTCGTGCTCATGGGCGACTTGAACGACCGACCTGGTTCGCCGATGTACGGCGTGCTCGCGGGCGCGGGCTATACGGATACGTGGACCGCGATACATCCGGGTGTGGGTGCCGCGGGGTTGACCTGCTGCCACGTTGCCGATCTGTCGGATCAGGTCGCGAACTTCGATCAGCGGATCGACTACGTCTGGACGCGCGGGTTTGCGCGCGACGACGGCACCGTGCAGGGGAGCATCGATCGCGTCGGCGACGTACCGGCGGATCGGTTGCCCGGACCGGCCTATCCGATCTGGCCGTCGGATCATGCCGGATTGGTTGCGGCGTTGAAATAGTGGCCATCAGCCATCAGCCATCTGCCATCAGTGCCTGCTGACGGCAGACGGCTGACGGCGCTGTTAGGTCACCTTCCCAATCGGCAGCTTCCGAATTCTTTTCCCCGTCGCGGCGAAGATCGCGTTGCAGACCGCGGGGGCGATGGGAGGAGTCCCGGGCTCCCCGACGCCTCCCGGCGCCTCGTTGCTCGGCACGATGTACACCTCCACGACCGGCATCTCGGCCAGCCGCAGCATCCGATAGTCGTGGAAGTTACTCTGCGTCACGCGCCCGTTCTCGATCGTGATCGCGCCGTTCAACGCCGCCGTCAGCCCATACACGATGCCGCCCTGCATCTGTGCCTCGATCGTACTGGGATTCACGTGCATGCCGCAGTCGATTGCGCAGACGACGCGATCCACGCGCACGTCTCCCGCCGGCGACACCGACACCTCCGCAACCTGGGCCGCAAATGATTCGAACGATTTGTACACGGCGATGCCGCGGCCGCGTCCCGCGGGCAACGGCGTGCCCCATCCGGCCTTGGTCGCCGCCAACTCGAGCACACCGCGATCGCGCGGGGCGTTCGCGAGGAGCGTGCGGCGATACTCGTACGGGTCCTGTTTCGCGGCCGCCGCGAGCTCGTCGATGAACCCCTCCACGGCGAACGCATTGAACGAGTTGTTCACCGAGCGCCAGAAGCCGACCGGGATGCCCGTGTCGGTGAGCTGATAGTCGACATGCACGTTGGGGACGGCGTACGGCAACCCGACGCCGCCCTCGACCGCTTCCCCATCGAGACCGTTCTTGACGGTCTGCGGAAACATCCGAGCCATGATCGATGGCGCGACGATGCGATGCGTCCATGCGACCGGTCGGCCGCTCGCATCGAGTCCCGCGCGCAATTGGTGATAGTTGGCGGGCCGGTATTGCGCGTGCTGGATGTCGTCCTCGCGCGACCAGATCACTTTGACGGGGGATCCCGCCGCCTTCGAGGTCTCGAGCGCCTCTATGATGAAGTCCAGTTCGAAGCGCCGGCCGAACCCACCCCCCAAATAGGTCGTGTGCACAGCGACTTTCTCCGGCGGTACCCCACCGATTTGGCCGCCGATCATCTGAACGCCCGTCTGGTTCTGCGTCGGCGCCCAGATGTCCACGGCACCGGTACGGACGTGCGCGGTGCAATTCATCGGCTCCATCGTGGCGTGCGCGAGGAACGGCATTTCGTAGACGGCCTCGACGCGCTGTGCTGCGCCGGCCAGCGCGGCGACTGCGTCGCCGTCGTGGCGAGCGACGGCGCCGTCTTGCGTGGCGCGTTGGGCGAACAGGCTGGAGATGCTCGCGCTGGAGACCTGCGCAACCGGGCCCTCATCCCAGGAGACCTTCAGGGCATCGCGACCCTGTTTCGCCGGCCAATAGCCATCGCCGACCACGGCGACGCCGCTCGAGATCTGCACGACGTGCCGGACACCGGGGATGGCGTTCGCGGCGGTCGCATCAAAGCTGCTGACCTTGCCACCGAACACCGGGCTGCGTGCCACTACCGCGGTCAGCATCCCGGGCACGCGGACATCGATGCCGAACTGAGCCGTGCCGTTCACCTTGAAGCGCGTGTCGAGGCGCTTCGTCGGCTTACCGGCGAGGCGCCAGTCCTTCGGATCCTTGAGCGGCACGTCCGCGGGCACGGGAAGCGCCGCCGCTCGCTGCGCCAGCGCGCCGTATGTGAGCCGCCGGTGGGTCGCGGCGTGAATCACCGCGCCAGCTTCGGCGCGGCAGCTCGCCGGCTCCACCCCCCACGTCTGCGCGGCCGCCGCGATCAACATGGTGCGCGCCTGCGCGCCCGCCACGCGCAGCGGCTTCCAGGCCGCGCGCACACTCGAGCTGCCGCCGGTGCCTTGAATGCCGAAGAGCTGATTGATGTAGGCCTTATCGGCCGGGGCAAACTCGAATCGAATCTTCGTCCAGTCCGCTTCGAGCTCCTCGGCCAATAACATCGGCAGCGAGGTGGTGACGCCCTGACCCATCTCCGAGCGGTCCACAATCACGAGGACGCTGTTGTCGGTGCCGATACGCAGCCAGGCGTTGGGCGCAAACGGCGCCACGCCACGCCGGTTGGGGATCCGAAATCCAATGACCAGCCCAGCGCCAATCGTCCCCGCCACCTGAAGAAAGTCGCGCCGTTGCATCAGGCCTCCTTCGCCGCGCGGTGGATCGCGGCCCGGATCCGCTGGTAGGTTCCGCAGCGGCAGATGTTGCTCATCGCCGCATCGATGTCGGCGTCCGTCGGCTGCGCCGTGCGGCGCAGCAGTGCCGCCGCGGCCATGAGCTGCCCCGACTGGCAGTAGCCGCACTGTGGCACGTCCTCGGCGATCCATGCCTTCTGCACGCGGTGCGTGGATGTGGGACTCAGGCCTTCGATCGTGATGACGGGCCGTGTGCCGACCGCGGAAACGGGGAGCACGCACGATCGCACCGCGTCACCGCCCAGGTGCACGGTGCAGGCACCGCACTGAGCGATGCCGCATCCAAACTTTGTCCCCGTGAGTCCGAGATTGTCGCGCAGCACCCAGAGCAGCGGCGTGCTCGCGGCGACCTCGACAGTACGGCGGCGGCCATTCACCAGGAGAGAGTAGGCGGGCATAGGCTGATCTCGAAGAGGAGAGTCGCGTGTAACGTGGCGGCCGGAGCCGAAAGACGCTAGTCAGGCGTATGGTAGCGTGGGGTAGGGGCGCAGCATGCTGCGCCCCTACATTATTCCCACCTCAATGACATCCTACGCTCGTCGTCTGGGCCTGTTCTCCGGCACGATGGCCGTGGTGGGCGGCATCATCGGTGGCGGGATTTTCCGTACGCCTGCTACCGTCGCCGAGCGGCTGCGCTCACCGGGGCTGGTATTGGTGGCGTGGGTCATCGGTGGCGTTGTCGCATTGATCGGCGCGTTTTGCTGGGGCGAGCTCGGCCAGCGGCGTCCTCGCGCCGGCGGCGGGTACGTCTACCTGCGCGAGACGTTCGGCCCGCTGCCGGCATTTCTGTACGGCTGGACGCTGGTGCTGGTCATCGCGACGGGCGCGATCGCCGCCGTGGCGGTGACGTTCGCCGACTACACGCTGGCGCTGGCGGGGCTGGCGCACACGTACTCCGTACCGCTCGCCGTCGCAGCAATCGTCTTCCTAACGGCTATCAATTATGTCGGGGTGCGACCAGCTGCAGTGACACAGAACATCTTCACTGTTCTCAAGCTCGCGGGTTTGACGGTGCTCGTCGGCGCGGGTGTGCTCCTCGCAGCGCCCTCGCCGCCCCTCGCCGCCCCTTCGCCGCCGCCTCACCTCGCCGCCCTTGGCCCTGCGCTCGTACCCATCCTGTTTACGTACGGCGGTTGGCAACAAACGAATTTCATCGCCGAAGAGATCGTCGATCCGGAAAAAAACCTGCCAAAAGCGCTGCTGTGGGGCGTCGCGATCGTGGTGACCGTGTACCTGCTCACCAACGTCGCCTATCTGCGGGTGCTCGGCATCGAGGGCCTGGCGCAAAGCACCGCTCCGGCGGCGGACACGATGAAGGCGTTGCTGGGTCCGGTCGGCGGGAAGGTCATCGCGGCGGGGATCGCGATTTCCACGTTTGGGTTTCTGAACCTCGTGATTCTCGTGACGCCGCGCGTGTTGCAGGCGATGGCCGCAGACGGCGTGTTCTTTCGTCGCTTCGCCGTCCTGCATCCCGCGTACCAGACACCGACGATTGCCATCGTCGCCCTCGCCGCCTTCGCCGTGCTGTTGACCCTGACGGGAACGTTCGGGCAGCTCGTGGATTTCGTAACGTTCGGGGACTGGATCTTCTTTGGCTTGACGGCGGCGGCACTTTTCGTCTACCGACAACGTGATCAGAGTTCAACGCCTGGCTTTCGCGTTCCCGCCTATCCCGTGACGGTTGCTATTTTCGTTCTCGCCGCGGCGTACGTCGTCTTCAGCTCCATCATTTCCAACCCCCGCAACGCGGCGATTGGCGCCGGGCTCATCGGACTTGGAATCCCGGCGTTTCTGTATTGGCGGAGCCGTCCCTGACTCGGCGCTGAGCCTGGAGCGCTCAGTGCACGCGTTTGTAGTTGACGATCAGAATCTGCTCGCCTTTCGCCGACGCGAATTCGCTCGGGCGTTCTCCCGCGCCGAGCTGATAGCCGATGGTGAGCTGCTCGTCGGAGACTTCGAAGATCGCGGGGATCGTGCGTCCCGCGTTCGGGCCGGACTGTCCGTGGATGTCCAGCTTGGCCGGCTCTTTCACGGAGAGGCGTAGGTGCCTTTCTCAGGGCGTGACCGCTGGGCGCTCACCACGATAGGCAAGGCGCCCGGTGGCGGTTACGAGTATGACTACCAGCCCTGCGCCGATCGCGGCTGAGTAGATCAGCAGGATCGGCAGCCGCTGCACACGCACACGGTCCCAGTTGTTGAATCGCAGCCCGATCTCCTGCGGCGTGAGCACATGCGATGTTGCGCCATCGGTGATCGAGACCTGCTTTTGCTCCACCAGGGTTGCGAGTGGCCGACCTTCCGCGAAAATCCGCACGCGGTCTTCACTCTCCGTCAACGACAGGGCGCTCGGAGGCGGCGTCCACCAGATGTCGGAGCGCTTCGCCAGCTCACTGTAGAGCGCGACGACCGGAATGAAGAGCAGCGCACCTGTCAGCAGCGAGTAGAAGACTCGCAGACGAGTGGGCATCGAGTCCTCCCAGTGTCAAACGTAGGGGGTTGTTATGGTGCCGGCCTCAGCCGCCAGCAAGAATGTGTTCACGTGCGTAACCACGTTACCGCGACTGCCTCCCCGGCGTCGCGATGCGGACGTTGTGAAAAGCGGCGCGCTCGGTGACGGTGGCGTTGTGCGAGCACACGAAGAGACCGACGTAGACGGTATCCGGGAGTGTAACGCCGGCGAGTCGCTGCGTGACGAACGTGTCGCCGACTTGCGCCACCGACAGGACATAGACGCCATCGCGCCGCTCGAGCCGGATGATGGCCCCGTCCGGCAAGCTGTCCGCCGACTTCTCCTCTTCCGTTATCGCGCCGGGCTTGCGACGGAACTGGAGCGACATCAAGCCATTGCCGTGCAGCGCCGCGGTCACATGGGCGCTGCCTGGTTCGAGCGATGGCCGAATCGTCCAGCCGATCTTCCGATGCGCCTCGACGCCCGTGCCCAGGAAGCGTGCCCGCGTGGAGACGATGAAGTTGCCGCTGACCCGTTTCCAGACGAAATGAAAATCGTCGCGGGTATCCCACATGTTTTGACCCGAGCCCGCGATCACATACGCCTGCTGCTGCGGGTCGTAAGACGTGGAACCTGTTGCGCGCCCGACGTTCGTATCCGCGGCAAAGACGCCGAGTCGGCTCTGCGCGCTGAGGACATCGCCGCTTGCGGCGGCACACAGCGCGAGCGCAACCAGCCGACTAGCCGCCAATGCGCCGCTCTTCCCGTGCCTTGCTGAGCATACGTTCCGCAAAATCGAGCCGTTCCTGAACTTCGGCTTGCTGTTGCTCGAGCTCTTGTACGCGGCTCTCGAGCTCCTCGAGCCGCGCGGTCGTGTCTTCTGATGGTTGACCGCGAGCGGCACGAAGCCGCGCGATCCTGAGGACGGTGAATGCGGGGATCCCTACGAATATGAGGAGTGCAGCGAGAAAGACAGCAGGTTCCATGTGGCGTCCTTGCCCCAGATTCGAGTGATCTCCAGATGGAATTCTATCACTCCTCTACGGAATCATGCGGACTGCCCCGCGGGTTCTGACCATGACTTCGATGCACACAGGCTACGGCTTGGCGGCCGGCTTTTGAGGATGGTCGGCTGGGTGGACGTACGTCATGGCAAATGGACCCATCGCGCTCACCGTAATGAAGGTCGCACCCTTGGCGGCGGCGAAGTGGTGCGCGTTGGCCGGGATGGACCCCGAGTCGCCAGCCTGCATCGGCTTGGTCTTCGAGGCATCGAACGTATCGCCCATGCCGACGAGGAGGGTCCCTTTCTTGACCGTGACCGTCTCGGTGGTGGGATGGAAGTGCGGCGGGATCTTGTAGCCGGCTGGGAAGGCCAGCTCGACTGTGAACGGCCCCGCCTTACCGGGGTCACCGCTCACCACGGCCATCCTCGCGCCCGGGGGGAAGACCGCAGGGGCCAGGCCCCAGTGCCGCGCGCTTGGCGTGGCCTGGGAGTGCAGTGGGGCGGCCATGAGCACGAGGCACGCCGGGACGGTGAGGATGCGCATAGGACCTCCGAGGGATCCTGAGTGGTGCCCCAAAATCGGGCGACGGACGGAAGAGCGGAAGAGGGCGATGCCCCCATACAGGTCAACACCTACAGACATTCTAATGTCGCGGCGACATCACGAACAATTCGTCGCCATCACCAGCGCATGTACTATCACGGCTCATCCATTTACCCACGAGCGAGTCACCGCGCACGCTGCCAGTGGCTGCCACGTAATCAGATTCCCCAGACCAGAACTGGAAGGCCGGCAGCTCGAGATGGACCGACACACCGTAAAAGTCTGGGATGAGGGTACCTTGTCTCTCGTTCGGCAAGCCGGCCCGTGCACACGGCGGGACAGTAGATCGTGAGAAGCGGACGATGAAGCCAGAGAACGACGCGTCGACTGCCAGGAACTGCGCCGCCTGCCCCGTGACGCGTAAGGCACCGCAGTGCGGGTTGGGACGGGGGTGACGCGTTTGGAGAGTGAGGCTGTCATACCAAAAACAGATCTGCCATTCTCCGACGACGGCCGAGTCGAGATGCACGACCCGGCCACTCTCAGACGACTGCATCGTCCAGACGTGCCGGCCGGTCGAGCTCGGCGAGGTCGCGCACGCAGTACCTGCACATGCTAGTGCCGAGCCGAGCACAACCCTTCGCACCAATGAAATGGGGCCGCCTAACGGATCGCGCTTGTCACCGAGCATCACGCGCCACGAATTCTCTATATAGAGGAACAGCTTCGCGCTCGTACGTCCCCTCAGGCACGCCGGCAAAAGGCCTTGTCTGCATTCGAACCACCACCAAAGCGAGATCCGGCAGGATGTGCACATCGGTATCGAGATGGACGTGCATGGCGTTGTGCCCCTTCATGGCTGTACGCCCACGAAGTGCCCGGCTCATTCGTCGGAATCAAATCCTCGACGAATTCGTCCTTGTCACTCGTGTAACCAACACCATTTGCGTACATCCGGGGAAGCCCTGAAGTCATGCTGAGGAGATGGCGTACGGTGACATGACCTCGAATACCGTCGCACCAGCTGCGAATGTAGGTGCAGACGCGGTCGTCGACGCTCCCCAGCCTTCGCTCGTCCAGGAGCATACCAACTAACACGGCGGGTATCGACTTTGTGGACGACATCGCGTACATCGGTTCGCGATAGCGTGGTGAATACCACTCTTGGACGATCGTATCGCGATACACCACAGGCAGGCGTCCGCCCCGGTCCTCTCGCAGATACGCAAATGCCGTTCGAGCGCGAGAACATCGAGACCGAGATTGCGAGGATCGGCCGTTGCCCACGATCCATCGGCGCTCGGCGACGCGCGTGGCCCGGCGCGGCTGGCCAGGTCTTGATGCAACGACGCCAGATCGTGTGCCATCTCCATCTTGGCGGTGGTGGCTTCGCAGGTAGAATCGGCTTTGGAGAGCAGGGCGTTGGCGGTGTCTCGATGGGCAAGCTGCATTTCCGCGTAGGCGAGCATTACCCGCAGGCGACAGGTTTCGGCGCGGGATCCGCGCTGTGTCGAGGCGAGGGAGCGACGCGCCAAGTCCGCTGCACCTGCCCGGTCTCCGGCGCGGTTGAGCGTCATCGCACTGTCGGACGCGGACGAGCCCTGCGCCGAGGCTGATGCAGCAATGAGGAGGGTGATTGCGGCTAGGGCGCGTTGCGAAGAAGAATTCACTCCTCAATCTACGCGCGCCGTCAGCTTCAGTAGCCGGAGTTCTCCTTGGGCGCGCCTCCCCACGAACGACGGTTCTTGCCAGCGTCCCGTCAGCGTCGCCGCTGATACCTGACTTACCAGTCCACAGTCGGCCGCTCC
>Ga0209056_10001850_pt1 | contig 23146 bp, 23 predicted proteins | sample GraSoiAngelo_114_FD_185876 | JGI IMG/M metagenome (GOLD analysis project Ga0209056, IMG submission 185876) | Grasslands soil microbial communities from the Angelo Coastal Reserve, California, USA - 14_0903_13_40cm (SPAdes) (version 2) | ecosystem: Environmental > Terrestrial > Soil > Grasslands... | reverse complement strand
GTATTAGGTGGTTGGACACTCTGAGCGTTCGGCGGGTTAGCCAGAGAGTAGCGATAACCAGTGAGCGAGAAGAGGTGTCCCGAGGATGTCGCGTAGAGTCCGACGCCTAGGAGTACTATGATCAACAGCAAGACAGCGATCACGGCTTTGTAAGCTCCCGTGGCTACGGACGCCTGTGTTGGTGTCATGGGATAGTAGACAGGAGGCACCTGTTGAAGCTGGGAATGCGGCGAGGTAATCTTGGTCCCGCAATTTGCGCAAAAGGCCACGTTCTGCTGAAGGGATGTTCCACAATTCGGACAATAAGACTGTCCTGTCGCCAGTTTCAATCACCTGGAATGTTAGAACTCCGAAAGGTATTGCCAGGTTTCTAAAGGCCACGGTGATGCCTAAGGTCCCATATTTGGCGGTGTCGATTTCTTGCTTTCCCATATCTATATGAGAGAACATCCCACTGAGATGTCGGCTCGGGTTTCTAGCTCATCTTTCTTGAAATGTCTGCGAACCAGAAATAGGCTGCGGCGACCGCGATAGCAGGGATTGTGTAGACGAGAAGAATCGCCACGGACAGGTCCAGTGTTGGGACTATGGCGTTGCCCGAGCCGACGAACTGGAGAACTATCCCTACCGTTTGGGGCAGAAGAGGACTCGCGTACTGGATTGGAAGAGAGTTCGCCGGTGAGGTTGGCAGGTAGATCTGGATTGTCTTGTAGATCGTTTTTCCTGTTAGCGTGTAGATGAGGTCCATGTAGGCGCTGATTATGAAACTAGAGAAGAATACAGCTGAGGAGAAGATGTAGGCGAGTGAGGACCGTCGGACGAGCTCCCCAAGCATGAACGCGAGTGAGTAGAAGATGAGCGCGGCGAAGGCTTGGACCAGAAACAGACCTGGAAGAATTTCAAGGCCGAATTGGGTCCCAAAGAACGTGAAGGCTGAAGCAACGCTCAAGACGATGTTGAATGCAAGAATGGTGAGGAAGAGAGTGTATCCTCCCAGAAATTTTCCGGCGAAATAGTCGTTTCTCTCAACAGGCTTCGATAGGAGAAGTTCGGCGGTTCCTTGTTCATACTCCTCGGACATCGCGCCTGCGGCGATGAGGATCGCGGTGAAGTTCAGGAATAGTGGTTGGACGGCGAAGACTCCTGCGACCCAGATGTATGGATAGGCTGAGCCTGGGATGAGAGTTGTCCCGGCGGTTGAGAGAGCGTAGTAGGGCAGTGTGTCCAGTAGTACCGTGAAGGCGATGAGCGCTAGAACCTTCCTTCTCGCGATCGCCCGTTTGATCTCATATCTCATGAAGGATAGAATGACATCGGGACGGCTCATATCGTCCGCTGTCCTGGGTTGGTTTTGGAGAGGGCTTCGATGTATGCTCGCTCGAGCATGTTCTCCGCCTGTCTGATGGAGTATAGCTTTGCGCCCGACTTCACGACGAGGTCCGATATGTCCGGTCTAACGTCCGTATGGCCCTTGACTATGATTTCGAGAGAATCTCCATTCGGGACTATTTTCGACACGCTAGGTATTTCGCCGATCTTACCGATTGTTTGCTCTGTGAGGCCTTGAGCTTCCAAATAGATGACGGAATAGTCAAGCACCTTCTGTATCACGTCCTCGACTTTCCCCTGGTAGAGGACTCTTCCGCTGTGGATGATTGCGACGGAAGTGCAGAGCGATTCTACTTCGCTCATGATGTGGGAGGACATGAAGACGGTCCCGCCCTTCTGGCTTGCAAATTCTCTGAATACTTCTCTGAAGTGTGCTGAGCCTGCTGGGTCCAGGCCTATCATCGGCTCATCAAGAATCAAGACCTCAGGTGAGCCCATCATCGCTTGAGCGACGCTCAGCCTCTGAACCATTCCCTTGCTGAGCTTAGCGATCTTCGTGTCGGCATATTCCAAGATTCCAACAAGCTCCAGGACCCTACGAATCTCGTCCTGCCTTCCATTAGACGAGGACGGAAGGCCCAGCTCATGGGAGACTAACGAAAGTAGTTCAGTTGGGGTGAGGAATGTTTGGAGGTTGGGAAGTTCAGGCGAATACGCGACGTGTTTCAGAGCGCGGACGTGTTTTGAGATCGGATCATACCCATTGACTCGTACCGTGCCAGAGGAGGCCCGAATCAGTCCAAGTATCAATCTGATGCAAGTTGTCTTTCCGGACCCATTGGGTCCTAGGAAGCCCACAACTTGTCCTTTCTGGACTTCAAGATCCACGGGACCTATCGTTTTGCTTCCGTAGTTTTTGATCGTGTCGCGAAATTCGATTACGGTGGGGCTTGTCTTGTTTGGGTCCGATGCTTTGGAGAAAGCTGTGCGCCTCTAGGTTTCCGTCACTAGTCTACCCAGTAGGAAGGCTTCTCTTCGCCGCCAGGCTCGTCCGAGGTAGCGGGAGCTGTGGCCGGTTTGCTTTTGAGTCTCTTGAAGATTGATGGAGCGGCAAAACCGGCGGCGCCGAGCAGACCAAGGCTGACTAGTGCGATTCCTATAGGTAGGCTGCTGCTGTTTGAAGGATCGACAAGCGCGAGGTTTGTCTCTTCAAGTTGCATTTGGACAGAATAGGAATTGCTGGATTCGAGGTGGACGGAATAGATTAGTCCAGAGGGCATTGTGACGATGGTGCCGTTGGCAGAAACTGATGCAGTCGCGGATGCGTAGGTTGCTGATGCAGTCACTTGATAGCTTGTTCCTTGGAAGGACTGCCCATTGAATGTGATTTGCGTGTTACCAGTGTTGACGATGCGGAGAGTGAGTGAGACCCCGTACGCATGATAGGACAGGGATTGATTGCTAATTCCTAACAGATATGGAAAGACTTCTGGAAATGAGCTTGTGTTTAGGGCTCTAGAGTAGGTGAAATTCCTCACGGTCGATAGCAGGTTAGCTGTTACGAGCACGATCCCGTTCTGACCTGTAGGCTGGGCAGATTCGTTCAGAAAGAAACTTGCGACAGTCGCGCCCTGATTAATGATGGTGACCTTGTATTCGGCGTGCCCTTGAGTGGGTCCAATTGTGACAGTCGCGCCTTGTACTGCCCCAATTAAGAGCAGTCCTGAAAACACTAGGACGACAGAAGTTGGGATGCGCATTCGCCGTTATCTTCGCATCAATCAAAAATCAATGATGCTCAATATAAGTGTGCCCAATTGACTATTGGTGGCCAGCGGAACTAGCGATATCTTGACCGTGAAGAATTTGGGCGAAATCTATTATCCATTCTCAAGACCATCTAGTCTGATTTTGGAATGTTAACAGGGAAACGCATCATCCTCCGGGCTCCGGAGCGGGAGGATCTCAAGCTGTTTCACAAGTGGCAGAATGATGAGGAGGTCATGACGCTTGCGCGATCCATGCCGGACCATGTGAAGTCAATGGTGTCTATTGAGGCAGAGATGGAGAAGGATCTGAAGGGAGAAGACCCAGAAGTACGACGGTACATGATCCAGGAGAAATCCAGCGGGAAGGCCATAGGATGGTCTTCGATAAGATTCCACACCTGGGCTCGGAGATACCACAACGCCGACCTGGGTTTGTGCATTGGAGAGAAGGACAAGTGGGGCAAAGGATACGGGACAGAGGTCACGAAGCTCCTACTTGAGGAGGCGTTCGAACAACTGAACCTCCACAAGGTCGGATGGTGGACCTTCGCGGAGAACAAAGCGAGCATCGCCCTGGCGAAGAAGCTCGGATTCAAAGAAGAAGGTCGGCTACAACACCAGGTTTTCTTCAACAACCAGTTTCATGACAGCGTCGTTCTCGGGCTGTTGAAGAGCCAGTACGACAAGCGACCCCGAAGCTAGATAGTGCCATAGTTTTCAGTGAAGACCCTACGACCAATCATATAGAATAATCAGAAGCAGCCGGGTCCCAGGTCCACTAGTTGACGAGTCAAGAAACTCGCTTCGAGACGCATCGCGAAACTTCCACGAAGCGTCGAACTCTCGTGAAGATGAAGGGTCTCCCCCTCAATCTGAACATGTATGATGCCTCCGAAACACAGACGAACAAACACTTTCGAGAATTCAAAATGTCTGAATTCGAAAGGCTCTATCTCCCCGACAGTATGGAACCCTTCACCGACCTCAACTCCAAGGGTACGAAAGAATTCGTTGTAGACGATAACAGAGGAGCAGTCTCCACTTTACCATATATGGAAATCGACGGCATAGACTTCTACCTATCAATCAAGGGCATAGGTTCGACAACTAATCCGTTTTCTCATCAGCTTCTCGGGAAAGTGGATCTCTGCAATCTGCTGAAAGACTCCGCGCTGAAAGACAGAATCGTAAATTCAAGGGAATCCGCGCCACGATACCTGACAGGGGAATTGTGGTTGAGAGGTTCTCCATATGGAGGGCAGGGGCTGCAGCACGCTACTACTTCGATGAGAGTCTCCGAAATGGCCGACCTTACCTCTATCCATGGATTCCGGGTCGCGCCTCTCGTAAAGATAATCTTCCTACCTGAAAGCCTAGAGAATGAGATCAAGAAAATCTATTGGTATCGGAGATTTAGGGGAAGAATAGTCCAGGAAGCAAGACTGGTCCCCTCTAACGTAAGGATCTATTTCCACTCTGGGAACACAATTGGCGGGAACATAGGTTCAGTCTTCGACCTCTTTGGAATCGACGAGAACGACAAGGCACTCGGGTTTCTGAAAAATTTCGTCATGAGCGGGATCGCATTCCTAACACTGTTCACTCGGTCCATGAAAAGCAACGAGGACGGAACCTTCAGCGGGCTAGACTTCTACGACGTCTGGCTGGACAAGGACGCTGTACTCGCTCCAGACGGCACCATCTACTTCGTAGACCTCGAAGGCTTGGAGTGGATAACTATTGGAAGAGAAAAGGTCCGGGAAAAGATAGACGACCAGATATACAGATCACTTTACGAATTCATATACGCTTATGAACAGATAGAACGAGAACGCTCCGCCAGGTTCGGAACCGTGACGGACAGAAAGATACAGTTCGAACACTTACTGAGAGAGGCGCTCAAGGATGATGAAGTTATCCAGCTTGCACGCGAGGGGGAGAGCCTTGAACTGGTCGTGGGCAATATTCTCAGCGAGCAGAGTGTAATCGGAAAATTCCCGATTATCGATTGGTGATCAGAATGAAGTGCAATGACGCAAGAACATTCATGTCCCAAATCGCCGGAAAGTCAGTCACAATCCAAGTTCAACAATCCGACGTGAACTTTCTCTCGACCAACGGCTACCTCTCTGTAATGCAGAAGGGAGACTATGATCAGGCTGTAGCTGAAGTTGCAAACTTGACACAGATGAATGACGCGTTGCAGAATGAGATGGTGCAAGAACGGATCGCGCGTGCCGCTCTGACAAAGGACGAGAGGAAAACCCATTCAATACTGTTTCATCTCGAGGGGAGAGACGAGAAGGAGGCGGAAGTTGCAAGAGTGGAGAGCGAGAGAGGTACGGTAGCCAGGGAAGATGCTGACATTGTGGAAAAGGACTCCAGGATAAAGGAGCTCATTCAGAAAAAATCAGCGATTGATCGGATGGTGCCATGTGACGGGCTATACGTGTCACTTACTGGTCTCGGAGTACTCACGCTGAACGATCTCAATGTCAGAAACTACAGAGTCTCTGATAGCGATTTTTCAGATTTCATGGAAGAGAGGAAGGAGACACTTGGCGAATTGCACTCGATAGCAGAGAGAGGCAGCTACCAAGTATCAAATCTCCGGACGAGGGTTCCAGAGGCCGACTTCTCTCAACTCTGGAACGTATCAATAGGGCTTGCGAAGCTTCGGGCCGACCAGAGCCAGATCAATCAGAGATTCCTTCTTGCACTGGGCATTCTCCACCATTTCGACTCCACGCTCGACAACAAGATGATGGCAGCGGAGATCATAACGTCCCTCAGCGCGAATCCGTCTCAGTCTTCGATCGACAATTCTGATCTTCAGAACCTCACAAAGACCCTGCAGAGCCTTGATCACGATGTTAGGCACCACGCGAAAGTTCCAAAGCAAATATCAACGGGAGTTGCTGCCCTGGTAATGTTTGGAAGGAGATATGATGGCACGTATCCCACTGACAGATTTCTGGAATTTTCGAGAATGACCCGTTCTTACGAATCAGCTGCAATACTATCCGTAATGAATGATCCGTCAAACCAGCTTCCGAGCAAGTTCCAAGCGTTCAGATCGATGTTCGGCCTCTGGGGATATCAGACCTCCGAGGACACCGAACTCGCTTCCGCCTTTCTGGCAATCTCCGATCTCCAACCCGATGATGTGAGGTGGAAAATGTCCATAATCGTAACCGCGCTCAAGAACTATCTAGAATACCCGCTCGTGGCGGCCGCGATACTTACTTCAATACCGACGCTAGAAGCGAATGAGACCCTTGACCTTATGGAAAAGGCCTATTCCCAACTCTGGTCATTCGCCATAGGACTGGAACGCTCTGAACTGGTAAGCCTCTCAGTCAGGATGATTCATGGAATCAAGAACGAGCTAGTGGAGAAGCTTGATCCAACCGCGAAAATACTGAAAACCCCGGTACAGTTTACGCATACCCCGTCAAACATCTTTTTCGGATACTACGCGCCCTTGATCATCGTACACTCGATCTACTATTCGACATTCAGCGGAATCGGAGGATTCCATCCAGCCCACGTGCACGGCGTCGGCGGTGGGGGAGGCTTTGGAGGCTAATGATCAAAAAAGCGCTCCTTCTCGCCGTAATCCTTTCACTCTCCGTAGCTCTCTTTCCAGCTCACGCTGTCCCAACCTACACTCCACATCAGGGAGACTCGTTCAGCTACTACGAAGTCGCGGATGTTGGAAGCGGCACTGGGCCTACCTATGGGTATGGATACACCGATCACACTGTCACAAACGGAATGGAAAGAATGAATGGAGTATTCGTAAACGGAACCGTGACTTCGAATTACACCTACACCTGGAACTGGAACGACAACCAAGGCTCACCACCAAAGACAGAAAAATCATCGGGCAATTTCACATGGTCATCTAACAGCTTTCTTTACGTGAAAGGAACTGACAATCAGACAGGATATGTTGGCCCAACCGTCTGGTTCTACATGGACAACTCGCTTCCACAGAGCGGCACGCTTTACTTACTGAACACCCCAATGACGGTTACGTCGACAAGCTACAGCTATCATCTCGTCTCACAGAACCAGAATGTAAATACGATTCGCGCATCGGGAACCTCTAGTTATCATCGAGATGATTCGTACGGAGTATTCAATGCGGCGTATACTTGGACTGCATATTTTGACCCGTCAACGGGGTACATCATAGGATATGACTATAGTGAACAGGACACTAATTCTACTTCGGGCGACGGGTTCACCTACACTGAATCCCTCTACGTGACCTCAACCAGCTATCCGCTAACGGCGGCCGCTGCCCCATCGTTTCTGCAGCAATATCTCGGTCTCATAGTTGGACTGGTCATTTTCTTCATATTCATCGTTATCGTTGTAATTGTGATCGTTGGCGTTTCAAGAAGAAGGTCTCTTCCCAAGCATACTTACCCACAGGTCCCAATCGCCCCGCCTCAAATCGATCTGACTCCAAAACAACCACCAGTACAGCAGATCGTGATCAAAGAAGTCGTGAAGGTGAAGTGTAAGTACTGTGGAGCACTGATCGACTCGACTGTTCAGGCTTGTCCCTTCTGCGGGGCTCCCAGAACCTAAGCGACCTTTTCGGTTCCACTTTTCTGTCCGGGTTCTTCTTGAAGTATTGAAAAATTTGTCCGCAAGGCGTCATCTGCCCCTTCAACGCGATTCTTGAAGACGGAAAGTTATGACGAGAAATCTCGGAGAATGCCGAATGGGCACGCTTCGACCTGAGCCAGAGAAGTCGCGCAAACAGAATATCCTCGCCGATGCCTATTCTTCTGAACTGAGGCTTCACGTGTAGAGAGTGCAGTCTTCCGATATTATTCACGATTGATAGCCATCCCAACCCAGCGATTTCTTTGCCCAACCTGACGAAGAAGCACCTTTCTCCCTCGTTAAGCGCAACATTCACCCATCTCCTGTTTATCCCAGGATGTGTCGAAGTCATGAATTGTCCTATCTCGTCAACATCTCCCTCTTCGACTATCGAGATTTCATAGCTGAACCGATGAACAACAGAAAGATTCTCAAGGTCTATGGTGTAAATATCGTAAACTTCGCTTTCGTGCTCGGTCTTCAGCTCCGCGAAGAGGAAATTAGCGGGTCTCAGTTCGTAAAAGTAGTCAAATACTCTCTTTGATGTCGTGTAAATTGTTCCAGTCTTCTCCGAGCCGTCGTAGACGAATATGCCCGAGATATTTCCCTCGGAAGTTCTGGACACGTAAGCCTCACCACCGGCCCCAATAGTCTCTCTGATGAAATATTGAAGATAAGGTTCAAAGAATGAGAAACCATTTGGGAAGACAAAGTCGATATCAGATGGACTCCGTACTTCGACAGCCTTGACCTCTCCTGAGCTACTCATATCTAAGCGTCCTTGGTTAGCCAGAGTCTGGGATGTATAACAGAGCTTGCCCGTTTTGAAATCTGGAACAGCCCCTGAGTCTACTCGATCCTCACAAAATCACGACACGGCCTACGCCTTGAACTATCACGAGTCTACGAAGCATTCTGAAATTAGCCTGCGGACATCGGGACACTATCTCGATTGGGCAAACAAGCCATCCCAATTCAAGATCTACGAGGATCTTACTTCAGTATCTCTTCCAAAGAATTTTCCTCAACCGGAAGCGGAACCGCTGATGGCGATCTCTGGACGGGTGGGTCAAATGGAACCGCCAAATCTTGGACTCACAGAACTTGCTGAACTGCTATTCTTCTCTGCTGGACTTACGAGAAAGTATCGGTTCGGGGGCGAGCTTCACTATATGCGCGCCGCATCGGCTACGGGTGCCCTCTATCCAATCGAATTGTATGTGGTCGCTGGAGATGTCACGGGACTCGAAGCGGGGGTCTACCATTTTGATCCTCTAGGCTTTCAACTCTCACGAATAAGGAAGGGCGATTACAGAGTAGAACTGGCCTCTGTAAGCGACGACGGCATCGCCCTCGCTCCCGCGACTATTGCGTTCACATCATTAGCTTGGAAGAATGCTTGGAAGTACGAGGCCCGGTCGTACAGACACTGGTTCTGGGATGGCGGCGTAATCGCCGCGAATCTCATATCATTATCAGCGTCAATGGGCTCACCGACAAGAATAGTCCAAGGTTTTGTAGATCAAACCGTCAACGAACTCTTGGGCCTGAAAGATGAGGGAGAGGCAACGATCTATCTCTCACCCGTTGGCCCACAAGGACACCGGTCCACAGACCACCAGCTGAAAAGAATCGACTCTATTCTACCGAGGGTCCAGCATCTCTCAGAGGAGGAGACGAAATACGCCGGTATCTGGGAGGCGCATCGAGCCTCTTTTCTCCAGAGCAAGGAAGAGATTGAGAGATGGGCCAAAGTGCGACTGGAGACCTCGAATTCGCAACGAACCACCTACCCGAAGATTCCCCTACCGCCTCCATTGAGGCTACGAAGTCTACGAGGCTTGGAGAGGTCATTCTCCGACGAGGCTCAACACGAAGGTTCGCCAGCTCACCCATCACACTCTCCCAGTTATCAACAGTGTTGAGAGCTTCGACCGAACCAATTCCACGCGACTATCTTCCAGAAAGTGGGAATCTGATCGAAACATACTTCATAGCGAATGCAGTTGAGGGACTCGCGCACGGCTCATACTTCTACGCACGGGAACAGGAATCTCTTGAGCAATTGCAACGTGGCGAGCTGAGACAAATGTCTGCGTACCTGTGCCTCGGACAACCACTCTTCGGCGATGCTAGCGTGGTGTTCTTTCTGATGACTAGACTTCGGGAAGTTCTGGGAGCGCTTGGCAACCGTGGATATCGCACGGCTCAGCTTGAAGGTGGAATAGTGGCTGGAAAGATCTACCTATCAGCCTATGCGCTCGGTCTAGGCGCTTCAGGCTCCACGTTCTATGATGACGCGGTGACCGAGTTCTTCTCACCTCACTCGAGGGAGAAGAGCACGATGATCGCGGTCGGACTCGGCGTTCCTGCGTATAAGGCGAGATCGGGAAGAGTATTGCCTCAGTTCACCTAAAGCTATTTTCTGATCCGGTTGATCGGTTTTTTCTGTTCTTGGACCAGCGAAGGGAGAATGGTGTGAAAATTGCACGTTTTGATTGACGAGGTTCTGCTTTGGGATGGGACGGGCTCGCCTCTTCGGGCCAGAATGTCCGTAGAGATTCGCGATGGACGGATCCATTGGATAGGGCCTGCTTCACAGTGGCAAGGTAGCCGAGCTATTGTTCGAATCGTTGATGGAAGGGCGCGCACTTTGGTCCCTGGGCTTATGGATTGTCACGTTCACTACAGTAGTCCCGGAGGGCCTGATTGGATCGCGCGATTCAGCGATCCTCTGCCCGAAATCTCGATGCGTGCGATCGAACTCGCCGAGGCCAGTTTACGCAGTGGCGTTACGACCGCACGAGATATGGGCGCACCTCAGGGTGTCAGCATCAAGCTAGCGCATATGGCGCGGGCAGGCGAGATAAACGCCCCAAACATTCGGGCAGCCGGGACCTGGATTGCCCACCGCGGCACGTACGTTTCCTTCGCCAGACACTTTGGCGAGGCTCACGAGCTACGAGATGCGATTCGGATGGAGATTGAGGCGGGCGCAGAACTGATCAAGGTTGCGCTCTCTGGATGGAACGAAGGTGCCCGTCCCAAAGACGCGGTGGAGATTCCGTTCAGCGAGAAATTGCTCTCGGTAGCGGTTGAAGAGGCACACAAAGCTGGGTTCAAGATTGCATGCCACGCCAACGATCCAGCTAGCTGTCGAATAGCCGCCAGGGCGGGCGTTGATTCACTTGAACACGGAATGTTTCTCGAGCAAGGCGATCTTGAGGCCATGGCGAACAACAAGACCTGCCTCGTACCAACCATGTCGGTATGGGATGCAATGCTCTACTATGCCCACGCGGTCGATTGGCCCGAGGCCCGTAAGAAACGAGCTGAGGATCTAAAACAGGGATCGCGCCTAGCAGTCATAGGCGCTGTCAGAGCAGGCGTACAGATAGCGCTCGGGACGGACGCCGGCGGCGGAGCCGCCCGTCATGGTCGAATCGCGAGAGAGGCTGAGTTGATGGTTGAATGCGGGCTGAAGCCACGCGACGCGCTAATAGCTGCAACCTCAAGCGCATCGAAGTTAATTGGAGAAGATGAACGTGGAACGATTGAGAAAGGAAAAATCGCAGACCTAGTCTTGTTGGACGCGAACCCCTTAGAGAATGTTAGCGCACTGAGATTGATCGCGGCCGTGTTTCAAGGAGGACGACGCGTAGCATAGAATTTCAAACCGCGAATCGGTACTTTCCTTGCCCGGAGTTGTTTTCATGATGCTCTCTTGCATACGCATGGTTTTTAGAGGGTCCCAACCACAAATGCGGCTCTAAGTGTGAAACCGAAAGTGAGCAATAAGATGAAATTCATGCAGATGCTTGACTCTCAGACCTATCGTGTCCTTCAGAAAGAGGCTAAGATTAGAGGAGCTTCGATACAAGAACTGCTCAGAACGGTAATAATTCCCGACTGGTTGAGTGAACATAGGAGGAAGGAGAGATCCTAGCAAGAGGATCTGTTCGTCTGAACTATGCTAGCCTCTACCTTTTCGATGGGTCCTTGAACTGCTCGTGCGGAAACTGTTGTCTCGGTCTTTGTGGCTAGTGTTTCAAGCATCAGTATCTTTTTTTCCAGTTCGATGATCTTCTTGTGCTGGCCGAAAAGCATCGAAATGAACAGTGGCACTTCCTTGATTGTAGAGGCCATGGTGCTGGCGTAGGGGGCGTAGAGCTTGCACTGGTTCAGAAGATCCTGGAACACCAGCTTATCCTCCGTTCGAAGAAACTCTTGGAACTTTCTCAGCTTAGCAATTTCTGCTTCCACGACCATTCGCCATGAAGGAATTGTTCTTCCCGACACTGAGCCCCCGAAAGACCCTAACCTTAACGCAGTCAGATTCCTCTCGTGAATAATAACAAGAGGTAGATCCGTAAGTAACGGAATAGAGCTGCGTGAAACTGATCAGATTCAGGATAGTAATTAGCAGGAGGCTGCAGTAAATGAGTCGATCTGACCGGCTTGAGGCAAGAGACCCTTTCCTAGCGGATTACAAACAGAATCTGCAAGAGGTAATCAAGGGAATGAAAAAAGTCGGCCCGAGCGGACTCCAGCTACTCGTGCAGGAAATGATACGATCCCGTTGGATCAGGGATCGCAGAGCCTCCTATCCCTACGAAGTTGCATGGGTCTTCGACCAGAAGGAAGAAGCAATCTCTAGAATACTGAAGAAGCTTGAAGAAGAAGGCAATATCGAGCCCGCCGGACTGGGACGAGGGAAGAAGGGTCCGATCAAACCCTACAAGCCTCGGACCCTCCGACTGCCGAAACAGACGATCAAGAACCCATCCAGACCTCCCAAGAAAGACGCCTAGTCGAAAAGATCTCACAGCGAAAATGATCAGACGAGTATTGTTAGAGCTACTTGGGTATCATCCGCTCTGTCTCATCGATCTGATCAGAGTATGTCTTGCGATTTTCATCGTCTAGACTCACAGCGCGCAGCTGCTCGCGAGCTTTGCTGACGAGGTCTCTGGCGAGGGGGTACTCTGTTGCCACGGCATGGGCTCTCGCCATCCCTTCATATGCAGAGATGAGACGTTCCGAGAGATTGTGTTTTTGAGAAGTTTCAAGGGCTTTCTTTGCAAAGCTTAGTGCGAGATCCGGTTGGTTTAGTGTAGCGTAGACTCGCGATATTTGCCAGTCGCCAGTTGTGAAGTTCCAGGGCTTCCCAATGAGGCTCCAGTGATATCTTGACGCGTGTGCTAGATTCAGCATCATCTGGTCGTCGTCTAGACTTCTGTTCTTCTGCTGAAGATAGTCCCAAGTTCTATTGAAACATTCGGCAGCGACCTTTCGATGAAACTCCTTGTCAGTCTGAGACCCGTGCTCCTCTGCTATGGGCATGGCCATGCCTATTCCCCTTCTAACTTAAGGGTCGCTCTTAGATCTGAATCGCGAGACAACAACTCTGAGAGTAGCTATCCGCGAGGATGGGTCTCTTTCTTTGCCATCTTAGGCGGTAGCTTGCTCGACCATTCAAGTGATTTCGAGATCCAGGAACGAAGAATCTCCGGCCTCGCTCTCCAGGTCCTGGGCAGGACGATGTAGTCTTTCATTTGTTTTCCCTTCATCGGTTCCAGCATTGACGATCCCTTGTTCTTGAGAAGCTCCAGTTGATCTTCAGCTGACAGTCGTACGAATAGGTCGTTTCCGAATACTCCGAAGAACATGTTCCCATTGACGAAAGCGGAAATGTTGCCGAACATCGGCCGGACCGTCACTCGATCGTCTTTCGGTACAAGAGACCGGAAGAGATCCACGGACTCCTTGTCGGGGATGAGGAATCTTCAATCCGGTACACGCAGACTGGGTTCGAAGTTTCAACGGAGAGTTGATGAAGTTTTTCGAAACACTCTCGGCGAGTTAGGACAGTTCTGATTACCTAGGCGGATGGGTTGTGCCTGTTCTGGGAGTATTCATAGAGATTGAGAGCAATTGTTTTATCCGTGTTCGTCGCCGGTAGGTTGGGTCTAGAATTGTTTAGAATACGCTATGCGACGCTAGTGGCCGCTCTCACGCTGATTATTCTAATAATCGCGCCGGTCTATGCGGCGCCTAATCTCAAAGTAGGCTCAACAGCCTCCTACAGACTTACATCGTCTGTATCAGCGACGCAGAGCTGCTCGGCGAGTCCCGCTAGTTATTACATCGAGGCCTGCTTGGGCATTTATCCGCCTACGGTCTTTGTAACAATCTCTGATGATGGTCACTGCGGTACGGGCACCCTCCCCCCAAACGATCCATTCTCGGTTCTTCGCTGCCGTTTCACTCCGGACAATGTGACATTGCCGGTAGGGGGTGAGGTGATCTGGTTCAATAGTGGAAATATTACTCATGCGGTAGCTTCGAACGCCACTGCCAACACTGGGCTTCCAAGCTTCAACTCGGGACCAATAACACCAGGTGGAAGATTCAGCTACGTTTTCAACCTGATAGGGACCTATCACTATTACGATCCCAACTATGCATCCCTCCTGACTGATGGACTCGTGAGAGGAGTCGTCAATGTCACTCCTATCTCGTACGTGCTCCCTCCACCTGCTACTTCGATGCCGTCTGACTTCCAAGTAGGATTGAACGGTAACGTAGGCTGGAACGTTGAAGGTTTGAGCAGTAGCACGGCGAACCTTCTCGTGTCTCACAATCTCGCAGTCTCAATTTCAGTACCCCAACTGCCGGGGCTGACCATTACCCCTGTAACGGAGTCCGGCACCCTTGTACAGTCCATCGACCTTGCAACTAGAGTAGAATCTGCCGGAACAGCCACGGACCTGATCGAACACTTGCTAGATGCATACGCATCTGCCTCCTCAGGCTCCTACGGCTACAACTCCGGCTTCGGAAATATCATCTCACAAATGTCTGCGTCCGCCACCTCTGATCCATCCTACACACTCTGGTGGGTCAACGGACCACTGTCCAATGGTAGTCCTGTCCAGGTGATGGATGGGTGGGCTAGCGTGACAGGGAGCGAGAATCTGAATCTGGGCAGTCTCGGGAATGTTCAGGCGTGGATTGTTACATCCCAGTTTTCACAGGGCGTCAATCTCTCAGTGCCCAGTTCGCCCTTCGGTCCGTCCGGTCCAAATGCCCAGGCCGCGTTGAACCTGAACTTTCTCTGGAGCTATGACAGGGGCAGTGATCTACTGGTTAGGAGTCTTGCAAACGGTACCGTAACTATGCACAGTGTCAGCAGCACACAAGTTTCCACCAGCGGCTATTGTTACAGCTACCCATGCACCTACACGACTGTCCAAGTGACGCGAGACATGCGACTGACGGTGACCCTAGCGCTACGCTTGACCTCAACAAGCTTGAGCCTCGACCAGAGGATGAGGAACGGAGCATCGACTCTTGACATGTCATCAATATTGGCCGCGATGACCGCAACCCCATGGATGACTCTAGGCGTCGCCGGAGTCGCTGCAGGAGCGATAATCGCTTTCAGTCTCTGGCTCACACGAAGAGAGCGCAGAAGCGCGATGCCTGAAGCAAGTCCTGCGCCCGTCTCGGCCCCGCCAGTGCCCTCCTCTACGATCTCCTAAGTGACGTCATAGAAATTCATTCCTTCGAGTCCAGTCCGATTACGAGTTGCTTGTCCTGGTTAGTGCCTCGAAAACCATAGCCGCGGAGAGGCATTTTTGGACGATCTATTCTGAATTATTTGTGAAAATAGCGCCCACGCCTCGCCTTTCGCGCGTCTTTCCTTTTTCGACAATACCGTTCACGATTAGACTTGTCGTGATGAGTCCGATGCTCAGAAAGCCGAGGTAGAATGGAAGGCTGAAACTTGCGGTCACGAGTGGGTTGGGGTGGCTGTTGAGGTCGAGACCCACAACATTGGCTGGTAGATGGCTCGTACCCGAGTAGGGCGGTAGGATACCGTATGCCCCAAGCAGCATAGTCAGAGCGCCATGATACATCAAGAGAAAGCTGAGGTAGAGCTCAGTCATGGAGCAGAGGCTGAAATAAACGGCCAGCTTGTTCCACCAGGCCCCGGGATGGAAGCTCGAAGCGCCTAGAGCGATCATGCTCAAGAGCAACAACAGGCTAGTGAGTGATCCTAAAGGAACGGAGAAGAATGTGCTCGGGGAGAACCCGGTAGCGTCAGCTTGTAGGTAAAACGGGGAGACTTGGACGGTCAGAAGTTTACTCGTCGTAGCTCCAGTAACACTCCACCAGGCTCCACTCGCCGGGCCCAGAAACAGCGCTACAATAGCACCCAATAACGCCAGGACGTCTATTCGACGAAGGAGCCTCAATTCTCGTCTATGCCAGGCTCGACGCCTTCACCTGATCATTACCGTCTACGTCTCAGATAAGCGCTTCTGATTTGATAGTAGAACCTGACGACTGAAAAACGCTGCGATTCCAGACCGGGCACCCCGCAAACCGGGTCGACCCTCCCCCGCACTAGTGTAGCCATTTTATTAGGAACTACGACGAATCGCGAAGGGAAGAAAAAATGGCGAAGCAGGTAAACTGCGACTGCGGCTTCATGGTAAGAGCACAATCAGACGACGAGCTAGTCGAGCACGTACAACTCCACGCCAGGGAAATCCACCAGATGGATGTGCCGAGAGACAAAGCTCTCGAAATGGCAAAGCCCGTAGAAGCAACCGTAACAATCTAAGACTTCTCGAAAACTATCCAGTCACCCTTCAGAGGAAGAGCGGACGCGCACCATGTTAGGACGGCGGACTGGCGGGTGCTCGTGTTTTCCTACGCCTGGCGTATGTCATAATCAGAATTGTCAAACCCGCTAGGGCTAGCGGGATTCCTACAAGGCTGACACCTGACGAGAGAAAGAAGAAGAAAACAGAGAAACCAGTGAGGTAGACACCTATCATGGCAGCTCGTTCTCGGAAGCTCAGTTTGAGAAGTTCTTCCTTCAACTGGGCCCGGTACCGAAGAAAGAGTGTTGCGATTATTACGAAAGAAATGGCCGCGACAAAGAACAGATAGGTGAGCTCGGACTGGTAGTTGTTGAAGGTCAACAGCAAACCGACCTCGTCACCGACGAATCCTGCTCCAAGTCCGTAGAGGACGGCGTAGAGCCGGTAGAGCCTCTCATTCCTCCACGCGATGCCCATCCAGCCAGCTACGCTGATCAGGGCAATACCATACCAGAAATGATGAAGATGGATCCCGCCCTGCATCACAACCGTGTTGGGAAACAGGGTCGCGAACAGTCTAGAGCCAAAGAAGCTGACTACGAAGGTGAGGGTTGCAATGAAGGTAAGTCCATGTCTGAATGGACCAGTAGGGGATTCACGGGACATGACTTGGCCAGACTCTCGTTCGCATATTTCCAAATTGTGCGAATTTAGGAGTAAGTGGGTCTCCTAGATTCAGCTTCTGTATTCTCTACACTTGAATAATGCTCATAAGCCCGTTTTACAACGAACGAGATCGAACAAATTTGGCACAGCAAACCACCCCTACGGGAGCCTCTTTCACGTCGAAGCTCAAAAAACCAAAATACATTGCTGCGATCGTCATAATTGCAATAATACTTGTGGGCGTTGGAGCCGCTGCGTACTACTATAGTCTGCCGAAATCGGCTTCTGCGTACAAGATAGTCACAAGCACTAGTCCAAGGATACGATACCTAGGCTTTAACGTTCAAACAATAACGGACGTGCGAGTCCGACAGGCAATAGCTTACGCGGTAGACCGTAGCGCAATAAGGTCCAATGTCTTCAGCAATCTGACACAGCCGCTGTACAGCATGGTCCCTTCTGCCATGCCATATTCTCAGCCAGTCTTCCAGACGAAATACGGATCGACCCCCAACCTATCTAGCGCTCAAACGCTACTCACGGCCGCCGGTTACTACAATACAACAAACGGCTGCTCTGGCTCGGCCAATTGTCTCTCAATCAACCTATGGTTCAACAGCGATGGCCACTACGGTGACACAGAGCCCACCGTCGCCTTACAGATCAAGTCTTCACTAGAGAAGACCGGGCTGATCAAAGTCAATCTGTACTCTGAACCGTGGGCTACCTACAAGACCCATGTGTCCGCTGGGACGCTGCCTTTCTACCTTCTCGGTTGGTACCCAGACTACTTCGATTCGGACGACTATGTCTCGCCATTCTTGCAGACGGCCGGTGCGAAGATTGAGGGATCCTACTACAGCAACGCAACTATGGATCAATGGATAACGCAGGAAGAGTCGACGGTCAACGAAACTCTGCGAACGAGCCTATTTGCCCAAATCCAAAACCAGCTTGCCAAGGACGTACCGTACATTCCACTCTGGCAGAACGGCGCCGACATAGAATACAAGTCCGGGATCTCAGGAGTCTACCTACATCCCGTCACGTTCAAGTATTTCACGATGAGCTGGTCAACCAGCCAACTTAACGTGGGCACAACGGACAAGGTCGTCTGTCTGGACCCAGCTTGCGCTTACGACTACTTCTCCATCGAAATCATCAACCAAGTATTCGACACTCTCCTCGTCTACGCCCCTAACGACACAACTCTACTCCCAGGCCTGGCCACCCAGGTACCATCCCTAGCCAACGGAGGCATATCGCCTGACGGAATGAACTACACCTACCACCTTCGTCAAGGAGTAAAGTTCACCGACGGAACACCATTCAACGCAACAGTCATGAAATGGTCCATCGAAAGAGTAATCGCACTCGGAGATCCAGCCAGTCCCAATTACAACGCAGCCCAGTACGGCGGAAGCGCAGCATTCCTACTCTTCCAGGTCGGAGGACTCGGAAACAATACGAACTGGCTAACGCAAACCAACGACAGAATAATCGTCATCGACCCCTACACGATAAGATTCCACCTCAACCAACCAATCTCATTCTTCAACGAACTCATGGCCTTCTCAGTATCAGCTCCAGTCTCACCGGCCGCATACAGCAAGACACAACCACAAGCAGACACACCCATCAGCAAGATAGTCGGCACCGGGCCATACATGGTAACAACTTATACCCCCAGCACAGGACCGATAGTTCTCCAGAACAACCCGAACTACTACAACACCGGAATATACAGCAACTACGGAATCTCCTCGATTCCCGCCATCCCCAAGATAGTGATAACACTATTCAGCACGGCCACTGGAATGAAGAACGCACTACTGAACGGACAGATAGACATGGCGTACCGCACGCTCAATCCACAGGACATCACATCTCTCCAAACCAAGTATGGCCCATAGGGCGAGAGACAGAGGCACATCAGCTACCTCAGGCCGCACCCGAGATGGAGCGGCCTTCACCCTTTTTAGTCCGGTTTCTTAGGTAAACCTGATAGTTGCCAAAGTCCAACTCTTTACTGTCTTACGCAATTACTCGGCTCTTTCTCTCTCTGCCAATGTTGCTCATACTACTAACAGTCGTTTTCGTTGTGCTCAGAATAATTCCGGGAGACCCCATTACAGCCCTCTTCGAGGGTCGAGCATCCCCCGAGGTCATAGCAGCCACACGACACGCTTTGGGTCTCGACAAACCCTACTGGGAACAATACGTCACCTACCTCAATCAAGTATTCACGGGAAATCTCGGCACATCAATCGGGGAATACTACCGCGGCCAGAGCGTCTTAGCAGTCGTCCTCCAACGACTACCCGCCACCATAGAACTCGCCGTCGGAGGAATGATAGTAGGAAGTGTGATCGGAATAACTGCGGGAGTTATTGGGGGAATCAACCGCGACAAGCCGATTGATGTCGCTATTCGTCTGTATGGTACGATAATCTTCGTCGTGCCGATCTTCTGGCTCGGCCAGATTCTTGAGTTGGTCTTCGCCGTTTGGCTCGGCTGGCTGCCCGCCCAGGGTAGATTTTCCGGACCAACGCCTCCTCCCCCCGTGACAGGGTTCTACACTCTCGACTCGCTCCTCGAAGGCAGAGTCGACCTATTCTTCATAGCTCTTCAACACTTGGTGCTTCCATCGCTAACTCTAGGTCTAGTTCTCAGCGGCTTCTTCACCAAGACAGTGAGAGCGAATCTTCTTCGCACCATTAGCTCGGACTACGTCGAGGCCGCGAAGGCACGGGGAATCGCAACAAGCAGAATCATTACGCGCTACGCCTTCAAGAACGCCCTCATTCCCGTCGTGACCGTTCTAGGGCTACAGTTTGCCATACTGTTTGCAGGGGCGGTTCTTACAGAACAAACATTCTCTTGGAATGGTATGGGTTCGCTTCTGATTCTGTCCATCAACTCGGCCGATTATCCGGTGATTCAGGGAGCGATTATTGTCTACGCTTTCATCATCGTCATAATATCCGTCATCATAGATCTCATCAACGGAATGATAGACCCGAGGGTTCGGTACTGACAGAGAACACCTCTCGTCAGAAACCGGCCCCCTCATTCTCCCCACTTCGCCGTTCGGTAGTAGGACGGCTTCTGCACCCGCTCATCGCAGAGCGCAGAACTCTGGCAGGAATTTTGGCATGGATAGGACTCGGAATCACAGTTGGCTTCCTGATGATCGCCATTTTCGCACCAATCCTGGCACCTGTCCAGCAAACAGTCGCCTTCACCTATCCAGTAAATCAGCCACCCAGCTCACAACATTTGATGGGGACCGACAGTGCCGGCAGAGATGTCCTCAGCCGAGCGCTATGGGGAGCACGTACGTCGCTTGAGATAATGGCTATCGGGGTCATAATTGCACTCGCCGTAGGATTTCCGACTGGTCTGCTGTCCGGATACATTGGCGGTCGGATTGATCGTCTACTCGTGTTGGTAATGGACTCAGTGTACGCCTTCCCAGGCTTGCTCTTGGCCGCGATAATAGCGGCTGTCATCGGCAAGGGCGTGTTCAACATAGGTGTTGCAATAACCGTCATCTACATTCCACTCTACTTTCGCGTCACGAGGAACCAGACTCTTTCGGTTAGAGAGGAGCCATTCGTCGAAGCTGCGCGCAGCCTTGGCGCCAGACCCTACACCATCATGTTTTCCTACATAGCGCACAGTGTTGTGATCGCTATTCCAGCGATCTTTTCTCTGAGTGCGGCGGACGCCATCCTTACCGCCGCGGGTCTCAGCTATCTCGGACTAGGATTGGAGATAGACATTCCAGGAGATTGGGGACGCGATTTGAGTGATGCTCAGAGTTTCTTGGGCGACGGGATATGGTGGACATCTTTTTTCCCCGGACTCATGATAATTCTGCTCACTGTAGGCCTCAGCTTTCTGGGTGAAGGGCTCAACGACATGCTCAATCCGTTACTGAAGAAGGAGAGGGCCTGAACGGAGCCTCTACTGAAAGCTGAGAACGTTTCGGTAAGCTACCGGACGAGGCGAGGCTACCTCGGCGCCTTGAACGAAATCGATCTTGATTTGTTGAATGGAGAGACCCTTGGCATTGTGGGTGAGACGGGCTGTGGAAAGTCAACATTTGGAAAAACTCTACTCGGGATTCTTCCATCAAAAACGCAAATTCAGGGCAGAATAGTCTTTAGAGGGAGAGATCTTGTGCACATGACCGAATCAGAGTTTCGCACAATCAGGGGCAAAGAGATCGCTCTGATCTTCCAGGACCCTATGACTCGCCTCAATCCTCTGATGAGGGTTGAGGATCATTTCGTGGAGGAGATAACCGCTCATGAATCGGTCTCTGTTTCCGAGGCTCGAAAGAGGGCCGGGGAAGCCCTTCGGTCCATGGGAATACCCGAGTCTAGGTTCAGGAACTATCCGCACGAGTTTTCAGGGGGAATGCGTCAGCGCATCATGATCGCGATGGCTATCGTTCTACAACCCTCTCTTCTGATAGCAGACGAGCCGACCACTTCCCTCGATGTGATAACCGAGGCTCACATCCTAGAGATTCTTGAGGACCTCAAACGTGTCCGTAAGATGACCCTCCTGCTCATAACTCATAATCTTGGAATCGTTGCAGAAGTATGCGACCGCGTTGCAGTGTTCTATGCGGGAAAGCTGGTCGAACTAGGTCCAGTTGACGAGATCTTTTCGAATCCACTCCATCCTTACACTCAAGGTCTGCTTGCGTCTGTGATCCATCTCGAGTCTCTCGAACTCAAGTCGATCGAGGGTTTTCCTCCTGACTTGCTAATGCCGCCTTCGGGATGCAGGTTTCATCCTAGATGTCCCTACGCACAACAAGTCTGCCACGAGACCGTACCACCGCTGGTCGAATTCAAACCCGGACATTTTGCCGCCTGCTTATTCGGAGACCAATTTCTCTGATCACCACGGGCGCTGAATCTCCAGCTGGAGCATCCACCTTTGAGTTACGAGTCGACGATCTGCAGGTCCATTTCCCAGTAAAGAGACCATTCATTCAGAACATCCTTTCGCGAGAGAAACCGATTGTACATGCAGTCGACGGCGTCTCGTTCAGCGTCAAGCAAGGCGAGATATTCGGACTAGTCGGAGAGAGCGGGAGCGGGAAAACTACTCTAGGCAAGGCCATCGTTAGGCTGGTTGAGCCAACTGCCGGAAAAATCATTCTGAATGGGAAAGAGATCACTCACTTGGGCGAACCGAAGCTCCGGCCCTTACGGAGGCAAATGCAGATCATATTCCAGGACCCACACGCTTCGATGAACCCAGCCATGACAATCGGGCAGGCCATAACCCATCCCTTGAAAATACACGGAATCACAAAGACCAAGACTCAGGCCGAGGTCAGGTCAACTGTTCTACAGGTCATGCGAGAAGTCGGGCTTTCTCCAGAAGATCAGCTCTACTCGAAATATCCCGGCGATCTCAGCGGCGGACAAAGACAACGAGCCGCGATTGCCCGATCACTCATCCTGAGACCCAGGCTCATCGTGGCTGATGAGCCCGTGGCAATGCTGGACATGTCTATCAGAGCAAAAGTACTACAGCTCTTGCTGGACCTTAGATCCAAATACAATCTCGCCTTTGTCTTCATAACTCACGATCTGGCAACAGCAAAATTCCTCTGCGACCGAATCGCCATTATGTACCTAGGCAGAATCGTGGAGATCGGGCCAAGCAAGAACATCTTCACGGATCCCAAACATCCATACACAAAGGCTCTGCTTCAAGCGATACCAGTACCAGACCCCGGAAGACGAACTCTCAAGATTCTGCCCAAGGGAGAGGTGCCCGACGCCGTGAACCCGCCTGCGGGATGCCGGTTTCACCCAAGATGTCTCGCCGTTTTGCCCACATGCGGCTGGGAAGGCCGAGATTTCATCGATTACTTGGAAGAGCGCAGACTTGATCCCGAGCATGCAGAGCATGATGAACGGATTCTGGGCCCCTTGGAAAAATGGTCCGCTCAGGCCCTCATGGCAAAGCTCAAGATTGAGAGGCAGGACCCCGCAGCAATCATCGTTTACTTGAGAGAAATCCTGAGAAATGCTACTCCACAGTTGGCAATGGCGGTCCAGACAATTGCGCTGAAAGATGATCACGTAATCGTTGAGTTTCACAAGCCCGACA
>Ga0209056_10001849_pt1 | contig 23149 bp, 21 predicted proteins | sample GraSoiAngelo_114_FD_185876 | JGI IMG/M metagenome (GOLD analysis project Ga0209056, IMG submission 185876) | Grasslands soil microbial communities from the Angelo Coastal Reserve, California, USA - 14_0903_13_40cm (SPAdes) (version 2) | ecosystem: Environmental > Terrestrial > Soil > Grasslands... | reverse complement strand
GACTTATCCAAGAAGAAGAAGCCACCGATGGCCCCGACGGATGCCTGTCCAAAATGCTGCACGAAGGATTTCAACCTCAAGGTGCGCATCGAGGGAGTGGATTATCGAGAGTGCGCGAAGTGTGGGACCGAGTACCGACGGCCGAGCAATCTGCCGCCTGACTAGAGTCAACGGGACCCTGCGCCTGCGGCAGTCGCGGGACCTGGACACCGAGATCGCCGGCTACGACTCGAAAAGGGGGACTGAAAATGACAGCGGAAATGCTCCTATGGTATGCCGTCGCTCTTCTCGCGTCGCTCCTCGGTTGGATGCTCACGTGGCCGCTGTGCGCCTGGTTTGGACTTGCCCTTCTGATCGTCGGGGGGACGGTCGTGGAGATGTTGCATGTGATCCTCATTCAGCTGGCGAAGACTCACTCGGTAATCGTGCGGATCGCCATGCAGGACCAGCCAGGAGGGACCGAACTCCATATCCTTCCCGGCGGGGGTACCGCGCTCGTCCAGAAGGAGGTCAAGAGATGAAACCACCCTTCCTCCCACCCTTGCTCGCTTTTCACTACGCCCTGATCTTCGCCGTGGCGCTCGTGGCTGCGGTGGTGATCCCGTTTGTGCCCGCGAGCATCCGTCTGCCGCTCTTCAATGGGATAGGGGTGGGGGTCCTCGGAGTCTTCGTGGTCATCACGGTGTTCGCCGTAGTGCGTCTGCTCCGCCTGTGCGCGAGAGCACGCGCGGGCCGCCTGACCGGGAGCGGGTGGGCGGCAGAAGAAAGTAGACGCACAGTGATTCGTGCCTCTTATCTACTCGCAATCCTCGGCCTGTCCCTGCTCGTTGCAACACCAGCTTTCTCGCAGTACCTGTGTCCCGATGGTTCCTACGTAGGCCAGGGACCGTGTCGTTTGTGCCCTGACGGCAGCTACGTGTCTGCTAGCTCTGAATGTCGTCTTACCCCAAAGGGTACATACGTTCCGGCTCGACCAGGGGGGCCAAGGCTCGCACCGGATGGATCCTACGTTCCTGGGGGCGGGCCGACAATCATGTGCCCCGACGGCCGCTACGTCTCCGGAACTCGGTGCGTCCTTGCTCCAGACGGAACATACGTCGGAGAGTGAAAGATTGAACGCCTAGACCGCATGCGACTGACGACAGCCGGAGCGCAGTTGTACCTCACCACAAGCCATATCACGCTGGCGTGCGGTGTCCTGTCGTGGGATGAATATCTCTTGCGGCTGCGATTCGTCATGGATTGTGCGGAGCCAGGGACACTCGAAGTTGGTGCAGCGGCCGACATTCTGCAGAAGCAGGAGTTTGAGGGCGAGGATGAATGGCCCACTGGCGAACCGGAACCACCGGGTCCTGGTGAAGGCCCAAGCGAGTCGGAGGTATCCATATCGGATCGCCACGCGCCATTTGAACTGCCCATCCTCCACTTCGTCGCGGCGGCGAACACTGGCCTGCATCAATGGCAGTTTCACCAGGCCGATCCGGACTTCTTCCCGTCGATTCCCCATGGCCACTCGCGCTCTGACCACAGGAGGAAGCTCCACGCCTATCGAGGCTGGATTTATCAAGAGGACAGGCAGAGTGCCCGGGAGCCGCGCTGGAAGATCATTGCCCTATGGAACGACGAGAAGTTTCGCTCTTTCGCGTCCGCAGGAATTCAATATTACTTGGCTACATACCCCCGATATGTATGGTCTGTGCCACATCCGCTGAGACTACCTCGTCGTCGACCATAGTGGGTCGGTCCGGTTGTCAATTCAACAGCCGTACTCTGTTGGAGACGTCGATCACTTCCACCACGAGCTGCTAAGCTTCCCGGCGCAGGAGGGCGCGCCACGCCAGCTTGCGGGCTCGCCTCTGCTTCCGGCGGCGCCGCTCGCCCTCGACGCCCGCGTCCAGCTCCCCGCATCTCTGGTGTTTGAGGTAGAAGGCGTCGAGGTCGCCCAGCAGCGTGGTCATCGCGCTCCAAACGCTATCCGACTCGCAGGGCACCCCGCCTGATAGCCACGTGAGCCCACCCTGAGCTTTTCTTCTCGAGATTAGGTGAGAGAAGGGGATGCGGACATGAGTCGGGGCCGTGTCAGGTCCCGGCCTCGCCGAGCCCTACGCGATCACGCCCTGGATCAGGGTCGTTCCAAACTTGCAAGGACGGGGCGCCCCGGCCGGGCCGGCCGCCCGGATCGCGGTTCTGGTGACCGCCTAGCGGCCCCTGGCCCGCGCCCCCGGCTTCGTCCTCGACCGCCATGCCCTGCCGCCGGGGATCCAACCACTGAGCTCAACGGTCAGGACCCCGGTTAACAGGGATATATTAGGGTCCCGTGAGCCGGTTGTATCTCACGACGGAGAAGGACGAGATCGCGCGGCGACGGGGGTTGGTCCCCAAGGGAGAGGTCGTCGAAGCGTGGGCCGACCTCGTCGAGCCTGGCGCGCTCTGGCTCGGCGAGGCGTCGAAGGCGCTGCTCGAGCGCGCAGGCACACCCCTCGCCGTCAGGCTCTCGCTGCCCGCCGACAGCGTGGCTGTCTACTACGGCCCGCAGCTCTTCGACGTCGAGTCGCTCCCGCGCGAGGAGTCGTTGAGGGTGCGTGTCGTTTCGGGGCGCGGGATCGCGGCGGCGTGGATCACGCTCGACCGTTTCGGCCAGCGCAACACCTTCGAGCCCCAGTCGCCCGCCGACCCGGTCTTCAACCTCCGCCGGGTCGGCGGTGGCAAGGGCCACCTCTGGCGGCTCTTCCGGACCAAGCCGGAGGCGATCGTCTACATGGTCGAGGCCTACGGCCGGGAGTCGGAGGGCGCCGAATGGGCGCGGGCCCTCGCCGTCGAGGACTTCGACGGACTCCTGAAGCGCCACGCGCCCCAGGGCGAGGGCTAGGGCATACCCCATGACCACGGCGCTTGACGCGCGGACCCAGCAAGATCGGATGGACCGGTTCTACCGGCTCGTCCGCGCGATCGGCCGCTTCTGGCTCTGGTTCTTCTTCAAGTCGGTGGACCGGCGCCATCCCGAGCGCGTGCCCGACGCCGGACCGACGCTCCTCTGCATCAACCACCCGAACAACTTCATCGACTCGCTGCTGGTCGGCGCCGCCGTCCGGCGGAAGGTCCACTACCTCGCCACCGCCGCGCTCTTCCGCAACCCGCTCGGGGCGAGATTTCTCAGGGCCTGCGGGGCGATCCCCGTCTACCGCAAGCAGGACGACCCGAACACGATGGACCGGAATACTGACACGTTCGCGGCGTGCGCCGCCGCGCTCGCCGAGGGGCGCCTCATTGCGATCTATCCGGAGGGGACGACGCACGCCGAGGCGCGCGTCCAGCGCATCAAGACGGGCGCGGCGCGCATCGCGCTGGCCTACGAGGCCGAGCACCCGGGCGAGCTCCGCCTGGTCCCGGTGGGGCTCACCTTCGAGGCGCGGAAGTCGTTCCGCGGGCGCGTCCTCGTCTCGTTCGGCCCGCCCGTGCCCGTGACGCCGTACCTCGACGCATACCGCCGCGACCCGGTGAAGGCCGTCGAGGCGCTCACGACCGCGATCCAGTGGGCGATGGAGGCCGAGGTGGTGCACGTCGAGCGGATCGACGCGACCCAGCTCGTGCGCGCCGTCGAGGAGCTCTATCGCGGCGAGCTCGCGCGCGAGCTCCAGGAGGAGCGCGGGCTCCCCCCCAGGCAGATCGACCCGATCCGCCTCTCCCGGGCCATCGTGGACGCGGTGAGCCACTTCAAGGCGCACGATCCGGAGCGTGTCGAGCGGCTCTGGCAGCGGATCCAGGGTTACCGCGCCCTGCTCGCAGAGCACCACATCAAGGACGAGGCGGTGCGAGCGCGACTCGAGCTGCCGCGGCGGGCGCAACGGATTCGGCTGGGCTGGCAGGCCGTCGTCGGCTTTCCCCTTTTCGCCTTCGGTGCCTGCGTGAACTTCCTCCCTTACTGGATCCCCCGCTGGACGGCGCGCCGCATGGCGCGGAAAGAGACGGACTACGCGACGTGGCGATTCCTCGCCTCGGTCGTGGCGTACCCCCTCTTCTGGGGGATCGAGATCTGGCTGGTCGCCTGGCTCCTCGGCGCGGCGTGGGCGCTGGCCTTCGCGCTGGCGCTCCCGCTCTCGGGCATCGTCGCCTACCGGTACTGGGTGGGCGCCGGCCGCCTCACGAGCCGCCTCCGACTCAACCTCCTCGCGCTCACGCGCGAGCACGCTGCCCGGCGCCTCACGGCCGAGCGGCAGGCGATCATCGGCGAGCTCGAGCGCGCCAAGACCGAGTACCTGGCCGCCACGAAAGGGAGTCCTTTTTGAGCGTTCAGCTGCTCGAGGAGATGTCGTCGCCGGCGCTCGACGCGCTCGACCGCGCGCGCACCGTGATCATCCTGACGGTGAGTCCGCTGGAGGAGCACGGTCCGCACCTGCCCCTGGGCGTGGACGCGATCGCCGCGCGCCACTTCGCCGAGTCCACCGCCGAACGACTGGTGGCGGCCCGCCCGGGCTGGACCGTCGTGCTCGCGCCCACGCTCCATCTCGGCTCCTTCACGTTCGACGCCCCCGGGACCGTGAGCGTGCGCCAGCGCGTCGTGCGCGACGCGCTCGTGGATTATGGCGCGTCGCTCGCCCGCGCCGGTTTCCGCTACATCCTGGTCGCGAACGGTCACGGCGGGCCGGGCCACCTCGCCGCGCTCGAGGAAGCGTCGGCCGCCGTGTCCCGGCGGTACGGGATCACGATGGCGTCCTTCACGGGCCATCTCGCCTGGCAGTTTCTGCGTGGCCGCTACCTCGACAAGATCGAGGCAGCGCTCGGCCGTCCGCTCGGCGACGACGAGCGGCAGGCGTTTGCCGAGGACGCGCACGGCGGCTGGTGGGAGACCTCGCTGATGCTGCTCGTGCGCCCCGACCTCGTGGACGGCGTCTACCGGACGCTCCCACCCGCGCGCTACTCGCTCGCGGCGCGGGCGATACCGAACTACCCGCTGAAGAGTGGCGGGCAGGGATACGTCGGCCACCCCGCGATGGCCGATCCCGCCTTCGCCAAGGCGGCGACGGAGGTCCTGATCAACGAAACGATGGCGCTGGTCGAGGGGCTGCTCGACGGCCGGATCCGTCCCGCCGACCGGCGCTCGCCGTTCTTCGCGCTCCCGTTCTTTCGCACCGACTTCTGGCCCCTCGCGACGACAGCCCTGGCATTCGTCGCGGTCGGTGCGATTGCCCTCCTCTTCAAAAAATCGGACCGATGATCGACCTCGAAGCGAGGGACGGCGTCGCCTGGCTCCGCCTCAACCGCCCCGAGGCGCTCAACGCGCTCGACCGCGCCCTGACCGGAGCGCTCGAAGAGGCACTCACGCGGATCGCCGCGATGGACGACGTCGCCGTGCTCGTCGTCGCCGGCCGCGGTCGCGCCTTCTGCGCCGGCAACGACCTCACCGAGATGGCGACGCTCACCGGGGACGAGGCCGAGGCGCTGGCGACCCGCCAGGCCGTGCTCCTCGACCGCTTCGCGCAGCTGCCACAAGTGACGCTTGCCGCGATCGACGGCTGGGCCCTCGGCGGCGGCCTCATGCTCGCGGCGGCGCAGGACCTCCGCGTGGCCTCCGACCGGGCGCGCTTCGGCCTCCCCGAGGTCACGCTGGGCTTCAACCCCGCCTACGGCATCGCGCGGCTGCTCGACGTCCTGGCCGGCGGCTGGGCGCGCGAGCTCCTGCTGACCGGCCGGACGATCCACGCGAGCGAAGCGCTCCGCATGGGGCTCGTGAATCGCGTCGTCGCGCCGCCGACGCTCGAGGCGACCGTCGCCGCGCTCGCGGCGGACATCGCGCGCTCGCCGCGCGCGGGTCTCGCGGCGACGAAGGAGATCGTGGCGGCGATCCGGAGGGGCCCGCCGGGGCGCGGCCCCGAGGCGTACGGCGCCGCGCTCCGCGCGAGCCCGGAGGCGCGTGCGCGGATCCGCGCCTTCAGAGAACGCAAGACGACGCGCTGAGCCGGGCGGCGCCGAAGCGGGCGCCGTTACGACTTCGCCTGGTGCATCACCTGGTCGGCCTCGCGGAGCAGCTCCTCGGGCGTCTCCGGAGGCGACTGGCTGTACGCCACCCCCACATTGCAGCGGATGTGGTCCACCGGCAGGCCGCGCTTCGCCGCCAGCTGCGCGATCTTGTCGCGCACCCGGGCCACGACGAGGTCGACGGCGTCGGGCCCGGCATCGGGGAAGAAGATCGCGAACTCATCGCTCCCGTGGCGCGCGACGAGATCTGTGGTGCGCGTCGCCTCGATCAGCGCGTCAGCCACGGCGCGGAGGACGTCGTCGCCGACGCCGTAGCCGAAGCGATCGTTGATCGCTCGTAGATGGATCACGTCGAGGACGAGCATCAGCGCGCCGGTCCCGCGTCGGCGGGCCACTGCCGCGAGGCGCCGGTACTGGTCGAGGAAGGCGCGGCGACTCGCGAGCCCCGTCACCGGATCGGGCGCATACCGCGAGAGCCGCCGGTCGGTCTCGTACAGCCGCCCGGCCATCATCTGCAGCAGCGCCAGCGCGAGCCCCACCGACGTCTCGAGCACCTGCAGAAAGTCGTCCTGGTGGAGCAGGAGGCAGTGCGTCCGCTCGACCGCCAGGACCGTTGACGACCGCGCCCGGTTGCGGATGATCGCGAGCTCGCCCACGATCTCGCCCTCGCCGAGCTCGCTCAGGATGACCTCCCCGGGATTGCCGGCGGCCTCCTCGAGCACGCGCGCGCGACCGGACAGGATCACGAAGAGGCTGTCCGCCGGATCGCTCTCCTGGATGATCGAGTGGCCCGCCGGGAAGACCTCCTCGGACGCCCGCGCGACTAAGAGCTCGCGCTGTTCGTTCGTGAGCGACCTGAAGAGCGGCACTGACGTGAGCAGCCCCGCGTAGCGCGCCCGGCCGGCTTCGCGATCGGCGCCCTCGGCCGGGCGCGGCCGGGTCCCACGCGGACCGTCGAAGGCCGTCAGCGTGCGCGAGAGCCACGCGCGAACCCGCGCGCGCAGCATCGGCGGGCTGAAGGGCCGGGCGAGGTAATCGGTGGAGGAGGCTTCGCCCCGGCCGACCACGTCGGCCGCCACGGAGCCGTCGGCGAGCACGACGACGGGGAAGTTCGCCCGGCCGAGGCGCGCGCGCAGCGTGTCGAGGGCGCCTGCGCCCTCGCTGTCGAGCAGCGCGCGGTCGATGATCGCCAGGTCCGGCCGGAGATCGGACCCCCGCCTGAGCACGGATGGCACGTCCGCAAGGCGGAGCAGGACGAGGGCATCCTCGCCGAGGACCTCCTCGATCGCGGCGACCTCCGTGTCGTTGCCGCTGACGACCAGCACGCGCCCACCCGCGATCTCCCGGTGCTGGAGCGCGGAGGCGGCCGCCACGTCGCGCGTGGCCCCGTTGCCGCGCACCTCCAGCTCGAGCCCCTCACGCGCCGCGAGCACATCGAGCCCTGACCCGTGCGCCGTCGCGCGCGCCCGCGCGTGCGACTCGATGCGCTCCATGGCCGTGTCGTCGTGCTGCGGGTCATGATGGAAGAGGACGAGGCGCACCACGCCCGCCGCCAGCGCGACGTCCACCGCGTACTCCAGGGAGCTGTGTCCCCAACCGACCTTGCCCCGGTACTCCTCCTCGGTGTACTGCGCGTCGTGGATCACGAGGTCGGCGCCGCGCATGAACGCGATGTGACGCTCGTCGCCCGGGTGCTGCGAAACCCGGCCCGGCAGGCTCCAGAACGGCTCGTGGTCGGTCATGTAGGCGAGCGTCGCCCCGCCGCTCGACAACCGGTACCCGATCGTCGGCCCGGTGTGGTTCAGGTACTGCGTCTCCACGCGCACCTCTCCGACGCGGAAGAGGCCCTCGTCGAGCTCCGTGTAGTGGATACGGCTCCGCAGCTCGCGGAGCTTGACGGGGAAGTACGAGTACTCCATCTGCCCGGACATCGCCTCCTCGAGGCTCCGCTGGAAGCCGCGAGGCGCGTAGATGTTCAGCTCGGCCCCGGGCAGGAACGCGGGGATGAAGAACGGGAAGCCCTGGATGTGGTCCCAATGGGTGTGGCCGATGAAGAGGTGGAGTCGCATCGGCTGGGGCATCGTCCGAACGAGGTGGAGCCCGAGCCCGCGGACGCCGGTGCCGCAGTCGAGGACGATGACGGTGCCGTCGGCGGCGCGCACCTCGGTGCACGACGTGTTGCCGCCGTAGACGGCGGTCGCGGCTCCCGGCGTGGCGATGGATCCTCGCGTGCCCCAGAATCGGACTTGCATGGCAAAGTCTACGACTATCATACTGCCACCTGCCTGGACCGGCTCAATCTCGGCCTCCACCACCTCGCCAAGCCACGCCCGCGCTGAAGTGTGATAAAAAGCTGCGGGGAACGAGGCGCGCACCCTCAAGGAGGACGCCATGAGGACGACTCGGCGAAGCTTGCTCAGACTCATGGGCGCCGGGGCCGCCGCGGCAACGGTGCGGCACGACGCGGCGCCGGTGTTCGCGCAGGCCGGCGGCCCCGTGAAGATCGGCGTGCTCACGATCCGCGCCGGCATCGCGGCCCCCGTGGGCGCCGCGGGGCTGCGTTCCACCGAGTGGTGGCTCGAGCGGGTGAACAAGGCGGGCGGAATCCTCGGACGCCCCGTGCAGCTCATCGTCGAGGAAGAGTCGAACCCGAAGGACACCGTCGAGCGCTACCGCAAGCTCATCCTCCAGGACAAGGTGGAGGCGGTGCTCGGCGGCATCTCCACCGGCGTGACGCTGGCACTCGGCCCCGTGGCGGACGACCTCGGGACGCCATGGCTCTCCTGGGACGGCACCACCCAGAAGGGCGTCGAGGAGACGATGCCCAACCCCAAGTGGGCCTTCAAGAGCGTGGACAACGAGGTCGAGGCGATCGTGGCGGGCATGCTCACCGCGAAGTACTTCAAGGGCGTCAAGACCGTCGCGGGCATCGGCAACGACTACTCCTACGGCCACGATTGCTGGGAGTCCTACCAGGCGGTGCTCAAGAAGTACACGCCGGACGTGAAGTTCGTCCTCGAGCTCTTCCCCAAGCTCGGGGTGACCGATTTCACCTCGCACATCGTCGCCATCCAACAGTCGAAGGCGGACCTCCTCATGTGCTCCTTCTGGTCCGGCGACGCGACGATCATCATGAAGCAGGCGGCGGCGGTCGGCCTCTTCAAGACGATGAAGGGCGTGTTCACGACGGCGGGCGGCGTCCACGACTCCTTGAAGAAGGAGTTCACGCCGGAGGGGCTCCTGCTCGGGTACAACACGATGTACTTCGACGATCCCAAGGGGAGCCCGCTCCTCAAGCAGTTCGTCCGCGAGTACAAGGCGAAGTACAACGAGTACCCGCCGTACGAGTGCGACCACGCCTACTTCTGCGCCGAGTCCTACAAGGCCGCGGTCGAGAAGGCAGCGCGCTCCGGCAGGCAGTGGCCGGAGAAAGCGCAAGTGGTCAAGGCGCTCGAAGGCATCGAGGCCGAGTCGCTCTCCGGCAGGCGGAGCTGGCGCGAGGACCACATCCAGATGTGCAACTTCTACCAGGGCGTCACGACGCACAAGAACCCCTACGACTTCGTCACCATCGATCCAATCGAGGTCGTCTCCACGAAGGTGGCGATGAAGCCGGCCGGCTCCAAGCTGTTCGACTGGATCAACTCCTGGAAGATCTGAGCGCTCGCTTCGTATGACCGCTCACGTCGTCAACCTCGTGGTGAGCGGCGTGTTCCACGCGAGCATTCTGTTTCTGGTGTCGGCGGGGCTGCAGGTCGTCTTCGGCGTGCAGAAGATCTTCAACCTCGCGTGCGGCTCCTTTTACGCGCTCGGCGCCTACGTCGGCGTCTCCGCGGTCGCCTGGTATGCCGAGGCGGGCGGCCCGCCCGCGCTCTTCATTCTTCCGCTGGCCATCGCGGGAGTTGCCGCCGGCGCGCTCGGCGTCGTCGTCGAGCGCGGGCTCCTGCGCTTCGTCTACGACCGCGACGAGACCTTCCAGCTCCTCCTGACCTTCGCCGTCGTCCTCATGATGGAGGACGCGATCCGGATGACGTGGGGCACGTCGCCCCGGTCCACGGCCGGCCTCTATCTGACCTACGGCGGGGTGCACGTGCTCGGGACGACGGTGCCCGTGTACAACCTGATCGTCATCGGAGCAAGCCTCGCCATCGCGGTCCTGATCGGCTGGCTCCTGACCCACACCGCCTTCGGCTGCATCATCCGCGCCAGCGCCGACAATCGCGAGATGGCCGAGGCGCTCGGCGTGGACATGCGGCGCCTCTACGCGAAGGTCTTCACGCTCGGCACGGCGCTCGGCACCCTGGGCGGCGCGCTCGTCATCCCGGCGACGGCGGCGATGAGCGAGATGGGCATCGAGCTGATCGTCGAGGCCTTCGCCGTCGTCGTGATCGGGGGCCTCGGGTCCATGCGGGGAGCCTTCGTCGGCGCGCTGATCGTCGGCGTGCTCCGCTCGATCGCGATCTCCGTGTATCCGGAGCTCGAGATGCTGCTGATCTACCTGATCGTGATCGCGGTGCTGGTGCTTCGGCCGCGCGGTCTCTTCGGCGGGGCCCCGGCGTGAGCGGCCGGCTCGTCCTCGCGGCGGCGCTCAGCGCAGCCGTCCTGGCGCCCCTCGTGGCACCGACCTATCAGGCTCTGCTGATGCTGCCGTTCATGGCGTACGCCGTCGCGCTCCTGGGGCTGAACCTCCTCTTCGGCTACACAGGCCTCGTCTCCTTCGGGCACGCGCTGTTCCTCGGGATCGGCGCCTACACGGGCGCCTTCCTCACGAGCGTCTTCAAGGTCCGCTCGATGGAGGTGATCCTCGTCGCCGCGGCGGCACTCGGCGCGCTGGTGGCAGCCCCGGTGGGCGCGCTCTGCGTGCGCTACGTGAAGATCTACTTCGGGATGCTCACGCTCGCGTTCGGCATGGTCTTCTACACGTTCGTGCTGAAGTTCTACAGGCTGACGGGCGGCGACGAGGGCATGCCCTTTCTGCGCCCCGCGCTCCTCGGGCGGAGCCTCGAGGGCCTGTCGAAGATCGACTACCTCGTCGGCCCGTACTACTATTACTCGCTGGCCGTGCTCGTCCTGGCCACGCTCGTCATGTGGCGCATCGTCCGCTCGCCCTTCGGTCTCTGCCTCAAGACCATCCGCGACAACCCGACGAAGGCCGAGACGCTCGGCATCGGCGTTGCGCGCTACCGCTGGTACGCTTTCGTGATCTCCGCCGTCTACGCCGCGGTCGGCGGCGCCCTCCTCGGCCCGCCGACGGGCAACGTGGACCCGACGCTCGCCTACTGGACGCAGTCGGGCAACATCGTGTTCATGACGCTCCTGGGCGGGTTCGCGAGCTTCTTCGGGCCCGTCCTGGGCGCCTTCGTCTTCATTTATCTTCAGGACTGGGTGATGTCGATCGTCCCGTTCTGGCGGCTGATCTTCGGCGCGATCCTCGCCGTCATCGTCATCTTCGCCCCCGGCGGGCTCGCGGGGCTCCTGACCCCCCGGCCCGCCGCGGCCCCGCGCCCATGATCCTCCGCGCCGAGGGGCTGCGGAAGCTCTACGGCGAGGTCTGCGCCCTCGACGGCGTGAGCCTCGCCATCGATGCAGGAGAGTTCGTGTCGATCATCGGGCCGAATGGGGCGGGCAAGTCCACGCTCATCAACGTCCTCACCGGCGTCCTCCGGCCGACCGCGGGCGCCGTCACCTTCAAAGATCGCGACGTGAGCGGGCTCGGACCCGCCCGCCTGGCCCGCCTCGGGATCGCGCGGTCCTTCCAGCTCGTCCAGATCTTTCCCGACCTCACGGTGCTGGAGACGCTCCAGGCGGCGGTGGTCTCGCGCCTCGGGCGCGGCACGCGCCTCTTCGCGTCGCTCGCCGCCGACCGCGAGGTTCAGGAGGGCGCGATCGACGTCGCCGAGCTGTTCGGCCTGGGCGAGAAACGCCACGTGCCCGCCAAGCAACTGCCTCAGGGAGACAAGAAACTCCTCGACGTGGCGTCTGCGTTCGCCCTGAGGCCGGAACTCATCCTGCTCGACGAGCCGACGTCCGGCGTGAGCACGGCGGACAAGACGACGATCATGGAGTCCCTCGTCTCGGCCTCGAAGCGGATCGGCGTCCGCGCGATCATTCAGGTCGAGCATGATATGGATATCGTGTTCGCCTACTCCGACCGGATCATCGCGCTCCACGAGGGCCGCGTGCTCGCCGACGGCCCGCCGGCCGCGATCGAGGCCGACCGGCGCGTCGTCGACACGGTCGTCGGCCGGCGCGCGCGGGCCGGGTGAGCGCCCCGCCGTGCTGACCGTGGACGCGCTCGACGTGTTCATCCAGGCGAGCCATATCTTGAGATCCGTGTCGCTCGACGTGGGGCCGCGCGAGGTGGTCTGCCTCGTCGGCAGGAACGGTGCGGGGAAGACCACGACCCTGCGCACGATCATGGGGTACCTCCGCCCGCACGCGGGCCGCGTCGAGTTCCGCGGCCAGCCCATCCACGGCCGCCGCACGCACGAGATCGCGCAGCTCGGCGTCGGCTGGGCGCCGGAGGACAGCGGGATCTTCGCCGACCTCACCGTGGCCGAGAACATCGAGATCGCCACCTGGACGCGCTCGGGCGGGCGCCCCGCCGCGGAGCGCATCGCGCTCGCCTACCGCGTCTTCCCGATGCTCAGGCGGTATGCCGCGCGCAAGGGCCCGGAGCTGAGCGGCGGCGAGCGGAAGATGCTCTCGATCGCGCGGGCGCTGGCGCTCGATCCCGAGATGCTTCTGCTGGACGAGCCCTTCGAGGGGCTCTCGCCGGCGATCATCCCGGCCGTGAGCGCGGGCATCGCGGCGATCACTGAGCTCGGCCATTCGATCCTGATCGCCGAGTCCAACATCCACCACGTGCCCGAGTCCACGCGCCGCCTGTACGTCATCGAGCGCGGCACGATCGTGTTCGCGGGCGCCGCGCAGGACGCCTGGCGCGACCCGAGCCTCACACGTATCATCGGGAGCGCTGCGTGACCACGCGTGCTGGAGGCCAGACACCATGACGCTGCCCCTCATCCCGACCGCCGTCGTCGGCTCCCACGGAAAACCCGGCTGGTGGTTCGCCGGAGTCAAGGCGCACGAGCGCGGCGAGCTCGGCCCGGCCGACCTCGAGGAGATGTTCGACGACGCCGCCGACACCGCGATCCGCGACATGGAGCGTGCGGGGATCGACATCATCACCGACGGCGAGGTCCGCCGCCTCGACGGCTACGTGGATTCGTACTACGCGATCATCAAGGGTATCGAGCCAATCCCGGTCCGCCGCAAAGCAGGCCCGTGGGGCTACGACCAGCAGACCCGTTACGAGGCGGTCGGCCGGATCGAGACGCCGCCGGGCGGGCTCGGCATCGCCAGGGAGTTCGAGTACCTCAAGGCGCACACAACCCGGCATACCAAGGCGACCTGCGCCGGGCCGCTCACCTTCGGCTCGCGGATCCACCCCGGCAAGGTTTACAGGAGCGTCGTGGACGTCGCCGAGCGCTTCGCCGAGGTCATCAACCAGGAGCTGCGCAGCCTCGTGTCGGCGGGCGCCGAGTTCATCCAGCTCGACGAGCCCGCGCGCGGCAACGTCTCCGGCGAGGAGATGTCGCGCCTGTTCAACCGGGCCACGGATGGCATCAGCGCCAAGCTCGGCTTCCACATCTGCTTCGGCAACCGGTTCGGGCGCGCGCGCTTCCAGCGGACCTACGAGCCGTACTTCCCCGGAGTCTTGAAGTCGCGGGCCCACCAGTTCGTGCTGGAGTTCTGCAGCCGCGAGATGGCCGAGCTCGACCTCTGGAAGACGTACGGCGAGGGGCGCGAGCTCGGTGCGGGCGTGGTGGATGTGAAGGGCTTCGCCCAGGATACGGCGGAGGACGTCGCGAAGCGCATTCGCAAGGTCCTCAAGGTCTGCCCGGCGGAGAAGCTCACGCTCAACCCCGACTGCGGCTTCGGCTGGTCGCCGCGCTACATGTGCAACGCGAAGCTCACCGCGCTCGCCGCCGGCGCGGCGCTCGTGCGCGGCGAGCTCCAGGGCCGGCGCTGACGTGGGGCGCGCGACGCGGGGCGCGCTGCTCCTCGAGACCCGGTACCACCGCGATTTGCCAAGAGCCGAATCTCGATGCTAATGTCCAGCACGAGTGGCGGGCCGGCAGGTGACCGTCAACCTCCCCGGCGCGACGTTGTGAAGACGGGCGCCTCCGGGACAAACGAGGGCTCATATGGACGCCGCAGCGGCCGCCGAAGCGCGTGAGCGAATCACGAAGTGGATCGAGGAGACCCGGCAGCTGTTCGCCCTGCTGCCGGGGCTGCTCGTGCCCGACGCCCAGGTCAACGAGCGGGCGAGCGCGGCCGAGAAGGAAGTCGAGCGGCTTCGCAAAGAGATCGACGACCTGAAGAAGGAGGCCCTCCAGCTCCGCGGTGAGCGGGACGAGATCGGCCACGCCGTGAGCTTGGTCATCCAGAAGTTCGGCTTGGCACCGCGGAAGAGCCCTTTCGAACGCATTCCCGGGGGAGACCACCCGAAACCGCCCGAGCCGCCGAAGGTGGTCGAGCCGCCCAAGGCGCCCGAGCCCGCCAAGGCGACCGACCGCCCGAAGGGCTGAGCGCTACGCCTTCGCCGACCGGCGCGCGCTGGAGCGCGCGTCCTTCCTCAAGGTCAGGGTCAGCTCGTAGTTCTTCGCCGCCTCCGGCTGCGCATTGAACACCCCAACCCACAGCGCGGCGTAGTCCTTCCCGAGCCCGGGCACCGAGGTTCCCTCGCGCGCGAGGCGAATCGGCTCCGACTTGAGGTCGACGCGGTCCACGGGCGGTATCGTCAGGAGCCACGCATCTTCGGAATCGGCGCGGCCCTCCATCAGCTTCACGTCGATCCCGCGCGGTTCGCTGAGGTCCGCGGCCACCGCGAAGAACCGCGCGGTCAGCGACGGCAGCGTCACGGCGAACCGGTGATCGGCGAACCGCTGCCGGTCCTGCGTGAGGCGCTGCGAGTTGTGGTCCGGATCGCCGACCCGCGCGCTCGGGTGGGTGAAAACGCGCGTCTCCGTCGTCGACTCCAGGATGCTCGCCTGGGTCCAGAGCCCCGGCTCCGGCACCGCGGCGACCAGGACACTCCTGACGAACTCGGGGTACTGTTCGACCAGGCGTGCCTCGCCGAGCAGGAAGTTGTAGAGGTGCGCGCCGGCCGACTGCGCGTGACCGGCCTTGCCCGGGACGAACGTCTTCAGGCTGTTGAGCGCCCTCGTCACGATCCCTGGGCTCTTCCGCTCGAGGAAATCGAGCAGAATCGAGTAGCCATAGGCGAGCAGCCCCTCTTCGTAGTCGGCGGCCTGCTGGATCGGGACGCTGAGGAGATAGGCGTACTTCGACAGCTCCTGCTTGACGGCGGCGTTGAAGTCGATGGTGCCCTTCGCGCTCGTCCACCGGGCCCACGCCGAGACCCACCACTGGGCGCCATCGTCGAGCACGGCCGTGTCGACCGTCTCTGCCGCGCCCGCGTCCTGCGGCGCCGGTGGCGCGGCCGCGACCTCCTGTATCGCCGGGGCGGGCGCTGGCGGCGGCGTGAACGGTGACGCAGGAGACGACGCGGGCGGCGCGAACCGCTGGGTGGGCGCCGTGGCGGCGGGTTGCACCGTGCCTTCGAACCCCTTCGGTGGCGCGGCCGGTCGCGCCCGCGGTGGCGCGGAACCGCCGGCGCCGCCGGCCACGAGCTTGCCGCGTGTGACCGCCAGCGTGAGCGCCGGACCGAACAATCGCGTCACGCTATCCTCGAGCACGGCACACTTCTCGGCGTCGAGCCTGTCGCGGCCTTCGATCAGCGTGAGCAGTGCGGAGAAGACGGGCGTGCTCTGCATGATTGCCGCCGCGCTCTCCGCCGTGGGCCCCTTCGGGTCGAGCACCGCGGCGCGGATCTCCCGCGCCTTTGCCTGGGCCTCTAGCAACACGGCGAAGTTCGGGTCGTCCACGTGGTTGATGGTCATGACCCGGTCCAGGACCGCGAGGACGCGCCGCCGCGCCTCGACGAGCGTCGTGCGCTGGACCTGGACCTGGGTCGCGCCCGCCGCCGCCACCGCCTGGAGCACGGGCTCGAGCGCCTTGAGGCTCCCGACCTCGGCTTGGGGCGGCGCCGTGAGCGCGCGGGCGCGCGCCGCGTCGAGGACGCTCGAGCGGAGGTCGATGAACGCGCCGCGCGCGGCGGCGAGCTCCTCGAGGAGCGCCTCGGCGGGCAGCGTGCCCGACGTCTGGAGCTCCTGCGCCGCCTGGATGAGCTTCGCCGCCAGTCCTGCGAACCGTTCGGTCAGCGCGGCGAGATTCTTGGCGAGGTCGTCCGCGTTGGGCGTCATGAAGTGCAGCCGGTTCTAGTCTAGGCGCAGCGCCGAGGACGTGTCAAACTCGCGCGCGAGCGCCCCCTCTCGTAGAGGCGCTACTCCGTCGTGACGCGAAGCACTTCCTCGACAGTGGTCACGCCCTCGAGCACCTTCAGCAGGCCGGCCTCTCTCAGCGTCTTCATGCCCTGCTTCGCGGCGACTTCCTGGATCTCGCCGGCAAGGGGTTTACCGAGGATGAGACCGCGGATTTCGGGCGTCACCGGCAGGACCTCGTAGAGAGCGATCCGCCCCTTCATCCCGGTGTTGTGGCACGCGTGGCAGCCGCGGCCCTTGTAGAACGTGCACGGCTTGCCCCCCAGCGGCGTGTGGCCGTACTGGATCAGCATCTCTTCGTCGCCCTCGTAGGGCTCGCGGCACTCCTGGCAGACTTTGCGCGCGAGCCGCTGCGCCACGACGAGTCGGAGCGACGAGGACAGGAGGAACGACGGGACGCCCATGTCCATCAGCCGCGAGATGGTCTCGCCGGCGCTGTTCGTGTGGAGCGTGGTCAGCACCAGGTGCCCGGTCAGCGCCGCCCGCACGGCGATCTGGGCCGTCTCCTGGTCGCGCATCTCGCCGACGAGGATGACGTCGGGGTCGTGACGGAGGAACGAGCGGAGTGCCGCCGCGAAGGTGCGGCCGATCTCGTCGCTGACCTGGACCTGCGTCGCGCCCACCAGCTCGTACTCCACGGGGTCCTCGACGGTCACGATGTTCCGGTCCTTCGAGTTGACCGTGTGGAGCGCCGAGTAGAGCGTGGTGGTTTTGCCCGAACCGGTCGGCCCGGTGATGACAACCAGGCCGTGCGGGCACTGCATCGCCTTCTGGAACTCGCCGAGCGCGGCAGGCTCGAACCCGAGCTGGCTCAGGTCGGTCGCCAGGGCTCGCTTGTCGAGGAGCCGGAGCACGACGCTCTCGCCGAAGATCGACGGCAGGACCGAGACGCGGAAGTCGATCTCGCGCGACTGCTGGCGGAGCTTGATGCGCCCGTCCTGCGGGAGCCGCCGCTCGGCGATGTCGAGGCTCGCCATGATCTTGATCCGCGACACGAGCGCTGGCTCCACCCGCTTGGGCGGCGCCATCACCTCGTGCAGGATGCCGTCGATCCGGTACCTGATCGCCAGGGTCCCGTCGCCCGGGTCGATGTGGATGTCGGAGGCGCCCCGCCTCAGCGCGTCGAGGAGCACCGAGTTCACCAGCCGGATAATGGGCATGTCGTCCGCCGCCGTCCGCAAGTCGCTGAGGTTGACCTGGCCGGCCTCCTGCGCCTTGATGATTTCGAGCTCGGCGGACTCCGCCTCGACCTCCGAGAGCACGTCCGCGATCGCCGTCGGCGCGGTCTCGTAGTAGCGCTCGATCGCCCGACGGATGACCGACGGCGACGCGATCGTCGGCACGACCTTGAGGCCCGTCATGAAGGCGACGTCGTCGAGCGCCGACAGGTTGGTCGGGTCCGCGAGGGCCAGCGTCACCGAGCCGATCGTCCGGCCGATCGGCACGACACCGTACTTGCGCGCGATCCGGTCGGGGATCAGCTTGATGATCTCGGGAGCGATCTTCTCGGGGAACGTGACCTCGGGGATGCCGTACTGACGCGAGAGGAAGTGGATGAGCCGATCCTCGGTGAGCAGCCTGAGACGGACCAGGATCTCGCCGAGCTTCTCGCCCGTTCTCTTCTGGTCGGCGAGCGCCAGGTCGAGCTGCTCCTGCGTGACCAGGCGGTCGGAGACGAGCAGGTCGCCGAAGCGCCTGCCGACCGGCGCCTGGCTCTGGCCACGGGGTGCCACGGTCATGGCGCCGACCTTGACCTCGCGGCCGTCCTCGGGCCGGGCTTCCGGCGGCCTCGGGTGCTCCTGCCGTCGTTCGGTTCCCATCGCGTCGAGGCTCGACCCGCAAACCCGATGCCAGCCCCGCGGCTCGGGGCGGGTCGAGGGAAAACAAGAATTTAGCCAGTGGCGCCGTCGCGCCACCGGCGGCCCGAGCGGCCAGTTTCGTTGCAGGGTGGCCAGTTTCTTTTCTGCTAGACTCCTCGCCGTGGCTCTACCGCTGACCGCGCAGTACCGGCACCTGCTCGTCGAGCGCTCGGCCGACGGCTTCGTGGTGACCGTCACGCTGAACCGCCCCGATGCGATGAATGCGATGAACACCGCGATGGGCGAGGACCTCCTCGCCTGCTTCGACGGGCTCCTCCGCGATTCCCTCGTGCGCGCGGTCGTCTTCACGGGCGCGGGCGACCGCGCGTTCTGCGCCGGCGGCGATCTCAAGGAACGCAACGAGATGACGGACGAGGCGTGGCGCGCCCAGCACGTGATCTTTGAGCAGGCGGCGTTCCGGGTGCTGCGCTGTCCGGTGCCCGTGATCGCCGCCGTCGAAGGCTTCGCCCTCGCGGGGGGCTGCGAGCTCGCGGTCCTCTCGGACTTCATCGTCGCGAGCGAGACGGCGGTGTTCGGCGTGCCCGAGACGACGCTCGGGATCTTCCCGGGGATCGGCGGCACGCAGCTCCTGCCGCGGGTGCTCGGCGCGCCGCTCGCCAAGGAGCTGATCTTCACGGGGCGACGGATGAAGGCCGACGAGGCGAAGACCGCCGGGCTCGTCAATCACCTCGTCCCCCCAGGCCACGCGCGCGCGAAGGCGCTCGAGATCGCCGAGACGATCGCGCGGAACGGCCCGATCGCCGTCCGGCAGGCCAAGAAGGCGATCGCCTACGGTCTGGAGACGGACCTCGACACCGCGATGATCCTGGCGCTCGAGGCGTACAATGCCACCGTGGTGACCGAGGACCGGCTCGAGGGCGTCCGCGCCTTCAACGAGAAGCGCAATCCGCAGTTCAAGGGCAGGTAGGGATCACGACGATGCCCGCGATCAACCTCTCGCTGACGGACGAGCAGCGCGCCCTCAGGGCGGGCGTCCTCGAGATCTGCAGGCGCTATCCCGGCGAGTACTGGCGCGAGCTCGACGCGCGGCGCGAGTACCCCGAGAAGTTCGTCAACGAGCTGACGCAGGCCGGCTACCTGGCCGCGCTGATTCCGCAGGAGTACGGCGGCGCCGGGCTCGGGATCGCGGAGGGAGCCCTGATCCTCGAGACGATCCACGCTGCGGGTGGCAACGCCGCCGCGTGCCACGCGCAGATGTACATCATGGGCACGCTCCTCCGTCACGGCTCGGAGGAGCAGAAGCGGAAGCACCTGCCGAAGATCGCGACCGGCGAGCTCCGGCTGCAGGCCTTCGGCGTGACCGAGCCGAACTCGGGCTCGGATACGACGAAGCTGCAAACGACTGCGGTGCGTCGGGGCGACAGGTACCTCGTCAACGGGCGCAAGATGTTCATCTCACGCGTGCTCCAGTCGGACCTCATGCTGCTCCTGGCGCGGACGACGCCTGTCGATCAGGTCGAGCGGCGGACGGACGGCCTCTCGGTCTTCCTCGCCGACATCCGTCACCTCAAAGGCCTCGAGGTTCGCCCGCTCCGGATGATGATGAACCACTCGACGAACGCGCTCTTCTTCGACGACGTCGAGATCCCGGCCGACAGCTTGATCGGCGAGGAGGGCAAGGGGTTCGCCTACATCCTCGACGGCATGAACGCCGAGCGCATCCTGGTCGGGTCGGAGTCGATCGGTGACGGCCGCTGGTTCGTCGAGAAGGCCGTGGCCTACTCGAGCCAGCGCGTGATCTTCGGCAGGCCCATCGGCGCCAACCAGGGCGTGCAGTTCCCGATCGCCAAGGCCCACACGGCCGTCGAGGCCGCGGCGCTCATGCGCGACAAGGCCGCAGCGCTGTTCGACGCAGGCCAGCCGTGCGGGCCCGAGGCCAACATGGCCAAGTACCTCGCGGCGGAGGCGGCGTGGGAGGCGGCCAACGCGTGCATCGACTGCCACGGCGGGTACGGGTTCGCCGAGGAGTACGACGTCGAGCGCAAGTTCCGCGAGTGCCGCCTCTACAAGACCGCGCCGGTCAACAACAACCTCGTGCTGGCCTACGTCGGCGAGCACGTCCTGGGGATGCCGCGCTCCTACTAGGACCTCGGTGGGGGCCGTCGAGGCCCGCTCCGATTGTCTAGCGGCCGGCGGCGGACGATGGAGACGACCATGGAGCTTCCGGAGCACGTGACGATCTGCGAGGTGGGCACTCGAGACGGGTTCCAGATCGAGCCCGATTTCGTCTCGACCGAGGCGAAGATCGAAGTCGTGAACCTCCTCTCCGACGCGGGCGTGCCCAGGATCGAGGTCACCTCGTTCGTCCACCCCAAGGTGGTCCCCCAGATGCGCGACGCCGAGGAGGTCATTGCGAAGATCCGCCGCCGTCCGGGCACGCGCTACGCGGCGCTGGTGCCGAACGACAAGGGTGCGCTGCGTGCGGTGGACGCGGGCGTGGACACGATCCACACGGTCGTCTCGGCGAGCGAGAGCCACAATCTCGCCAACGTGAACATGACGATCGCCGAGTCGATCCAGAAGCTCGCCGCGGTCATGCGCGTGGCCGAGCAGGCCAGGATTCCCGTGAGCTGCGGCATCTCGACCTCGTTCGGCTGCCCGTTCGAGGGCGACGTCCCATTGTCACGACTCGAGAGCGTTGTCCGCCGCCTCGTGGACATCGGCGCACCCGCGGTCGGCCTCGCCGATACGACGGGCATGGCCAACCCGCGTCAGGTCGGCAGGGTCGTCGAGCACCTGATGGCGCGCTTCCCGGGCATCGAGTGGACGCTTCACACGCACGACACGCGGGCGATGGCCATCCCGAACATCCTCGCCGCGATGGCGTGCGGCGTGACGCACTTCGACTCCTCCATCGGCGGCCTGGGCGGGTGCCCCTTCGCGCCGGGCGCCTCGGGGAACGTCTGCAGCGAGGACCTCGTCCACTGCCTCGGCGCCATGGGCGTCGAGACCGGGATCGATCTCGACAAGCTCATCGCGGTATCCAGGCGCGTTCAGGAGATCGTGGCGCGGCCGCTGCCTGGTCAGATCATCAAGGCGGGCAAGGCCACGCGTCGTTACCCGCTGCCCGATGGTGTCGCCGCGCGCCTCCCCGCCCGCCCGTAGGCCGTGACCAAGCGGGTCCGTCGCATGCTCGCGCTGATGGACCGCGCGACGACGCTCTGGCGCATCCCCGTCGTCGGGCGGGCCAAGGGCCGCGTCATCCGGCGGCTCATCGAGCGCAACCGGCCCACGCGCGCGATCGAGATCGGCTCGCTCCTCGGCTATTCGGCGATTCTGATCGCCGGCGCGCTGCCGCCGCGGGGCCGGCTCACGTGCGTGGAGTCGAACCCCTACCTCGCGAAGTTCGTCAAGAGCAACGCCGAGGTCGCCGGCCTCGGCCGGCGCGTCAGGGTCGTCGTGGGCGACGCGCTGCGGATCCTCCCGCTCCTGTCCGGACGCTTCGACTTCGCCCTCATCGACGCCGCCAAGGAAGACTATCTCGACTACCTCCGCCAGCTCGAGCCGAAGCTCGTGCCCGGCGCCGTCGTCGTCGCCGACAACACCGGGATCTTCCGCCGCGACGTGACGGCGTACATCGAGCACGTGCGCGACGCGAGTGGCCGCTGGCAGTCGCGCGAGTACGACTTCGGCGACGACGCGATGGAGGTGTCGATCCTCCGCGGCTAGAGACCATGGTCACCCTCGAGGGCGAGGAATACCTGACGGTGAAGGAGGCCGCGCGACTGCTCGGCGTCAGCGGATGAGGCGCGCCGCCTACCTGACACCCGGGCGCGACCTCGCCACTGCCGTGGAGCTCGCCCGTCGCGCCGAGGCGCTCGGCTACGAGAGCGTCTGGGTCACCCATGGCCTCGGTCGCGACTCGTTCCTCGTCCTCGCCGCGTACGGGGCGGCCACCACGCGCCTCGGCCTCGGCGTGGGCGTCGTCCCGATCTATCCGCGCCATCCGGTCGCGATGGCCCAGGCCGCGCTCACGCTCGCCGAGGCGACGGGCGGGCGCTTCACGCTCGGCATCGGCGTGAGTCACCGCGCCATGATAGAGGGGATGCTCGGACTCGCCCTCGACGCGCCGCTCGCGGTGATGCGCGAGTATGTTGCGGTCCTCCGGGGAGCGCTGGGGGCCGGCGCCGACTTCGAGGGCCGGCACTTCCGCGTCCGGTGGAGCCTCGCGCTGCCTGAGCGCCCGGTGCCGCCGCGCATCCACCTCGCCGCGCTCACCCGCAAGATGCTCGAGCTGGCGGGCGAGATCGCCGACGGCGCGATCCTCTGGCTCTGCCCGCCCGCCTACGTGCGCGACGTCGCGCTGCCGGCGCTCGAGCGCGGGCGAAAGCGTGCGGGCAAGACGCTCTCGGGCTTCGAGGTCGTCGCCGCGGTGCCGCTCGCGGTCACCGGCGATGTGGCGGGCGCTCGCGCGGCGCTTCGCGTCGAGCTCGCGCGCTATCTGGCGCTGCCTTTCTACCGCGCGATGCTCGAGGCGAGCGGTCTCGGCCCGGAAGTGCGCGCCTTCGACCGCGACGGCGAGGTGCCGGAGGCGCTTGCCGACGCACTCGGCACCGTCGGTGACGCGGCCGCCGCGTGCGCGTACGTCGCCGCCTACCGCGATGCCGGAGTCACGCTCCCGGCGATCCGCCCGATCGCCTTCCCCGACGCGCCCTGGTACCGCCGAACCCTGGAAGAAGCCGCAGCGTGGTAGTGCGAGCCGCAGGCCGTCGTGGGGCTGGGGCCCCACAGGCCGAGGCGAGCCCGTGGACCTGAGCGTGCGAGCCGCAGGCCGTCGTGGGGCTGGGGCCCCACAGGCCGAGGCGAGCCCGTGGACCTGAGCGTGCGAGCCGCAGGCCGTCGTGGGGCTGGGGCCCCACAGGCCGAGGCGAGCCCGTGGACCTG
>Ga0209056_10001847_pt1 | contig 23163 bp, 18 predicted proteins | sample GraSoiAngelo_114_FD_185876 | JGI IMG/M metagenome (GOLD analysis project Ga0209056, IMG submission 185876) | Grasslands soil microbial communities from the Angelo Coastal Reserve, California, USA - 14_0903_13_40cm (SPAdes) (version 2) | ecosystem: Environmental > Terrestrial > Soil > Grasslands... | reverse complement strand
TCGAATAGGGTGACCGATCGACCCCGAGGCGTCGATGGGAACCGTTCTCCGCGGATCCCGGAAAAGATTAAGTTGACTCGCCCTGCTTGCCGCGGCCGCGCAGGGATAGTCTAGCTGGTTAGGACTAGAGTCACTGCCCAAACGCCTTCTCGGGAGACGCTTGGAAAGTGCGGCGGGCGGGAGTCGAACCCACGTCGGGGGCTTGGAAGGCCCACGTCCTACCGCTAGACTACCGCCGCGCGGCAGCCCTGAAGACTAAGGCGGGCATCAAACCTATGGCCTGAGGAGGGCTCGCGCAAGCCCGAAAGGCTCAACTAGCCGCTCGTCCCCCGCCGTCACGAGGACGCCCCGATCTCGACGGCGAGCCTACCCAGAATGGCCCTGAGTCCCAGTGTCTAACCGGCCACCCTCCGAAAAGTCCAGAAGGCCACTGCCTCTGTAGTTCGTTTCAGTTCACGCCTGAGCTCTCTCGAGTTCAACAAGCGTCCCCTGAAACCTTTTTATGCGCAGGTTGCCACGAAGCTCAGGGTTTGTTATTACTATCCAAGTGAAGAGCGTGCTCCCGAGCGAGAGACACGCTCGTACTAACGCAGTGACACTTATACGAGTCTCCGCGGGCGGAAGAACGCGCGAACCGGGTTGCCTAACCCTCACAGTTACAAGCTGATCGTGGCGCTCTAGGTCTAGCGCCAGGTCGGAGGGATGGAGCTGGACAATCTCCCTCGCGGTGTCGTCCTGAACGACCCGTTTGCAGGTTGCAACAAGGTCCCAAACAACGTCGAAAAGGTGGATGGGAATCCAGCCATCCTCAGTTACTCTTCGGTCGTCTCTCGGTCCCACAGGTGTTCGTCCGTTGAAGACAAACTGTATTTGGCCTCTTATGAGAATCTCCGCTTGCGGATCCGAGGGAACGCGCAGAACCTTGCTCTCTGCGGTGGGCTCGGGCCTGGCAATCATACCAAAAGTCCCGTCGCTACCATTTTTTCCTGGAGCTGTTTCTTTCGCGGTCATCTCACAATCCCTCTACGCCCAGGAATTTGATGGGATTGATAATGCCCTAGTTCCACGCGTCAACTATCTGGCCTCAATCAATAAAGACTCGCATATTGTAATCACGAGTCGTACCCCACTCGCTGTAGTCGCAAATGTCCAAAGGCTCCTAACCTACCGTCCCCCGCTCTTGGAAGTGATCCCAGCTTGGGGTCCGCATTTCGTGCCACCTAACCCTAGGAGGTCCACTTCGGCCCATGATAGTGGAATGCCAACCTTGTTGCCGTCGAGGGCCCCAGTTACTCCGTAGGTTGGCAGGCTAGGACTACAGCCTTCCAAGCTGTTGACCCGGGTTCAAATCCCGGTCCCTGCACTGCGACCTCACGGTCGGAGGAATCCGTCCTTCCTCGGTCCGTCCCTTAGGATCGTTTCGAGTTCATCGATCGCGGCGACCAGGTCGCGAACATCCTCGCCCGCGTTTTCAAGATCCTTGGCGATGGCGCGGACGTTCGGGATTGTCTTCTCGGTCAGCCATTCGCGGGTTTCCTTCCTCAGTTTGGTCGGTGCGGCCCTGGTGGGCCTTCGGCGCGTCATTGATCCCATCCCGTCTGACGAATGTCAGCTGTGTATCGCGTCGAGATTATTTAGCCGCTCCGGCGCCGACCGCCCGATCGGCGGGAAACGATGGATTGTCCAGATGGCGATGCGCCTTGGCGATACCTATAAGTCATCCACTTCGCATGTCGGCCACTTGTCCGACGCGCCCTCCATGGGGCGACGTCTCGCGGGATGGGATGATAGGGATGGCCCTCTACCAAGGCCTCTTCGATCGTGATGGACGCGTCCTCGAAAAAGTGAACCGACTCGTCGACTCAGGCGTCGCCGCATTGGACGCGGGATTCGAAACCCGCGCGGCGATCGCGTTCGTCAAAGCCCTCGGCCTCCTCGAAGTGCGGGAGCCGGCCTCTCGGTTCGAGGACTTTGCGAAAGCCTTCTCTGCCGTCGGCGATGGTCTCTTGCGGGTGGGCCGGCTCGAGTCGGCCCAGGCCGCCGCGAACCAGGCGCTCGCCCTGGACCGGGGCAGCGCGAGCGCCCTCGGGCTCCAAGCCGAGATCTTCGTGGCCGGAGGCCGCGCGGCCGACGCCCTCGGCTATTACGACCTCGCGCTGCAGATCGACCCGAAGGCGAAGGATCTGTGGGAACGGAAAGGGGACGCCCATGTCGCGCTCCAGCAACGCCCGGAGGCCGTCCGCGCATACATGCAGGCCGTCACGATCGACCCCGATGACGTGGACGGCTACGCGCGGGTCCTCGCGCTGAGCCCGGAGGATGCGGAACTCTGGGTCCGGAAGGGCGACGCCCACCGGCGCCGCAACGAACCCGACGAGGCGCAATCGGCCTTCGACCGCGCCCTCCGGATTGAATCGGATCGGAAGGATGCGTTGGAAGGCAAGGCCCGGACGTACCTCGCCGTCGACGAACCGCAGCGGGCCCTGCGGTGCCTCGATCGAGTCATCCAAATCGATCCGTACGACTCGGACGCATGGCGGCTCCGCGGGGACGTCCTCGCCGCGGCGAAACAAAACGACGAGGCGTTACGTTCCTACGACGAGGCGATTCGCCAGCGCGATGAGGATGCGAACGCCTGGTACGGTCGAGCGGAGGTGTTGCGCCGGATCGGCCGGAACGTCGACGCGGTCTATGCCTACGACCGCGCGGTCCAGTTGTCCCCGAAGTCCCTCAAGCCGCACACCGGCCGGCTTGAGGCGTTGCGGAACCTGGCCCGCTGGGACGAGGTCGTCCAGGAAGCGGGGAAGGTCGTCGCCCTCGAGCCAAACCACGCGGGCGCGCTGTATGCCAAGGCCCATGCCTTCCTCCAGTCGAACCGCAAGGACGAGGCCGTCGGAGCCCTCGATGCCTACCTGGCAGTCGAGCCGCGGTCCGTCGAGGGACTGGAGACGAAACGCGAACTCCTCCTGGGAGCGGAGCGTTGGCCTGAACTCGTCGCCGCGTGCGACACGATCCTCGCGATTCAGCCGCATCACACGCGGGCCCTCAAGGACCGAGGGCGCGCCCTCCTGGCCCTCGGCCAGGCGGAGGAGGCCTACGCGACCTTCGACCGGCTCCATGTGGTAGCGCCGGACGATCTCGACGCCCTCCGCGGCCAGCGGGATGCCCTCGCTTTCTCGAAGAGCCCGAAGGTCCTCCTGCACGCGTGCGAGGTGATCCTCCAGAAGGATCCGAGCGACCGGACGAGCTGGACGGCGAAAGGGTCCGCGCACGAGGCCATCGGACAGCCGGCGGAGGCGCTCGTCGCATACGACACGGTCCTGCGGCTCGATCCGCACAATGCGGACGCCTCCGGGCGGAAGGCCTCCCTGCTCCTGGGCCTCGGTCGGAACGAGGAGGCGGTGAAGGCGTTCGACGTGGCAATCGAAGCGAATCCCGCTTCTGCGTCCCTGTGGTACGACAAGGCGAAGGCCCAGTATCGGACGGCGGCCTTCGCCGACGCCGCGGACTCCCTCCAGAGGACCACGCGCTACGCCCCCGACGATCCGAAAGGATGGTACCTCCTCGGCCTCTCGCTCGAGGCCCTCGGTCGGCACGAGCAAGCCGTCACCGCGTTCGATCGGACGCTCGCCCTCGAACCGCGGAAGGCGAAGGTGTACGCCGGAAAAGGCTCCGCGCTCCTGTCGCTGAAACGATACGAGGAGGCCGCCGGTGCGTTCGGTCAGGCCGCGGTCCTCGATCCGACGAACGCCGCGGCGATCCTCAATCAGGGCGCCTGCTTGATGGAGCTCCACCGTTTCGAAGAGGCGATCCCGGTCTTCCAGACCGTCCTCCTGTCCGATCCGAAGGAGCCGACCGCCCTGCGGAGTCTGAGCGCCGCGTTCGAAGCCCTCGGCCGGACGAAGGAGGCCCTCGACGTATGCGTCCGTCTCACGACCGCGCAACCGAAGGAACAGGAGGCCTGGGCCCGTCGGGCGCGCCTCGCGCATGCCGTCGGGGAAGGGCGCGAAGCCCTCGCGGCAATCACGAAGGCGGCATCCCTGGCACCCGATCGCGCGGATTTCGTGCGGTTCCGCCGCGACCTCCTCATGGCCCAGGGATCTCACAAGGCCGCCGTCGAAGCGGGCGAGCGACTCCTCGAACTGGACGGGAAGGATACGGACGCGTTGCGGCAGACGGCCCTCGCGTTGGAGCGGCTCGGCCGGTCCGACCACGCGGTCGAGACCCTCGATCGGGCCGCCCGGATTGATCCGATGGACCGCTCGACCTGGAACGCCCGGGGCGACCTCCTGTCTCGACTCGGCCGGCTGAAGGAAGCGCTGGAAGCCTTCGATCACACGCTCAGCTTGAACCCGGGCGACCGCCCCGCCCTCGCGGCGAAGGGCCAGATCCTGCTGGACCTCGGCAAGGTCCCGGAGGCCCAACGCGTCTTCGAGGACGGGCTCATCCTCGATCCCAACAACCTCGAGTTCCTCGGAGGAAAGGCCGCGTGCATGGCCCACCAAGGACACTACGACGACGCGCTGTCGCTCCTCACGGTCGTCCTCCAGAAAGACCCGAACCACTACGCGGCCCACCGGACGAAGGGCCTGTGCCTCCTGCGGACGGATCATGCCGCGGACGCGATCTCTTCTCTGGAATTCTCCCTGAAGGCCAATCCGAGGGACGCCGCGGTCCTCACGTGGACCGGGGAAGCCTACGCCGCCCTCGGGAAGTCGGACGAGGCCCTGCGCGCGTTCGACGCGGCGGTCGAGACCTCGCCATCCTTTGGCGACGCGTGGCGAGCGAAAGGCCTGCTCCACATGAAGCTGGAACAGTTCCGCGCCGCCGCCGACGCCCTCGCGCAGGCGACGGAGGCCCTCCCGGACGACAAAGGGTTGTGGTACATCCGGGCAACCGCGGAGGACCGCGCGGGACGTTTCGACTTCGCGGTCACGTCCTACGACGGCGCATTGCGGCTCGACGCCCGCGACAAGGCCTCGTGGACCGGCAAGGCCCTCTCCCTGATGCGGCTCAAGCGGTTCGACGACGCCCTCAAGAGTTTCGACGCGGCCCTCGCCCTGGATCCGGCGTTCGAACCGGCCCAGGCCGGTCGCGCCACGGCCGAAGAACGCCTGCACATCGCCAAGATCGAAGCGTTCGCGGAGGCCGTCGTCCGTTTCGAAAAGCACCTGTCCCGGCCGGCGACCCGGGACGAGATCTTCCGTTACTGCTCGGTCCCGCTCGAAACGCTGGACGAGGTCGTCAAGTACGTCAACGAGCCCGCGCCGTTGGCGCCCGACCGAATCGAGGCCGAGGACCTCCGCAAGTTCGAAGCAGTAGGGGCCGCCGTCCTGCAGCATGTGGAAAACGCCCGCACGTTGGACGCGTTGCGGCTCGCGGACGTGAGCACGGTCCTGCCGCATGTCGACCTGGAGGAGGCGCGGACGATCTGGGGCTACATCGACTGGGTCCGGGACGCTCCCCTCGAGCCAACGCCGGAATGGCACAACGACGACCTGATCCGGCAGGCCCTCGACTTGCCGAAGGAAGAATGGAACCTCGTCGACTTGGCGAAGGAACTGCACCTGGGGCCCTTTGAGGCGAAGAAGCTCGAGGTGTCCCTCAAGATCTTCGAGGGCGGCGGCTACAAGATCACTACGAAGCCTCGGCTTGAGACCAAGGCGAAGAAGCCGAAGGCCGAGGCCCGCACCGTCCGGAAGGACGAAGGGGCGGAGGACGACGAAGCGGAGGCCGATCGGCCCGACGACGTCGAATCGCGAAAACCGGCGGCCCCGAAGGCCCCGACCAAATGCGAGGCCCACCACGCGCTCGGGATCGAACGACATGCCTGCGGCGCGTGGCTGTGCAAGGCCTGCTTGGAGGCCGGCAGCGTCTGCGGTTCGTGCAACGCGCCTCTCCCGCGTCCTGCGGATCGCGAAGCTCGGAGAAAGGACCGCGAGGCGGATTTCGGCCGACTCTAGGCGCGACTCACTCGAAGGTCCAACGGTCCCGTTCGCGGAGCAGTTCGCGGAGGAAGCGGGTGGCCTTCGGCCGGTCCAGCCGCATGAGGAACGCGCCAAGGTGTTTGCACATGAGTCGGCCGACCGCTCGATTCGTTCGGAAGTCGACGCAGTCATGCTCGAGGCGTTTCTGGTGTCGGTCGATGAGGACGGAGTAATCCTTCACGCGACCGGAGAGGAGCGTCTCCGTCTCCTTGTCGACGGAGACGAGAGCCGGGTCGATCGCCTTCGCGGAGGCCAGCCGATTCTTCCCCAGGAAGACGAGGAGGAGCTCCTCGAAGGTCATCTTGTCGATGTCCTTATTCAGCGGTACGTCCGCCTGGATCGTGCCCGCTTCGTCCTCGACCTGGCCGCCGCGGATCTTGACCGCGACGCCGAATCGCTCGAGCGCCTCGTTGATCTTCTTGTCGATGTAGGCCTGCTCCTCCGGCGTGTACTTGGCCCGGTTCCGGGGCTCGTTGAAATATCGGCGGGCGGCTCGCGCGTGGAACGGCGTATGGACCGGATACTTCCAGTTCGCGGGGTCCGCGTAACGGTCCGGATCCTTCGGATAGCCTTGCGGCGGGCCGAGGCGGCCGTCTCGCTTCCGGCCCGGCTTCACCGCCCGGGGCATCCGCTTCGGTACCGGGTCGACGAATAAAAAGTTCGATGCATCCCCTCGATGATGCCCGTCCGCTCGAAGCGCACGGTTAACCGCGGAGAGTCGTTCGGGAGCGGCGTTCCATGGCATCCCGGCGCGTCGTCATCGTCGGCCTCGGGGATTCGACGACCGCAGGGACGCCGGCGTTCCGTTCGCCGTTGGAGGCCCCACCGCACGGCGAGGGCAATCCGGAGAGCCAGTACGCGTATTGGATGATGCGGGCGCATCCGGAGTGGACCGTCCTCAATCGAGGGATCAACGGTCAGACGGCGGCTCAGATCCGTGCGAGGTTCGATCGGGATGTTCGGCAGGTGAGGCCGTCCTACGCGATCATTTTGGCCGGCGTCAATGACATCTTCTCCGGCTCCGAAGCGGAATCGGTCGAGCGGGAACTCGCGGCGATGTATGCGGACGCCCTCGACGCCGCGATTGTACCGGTGGCGGCGAGCGTCTTGCCGTACGATCGCGCGACGCCGCGGGCGACGGCCGCGATCTTCGCCCTCAACACCTGGATCGAATCGATCGCCAAGGTCCTCGACATCCCCTTTGCGGACACACACGTCGCGGTCGCGGACCCGAACGCCCTCCATCGCCTGCGCGGCTCTCCCGACGGCCTCCATCCGGACGTCGAGGGCTACCGTCGGATGGGGGAGGCGCTCACGCGGACGATTGAGGAATCCTCGCGACGGTCCCGTTCGAGGTAGGCGTCCCTCCGGAAGGACCAAATGGTTTTCTGGCTTTGCGGCCGATCGTGGAGCGCGCGGCCCGGTCGCATGTCCTTGGATTCGCGGTCGTCCTCGGGGTCGCTCTCCTCGTGCACTATGGTCTCCTCCCGCTCCTGGGCCGCCGTGTTGGGATTCGAGAAACCCCCGCGTACTTCCTGGCGGTCGCATTGGTCCCGGTGGCCCTCTGGCTGATTCCTGCGTTCTCCCCGGCCCTCGCCCGAGGTGCCTATCACGCCCATAGGAAGCTCTTCGGCAAGGACGGCGTCTACGTGCGGCTGCCCGCCTCCGAGCCGATCCGGCTCCGCGACACCCTCCTGATGTCCGTCGCGCCGTTCGCGATTGATGTCCTCGTGATGGCCGAAATCCTGTTCCTACAGGGGACCGCCGACCTGCGTCAGCTCGTGGTTGGCTTCGTGGCCTTCCCGATCCTCCTTCTCGCGGGTCTCTTGACCTCGCTCCTTCCGGGTGCATGGCTCTTGGACGGGCTCGAGCTGCGTCTCGTGAATCCGGCGCGCGGCGAGGTCGTCCGGCCTGCCGAGTGGTTCGAGCGGACTCTCGGGCCGGTCGGCGCCGTGGCGATCCTCGCCGGTTTCGTCACGCTCTTGCACACCTCCGGGTTTTCGTACGAATTGGCACTGTACGACCTGGGCCTCTGGGCCGTGCGTCTCTTTCCCGCCGTGTTCGGTGCGGTCTGCGTCTACCGACTCGCGATCGAACCACAAGTCCTGCCGGGCCTTGACGCGTGGTGCGCGAAGGCGGGGATCGAGACCCGGAAGGCGTTGCCCTCTGTCCTCGGGGAATGGGTCGCACCGAAGGGCTGAACCCGTGAGGGCCTCTCGAACGAGCGAGTCGGACTTCTCACTCACGCACGACGCACCGGGATGGTCGGAGCGACCGGTTCCCAGAATTCCTTCCGCGTGTCACGAAGCGTCGGTCGGAACGTCCGGGCGGTCGGAACGTCTCGCAGGTCGACGTCGGCAATGACGGTGGACTCGACGAAATCTTCAGCTTGACCGAGGTTCTCCCCGCGCGGACCGATCGCCTGCGTGCCGCCCTGGAAGACAATGTTCAGCTCGGTGCCGACCAGGTTCGTGTACACGAGAGGCATCGCGTTCTCGATCGCCCGAGCCGGGAGGATCTTGTCGAAGAGCGGCTTCGAGGTCGAAGGCGAGGCGCTGATGATGGCGAGAAGCTGAGCGCCCTCAATCGCGTAGGCTTTCGCCAGCTCCGGGAAGAACGAGTCGTAACAGATCAGGAGGGCGATCCGCCCGATTTTCGTGTCCACGATCGTGAGGTCCTCCCCCCGTGCGAAATAGAGGCCCTCCTCGAACGGTCCGAAGTTCGCGGGATACACTTTCCGGTACGCGGCGACCTTTCCGTCCGGGGCGACGAGTACGGAGGTATTGAAGAGGCGCTTCGTCGCCTCCTCCCGTTCCGGCATGCCGAAGATCAGGTGGGTCGAATGCTCCTGGGCGATCGATGTCGCGGCCCTCACCGCCGGGCCGTCAAGCGGCTCCGCGAGGTGGGCGAAGGCATCGCGGGCCATGTAGCCGGACAGGAAGAGCTCTCCCGTGAGGAGCAGGTCCGCTTGGGCCGAGGCGACGGCGGCCTCCAGCTTCTTCAGGTTCTTCGCCTTGTCGCCGACCGTCGGATCGAGCTGGGCGAGGGCGACCCTCACGGCTTCGCCCCCGGTGGATTGGCCGCGCGGGCCCTTTGCAAGATCCGGGACCGCATCGTGGTGATCGACCACACCGACAGGAGGAGGGCGACCGCGAAGGCGCTCCCGAAAATCGCGACGCGGACGGTCCAGTCGGCGGTCGGCCCCAAGATGAGGACCGCCGTCGCGGTGAGGAGGATCGCGGTGCTGGCGAAGTATTGCCACGGCCGGGTATGCGGGACCACGCGCGCGTCACGTCCACACGAGGTGCACGCATCGTTTTCGAAGCGCGACTTGATTGAGATGTCCGCGCAATGATCGCAGTACACCACTTTCACGCCTCGGCAACGCCTCCGCCGCACGAAATACCTTCGCTCCGAGGGCGCTCTCGACGAAACGCACTCCGACCCAGAGACACGGATTGGCGAAAGACCGCGCAACCTTTATGGCGGTCCCGCCGTTAGCGCGACCTCGCGCTCCCGTAGTCTAGTGGCCAAGGATAGAAGCCTCTCGAGCTTCTGACACGGGTTCAAATCCCGTCGGGAGCATCCCCGTACGGGTTAACTCCCGGGACGACTCTCGCGAGCCGTGATGCCGCCGAACGGAGACCACGCTGATGGCGGCGGAGCAATCCGGAGAAAGGGTTGAGTATGTCGCTTCCAGAACCTTCTTGTGTCGACTTCAGATTGGTTGCTAGCGACCTGAGTGCCGGTTGTCTCTGGGGTTCCAGTGCACCCACGCCAGCGCGAGTTCATCGAAGCTTTCGAAGCCGGCGATCCGGAGAAAATGGCAAAGGCCCTGAAATCGATTGCCGAGGAATTTGGCGGCGTTACTTTATCAGCTGTGACAAGACAAGATATCGAGTGGTCGTGCCGAGAGATTGTCGAGGTAATGGTCGACTACAACCACTCGCTCGGGAACACGATCGACCTCCCCGAGATTCATGCACACCTGATGCTAAACGCTTTCCTCCAGCAGGAGGCCCAGGGGGGTGGGCGACCGTCTCGGGTCCGCCTTCAACTCGCTCCCCCGGCCACCGCCCCCCCTGACTTGAAACAACGATGGATGCGGCTAGGACTCTCTGCAGAGGCGCTTCTCGTGAATCGTCCTTCGGCTCCGTCCGGTCCGCAGGCGGGCGGTCCTGGTCACGAAAGAGTGTCCATACATCGGCGACAGCGCGTCCTCGGGGCCACGCCGAACCAGACCTATGCGTACGCACTTTCTCTCCAGTCAAAGCGCCAAGGGCAGTATCTGGAACGATATCTCGCAGGGGATCGAAATCGAGTCTGGGCGGAGTTTCTTGAGCTGGGGGAGACGATCCGCCGCGAAACGCTGTTGGCCGATGCCACGGCGGTGGCGCGGGAGACCATGCGGAGATGTCGAACGAATGTTGAGCGGCTGTCGGAACGGCTCCTTGCGGTGGGGTACGAATTCAAGAATCCTGATCAGGCACTCGTTTCACCTAGCGAAAAGGTCCTTGAGCAAATCGCGGACCTAGAGGCACGTGTTGGTCCTCTGCCGCTGTCAGTCTGCGCATGGTACGAAATCGTAGGTTCGGTGGACTTCACCGGATCCCATCCGGATTGGCCTGATGCCTATCCCGATCCTCTAGTGGTTTACCCAAGCGACTACATCTTGGCCTACGATGAAGACAACTGGTACCGTGGGCGGTACCGATTGGACATGGCTCCAGATCCCCTACACAAGGAGAACGTTAGCGGTGGTCCGCCGTACGCGATTTGGCTTCCAAACGCAGCTGTTGACGCCCCGTTCGAGGACGAACGGCACGATACGACGTTCGTGAACTACCTGCGGATTTGTTTCCAATGGGGCGGTTTTCCGGGCTGGGAAGAGAGTTCGACGAGGGCGCGACCGACTCAAATGCTGAGAGATCTTGCCGCAAACCTGATTCCTGTCTGATGGCGGCTGTGAACAAAGTCAACGGTAATTCCGCCCCGGGAGTTGCGCCGTGTAACAACGGGCTGGCTTTCTTGGATGGCATGCGCGGTTTACAGGCGCTTGAGGATCCGCTGTCCGGAGATGCGCCTCTAGACATCCCCCGAAGTGCGCGCGAAAATTAGTGCAACCCGACTGTGTTGGGAACGACTAAGCGCCAAGGCCAAGCCGTAGGGCCCAAATGTTGCCAGTGGAATACCCCTATGGAGGACCGCTAGGTAGCGAGGGTTGGGGGCCGAACTCTCCGTCGGGAGCATATTATTCCACGACGCGCTGGCACGAACGATATCAACGGAGAAACCTGAGCGATCACGCCAAATCCGTCTCGTTCTCTTTTGTGAGCGGCGAACACGATAGACAATGCGTCCGTAGACACCGATGCCCCCTCTTCGCGAGGATAGGTTCATTATTGCGTGAAAGAATGCAAACACTGTCTCTAGTTCTCGATTAGATGTGGGGGATCGATGGCAGAGAGAAGCCTACCGGCGTTCGTCGTAGCGGGGCTGATCGTGGTTGGCAGCTTGGTCGCCGCAGCGGTCTTGTCGAGTCCCTCCGGGTTCCTGGGCGGGACGAGGGGGGCGGAGAATCAATCGACCGATGGCCTCGCATCTTCCACTCCTACCCCCGACGCATGGGGCGGCTCTGTGGTGGGGACGCTTCCGGTCGGGAACCAGCCCTATGGCGTCGGGTACGACAGCGGGAACGGCTACGTGTACGTGGCGAACTATAACTCGAACAACGTCAGCGTGATCAACGGAACGACGGTCGTGGCGTCGGTTGTGGTCGGGAACAATCCCTTTGGCGTCGGGTATGACATCGGAAACGGGTACGTGTATGTGGCCAACGGCGGCTCGGATACCGTCAGCGTGATCAACGGAACGACGGTCGTGGCGTCGGTTGCGGTCGGGGCCTATCCCTTTGGCGTCGGGTATGACATCGGAAGCGGATTCGTCTACGCGACGAACGTTAACTCGAACGACGTCAGCGTGCTCTCCGGGACGAGCGTCGTGGCGACGATTCCGGTCGGAAACACTCCCGTTGGTGTGGCGTATAACGGCGGGAACGGGTACATCTACGTGACGAACCAATACTCGAACAACGTCAGCGTGATCAACGGAACGACGGTCGTGGCGTCGGTTGCGGTCGGGACATTGCCCGTTGGCGTGGCGTACGACAGCGGGAACGGCTACGTGTACGTGGCGAACTATAACTCGAACACCGTCAGCGTGATTTCCGGGACGATCGTAGTGACGACGATTCCAGTGGGGTCCCTTCCCATTGGCGTGGCGTATGACGACGGGAACGGGTACGTCTATGTGGCGAACAGCGGCTCGAACGACCTCAGTGTGATCAACGGAGCGACAGTTGTCGCGACGGTTCTCGTCGGGAACGCTCCCAGCGGCGTGGCGTACGACAGCGGGAACGGATACATCTACGTGGCAAACAACGGCGCGACCTTCATAGAAACGGGGCTACCGTCCGGGACGTCGTGGTCCGTCACCCTGGATGACTTACTCAACAGGTCCACGACACCGACGATCACATTCTCCGGGCCGAATGGGACGTACTCCTTTGCGGTGGGGAGAATCCGCGGCGACACCGCCTACTACTACGCCATCCCCGCCTCGGGATCGCTCGCGGTGAACGGGACCCCTGTGAGTGTCCCTGTCTCCTTCACGGCGGACACACGGGGCGGCACGGTCGTGGCGACGGTTCCGACCGGGACCTATCCGCTGGCCGTAGCGTATGACAGCGGGAACGGGTACATCTACGTGACGAACCAGTACTCGAACAACGTCAGCGTGATTAACGGGACGACCGTCGTAGCGTCAGTTGCCGTCGGGGTCTGGCCCGTTGGTGTGGCGTACGACGGCAGGAACGGGTACGTGTACGTGGCGAACTATGACTCGAACAACGTCAGCGTGATTGACGGGACGACCGTCGTGGCGTCAGTTGCGGTCGGGGCCTATCTCTTTGGTGTGGCGTATGACGACGGGAACGGGTACATCTATGTGGCGAACCCCGGCTCGAACGCCGTGAGCGTAATCAATGGGACGGCGGTCGTCGCGACGCTTCCGGTCGGGAACCAGCCCTATGGGGTCGGGTACGACAGCGGGAACGGGTACATTTACGTGGCGAGCAGTGGCTCGAACACCGTGCATGCAGTCTTCAGGACGGTGCTGGTTGGGTGGACTACGGTCGGATACGCTCCCTATGGCGTGGCGTATGACAGCGGGAACGGGTACGTCTACGTGACGAACCGGGACTCGAACGACGTCAGCGTGATCAATGGAACGACGGTCGTGACTACGGTTCCAGTCGGGTCCCTTCCCCTTGGCGTGGCGTATGACAGCGGGAACGGGTACGTCTATGTGGCGAACAGCGGCTCGAACAACGTCAGCGTGATCTCCGGGACGACCGTCGTGGCGACGATTCCGGTCGGGAACATTCCCTACGGCGTGGCGTATGATAGCGAGAACGGGTACGTCTATGTGGCGAACAGCGGCTCGAACACCACGAGCGTGATCTCCACCACCACGCCGGGTCCGACGACGACCGCAACACTGGCAGGGACCGCCGGATCGGGTTCTTGGTTCGTCACCCCAGTGGGCGTCACTCTGACCGCCTCCGATGCGGCCAGCGTGATCGTCGCCACGAACTATTCCGTCGACGCAGGGACGTGGCAGGAGTACATGGCGCCCTTCACGGTCAGCGGGGACGGGAACCACACGGTCCAGTTCTACTCGGTGAACGCGGCCGGCTTCACGGAGTCCACGGAGACCTTGGCGATTCACATCGACACGACGTCCCCGACCGCGTCGGCCGTACCTTCGGGCACGCAGGGCGGCGACGAGTGGTTCATCTCCCAGGCCACGGTCACTCTGAGCGCCTCCGATAGGACGAGCGGCGTGGGCTCGATCAGCTACAACCTCGACGGCGGCATGTGGACCGCGTACTCCGGGCCGATTACGCTCTCGGATGGGGCGCACACCCTCCTGTATGGCGCGACGGACGTCGCGGGGAACACAGCCAGCGTGAAGTCCCTCAGCGTGAGGGTCGACACAATCGCGCCTTCGTTGACCGACTTGACCCCTTCGGGCCGCGTCACCACGTCCGCGATTGACGTGACGTGGACGGGTTCGGACTCGGGATCGGGCATCGTGAGCTACGCGGTAAGCGTGGATGGCCGCGCCTTCCAGAACGTAGCCCTGAACGAAAGTGTAATCCTTTCCCTTTCGGACGGCGCGCACACGATCACGGTCCGCGCAACGGACGCCGCCGGGAACACGCAGACGCAGACGACGACGGTCACGGTCGACACGAACCTCTTTAGCTTCACCGGGCCGCTCGGCGGTCTCCCGACGATCGCCCTAATCACGATTATCGCGGTCGTCCCGGTCGCCCTGGTGTTCATCCGGAAGCGGAAGAGGCGCGTGTCCGCACCGCCGAAGCAGCCACGTGCGCCGCCGAACCCGTGAGGCTTGTCCACTTCCCCGAGGCGGATGACGGACCTCGGACGTCCCCGGGGCTTAAGTATGTTCGTCATGGAGGAGCCTGGGGTTGACCGTGTGCACATTCGTTCCCCGTTGGGAGCACTATCTCCATAGGACTGCTGCAATTAGGCCTACTTTGGGAAACGCACTTCGGGCAACGCGACCGCCTGCTCGAACTCGGCGAGCGCCGATTCCGTTCGGATGCGCCTGTAGTAGATTTCGGTCGTCCGGTGACCCAGCGCCCGACTCACCGCCTCGATGGAGACGTTGTGGTCCTTTGCTACTTGGGCGAAGGTGGACCGAAAAGTCCTCAGATGGAACTCCACGCCGCTCTCGTGTTCCAAACGTCTCTGTTTTGGTTTGAACGCAGCGTATAGACCTGACTCGCATAGGGCTTCGCGTGACACTAGTAGCCTCGCCTCGACCAACGCCGCAGCACGAACAGGTACAGGAACACCCCCACCGGGATCGTCACGACTCCTCCAAGCAAAGTTGCCTGGGTCCAGCCGTACAGGAGTGCGTTCCGACTGAGGATGAGGAGGGCCGCCACGGCCACGACCGTAGCGAGGGCGATTCTCCTTCGAAGACTCACCGTCTTCGGTGGCACGGAGGGGTCACCTTGGCTGTGAAGAGCATCTCGCGCACTTCCTCGAGAAGGCCAGAGGGGGTGGGCATGGGGCCTCGCGAACGCGTGATCGTTCATGAGACTTTGTCAAGCAATTCGGCTTAGGTCGCGCGGGCCGCGCAAGGCCGTTTCAGCCATGCACCCGCAATCTTCGAGCAGGTGGCCTTGAGCGGGGATTTCGTCGAGTTTTTGACGTTCCCGGCCTACGACCGGACCGGCTGGGCGGCCCGCGGCCCCGCCGATCTCGGCGGCGAGCGAGGAGGATCAGGAGGTCGGCGACGTTCGTCCCAGTGGGACCGGTGACGATCAGGTCGCCGAGGGCGCGGAAGAACGCGTAGGAATTGTTCTCGCGGAGGAAGTCCTCCGGATCGAGTCCCAGCGTCCGCGCCCTCGCCAGCGTGTCCCCATCGACGATCGCACCCGCCGCCTCCGTATTTCCATCGATTCCATCCGTGCCGCACGAGAGGAGCACGGCATGCCTCCCCTCAATCGCGGGTGCGGCAGAGAGGACAAGTTCCTGATTGCGACCTCCCCGTCCCCCTCCGACGACTCGGACCGTGGTCTCTCCGCCCGCGACGACTCCGATCGCGGCGGCATCGGGAGCCCACTCCAATGCGTGCGATGAAAAGGACGGCCCGACCTTCCTCGCCTCGCCTTCGACAGAAGTCGACCAGAGGCGCACACGATATCCGCGTCGGCGGGCTTCCTTCATTGCTGCACGGCAGGCGAGAGACAGGTCTGCGACGATCAGATTGTGGACTCGCCGCCGGACGGATTGCTCGAGCTTCGGCTCGGCCGGCGCAGCCTCCAACCTCGTACGGACCGTCGGAGGCATTTCTTCCCAGAGACCGTGTGTACGAAGGACTTGCATCGCCCGTGCCCCCCGGGAGGATTCGATCGCGGTGGGCCCCGATCCGATGTCCTCGATTGGATTGCCGACGATGTCCGACACGATCAGCCCGACCACGGTCGCTCCTCGAGCTGCCGCGCGGGCGGCGAGGCGGCCCCCCTTCACAAGAGAGAGCCCTTTCCGGACCTCGTTGACGTCCCGGATCGGAAGGCCGCTCCGGAGGAGGGATCCATACGCCAGGCGGAGGTCCTCGAGAGGGATGGGGCTCGCCTCGAACATCGCTGAGGCCCCGCCGGAGACGAGGACGAGTAGGAGATTGTCTCGGCCTAGGCGGTCGACCAGTTGGAGCGCGGCCTCGCCCGCCGCCAGGCTTCCCTCATCGGGCAGGGGATGAGACCCCACGAACGAGCGAATCCGGTCCATCGGAATGTCATTCGGCGGTCGGTTCGAAGCCAAGATTCCGGAGGCGATGGGCAACTTTCCGAGGGCGGCGCGTGCCATGGGAACGGCGGCTTTGCCGACCGCAAGAAGATGGATCCGATGACCCTGTAGACGAAACGAACGCCCTGGCGTCTCTAAGGTTCGGCCCCGAACCCGAAGCGCACTTCCGACAAGCCGTTCCGGATCGATCGCGCCTAGCGCGGCGGCCAAGCACACGAGTGCGTCCTGCCGAAGGTCCTGAAGGCTCTCATCGTTGACTTTGCTCAAGCGCTTCAAGCCTTCCAAAGAGGGCCAATCTCGAGGCCCAGCGCCGCCCGACTCAGCCCCTCGTTTTTTCACGAGCTTTGCCACGGCGTTGTCCCAAAGCCCGAGCCTACTCAAGCCTTCCGGCCTCAAGCTGCGGTGTCCTGTCCGCGACCTCTCGGGTCGAGCTCCGCGCGGCCTTAGAACGTGACGAGCGGTTTGCCCGTCAGTTCGTTGACTGCGAAGTTGATGAAGAAGAACCCGAAGAAGACCACGTTGAGGAGCAACACGATGTAGGACCACCACCGAAGCCGCGCCACCTTCGGTAGCCGCCGGTTCAGGTAGATTACCGCGAACGGCATGATCATCGCAGGAAGATTCGAAAAGTTCGCGGAGACCTGGATCAGCCGGAAAGGTGGAAGGAGGAACAGGAATCCGGTGATCGCCCCGGCAAGTAACAGCAGGAACGGGTAGTAGAACCGCCGTGGATTCCCCTGCGTGAACCGCCGGAACCGGGCGCTGATCGCGTGGGCGCCGTCGACGAACTGTCGGCTGAGAAGGTCGAACACGCCAAGCTGCGTGCTGAAGAGGATGAAGAAGCCCACGACCAACGCCCAGGTCCGCAAGAACGGACCGAAATGAACCCCGAGCTGGTCGGCAGCATACGTGGGGATGTTGAGATCCGTGACCGGGACACCGGAGGTCTGGCGGAGCTGATAGACGATCATCGTGGGGAGCATCATGCCGAAGAGCGCGCCGACGAAGAAGACGGCCCACTGGTCGATGAGGAGGTACTTGAACCAACGTTTCCAGCGGGAGATGTTCTTCGGGTCTTCCGGGAAAATCATGCCGGAGGGCCGCACCTCCTCTTGCTTGCCGCCTACGAGGCCCGCGATATACCCGACCCGGTGGCCCATCCCGTACCCTTTGTCCCGATAGTAGCTGATCGCCACGTAGTTCAGGCCGGAGGCGAGGGCCGTGAAGCCCGCCAGCGCACCGAGATTGGTCGCGCTCGTGCCCGACGGCGGAGCGGCGGGGATCACGAGGGAGGCGAAGGAACTGCCCCAGACGGTCGCGGGGACCACGATGATCGCGATGATGGCGACCGAGACGAGGATGAACACCACCATGATCCAGTTCGCGATCTCCAGGGTTCGGGAGATCTTCTTGCCGAACAGAGTGATGACGAACACGACGAGGAGGAGCCCAGCCCCTAGCGCCTTGACGGTCGGGAGCTCCGCGGCCGTCCGTGCGCGCCCAAAGATGAGCGGGAAGAGACTCTCCCCCGCGTTGGCCGCCCAGCCCCCCCAGATGAAGGCGAGGTAGAACAGGCCGACCGCAAGGGGGGTCCAGAGGATGAATCCCGGAGGCACGCGGCCGAAGGCGACGACGGGGGCTTCGCCGGTGGCGACCGTAAAGCGTCCGAGCTCGACATTGTAGAACACCTGTAACAAGGCGGAGACGAGGACGACCCAACCGATCCCGACGAAGCCGCCCGCCCCGCCGACCGTCCGAGGCCCGACGAGCCACTCCCCACTCCCGATGGAAATCCCGAGGGCGATCATGCTTGGCCCCAGGACGTACAGGACCAATTGCTTGGGACCGATCCGGCCCTTGATATGGAAGACCTCTTCCGGCTCCGGCAAGTCGGTAACGGGCAGCGGAGGACGACTCACGCCGATCTGCACGAACTCGCCGGTCACAACCTCCTTCTTCGGTTCTCCCTCCATCATTTCAACCATGGAGCTTCCTCCTGTCAACCCTGACGCGAGAGGCGGACACGCAGAGGCTTCGCCGAACCGAACGGACCGAAGGCGAACCCCGAGTGGACGGGCAAAGCCGCCTCTCCCCCGCCGGGGGAAGGCGTGCTACTACTTGACTCCCATGGTTCACATCGAACTCCACGCGTGATGCGAGGGCCTTCGGAGCCCCGAGAGGGGCTGTGGGTCAAGCCGGTTCCGAGCCTTTTAGGCGCTTTGGCAGCTTTCCACGTAGGGATGTCGAGGCGTCCGCGACTAGCAGGGTTGCCATCGGAATTGGAGAAGATCGTCGGGAAGGCGGAGGTGATCCAGAGGGGCGAGTCTTTCGAGGAGCACCGTAGGGACATGGCCGACTACGAAGGCACCCCGGCCGTCGTCGTCCGGCCCGAATCCGAGGAACAGGTCTCCGCGATCGTCCAGCTCGCGAACCGCCGAGGGGTCCCCGTCCTCGCATGGGGAGCCGGCTCGAGCCTGACGGGGGCGGTCGTCCGCGATGGCGCCATTGTGGTCGACATGAAGCGATTCGACCGAATCCTCAAGGTCGATCCGGTGAACTGGTACGTCGATGTGCAGCCCGGCGTCGTGCTCGACGACCTGGAACATGCCCTCCAGGCGGAAGGGTTCTTCTTCCCGCCGGATCCCGCGAGCAGTTTCCTGTGCACCGTCGGCGGGGCGATCGCGACGGGCGCCGGGGGCATGCGGTGCGTCCGGTACGGGACGATGAAGGACTGGGTCATGGCCCTCCGGGTCGTCCTCCCGACCGGCGAGGTGACCAGCCTCGGCGAACCCCTCCCGAAGAACCGGGCGGGCTACGACCTCGTTCACCTGTTCGTCGGAAGCGAAGGGACCCTCGGCATCATCACGCAGGCCACGTTGAAGATCCTTCCTCTTCCGGTGGTCCGGGTCCAGAGGATGCTCGTCCAATTCGCGGACTGGCCCACCGCGGGGGAAGCGATCAAAGGCCTTCGGAAGGCCCGGGTGGTCCCCGACCTGCTCGAGTTTCTCGACCGGGAGACGATCATCGCGGTGAACCAATCCTACGACTTCCAGGTCGAGGAGGCGGAAGCGACCCTCCTGGTCGACCTCGAGGAGCCGTCGATCCCCGCGGCCACCGAGGTGTTCCGCGCCCATTCGGCCCTGGCGATTCGGCCGGCCGCGGACGAGGTCGAAGCGGACCGACTGTATCAGGTCCGCGCCCGCGCCTACCTCGCGTTGAAGGAGCGCTCCTCCGGGATCCAGATCGAAGACGTCGTCGTGCCGATCGACCGCCTCGCGGAATACCTCCGGCTCGTCAAGGAGGTGGCGGCGCGGCACCGGGTGCAGATCCCCGTCGTCGGGCACGCGGGGGACGGGAACGTCCATCCCGCCATCGTGTACGACAAGGCGGACGCGAAAAGCCGGGACGCAGCGACGGCCGCGTTCGAGGAAATCTGCCAATATGCGATCCGGGTCGGCGGGAGTGTGACCGGGGAGCATGGGGTCGGTTCCCAGAAAGTGGCCCTCTTCCGAGCCCAGCTGGAAGCCCATGGCGGCGGCGAGAGCTTGCGACTCATGAAGGAGATCAAGCGAGTCTTCGACCCGAAGGGAATCATGAATCCAGGAAAATACGTCGACGCGGCTTGAATTCGCCAAAAGGGCGCTGGGAACCTAGCCGGCCCCCTCGAAGCGAACCATGTCGAGCGGGTGCAGGATTGCGCGCCCCAACCCGTCCCGTAATTGCAGTGTGCACACGCTGCTTTCGGTCGCGATCAGGTCGCATCCGCTCTGCCGGAACTGCTCGAACAGCTTTTCTCCAACGGCCATGGAGAGGTCGTATCCGAGCCACCCGCTCTTCATCCCGAAGGTCCCCGCGATTCCGCAACACGTGCCCGTCTCGACGGTCCGCACGCGGTACGACGCGCGTTCGAGGAACCGCATCGCCGGCGCCCCCGAGGTGAGAGCGCGGTCGTGACACGGGATGTGGAACCCGACGACGCCCGCGACATCGCGGCTCGGACGCAGCGGCAGGTTCGCGAGCCCTCGCTCGATGAATTCGAAGAAACCGTAGGCATGCGCTCCGACCTTCTTGGCGAGCTCGCCCTCCCGAAGTTTCGGGTACACCTTGCGGAGCATGTAGACGGCCGTCGGTTCCGTCGACACGATGTCGTAGCCTTCGTCGACGAGGGGCCCAAGGACCCGCAGATTGAAGGCCGCCAGGGCCGAGGCCTTGCCGAGCTGTCCGTACGACACGTAGGGCATCCCGCTCCACCGCACGTCGGGGATGAGGACCGAATATCCGAGTCGCTCCAGGATGTCGATCGCCTTGAGACCGAGGTCCGGGTTGTTGTATTCCGCGTACAGATCCGGAAAGAAGGCGACTTTGCCGACGCGACTGGCCTTCGTCCCTCGGGCGTTGACTCGGGACCGCAGGGTGCGACGCGCAAACGGCGGCAGGGTCCTCCGGCGGTCGACCCCCAAGGTCCATTCCATCAGGATTCGCGCCGGAGCCCTCCGGAAAAGTCCGTTCGCCAGCGGAGCGACCAGACAGGCGACCTTCGCGAAGGCCTCGGAGGCCATGAAAAACCGCTCCGCGGTCGGCTGGCCATGGGCCTCGACGTCTTGCTCTTTCACCTTGGCAATCATGAAGGGGATGTCGATGTCGACGGGACAGATTTCGTGACAGAGGCCACAGGAGACGCAGAGGTTGGCAAACGCGGCCTCCTCGAGGCCATGGACGTTCGCCGTCCAAGGGATGCCAATCGGACCCGGATAGATGTGCCCGAACACATGGCCGCCCGTGACGCCGTACGTCGGGCAGACGTTCATGCAGGCCCCGCAACGGATGCAATTCAGCGCATCCCGGAAAATCGGGTCGGCGCGCATCCGGGTCCGTCCATTGTCTAAGATGATCACGTGAAATTCCCGACCGGCCGGCTCCCCCGCGACGGGCTGTCGTTGGGAGATGAGGGACACATACACGGTCATTCGCTGGCCCGTCGCGCTGATCGCATGCCCGCGGACGAGGTCGGCCGCATCCTCCCAGCGGCGGACGATCTTCTCGAGGCCGATGAGGGCGACATGGACCCGGGGCACGCTCGTGACGAGTCGGCCGTTCCCTTCGTTCGTCTCGACGACGATCGATCCGGTCTCCGCGACGCCGATGTTCGCTCCGGTCACCCCCACCTTCGCGGCGAGGAACAAGGGACGGAGTTTCGCGCGGACCGCGGACAGGATGCTCGAAGGTTCCGAAGCGATCGGTTCTCCATATTCCTCCGTCAGCATCTTCGCAATCCGATCGGACGTCATGTGGATCGCCGGGAAGACGAGATGGGAAGGCTTCTCCCCCGCCACTTGACAAAGGAGCTCGCCCAGGTCCGTCTCGATGGCGCGGATCCCCTCCGCGGCGAGACCTTGGTTCATCTCGATCTCCTCCGAGGTGAGGGACTTCGATTTCACGAGGAATTCCGCGCCCTGGGCCCGGCACACGTCGAGCAGATACCGGACCGCCTCCTGACCCGTCGCCGCGAAGAGCACGCGTCCGCCGTTCGCTCGGACGGCGTCGGCAAAGGCCTCCGCGATCGAGGGGTCCTGGGCCGCGGTCTCCTTGATGGACCGCACCCGATCCCGGAACACCGGGAGGTCGAGGCCCGCCTGCTCGATCGTCGCGGCCCGATTCGCTCGACCTCGCTCCATCGCCTCCCAGAGCTTGCCGATCCGCTCCGGTTCCTCGATGGACCGCCGAACCTCCGCCGCGAGCCGTTGGCGTCCTTTGGGCATTGGCCTACCTCCCTTCGTACCAGTCGAGGAGCACGACGTGGAGGGAATGGGGACCGTGGACCCCGTACAGGAGGCGGAGTTCGATGTCTCCCGTCCGGCTCGGCCCCGAGATAAAGGTGATCGTGGGCCTCTGTCCCGGGCCGCTCGAGCGGAGCACGCCGCCCGCTCGCTCCATCGCCTCGGCGACATCCCGGACCAACCGGTCCGCGGCAAGGAGGACGACGTGCACGATCGGCAGGGAGGCGGCGAGCCGCGCCGTATCGTCGCGGGCCACCTCGGCAATCGCTCCGTCCTCCGCAATCGCGAACTCCGCCCACGTGATCCCGGCGTCCGCGGCGGCGCACGCGGCGAGGGCGTCCTCAGCGCGGAAGTCTTCGACAAACGCGATGGACAGGTCCTTCAGGGCAACCGCGACGAGGTCGCGGAGCTCCCGCGGAAGGTTTGCCACGACGACTCGATTCGCGCCGTGGCCCTTCAGGATGGATTGGAGGAGCCCGGGGGTCATCTCACGGGTGGCCGCCTCGTGGGGCTCTGCTTTCAGCGCGCGAAGCGCGACCTTGAAGAGGTCCGAAAGTTCCGGCTTCGAAAGAACGGCTCCCGCCCCCGGTGGACGAGATAACACGGGAGGCCTTATGGGCTTCACGTCCCGAACCGCAGCGCCACCGGGGAAGGACCTGCGGCCTAGCCGCCGCGAGGCCTCGTTTCTGTGACGTTCGAAGACGACTCGCCCGCCGGGCGACGTTCCCTTTCCACGGCACGGAGGGCCCGCTTGAACAAGGGAGTGGGCAGGATCGTGACGAGGATCAACACGAAGACGATCACGGAAAACAGGGCGTCGCCGATCACGCCGGCCGTCAGGGCCGTGACGGCGACGATGAGCCCGACCTCACCACGCGGGGTCATGCCCCAGCCGATCGCGACCGCCTCGTGGGCAGTCATCCTCGCGAGACGGGCCGGCAGGCTGCAGCCGACGACCTTCGTGATCACGGCGATGACGGTCAGGGCCGCCGCGAG